>Ga0164294_10004810_pt1 | contig 11690 bp, 10 predicted proteins | sample GEODES005metaG_FD_111479 | JGI IMG/M metagenome (GOLD analysis project Ga0164294, IMG submission 111479) | Oligotrophic lake water microbial communities from Sparkling Lake, Wisconsin, USA - GEODES005 metaG | ecosystem: Environmental > Aquatic > Freshwater > Lake | place: USA: Sparkling Lake... | reverse complement strand
GGCCTGGCCCGCCGATGCCTACCACCGGCTTAAGGGCAGCGAATGGGACCCCTGGGAATGGGCCCTGATGGGGCGGCCCCGCTGCCGGCTGGTGGCCCTGCGCGATCCGCTCACGGCCCGGGGACTGGCGCGCCATGGCGTGGCGGCGCTTGCCCCCGGCAATCCCATGCTTGATGGCCTGGCGGGGGCACCCCTGCCGGCCAGCCTCCAGGGCTATCGCCGGCTGGTGCTTCTGGCGGGCAGCCGCATGCCGGAGGCCCGGGCCAACTTCGGCCGGCTGATTGATGCGCTGGTTGCCTGGAGCGATGGGCATGGGGACGACAGTCCCGTCGTGCTGCTCGCCCCAGGCGGCTCGCGGCCGACCCCCGAGGAGCTGGCGCCGATCTTGCGGTGGCGGGACTTCGAGCCGGCCGAGCCCCCTGCGGGCAGTGGCGCCGAGGCGGCCTGGCGGCGGCGGGGCCTGCTGGTGCTGCTCGGTCCGGGCCGCTTCACCCCCTGGGCAAGCTGGGGCGAACTGGGCCTCGCCACGGCCGGCACCGCCACCGAACAGTTGGTGGGCCTGGGGATTGGCGCCCTATCCCTGCCCGGGCCGGGCCCCCAGTTCAAGCTCGGCTTTGCCCAGCGCCAAAGCCGGCTCCTGGGTGGGGCCGTGGCGGTTTGCCCCACGCAAGCGGAGCTGGTAGGCCGATTGCAGCAGCTTTTGGCCGACCCGCAACGGCGCCAGCAGCTGGGGGCCACCGGCCGGCGGCGCATGGGCGAGCCCGGCGGTAGCGAGGCCCTGGCCGCCCTGGTGGAGGCGCGGCTGCTGGCCTAGGGCCAGGGGCACCCTCCCGAGCCAGGACAGGTCCCCGGCCGGGGGCCAGGGATGATGGGTCCACCCCCGCCCCAGAGACGCCCGCCATGGCCGCCCCCCCCGATCGTCAATACATGGCGGCCTGCAGTCGCCTGGCCAGCCTGATGAGCATCAGCATTTCCGCAGCCCGGCGCCGGGTCGACCTGGCGGCCGTCAAGGAAGGGATCCGCGATACGCCCGGCCGCATCGCCCTGGCCGAACGGCTGCTGACCGAGGCCGAGCCCGGCAGCCAGGCCGCCCGCCTGCGCCTCGATGGCCTGCTCGAAGCGGTGGCCTCAGAAGCCAACTTCATGGATGAAGACTGAATGGACTCAGACTCAATGGACGCAGACTGAAGCGCCGCCCCCAAGGCCGGCGGGGCCAGCAGCCATCCCGCCATCCCGCCAATCCCCTAGCCCAGGCCAGGGCGGGAGCGCTTAGGGGCCCAGGTCTGATCGCGGCTCAGCGATGTTCAAAGATCTGGCCGTACTGGCCGCGATCGAGGTCAGAGAACACGGGGATGCAGGCAAAACAGCGCTCGGCCAGGGCCAGCCGCTCCTCGCGCACCAGCATCAGGTGGAGCCGGTCCCGGGCCGGCAGCAGGAAGCGCACGTCGTTGGCGGCGTAGGCCAGTTGGCTGTCACTGAGCTCCTCGACCCGGCCCCAGTCACTGCTCTGGGCTTGCTTATCGAGCTCCACCCCCACCAGCTCCTGCACCACCTCCTTGAGGCCATGGCGGGGGCTGTAGGTGCGGGCCAGGCGGCTGGCCACCTTGGTGCAGAACAGGGGCGCCACGGCGATGCCGAGCCCCTCGGCCAGGGCGGCCACATCAAAGCGGGCGAAGTGGAACACCTTCTCGATCGCCGGTGCCTCCATCAGTTGCTTGAGCAGGGGCGCCTGGGTCTGCCCCCGGGCGATGCGGATGCAGCAGACGTTGTCCTGGTCGTCGCAGATCTGCACCAAACACAGGCGGTCGCGACCGTGCACCAACCCCATGGCCTCGGTATCCACCGCCAGGGCTTGGGCGGACCCCAGGAGGCCATGCCACTCGGGCGAGAGGTCGCCATCGAGCACGGCAAAGCGGGCAGGGGCGGAGCCGGGGGCGGGGGCCATGGAGCCAGATCGAACTGCTGCCATGGTCGCGGATCAGGGACTGGCGCCCCGAACCGCAAGCGCTGCCAACCGCAGCGCCGCCACCTGGAGCCCCACCCCTGGAGCCGCCTAGGGAATCCAGCCCAAGGGCCGATCAGCCCGACTGCATGAAGTTGCATGGGCAAAGGGTTGATCAACCGGCCCCGCCGCGGCTACCAGAAGGGAAGGACCTTGCCACCCCGTCCGTGCGCACCTCAAGCCCCAGCCAGGGATGCAAGAACCTTGAGGCCATCCACAAGTTTTTCGACCAGCCGCCCCTGGTGCATCTCGCCCTGGAACTGGCGATCTGCTGGGTGCTGGATCGGTTGCTCGAAGCCGACAGCTATCCCACCGCCCTGATGCAGCAGCTGGGCCAAGCCCATCCCCAGCTGCGCCTCTCGGAAACCGTGCTGCACCAGGCGATCACCTTTCTCGATCAACAAGACGCGATCAGCTCCTATGCCCAGCGCTGTCCCAGCCGCGGCCGGCCCCGCCGCATGCTGCACCTGCGCGAGGAGCACCGCAGTAGCGCCCTCGCCCTGATGCCCCCATGGCGCCTCTGGCTGGAGGAGAATGAACGCCCTGCCGGCGTCAGCCACCATGCCCCCAGCCCTGGGCTCCACCCTGCTGCTCACCCTGCTGTTGGCCATCGGGCTGGTGTTCTTCCTGCGGGCTGCCAGTAAGGACCGCACCACGGTCGTGGAGATCCACTCGCCGCGGCCAGCCCTGGAGGTCCTTGCCGGGCTGAGCCAATGGTTGGGGGAGCGGGGCTGGCAAGCCGACACCAGTAGTCCGGAGCAGCGGCTGCTGCGCTTCCGCGGCCAGGTGGCAGCCAGCCCAGCCCTGGCCTGGCTGCTTTCCCTGCTGGGGGGCGTGGGCGCTGGCTGCCTCGGTTTGGTTGTGCGCCAATTGCTGCCCCAATTGGGCTGGTGGCCCGTGGCCCTGGCCCTGGTCGGGCCCCTGGCGGGCCAGGTCTATCGCCGCCGGGCCGCCCGGGCCGAATCCCTCGAGTTACGCCTGATCAGCGCCGATGACGCACCCGGCAGCAGCCTGCGGGTTCGGGCCCACCGCGATGAGTTAATTGCCCTGGAAGTGGAATTAGGCCCAACCCTGCAACTGGCCAGCGATGGCGCGCTACTCAGTTCACCGATCTGAACCGCCTGGCAGCCAGCAGCATCGACCCCAGCAGCGTGCAAAACGTCTGGGGGGCAAGCGGCTTAGGGGGCATTTGGTATTGGATTTAACGGGAATCAAGCTTCGACCTTGCCAAATCCCCCCCAGGCCGTGACGGGGCCCGCAACAGCCGCCATGCTGGTAACTGTGACGCAACCCACCCCGCAAAAACGCCCTGGCCTGGGGCAACTACTGCCGGTGCTGGCCAGCCTGGTCGGTCTGTGCGCCATGCCCAGTGCTTCGGCCCAGGGGACCTTTGCCCGGCTAGCGCCCCTGAGCTTGACCGCCGGTTTCACCGGCCCCCGGGCCCCCCTGGCCAAGGACTGGATCGGCCGAAAGTCCCTCGCACCGGAGACCCCCATCCTTGTGCTCGCAGGCCATGCCGACTCCCAGGGCATTGCGGGCGCTGGCACCTCCGGCGCCGCCGTGGCCCTGCGGGGCGCCGCGCCCATGCAGCCGGACATCCAGGACGAGCTCTACTGGAACCTGCGCACCGCCACCGCCGTGGTGGACCTGGGCCGCAGCCGCGGGCTGGAGATCCAGCTCTATGTGCCGCCGGTGCGGGATATCGCCAGCGGCGACGATCCCCGCACCAACTGGAGCATCGGCAAGGCCTTCGTAGCCGCCGGCGGCTACGCCCTGGAGATCCACTTCGACGCCTACGGCCCCGATGGCATTGGCTCCGGCCTCATGCCGCCGATCAACCGGCCGATCAGCCAGCTCGATGAAAGCCTGGCCCTGGCCTTTGGCGCCTATCCGCGCCTGTTCCGGGGCGGCCTGGGGGCCCCGAAACGGGGCATTGCCCTGCTGGAGATCGGCAAGCTGGAAGGCAAGCTTGAGGCGTCCCTCAGGGATCCCCGTCGCCGCGAAGCGAGCATCGCCGGCATTGCCGAGCGGATCGTCGCCGCCCTTGAACTGGGGCTAGGGATCAATCCACCGCCTGGTGCGGTTGGCAGCGAGCCGTCAGGGACGGGTCCGCAAGCCAGTGCTGGGGGCGGGTGAAGAGGTCGGTGAGCAGGGCCTCGCGGCTGGCTTCGGCCGGCTTGTAGCCGTATTCCCAGCGCACCAGCGGCGGTAGGGACATCAGAATCGATTCGGTGCGGCCGTTGGTCTGCAGACCAAAGATCGTGCCCCGGTCAAACACCAGGTTGAACTCCACATAGCGGCCGCGGCGGTAGAGCTGGAACTGGCGCTCGCGATCGCCGTAGGGCAGGTGCTGGCGCTTCTCCACGATCGGCACGTAGCTCGGCAGAAAAGCGTTGCCGCAGGCCGATGCCAGGGCAAACAGTTGCTCCCAGTTTTGGCCCAGGGGGCCCTGGGCCGCGCTGGCTGCGGCGGCAGGGCCCTCGGGATCCTGGCCCTTGTAGAGCACGCCGCGGGGGTCCTGGTAGTCGTAGAAGATGCCACCCACGCCCCGGGTTTCCTGGCGGTGCTTGAGGAAGAAATACTCGTCACACCAGGGCTTAAACACCGGGTAGTAGGCCGGATTGACGCTGTCGCAGGCGTTTTTGAGGGTCTGGTGGAAGTGCTTGGCGTCCTCCAAGAAGGGGTAATAGGGGGTGAGGTCGGCGCCGCCGCCGAACCACCACACGGGACCGGCCTCGAAATAGCGGTAATTGAGATGGATGGTGGGGATATAAGGGCTGCGGGGGTGCAACACCATCGAGGTGCCGGTGGCAAACCAGCGCTGGCCCTTGGCCTCGGGGCGTTGGCTGAGGATCGAGGGGGGCAGCTGGTCGCCTTCCACCTCGGAGAAATTCACGCCCCCCTGTTCGAACACCCGGCCGCCGGTCATCACCCGCGAGCGACCGCCGCCGCCCTCGGGCCGGATCCAACTCTCTTCGGCAAAGGTGGCGCCGCCATCGAGGGTCTCCAGGCCGGCGCAGATCGAATCCTGCAGACCCATCAACAGGGCCTTTGCCCGCTCGCGGGAGTCGGCCGGAGGCCGTTCCAAGGGCAGCTCCGCGCCGGTGCGCCTGTTGCCTGGCGCCGAACCGGAGGCGGCCCCGCCCGCGAGGCTGCTCACCTTGGTCTTGGCACGGGACAGCAGGCCCTTCAGCATCAACGCCACGCCCCAGGGGCGCTAAAGACCACCCCACCCTTTCAGCCCACGGTGCCGCCGCACAAGCCCGCGAGAAGGATCGTCACGCCCCCAGGCCGGCAAACGCCCCTTAGGGAACGGTCCCTAGGATCCGGGCCCTGCCTTGCCCCGCCGGATGGCCAGCCCAGCTCAGGCACTCGACCAGGCCCTCGCTGCCCTAGCGCCCCTCAAGGACGCCGGCAGCGGTCGCTCCCTGTTGGAGCTGCAATGGATCGACCAGGTGCGCCTGCAACCGAATCGGGCCGTGTTCCGCCTAGCCCTGCCGGGCTTTGCCACCAGCCAAAGGGAGCGGATTGTCAGTGAGGCCCGGGCGGCCCTGCTCGGCCTCGATGGCATTAACGACGTCCAAATTGAATTGGCCCAGGCGGCGGCCCAGGCGGGCCCCAGCGGCCATTCCCACCAGGGGGCTCCGATCGGCGCCGGCGGCCACGGTGGCGGCGCCGATCGCCAGCCGATTGCGGGGGTGAAGCAGGTGATCGCCGTCAGCAGCGGCAAGGGCGGCGTGGGCAAGAGCACCGTGGCCGTGAACCTGGCCTGCGCCTTGGCCCAGGCGGGGCTGCGGGTGGGCCTGCTCGATGCCGATATCTATGGCCCCAATGCCCCCACCATGTTGGGGGTGGCCGACCGCACCCCTGAGGTGCAAGGCGAAGGGGCCGATCAGCGGCTGACCCCGATCGACAGCTGTGGCATCGCCATGGTCTCGATGGGCCTGTTGATCGGCGAGAACCAACCGGTGATCTGGCGGGGCCCGATGCTCAACGGCATCATCCGCCAGTTCCTTTATCAAGTGGAGTGGGGCGAGCGCGATGTGCTGGTGGTGGACCTGCCCCCCGGCACGGGCGATGCCCAGCTCAGCCTGGCCCAGGCGGTGCCCATGGCCGGCGTGATCATCGTCACCACGCCCCAGCAGGTCTCCCTGCAGGATGCCCGCCGCGGCCTGGCCATGTTCCTGCAGATGGGCGTGCCGGTGCTGGGGGTGGTCGAGAACATGACCGCCTTTATCCCGCCCGACGCCCCCGAGAAGCGCTACGAGCTCTTTGGCCGCGGCGGCGGCCAGCTCCTCGCTGACGAGGCGGCCGTGCCGCTGCTGGCCCAGCTGCCGATGGAACTGGCCGTGGTCTCCGGCGGCGACCACGGCCTGCCGGTGGTGCTCGCCGCGCCGGAGTCGGCCTCAGCCCAGGCCTTCTTGACCCTGGCCGCCCGCCTGCGCGCCCTCGTCCCGGCGCCATGAGCGCCCCGGGGCCCAGCCTGGAGGCCCTCAGGCAGCGGCTGGCCGAGGGGGTCCCCCCGGGCCGCAGCGATGAGGACAGTGTCCGGCGCCAGTGGTGGGCAGCCCTGGCCTGCCTGCAGGACGAGTTCCTGCTGCCACTCCAACCCCGCAGCGGCCTATGGCTGGCCTCGCCCCTGCCAGCCCTCTACGAACCGGACCTGCTGCGCCACCTGCAGGGCTGGGTCTGGGCCCCGGACGAGCTCGGCAGCCTGTTGCAACCGGCGGCGCCCCTGCTGCCCGGCCAGGCCCCAACGCAAGCCTCAGCCCCAGACAAGGCGGACGCCTACGACCCCAGCCGCTTTTCGCGCCTACCGCTCAGCGCTGGCGATGGCACCGATCCCCTGCTGCTGGTGATCACGCCCCAACTGCAGATCGCCATGGCCCTCCATGGTCCCGTCGATGGGCGCCAACTGCTGGTGCGCACTGACCCTGCCAGCCTGGCGGCGGCCCTGGCCCTGCTCGATGAGCGCTTGCAACGCAGTGCCCCCGAGGAGGGCTTACGCCTGCGCCAAGCCCTGCAGGCATTGGGCAGCCTGGAGAGCGACAGCCACCTGGCCGCCAGCTTCTGGCCCCGCCTGGCCGAACGGCTAGCCGCCATGGCCCCAAGCGTGACGCTCCAACCCCTGGTGCATCGCCGGGCCGGCAGCGACGAGGGCCGGGGCGGCTCCAGTAGCGAACTGGCCCTGCTCGAAGCCCTCACCCATGAGGTGCGCACCCCACTGGCCACAATCCGCACCCTGATCCGCTCCCTGCTGCGCCGCCAGGACCTCACCGAGCTGGTGCGGCAACGGCTGCAGCAGATCGATGGCGAATGCAGCGAACAGATCGACCGCTTCGGCCTGATCTTCCATGCGGCCGAACTGCAACGCCAGCCGGCCGCCCCCAAGCCCCAGGCCCTGGCCCGCACCGACCTGGCCCAGCTGTTGCAACAACTGGAACCACTCTGGCGCCACCAACTGCAGCGCCGCGGCCTGGAGCTGGTGCTGGAGATCGGCGCCGACCTCTCGCCGGTGCTCAGTGATCCGAGCCGCCTGGAAACGATGCTGGGCGGCCTGATGGACCGCTACAGCCGCCGGCTCACGGCCGGCTCCACCCTGGTGATCAGCCTGGAACCGGCCGGTTCGCGCCTGCGGCTCCGCCTGGGCGCCGCGGGCGCCTCCCGCTTCCAAGCTGGCTTTGACAACGATCTAGGCAGCCGCCAGGCGGTGGGACCGGTGCTGAGCTGGAACCCGGAAACCGGCAGCCTGCAACTCAGCCGCCAGGCCACCGCTCGCCTGTTTCATAGCCTGGGGGGACGGCTGACGGAAGGCTCCGGCCGCGGCCTGACCGTGTTCTTCCCCCTGGCCCCCGGCTGACAACGAACGGGCTGCGGCAACGGCCAGCGGCAGGGCCAGGGCGGCCCCTGGCCGTTTGTTGACGGGTGTGAAGAGAGGGCCCCGTTAGCCGGAATGGCCCAGAACTCGGTGCTAGTTTCCGCTCGAAACGGCCTGCCGACTCCCCCTCTAGAACAGCCATGACAGCAACGGCGCTGAGCGGTCATCTCCCGAAGTACATCGGCAGCACAGGCGGCCTCCTCAACGCCGCTGAGACTGAAGAGAAGTACGCCATCACTTGGACCAGTAGCTCAGCCCAGGTCTTCGAACTGCCCACAGGCGGGGCTGCTGAGATGAACGAAGGCGAAAACATCATGTATTTCGCCCGCAAGGAACAGTGCCTGGCCCTCGGCACCCAACTGCGTACCAAGTTCAAGCCCCGCATCGAAGATTTCAAGATTTACCGCATCTTCCCTGGTGGTGACACGGAATTCCTCCATCCCAAAGATGGTGTGTTCCCCGAGAAAGTGAACGAAGGTCGCGCCATCGTGGGCCACAATGCCCGCCGCATTGGCCAAAACCCCAACCCCGCCAACCTGAAATTCAGCGGTCGCAACACCTTCGACTCCTGAGTTCCGGTCCTGAAGCGGTCACCGCTGCATCTATAAAGGCGGGGCCAGGCGCCCCGTTTTTTTTGCCTGCCCATCGCCGTGATGCCCACCCCCGATCGCGCCGCCTTCCTGGACCAGGTCGCGGCCGGCAGCACGTTTATCCCGATTGCCCGGCGCTGGCCGGCTGACCTGGAGACCCCCCTGAGCACCTGGCTCAAGGTGGGTTCGGGCTCAAGCCATGGCGTTTTGCTGGAGTCGGTGGAAGGGGGCGAGCAGGTGGGCCGCTGGAGCTTTGTGGTTAGCAACCCCCTGTGGACCCTCACCGTGCGTGGTGACCAGGCGGTTCAGCAAAGGCGGGGCGGCCACTCCCAGCAGTTCCAGGGCAACCCGTTCGCGCTGATGCGCCAGGTGCTGGCCCCCTACCGCACCGTGCCCGTGCCGGGCCTGCCCCCGGTGGGCCAACTCTTTGGCTTCTGGGGCTACGAACTGATCCGCTGGATCGAGCCGAGCGTGCCCATCCATGCCAGCCCAGAGGGGGCCCCTCCCGATGGCTGCTGGATGCTGGCCGACAGCCTGCTGATCTTCGACCAGGTCAAGCGCCAGATCACGGCCGTGGCCTACGCCGACCTGACGGCAGCGGGCGAAGCCGCCGGCGATCCCGAGCGGGCCTACAACGCCGCCGTGGCCCGGATCACGGCCCTCGAGCAACAGATGCACCAGCCCCTACCAACCGGGGTCACCCCCCTGGATTGGCACGACAGCCCCAACCTGGAGCTCGACACCCGCAGCAACCGCAGCCGCGACGATTTCGAGGCGGCCGTGGTGACTGCCAAGGAACACATCGCCGCCGGGGATGTGTTCCAGCTCGTGTTGAGCCAGCGCCTGGAAACCTGGATCGACCGCGAGCCCTTTGAGCTCTACCGCAGCCTGCGGATGGTCAACCCATCCCCCTATATGGCCTTCTTCAACTTCGGCGGCTGGCACCTGATCGGCTCCAGTCCGGAGGTGATGGTGAAGGCCGATCCGCTCGATCCCAGCGCCCCGGGGGGCCCAGGCGCGGTCAAAGCCTCCCTGCGGCCGATCGCTGGCACCCGGCCCCGGGGCACCAACGAGGGCGAGGACCGGGCCCTTGAGGCGGATCTGCTGGCCGATCCCAAGGAGCGGGCCGAGCACGTGATGCTGGTGGACCTGGGTCGCAATGACCTGGGCCGGGTTTGCCAGCCGGGCAGCGTCCAGGTAACAGAACTGATGGTGATCGAGCGCTACTCCCACGTGATGCACATCGTCAGCGAGGTGGAAGGGCTCCTGCAACCGGAGCGAGATGTCTGGGACCTGCTGATGGCCTCCTTCCCGGCCGGCACGGTCAGCGGTGCCCCCAAAATTCGGGCCATGCAGCTGATCCATGCCCTCGAACCCGATGCCCGCGGGCCCTATTCGGGGGTCTATGGCGCCATGGACCTGGGCGGCGCCCTGAATACGGCGATCACGATCCGCAGCATGGTGGTGCTGCCGGCGCCCCAGGGGGGCTGGCGGGTGCAGGTGCAGGCCGGAGCTGGCCTGGTGGCAGATTCCCAGCCGGCAGCCGAATACCAGGAGACCCTCAATAAGGCCCGGGGCATGCTCAAGGCCCTGGCCTGCCTGCAACCGCGCCCCAGCTCCACCTCCAGCGCCGAGGCGGGCCTGTGAGCGGCGCCCTGCTGCTGAAGGGATTCGAGGTGGAGCTTTTCACCGGCCGCCCCGACGGCACGGTGGTGGGCTGTTCGCCGGCGGCGGCGGCGGCCCTGGCCGGCTTTGTGACTGAGCCGGATCACCGCAACCTCGAATACATCACCGCCCCCGATGCCAGCTATCAGCGCCAACTGGAGCTGCTGCTCGAACCGCGCAGGCAGCTGCGGGCCTGGCTGGCGAAGCGGGGGCTCACGATCCTGCCGGGCAGCACCTTGAGCCTGGGAGATAGCAGCCGCTTTGAACGCTCCAACCCAGACAACCCTTACCACGACTACATCGAAACCACCTACGGCACCCAGGTGGTGACCGCCAGCGTGCACATCAACCTGGGCCTCACCGACATGGAGGCCCTATTTGCCGCCTGCCGGCTGGTCCGCTGCGAAGCCGCCCTGCTGTTGGCCCTCAGCGCCAGCTCCCCCTTCCTGGATGGCGTGGCCACCGGGGCCCATTCCCAGCGCTGGTTGCAGTTCCCGCTCACGCCCCCCCAGGTGCCCCTGTTCCGCAGCCACAGCCACTACATCGCCTGGGTGGAGGAGCAGCTGGCCTGCGGGGCGATGCAAAACGTGCGCCACCTCTGGACCTCGGTGCGGCCTAACGGCGATAACCGGCCCCATGGGCTCAATCGCCTCGAACTGCGCATCTGCGATCTGATCACCGATCCGGCCCTGCTGCTGGCGATCACCGCCTACTGCGAACTGCGGATCCAGCAACTGCTGGCCGATCCCGCCAGCCACGATCCCCAGATCGCCAGCCCATTAACCGCCGACGAGCTCGCCAGCCTGGCCGATGCCAACGACCGGGCCGCCGCCCGCTCCAGCCTGCAGGCCAGCCTGCGCGATTGGCGCACTGGCGCGCCGATCCAAGCCGCCGACTGGATTCGGCGCGATCTGGCATCCCTGGCCCCCCTGGCCGAGCAGCTCAACTTGACAGGCACCCTGGCCCCCCTGGACGCGGTGCTGAGCGGCGGCAACCAGGCCATGCGCTGGCTCGAGCGGAGGGCCCAGGGGAGGCCGATTGCCGCGATCGTGGCCGCCAGCGCCGAAGCCATGGCCCAGCGGGAATCGGCCCTTAACGCACAACTGGCGACAGACGCGCTGAGCCCTTTGGGATGATCATGGAACCTTCGCCCGCCCGTTCGGCCCCCATGCGGCAGCCCCTGCCCGCCATCGAGACCCCGGGCGACGCCATCGATGCGCCCGCCCCCGGGTCCCCCCAACCCCAGCCGGCCCCCCAGGTGACCCAGCTGCTGGGTGAGCGGTTGGAACTGGTGGAAGACCTCTGGCGGACCGTGCTGCGCAGCGAGTGTCCGCCACTGCAGGCCGAACGGCTGCTGCGGCTCAAGGCGCTGAGTGGCGGCGATGGTCCGGTCGACCGCCGCCCCGGGGCGCCCACCGAAACGGCCGTGGCGGCGGACGCGATCGTGCAACTGATCCGGGAGATGGACCTGGCCGAGGCGATCTCCGCCGCCCGGGCCTTTTCTCTCTATTTCCAGCTGGTCAACATCCTTGAGCAGCACATCGAGGAAGACAGC
>Ga0164294_10004809_pt1 | contig 11690 bp, 11 predicted proteins | sample GEODES005metaG_FD_111479 | JGI IMG/M metagenome (GOLD analysis project Ga0164294, IMG submission 111479) | Oligotrophic lake water microbial communities from Sparkling Lake, Wisconsin, USA - GEODES005 metaG | ecosystem: Environmental > Aquatic > Freshwater > Lake | place: USA: Sparkling Lake... | reverse complement strand
TAGGGCGGCCTGGTCAGGGCCCGGTGGATCAGCAACTTCACCGTCGTCGATCTGCGCACGGTGGTGTCTACCGACGGGGATCGCGGCTTGCTGGGTTTCACCAGTTCGTCCGAAAGGGACCCGCGCTTTCTGCTCTACACGAACCTCGCCGGGGATATCGAAGTCCGGCGCTTCTCCTGGCTGGCGACTCAAACGACCCAGATGCCGAGCGCAGGCGTGCCGATCATTACGATACCGCATCCCCGGAATACGAATATCGGCGGATGGATCGGGTTCAATCCGAAGGACGGCTATCTTTACATCGCCACGGGCGACGGCGGCGCGCCGGGCGCTGTGGCCAACACGGCGCAGGATCCGAATAGCCTGCTCGGCAAGGTGCTGCGTATCGACGTCAACCGCGATGACTTTCCGTCCGACGCCACGCGCAACTACGGGATCCCGGCGGATAATCCCTTCGCGACTTCTGGCGGCAAGCCCGAGATCTGGGCGATGGGCCTGCGCGATCCAACGGGGGGAAGCTTCTATAACGGCGCGCTGCTCATCGCCGATCGCGGGGAAAGCCAGCGCGAGGAAGTCGACATGATTCCGCTCGGCCGGGCCGGGCTCAATTTCGGCTGGCCGGTCATGGAGGGGACACTGGTGCGCAGCGGCACGCCGTTGCCGAGCTTCACCCCGCCGGTGATCGAATATGCCCATGGGGCCGGTGCCTTCGAAGGCAATTCGATCGTCGGTGGCCTGATTCCCGATTTTGGCGGCGGCGTGATGCAGGACAACTACCTGTTCGCCGACCGGATCACGGGCAATATCTGGACTGTCTATCCCTCGCAGTTGCGGCTGGGCAGCACCTTGTCCGCCAGCCAGTTCATCCGTCGCAACGGGGACTTTCCACCCACCAGTAGCGGTGCGGTCGACCATCCGGTGGTGTTTATGAACAACTTCCCCGCGCTGGTGATCGTCAACGCCAATGGCAACAGCTTCATAGCGCTCTGAGCGATCCCGGAGCGCCCCGGCGACGTCGCGGGCTTTCCCAAGGGAGACGGCAACGGCCATGTCCTCCAGAACCGCAGCGATGCGCCGTGCGTGTTCATCGCGGTTGGAAAACTCGCGGAAACAGCTTGTTACTATCCGGACATAGATATGCACCTGTTCCCCGGAGAGGGATTTCGGCGCAAGGATGGCGCGGCGATATAGTCTATCGATAGGCTGCCGCTCTAGTACGTGGAGGGGACCATGCGGAGTTTTGCTGTACCGGTGTTTCGGACTCTCGCCATGGGAGCTGCATTGGGGCTTGCTGCTTGCGGCAGCGGCGGTGGCGGGACTTCCGGCTCGGCGCCCACCCCCACGCCAACACCGACGCCAACTCCCGCTGCGGTAAACCTCGCGCCGGTCTTCACCTCGAGCACTACAGAACGTTTTGTCGAGAACCGCGGAATCCAAAGTTTCTACATGGCGGTTGCCAAGGATCCCGAGGGTGAGGCTGTCAGATACGCAATAATCGGTGGTGCGGATCAGAACTTTTTCACCATGAATCCCACGACCGGTGGCTTGAGTTTCAAAAGTCGGCCAGTTTTCCAGGCGCACTACGATGCGAATGCCGACAATATCTACGAAGTGCAAATTTGCGCGACGGATGCGAGCGACAAGTTCACTGTCCTCGACCTGAAAGTGGAAGTGGTCGACGACGTAGTGCCGGCCCGCGGCGCCGTCACGCTTCTGGATCCGACCAGTCCGCTCCTGGATCAGCCCACTTATGCCGCCCAGACCGGCGACCGGATAAACAAGGGCGGCTACCAGGTCGCTCTGAAGGACGGCAGGGTTATTTCGCGGGGCGTGCATACCTGGGATAACCAGATCGACATCAGGCCCATCGTTTCGACCGATGGCGACCGAGGGTTGCTCCAGATAAACGGATATAGCGACAGTCCGAGATACCTGCTTTTCACCAACCTCAATGGCGATATCGAAGTCCGCCGTTTTCCGGGCGCTGCCCCCGGCAATCATCCGCTTGTGCCCGCCGACGGCACCACGATCATAAAGATCCCGCACCCGCGGAATACGAACATCGGCGGGTGGATGGGGTTCAACACGGACGGCTATCTTTATATTGCCGTGGGGGATGGCGGCGCGCCCGGCACCGTCGTCAACACCGCGCAGGATCCGAACAGCCTGCTCGGCAAAGTCCTCCGCATCGATGTGAATCGGGACGATTTCCCGAGCGATCCTGACCGAAATTACGGGATTCCCGCCGGCAATCCTTATGCGACTTCCGGAGGGAAACCCGAGGTTTGGGCGCTGGGGCTGCGCAACCCCGCGAGCGGGGGATTTGGTGCCGATGGGCAGGTCTTCATTGCCGACCGGGGCGAGAGCCAGCGCGAGGAAGTCAATATGATCCCCGCCGGACAGGGGGGACTCAATTTTGGCTGGCCGGTGATGGAGGGAACGCTCGTCCGCAGCGGCACGCCGCTGGCAAGCTTCGTGCCTCCGGTGATCGAATATCCGCACGGCACCGGTCAATCCGAAGGCTCCGCGATCGTCTGGGGCCTCTCGGTGGGGTCGCCAATTCCGCTGCTGGAAGGGACCTATGTGTTTGCCGACAAGGCCACCGGCAACATCTGGACGATCTACAGGAACCTCCTCCAGCAAGGTAAAACCTTGACGCCGGCTCAGTTTGTCCGTCGGAACACCGAGATGAAGCCGAACACGGGCACCATCGACCACCCCACGGCGATTGCTCCGACAGCCGGTGCCTTCTTCATCGTCGATGCCGACGGACAGGTTTTTATCGTGACCGCGACCTAGTCCGCACCTCACAAGATCAGCGCCTTCATCTTGGCGTAGCGGGCCTGGCGGTCTTCCCAGCCGTTCGGATCCTTGGTCGAGGTGGGGGCGCCGCGGTTGATGCCGTTCGAGACCGCCTTGAGATTGTCCTTGTCGGCCCAGGCGTTGAGCGCGCAATTGTCCCAATAGGCGCAGAAGGCGAGCAGGCCGAGCGACCAGACTTCGAGCAGCTCGGGACTGGTCTCGAGATCGATGCCGAGCTTGCGGCCGTAGAGCCGGTAATTGGCGCGGCCGGTGAGCTGGCCGGGGCCGCGGCCGAGATAGCGCAGGCCGTCGCCAGGCTGGTCGTTGCCCAGCGCGGCGTTCATCTCGTACTTCTTCTGCGCCGCCGTCGGCCCCCAGATCTCGCGGTTATATTTGAAGCCGCCGCTCTCATGCGCGCACTGGGCCATGAAATGGGCGAGGCGCAGGCCGTTCTCGACCAGGCCATAGGTGCGGAAATGGACATTGGCGGCGAGGCCGAGCTCGGGCGCGACCTCCGGTTTGGCGCCGGCCCTGGCGAACAGCGCCGCGAGCGTGTCGCGTCCCAGCGCACCGTCTGCCGGTACGCCGAGCCGCTGCTGAAGCTTCTTCACATCGAACATGGACATTCCCCCCGGTTGGACAGTGCGACCCGGTGGAATGGTATTTTGGCGAGCCTGCGCGCAGCCGGATGGCCGCGCAAGCGATTCAGACCGGATCGGCTTCGAATTGCTGGATCACCCAATCCTCTTCCTGCGCGCCGGCGATCCAGTCCTGCATGAAGGGGTGCTGGAGCACCGCGTTCATATAGGCCGGGGCGAAGCGGGCGACGGGGAGCGAATAGGTGACGAGGCGCGTCACGACGGGGGCGAACATGATGTCCGCCGCGCCGAATTCGCCGAACAGGAACTGGCCCTCGCCGCCGTAGCGGGCACGCGCCTGGGCCCAGAGCTCCATGATCCGGGCCAGCTCCTGAAGCACGTCGGCATCGGGCTGCTTCGGCGGATAGACCTGGCGGATGTTCATCGTGTGCTTGCGGCGCAGGTTGGCGAAGCCAGAATGCATCTCGGCGGCCATCGACCGGGCCATGGCACGCGCGGCCGGGTCTTCCGGCCAGAACAAGGTGTTGCCGGTCTTGTCGTTGAGATACTCGACGATCGCCAGGCTGTCCCACACCACGGCTTCGCCGTCCCACAGGATCGGCACCTTGCCCGAGGAAGGCGCGAACTCGTCGCCCTCGCGGCGCTTTTCCCAATCCTGGTCGTAGAGCGGCACCACCACTTCCTCGAAGGGGAGTCCGGCCTGCTTGCAGGCGAGCCAGCCGCGCAGCGACCAGGAGGAATAGGCCTTGTTGCCGATGTAGAGCTTCATGGGCGCCGGGATAGCGGCGGGGCAGGGCCGCTGGCAACCGCCACGAAAGGTTGATTCGCTTGATAGCCCATCGTGTGCGCGCCCGCGCGGGCGGGGAGAGAGGCGAGGATAAGAACATAGGTGGAACATATGTCCGTTCAGGGGCTGTAGGAAAGCGCCTAATATCGTTGCTGTTCAGGTGCTTGCCCCGGGTGGATGCCCCCGCAGAGGGCGTGTCGGGCTGAACGGGTTGCCCGGCCTGATTGATGCATATACATGATGTGTATGCATCAAGAGAAGCCCTCCTTCGCCTGTGCCTGCACGATGCTGCGCAAGGCGACCCGGGCCGTGGCGCGCGCCTATGACGAGGCGCTGGCGGGGCACGGCATGACCACCGCGCAATTCGCGATCCTGCGCCATGTCGCGCGCGGCGAGCCGCTGGCGCTGAGCCGGCTGGCCGAGCAGCTCGCGATGGACCGGACCTCGCTCTACCGCGCGCTGGCGCCAATCGAGAAGCAGGGCTGGGTGACCGTGCAGCCGGGCGACGGGCGGACCAAGCTGGCGGCGCTGACCCCGGCGGGCCGCAACGCGCTGGCGGCGGCCGAGCCCGACTGGGAAGCGGTGCAGGGGCGCGTGGAGGACGGGATGGGCATGGAATTGCTGCGCGGACTCGACCTGGCGCTGCGCAAGCTGGTGCAGAGCGCCGAGGGAGAGCGGGCATGACCGCGATCCTTTCGCGCCTGCCGGTGGGCGCGCGCGGCTATGCCGGGATCGTTGCGGCGATCACCTTCGTCGCGCTGCTGGTCTCGGCCGGGCTGCGCTCGGCACCGGGCGTGATGATGCTGCCGCTCGAGCAGCATTTCGGCTGGGACCGCGCAACGATCTCGGCCGCCGCGGCGATCGGGATCATGCTCTACGGACTGGTTGGGCCGTTCGCGGCGGCGCTGATGCTGTCGCTCGGGATCAAGCGGACGATGCTGGCCGGGCTGGTGCTGATGTCGGCGGCGACCTTTTCCAGCCTGTGGATGACCGAGCCCTGGCAATATGTGCTGAGCTGGGGCGTGTTCTCGGGCGTGGGCAGCGGCGCGGTGGCGTCGGTGCTGGGCGCGGCGGTGGTCAATCGCTGGTTTGCGACGCGCCAGGGCCTGGTGATGGGCATGCTGACCGCGAGCACCGCGACCGGCGCGCTGGTGTTCCTGCCGGTGCTGGCCTGGCTGGCCGAGGGCGGGGCGTGGCGGCCGGTGGCGCTGGCGGTGTCGATCGCCGCGGCCGGCGTGATCCCGTTCGTGCTGTTCTTCATGCCCGAGCATCCGCAGGAACTGGGCGTGCGCCGCTTCGGCGAGACCGAGGACAGCGCGCCGCCGCCGCCGATGAAGCAGGCGGCGACGCCGGGACTGGCCTTCACTGCGCTGTTCCGCGCCTCGAAGAGCCCGACCTTCTGGCTGCTGTTCGGCACCTTCTTCGTCTGCGGGCTGACCACCAACGGGCTGGTCGGCACCCACCTGATCGCGTTCTGCGGCGATCATGGCATCGCGCCGGTGCAGGCGGCGGGGCTGCTGTCGCTGATGGGGCTGTTCGACCTGATCGGTACGACGGCGTCGGGCTGGCTGACCGACCGCTATGATCCGCGCAAATTGCTGTTCGTCTATTACGGGCTGCGCGGGCTTTCCTTGCTCGCCTTGCCCTTCCTCGACTTCAGCGCATCGAGCCTGCTGGTGTTCGCGATCTTCTACGGGCTCGACTGGATCGCGACGGTGCCGCCGACGGTGAAGCTGGCGAACGTGCATTTCGGCGAGCGCGATGCGCCGATCGTGTTCGGCTGGGTGATGGTCGGCCACCAGATCGGCGCGGCGACCGCGGCATTCGGCGCCGGCGCGGTGCGGGCCTGGACGGGGACCTATACCCCGGCATTCCTGGTGGCGGGCGCGTTCGGGCTGGTCGCCGCGGTGGCGATTTTGGCAGCGCGGGCGGAGAAGCCGGGCGTGCGGATGGCGGTGGCTTGATTCCTTCGTCACCCCGGCCTTGAGCCGGGGTCCCGCTGTTTCGGGAAGGCGGAAGAAGCGGGATCCCGGCTCAAGGCCGGGATGACGGGGTTATGCGGCGCGCAGCGTGCCCAGGAACGCCTGCATCTCGCGCAGCAGGTGGCGGGCGTGGTTGACCAGGGCGTCGGTGGCGGCGTCCATTTCCGCGGTGGTGCGGGCGGCGTCTTCGGTGGCGGCTTCCGCGCTGGCGGCGCCGGTCTGGAGATCGGCGGTGAGCGCAGCGGCGGTGCCGGCATAGCTCTGGATCGAGCGGATCACGTCGCCCTGGTTGGCGATGGCGTGGGTGACGGCGCCGCCGACTTCGCCGATGCGATCGAAGCTCTCGCGCATCTCGCCGACGATCGAGGTGGTGGCGTGGACCGCGCCGGTCATCCGTTCCAATTGCGCACGAATGTCGCCGGTGGCGGTGGCGGTCTGGGCGGCGAGGCTCTTCACTTCCTGCGCGACGATGGCGAAGCCGCGGCCGGCTTCTCCGGCGCGGGCGGCCTCGATGCTGGCGTTCAGCGCGAGCAGATTGGTGCGCGCGGCGATCTCGGCGATCATGTCGGCGATGGTGGCGACGCTGGCGCTGTGCTCGGCGAGCGTGCTGAAGCGGGCATCGGCGGAGCGCGACAGGGTGTGGAGATGCGCGGTGGTCTCGCTCTGCGCGGCGATGCTCGCCTCGACGGTGTCGAGCGTGCGGCTGAGATTGGCCGATTCCTCGAACAGGGTGGCGGCGCCGCTGTCGGCACGCACGGCGCGGCCGGCGACGGCGCGGATCTGGTCGCGGGTGGCGATGGTGGTGCCGGTGAGGCCGCCCGCGGAGATGCGGGTCTGCTCGGCAGCGGCGGCGAGCTCGCTGATCGCAGTGACGAACTGCTTCTCGAACTGGTCGGCGATGCGGGTGATCTCGGCGCGGCGGGCGCGGTCGTGCTCGGCCTGGGCGCGGTGGCGCTCCTCGGCGGCGGCGGCGGCCTGTTGCAGCTCTTCCTGCTGCTGGGTGGCGCGGAGCAGCTCGCGGTCGCTGGCGGCGCGGGCGAGCGCCTCGCCTTGCGCGAACTGCTCGCTGACCAGCTCGGCCTGGCCGATCACGGTGCGGGCGAGCAGCGCGACGAAGACCGCGAGGAAGACGAAGACGCCCGAGGGGATGTTGGCGAAGATCGCGTAGAGCGCGCAGACGACGACCGCGATGCCGAGCCAGGCGAGGCTGGCGGGCGGGAGCGGGGCGTAGCGCAGCGCACCGATCGCGACGACGCCGGCGATCGAGGTGGTGGTGACGATCAGTTCCTGATCGGTCGCGCCGAGGCCCAAAGTGGTGAGCAGGAGGAACCAGCCGAGCGAGACCGCAGCGGCCTCGATCACGGTGGCGCGCAGGGTCTTTGCGCTGTCCTCGACCCACCAGTCGCGCACCTTGCCGTCGCGCCAGCGGACCAGCACGGCGGTGTTGATCGCGAGGTGAAGGGCGAGCGCGGCGATGTGCCAGGCGAAATAGCCGTTGGCGTGGATCATCACCGTCAGCACGATGCTGACAAAGACGCTGGCGACATAGGAAACCGGGTAGCCGCGCTGGATCGCGACGCTGTGGGCGCGCATCAGGCGCGGCTGCAACGCCGCCCATTTGCCCCAGAGCGCCCGCTTCAGGGCCTGTTGCTGCACCTCTCCCATCGGGCCGTGACTAGCCCAAGATGGTTACCAGCCCGTTTATCATAGCCGCAGGTGAATCCCGCGGCGGTGGAGCGGGATGAGCAGGGCGAGCACGACGAGCAGCAGGCCGAGCGCGAACAGGAAGGAGGCGAGCAGCAGATTGCCCGGCATCAGCGCCTCGAGCCCGGCCCAGGCCCAGCCCTGGAAGCCGGTGCGGATCATCGCGAGCGAGAGGAGGAGCGAGAGCATGTAGCCGAGGATCGCGTTCATGCCCAGGACGTCGAGCGGCCACAGCGCCTTGCGCATGGCTGCTGAGCGCGAGGCGACGATGCAGCCGGTGAAGACGATCGCGGACAGGCCCGAGGTCCACAGCGCGAAGCTGCTGGTCCACAGCTTCTTGTTGAGCGGGAAGCCGAAGGACCAGGCATAGCCGATCGCGGCGAGGACGATGCCGGCAAGCAGGATGCGCAGCGTCGCGCGGGCGGGGTCGGATTTCCAGAGCAACGCCGCCAGCGTGCCGAGCAGGACGTTGACCAGCGCGGGCAGAGTGGAGAGCAGCCCCTCGGGATCATAGACGATGTTGCCCGCGGCATCGGTGCCGTAGCGGTACATGTGGTGGGTGGTGACGGTGATCCGGTCGATCCAGCCCGCGAGATTGCCTTCGGGGCTGAGGTCGCCTGCTGCGTAGCCCGGGGCGGGGACGAAGGTCATCAGCGCCCAATAGCCGAAGAGCAGGACGGCGCTGGCGATGGCGAGCGCGGGGGCGCTGAGATGCGCGCGGCCCGCCTCGTTCCGGCGCGCGGTGAGGATCGCGAGCGCGGCGGCGAGGCCGTAGCAGAGGCCGAGGCGGGGCAGGACGCCGAACACGCGGAAATCGACGGGGCCGCGGGCGAGGAACTGCCAGGCCCAGCCGAGCAGGATCAGCAGCGCGGTACGCCGGGCGATGCGCGTCCACAGCTTGCCGTCGACCGTGCGCGGGAAGGACAGGCCGAGCGCGACGCCCATCGCGCAGAGAAAGGCGGGGAAGACCAGGTCGGTGGGGGTGAAGCCGTGCCACTCGGCATGGTCGAGCGGCCACCAGACATGCGCCCAGCTGCCCGGCGTGTTGACGATCACCATGCAGGCGACGGTGAGCCCGCGGAAGAGATCGAGTCCGCCCAGCCTTGCGGGTGCCTGTGTCGCGCTTTCGGTCATGCTGTCCTCCCCGATGCGGATCATGGATCGGTTGCGCGGCGCGGTCAAAGATGGTGTGTTGCTGCTATGGTTCGCTAAGGCAGGAGTCGGAGATGGACGGAGCGGGGATTAGCCGGCGCGCGGTGCTGGCGACGGCGGCGATGGCGCCGGTCGCGGCGATGGCGCGGGCGGCACCGGCGAAGCTCAGCGTCGGCGACAGGCTGGCGCGCTTCGACCTGCTGCGGCCCGGCGCCCACAGCTATCTGCGCTCGACCGAGAAGGACGGCGCGCATGTCGCCCGCGACATCTGGCAGCGCGAGGTGCGCTTCGAGACGGTGGGCGGGGTGGCGAAGCTGCGCGTGGTGCAGCGCTGGGACGGGACCGGGCCCAAGCCCTCGCTGGTCACCCGCGATTCGCTGTTCGAACCGGGGACCTGGCGGCCGTCGAGCCATTTGCGGGTCACCATTGTGGAGGACAAGAAGACCGTCGAGGGTTTTCTGTTCGCCGCGGACAAGATCACCGGGCTGCCGGGGGTGGCGGACAACAGCCGGGCGGAGTTCAGCACTGCCTTCCCCGAGCCGATGTTCAACTTCGAGACCGACATGGAGATGCTCGGCACCCTGCCGCTGGCGGCGGGCTATCAGGTGTCGATCCCCTTCTACCATCCGGGCGGCGGGGCGCCGGCGCGCTATCTGTGGACGGTCAGCGGCGACGAGAAGCTGGCCGGGCCGGACGGGCGGCCGATCGACTGCTGGATCGTCGAGTGCGACTATAACAGCGGCAAGGACCCGTCGCGCTTCTGGTACGCCAAGCGGACGCAGCAGTTCATCAAGCTGGAGGCCAGGGGCCCGGATGGGATGCTGGTGCGCAAGACGCTGTTGTTTTGAGAGGGCGCTACCGTCACCCCGCGAAAGCGGGGACCCATCTCCCGGACCGTCCCCACATACAACAGCTGTGTCGCTCGTTGCCTCTGCACGAGATGGGCCCCCGCTTTCGCGGGGGTGACGATTACGCCTTCACATACACCCAGGCGGTCGTGCCGCTCGCCAGCGGTGCTTCCACGCGCACATAGTTCTCGCTCTCGTAGACATCCGCCGCGGCCAGCTCGTCCGGCGTCAGGCGGAAGACCTTGCCGGGGATGGCGGGGGTGTCGGTGTCGGGGACCAAAGCGAGGTGGACCTCGATGCCGCTGGCCTGGAGCACGTCGGGGTCACGGATCGTGATCTCGATCTGCCTGTAGCCGTGGAGCACGTCGTCGCTGCCCTCGAGCAGGCGGCCGAACTGGCTCAGCTGGACGCTCTCGAGCTGGAGCGTGCCATAGGAAAAGAGCAGGGCGGCGGCGTCGCCGCTCACCCGATCGCCTCGAGCACCGCGGCGCGAAGTTCGGGGAGGCCCATGCCCTTTTCGGACGAGGTCGAGATGATGTCCGGGTGCGCGGCGGGGCGCTTGCGCGCCTCGGCCTGGGTGCGCGCGAGGACGTCCGCCAGCTCGGTCGCCTTGATCTTGTCGGTCTTGGTCAGGACGATCCGGTAGCTCACCGCGGCATTGTCGAGCATGTCGAGGATCTCGTTGTCGACGTCCTTGATGCCGTGGCGGCTGTCGATCAGCACCAGCGCGCGCTTGAGCACGTCGCGCCCGCGCAGGAAGTCGTTCACCAGATAGCGCCACTGGCGCTGCATGTCCTTGGGCGCCTTGGCGAAGCCATAGCCCGGCATGTCGACCAGGCGGAACTTGAGCGGCTCGCCGACGTCGAAGAAGTTCAGCTCCTGCGTGCGCCCCGGGGTGTTCGAGGTGCGCGCAAGGCTGTTGCGGTTGGCCAGCGCGTTGAGCAGCGAGGACTTGCCCACGTTCGAGCGGCCGGCAAACGCCACCTCGGGCACCACCGGATTGGGGAGGTGCTCGAGCTTGGGCGCCGACTTCAGGAAGGCGATCGGGCCGGCGAAGGTCTTTCGCGCAGCCTCGATCTGATCTTCATCGAATCCGCTCACTTCGCGGGTGCTTCCTTCTTGACCGCCTGCTTCAGCACGGGGTGGCGCGAGTAGAGCCACTGCTGCTGCAGGATGGTGATGCAGTTCGAGGTGATCCAGTAGAGCTGGAGGCCGACGGCGAACGGCGCCATCATGAACATCAGCATCCACGGCATGATCGCGAACACCTGCTTCTGGATCTCGTCCATCGGCGCCGGGTTGAACTTCATCTGGAAGAACATCGAGATGCCGAGCAGGATCGGGACCACGCCGATCGCCAGGAATGCCGGCGGCGAGAAGTGGAACAGCCAGTTGCACAGCGCGACGAAGTTCGCGGGATCGGGCGCCGAGAGATCGTGGATCCACAGCACGAACGGCTGGTGGCGCATTTCGATCGTGAGCAGCAGCACCTTGTACAGCGCGAACATGATCGGAATCTGCAGCAGGATCGGGAGGCAGCCCGCGAGCGGGTTCACCTTCTCTTCCTTGTACAGCTTCATGATCTCCTGCTGCTGCTTCTGCTTGTCGTCCTTGTAGCGCTCCTGCAGCGCCTTCATCTTCGGCTGCACGACGCGCATGCGGGCCATCGATTCGAACTGCTTATGCGCGATCGGGAAGAGCAGGCCGCGGATGGTGATCGTCAGCAGGATGATCGCCACGCCGAAATTGCCGACCAGGCGAAACAGGAAGTCGAGATAGTAGAAGATCGGCTTCTCGACGACTTCGAACCAGCCCC
>Ga0164294_10004807_pt1 | contig 11691 bp, 6 predicted proteins | sample GEODES005metaG_FD_111479 | JGI IMG/M metagenome (GOLD analysis project Ga0164294, IMG submission 111479) | Oligotrophic lake water microbial communities from Sparkling Lake, Wisconsin, USA - GEODES005 metaG | ecosystem: Environmental > Aquatic > Freshwater > Lake | place: USA: Sparkling Lake... | reverse complement strand
GGCATGGCGCAATTCCTGCACACGGTGCGGTTTTTCCTCGGCATGGGGATGCTGGCAGCAGCGGTAGCCCTCGTCCAGCCGTTTGCGGCGGCTGTGGTCGCTGCCCGCCCGAACGCGGAAGGCACGGTTCAATCGGAGGGCGTCCCGACGTCGGCCCCGCAGTCGGCCGCGTTGTCCCCGATGACAGGCATGGGGGGGCATGCGATCCCCGACCACAGGGCCGCGGACATGCCGAGGCCGCAGGGCGTTCCGCTGGCGGGCGGCGACCACGGGGCACCTGCGTCTGAGCCGCCGTCTCCACCGGTTCCGCTCCCGGTGTCGGGTCTCGATCTTTCGCCGGCGGCTCCGCCGCTCGACAGCACCTACCGCTCCACCGTCGATATTCCGCCACCGCCTCTGCTGGATGGGCATGCGCCACCCCCGCTTTCGGCCGGATGGGCGGTTCATGATGTCGTCAGGCAGCCTGCGCCCGCGAGCCAACCGTTTCAGCAGCAAGCCACGGCGACGGAGTATGTGGTTCGTGATGGGGACGACCTCACCGGAATCGCTCTCAGAGTCTACGGTCATGCAGGTGCCGCGAGCGCCATTTGGTCGGCCAACAGGGATCGACTCACCGATCCACAGCTGCTTCCCATCGGCCTGTCGTTGCTTCTGCCTCCCACGTGGACTCTGCCGTCGGCATTGGGATCGCAGGGCGGGGCTTCCAGCCTGGCAATCGAGCCAACCTTCGCCGCCCAGGGCAGCGACCGTTCCATCACGACGGCTGCGGTGGCTGCACGTCGGGAAGCAGACCCGTCGGCAGTCGGCAGCGGTCCGCCGGAGTCTCCGTGGCTACAGGGGCCGATTGCCGAGTCATCAGCCGCGATGCCCGCGGCTGATCCCGCCCGACTTGGCGCCGCAGTGGCGGTGCAGCCAGCCAGGCCAGGCAGCGTGCGGGTGGGCGAGGGCGACTCACTCGAGTCGATCGCCTTTCGGTTGTACGGCGACCGCGCGATGGCGACCCGGATCTGGCAGGCCAATCGGGATCGCGTGCGGAACCCTGACCTGCTTGTGCCTGGCAGTGAACTCCGGCTTCCCTGACACAAGGCTGCTTACCGACCGGGGAGAGAGTCGTCCGCTACTCGGGCGTGTGAGCCTGAGCCAGGTCGATGAAAATCTTGATCTTTCCGGCAACGTTGAATGCCGGATCATTGGCCAGATCGTCACCTTTCAGGCTGGTCTCGGTCTCAATGAAAAAGACCGTGGCATTGGTGGCGGCCACAGGATTCCGAAGTTTCTCAGCAGGCGGTTCGACGCGTTGCTGGAACCAGGCGTTGGGCCGGAATCGCTTGAGTTGATCGAATAGCCGAATGGCGTCGCGATCGTTCTTCCCAGCAAGCACCATGATGGGGACCGTGTTCTGGATTGCATCGCTCTTCAGGGGCAACGACATCGAAACCCCCTTCGTCGTCCAGACAGGACTGATCAACGCCAGCGCCCGCACCTGCCGGCCCTGCGGGCCGCTCGTAGTCGGCGGCCAATTCCAGTCGGCCACCGTCCACATGGACGCAAGCGTGGCACCGAGGCCGCAGCCCACGACACAGAGCCGGTCGATATTGAGCGAGCCGGCCTCCGATTTCTCCTTGATCCAGCCACGCACAGCCTCGATCTCGCCCCGGATGGCCGCCTGACCGCGGTGACTCCCCCCCGACGAGGCAGCTGTCGCCTCAAGATCGGCCTTTTTGAGCAGGCGGGGATCTGCGGTATCGCCTCTGGCGCCGCCGGAACGAAGGCCGCTGGCGCCGTGCCCGCGGAGATCGGGGGCGACGACGGCATGGCCCGCTCGCTGCAGGGATCGGGCGAGATTGTCGACCGTCGTGTGCGATCCCTCGAGGTCGTGGATGAGGATCACAGTGGCGTTGGTGGTGGCGTCCTCTGCCGCCGGGTAGTACCAGGCGGCGATTCGAATGCCATCGGAGGTCTCCAGCCGCAACTCTTCCACGGTGTGTTCTGTCGCGACCTCGGCCGCCCGGCCTTCGACTGCGGACGCAAGCAACAGCGGAGCAGTCAGGCAGAGGCGACCAAGCACCTGCATCGGCAACCTTCCGGAGGCGAACATCAGAATGATTCCCAAAGCCATGAGGGGAAAGAGCTGCGAAAACCACCTCAGTTGTGGCAAATGTGCATCAAAAAAGCTATGATTGAAGAGTCGAATGGAGGCGGGGGTTTCTCTGCCGCCGCAACGAGGCCCTCCCGTGGGACTTTTGGCACACCTCCGGAATTCCAGCCGACGCGGGTGGCCGCGGTCCATCGGCGTAGAAAAACGGCCCCTCAGCGGCCCGGCTCCCGCGTGGCTGATCAGCCTCCTCATCCACGTCGTGGTGCTCGTGTCGATGGCGATGATCGCCCTGCATGAGCCCTCCCGATCCGCTCCTTCGATCACGATCGTCCAGCCACAGGAAGCCGATCAGGAGATGCTTGATCCGCCGCGAGAGTTGGTGGTCACGGATGAGCAAGAGGACGAGGTCGGCAACGACGGCGATCGGGACGGCATGGGCATCGCGCTCTCCCTAGGGCCCGCGCTCGCCGACGAGTCTGTGGTTCCGATCGAAATGGAACTGATCGCGGGAGACACGATCAGCCCCGAACCTCTCGACGTGCTACCCACCGCGGCAGTGCTCGATGACGCCGTCGTCGTCAAAGGGGCCGCCGGCGTGGCGGCGACCGGGGCGATCGGGGCCGTCGACCGTCTGACGGGAGAAATCGCCGCATCTCTCGACCAGAATGCCACGGTCGTGTGCTGGGTCTTTGATCAGTCGGTGAGCCTGGCAGGTCAGCGAAAAGAGATCGCCGCCCGCCTCGAGCGGGTGTTCGAAGAGCTCGGTGTCAACCGCTCGCCCACGCACCGGCCCGACCTCAAGAATATGGTCATCGCCTATGGCCAGACTCCGACGCTGGTCACGAAGGCCACCGCCGACGCCTCTGCCGTCGTGACGGCGATCGGCTCGATCCCGGTCGATGATTCCGGCATCGAGATGACCTTCACCGCGATTCAAAGCGCCGCCAACGAGGCACGTGTGTTTCGCAGGGCTCCCAGGAAAAACGTGATGATCGTCGTGTTCACCGACGAGGTGGGCAATGACCAGAACGAGGCCGACAAGACCGCTGCGCTCTGCCGATCCCTCGGCATCCCGGTCTACGTTGTCGGCGTGCCGGCCCCGTTCGGGATGAAGGACGTGACGTTCAAGTTCGTCGAGTTTGACTCCAAGTATGACCAGGACTTTCAGTGGGCCGTGGTGGATCAGGGACCGGAAACGCTCCATCCCGAAGTGGTTCATATTCGCTCGGGGAGATTCGCCGACGAGGCGATCGACTCGGGCTTCGGGCCCTTCAGCCTTTCGAAACTCTGCGCCGATACCGGTGGCATCTACTTCGCAGTCCACGCCAACCGAAACGTTCGGGGCAGGGTACACGACGACCAGACTGCCGCGATGTCGTCGCGATTGAGGCAGTTCTTCGACCCGGAGGTCATGCGTGACTACCAGCCCGACTATGTGTCGGCGGCCACGGTCGAAAAATTGCTCGCCGCGAATCGCGCCAAGCAGGCGCTCGTGGAGGCTGCCCGGGCGGTCGAGGTGAGTCCGATGGAAGCCCCCACGATGATGTTTCCACGCAAGGATGACGGATCCCTGACGCAGTTGCTGAGTGATGCTCAGAAGGCGGCTGCCCGCATCCAGCCGAGGATCGATGCCCTGGCAGATCAATTGAAGACAGGATTGCCTGACCGGGAGGCCATCAGGGAGAAGCGTTGGCAGGCGGGCTACGACCTGTCTTTGGGCAGGGTGCTGGCCCTCAAGGTACGAACGGACGCCTACAACACCATACTCGCGCAGGCGAAATCGGGGATGAAATTCGAGGATCCGAAAAACGACACATGGGTGCTGGAAGAGAGTTCCGACGTTTCCCAGGCGGGATCTCAGACGGAGAAGGTTTCGGAGCAGGCCGTGACGCTGCTGGAGCGGGTGGTCCGCGACCATCCGGGAACGCCATGGGCTTTCCTAGCCGCCGAGGAGCTGCGGCGGCCGCTGGGATATACGTGGGTCGAACGGCACACCGGTGTCAACGACCCAAAGCCAAATCCTGATGGTGGCGGCGGGGTCCCGTCAGCTGGTGTTGATGACACGAAGCGGAAACTCGCGCCGCCCAAGCCGAAGCGGCCGCTGAAGAATCTCTAGGGAGTGGTTCGCGTGTATTCAGAACGTCAGGTTTTCTTCCGCGAATGTGGCGCGGCTGTCGTAGGCGTGAAAACAGCGGGCAATTTTTGAAGACAACACCTGGAGAAAGAGTGCCCGAAACTGAGATTCGGACTGATCGCTGGCCGGCACTGCGCTGTCGCCTGGAAAGGTGAAATTATCGAGCCGTTTCTCGAACAGCACCCGCTTCTCGACGACGTCATACACCCGGACATTGGCCGTTGCCCGCCCGCGGTAGAGCGTCGAGCCTTCGTGCATACGGAATTGCTCGAGATCAATGCCGACGACGATGTCGGCGTCGAGTGCCTTGCCGAGCGTCGGGTAGTCGACCCAGGCATTTTCATCGATCCACCGGGCCACTTCGTGCTGTTCGATCACGCGGGCCTTGCGCACGTTCTGGGTGAGCTGCGATCCCACCATGGTGGCGAGTTCACGCGCGGAACTGGCGTCGCTGAATTCCAACTCGACGATCGGCTTGCAGACCACGGCCACGTGCTTGCCCCGCAGCCCCTTGAATTCGGCCGGAGCGTCCTTTTCGGGCGCGACGAGGTAGGCAACGGTGGTGATCATCGAGCAGCCGCCGGTGAGCAGTGGCAGTAACAGGATGAGCGTGACAAGGCGGAAGGAATGATGAAGCCTGGGCTGCATGCGAAAATCCTTTGTTGATCGCCTGATGGCATCGTCGGCTCCGAGGGCCGGCGGGGGTGGGAGAGTAGCCAGCCATCAGGGGCCGCTCAATGCCGCTTCCTCCCAGCGGCACGTGCTTGCCCAGTCTGCGCCACCTCGTTCCCCGTCGCCGCGAGAGCGTCGGGAGGGCACAATACACCCCATGTCCACACGCCACGCGACCCCGACGCCGCCTCCAACCGTCTTTCTGGCAGCCCTTGCCGCTGGACTGCCCCCGCACGGCTTCTGGCCGTCGCGAACGGTGGTGGCCGTCTCCGGGGGGGCCGATAGCGTGGCCCTTCTGCTCGGCCTGCACAGCCTGGCACAAGGGCAGGGTGCAGAGCGACGGCTGCTCGTCGCGCATGCGAGGCATGATCTGCGGGAGGAGGCCGCGGACGACGCGGTCTTCGTCTCTGATCTGGCCTCACGGCTCGGCATGCCCTGCGTGGTGCGGGATCTGCTGGTGCGTCAGCCCGATGGCATTCGAGGGGAGGGGATCGAGGGGCGGGCGCGGCGACTGCGGCAGGCATTTTTTTGCGAGGTCGCCAGCGATCATGGCGCACGGTCAGTCGTCGTTGCCCATACGGCCAACGATCAGGCGGAAACGATCCTGCATCGCAGTCTCCGCGGCACGGGCCTTGCCGGCCTCGCAGGCATGGCATCGAGTCGTGCACTCCGAGATGGCGTGGCGCTCCTGCGGCCGCTGTTGGCCGTTCCTCGCGGCCTTGTCAGGGAGTATCTGGAGTCGTGCGGACAGCCCTGGCGGGAGGATGCGACCAATGCCGATGTCCGCTACGCACGGAATTTTCTGCGGCATGAGATTCTACCCCGATGTGAAGCAGGCCCTTATCCTGCCGCTACGGCGTCGCTCGTGCGACTCGGTGGGCAGGCGGCAGCGGTAGCCGTGGCGCTCCGCAGCGCCGCCGAGTATCTCCTCGCGGCCCATGCACAGCGGCACGCTGACGGTTCGACCGTGCTCCAGACGCAGAAACTGGCTGGGCTTGACCAGCACCTGCTCGCCGAAATCTTCGTGGCGCTGTGGCACCGCGAGGGCTGGCCTCTGCGCGACATGACGGCCCGACACTATTCCCAGCTCTCCGCCATGGCCGTTTTCTCCGTGGACCCCACTGTGGCGGCTCCGCCGGCGATCGATCTGCCGGGAGACGTGAAAGCCCGCGTGGCATCGCCCGGCATGTTGGTCGTTGCTCGTGCTGCGTGACGCTCTGCCTTTCGTCGGCGGGAATCACGTGCGTTCCCACCGACCGGGGCAGCGGGCAAGGATCAGGGATGGCTCGGTTCGTGTCAGGTCAGTGGTGCATGCCGCGGGCCTTGTAGCCGCCGCGCATCCCAAACCACCCGAGCAGCAGTGCATAGCAGACGAACATGGCCGCAGGCACGAACGCCGTCAGTGTGAGCGCCTGTCTTCCACCAAACAGCCCGGCCTGCTCCACAAGCGGCTTGTCGTTCGCCGCCTCGGGGCCAGCGGACGACGTCCACCAGTCCACCAGTTTCTTCTGGGCAGCCACGGCCTCCGGCTTCGCGTTGTCCTTCGTCATCAGTTCAAGCGCCCGCTCCGCCTCCTTGCCGCCGTCTTCCAGCACGCCCACCTTCGAGCCATCGAGGCCGACGGTCTTCATCCAGAGAAACTCATTCTCCTTCGGTGCCTTGTAGCGGTCGTAGACGGCGGCGTCCGACTCACGGAGTTTCGACGAGGCATTTTGATCCTGCAGGAAGCCGATGCCCGGGCCGCCCAACAAGCCAGCCGCCAGCATCCCCACGCCCCCGGCTGCACCGATCGTGATGGCACCACCCTTGGGGAATTGCTCGCTCACCACCGCCAGCATCGTGGGCCAGAGGAACGTCTTGCCGATGCCGTAGACCGTGGCAGCAAGGATGCACATCAGCGCTCCCTGAGCATTGCCCAGCAGCAGCAGGCCTGCCGCGCCGAAGATCGCCGAGACCGCCAGCAGTCCCAGTGGCGAGATCCGCTCCACGATCGGCCCCGCGAAGAATCGCAGGATGAACATCAGCCCCGACGTGTAGACGAAGAGCAACAGCCCATTGGCAGGGCTGTTCATGATCGTGCCGGTGATTTTTGAAATCCACGAGTCGGTGCCGAGTTCCACGTAGCCCACCAGTCCCTGAATCAGGAGCAGCGCGGCGAGGAGGAGATGGCCGAAGCGGAATCCGGTCGCTGCGCCGAAGGCAACGAGCAGGCCGGCCGCAATGCCGCCGGCGACCAGAGGCGAGAGACCAAGGTCACTCTTGAAGAAGAGGGCCAGCAGTGCACAGATCACTGCTGCACCGACGAGTCCGAGTTCACCGAGCATGTCACGGTAGCTGACACCCGAGCTGCTCGCCTCGCTCTTGGGGAACCGCTGTCCGAGCATCATCAGGCCGTAGAGCACGACGGGGGCGAGGAACAGGGAAATCTGAAACTGCCACGGCACCGGCTTCGCGCCCGCACCGCCAGCCATGAAGTAGCTCGCCAGGCCACCCAGGATCAGCCCGCCCGGCCAGCCAGCGTGCAAGATGTTGAGGTAGTGCGCCTTCTTGTTCGGAAAGAGCGTGGCAACGAGCGGGTTGACCACGGCTTCGGCGATGCCGTTGCCGATTGCAAACAGGAACATGCCCCAGAACAGGCACTGGAAGGCGAGCGGCTTGCCGCCGGCCTCGTACGCGGCGCCGGTCGCGAGGGTGAGCGCCGCCGACACCAGGTGCATGACGAAGGCGGCAAACATCAGCGGTCCAAAGCCGATGCGATCGGCGATGAGGCTCGACAGCAGGATGATGATCCCGAAGCCCGTCAGGCCACCTCCGGTGATCGCGCCCAACTCAGTCTGGGTAAAACCGTACTGCTCCGCCCACTGCCCAAGGATGCCTGCTCGGATCGAGAAGCCCACGCCCGCGGCGAGGATTGCCATGAATCCCGCCCAGAGGAGTCGTTGGGGATTGAGGCCACCGGTGACCGGCTCGACCCAATCGTTCTTCTCGGCAGTCTTATTCTTGCGGGACATGCGATTTCCCCGTTCGGCTTGATTGCTGCTCAGGCAGCGGGTGGTTGAGAGAGCCCCTGAAACCGGTCCCATCCGCCAATGAAAATTGGCGGATGGGACCGGACGGGCACTATAGCAGGGGCCCACAGGCTGGGGGAATGGCGGTCTTTTCATTGACGGGGAAGGTCGATGGCGTCTTGACCCTCGGGCTTCTGGTGCCGTACTTTCCCGCCCCTCTGAGCGTTCCCTGCTGCGCCGGGCGTCCCGCGCTGCGAACCCGAAACGGACGCGTTGAAAAGTGATCGCCCTTCGCCTCTGGCACCGCTTTCTTGAAACCCCTCTCTGACACGCTCTGGATGGTCGTGCGCTGGGCCCTACCGGTCACGGTGGCCGCCGTAGTGGCGGCCGGTGCCATCGGCTCGAGCCGGCTCGGAGAGGAGGTGCGCACCCGCGTCCAGCAGCGGCTTGCCCAGGAATTCCCCACGCTCTCGGTGCAGGTGCAGGGAGCCAGCCTCGTGGAAGGGGAGGGCATCGTGGTTCGTGGCGTGTCGATCGTCGATCCAACGCTACCCAAGGAATCACGACAGATGCTCTGGATCGAAGAGGTTCGTCTGGCATGCAGCACGAATCTCACCGATCTGATCGCAGGGGCGCCCCAGATCAGTGCGGTGCGTCTCCGCCGGCCGGTGCTGCACGCCGTGAGGCAGGCAGATGGCGGCTGGACCGTCGCCGGACTCGTGAAACGCCGTGCCGGCTCGGCGCCGATGGTGCCAGTGACGATTGACGACGCCACGTTGTTCGTGGATGACATGTCGCGACAGACACGGGCTGTCGTCCGGCAGATCGCGCTTGTGATGCAGCCCGAGGAGGGGGCCGGCAGTGCTGGCTGGTCCACGGTGCAAGGCACCGCCGCCGGGGATCTTTTTGAGCGGGTGAACTTCGCGGGCCGAGTGGCAGCCGCGGCGGGCACGTTCGACATGCGAGGGTCGGTGCAATCGCTCGAACTCACGCCCCGCGTGGTCGGCATGCTGCCGGCAGGGGACGGGCAGACGGCGGATGCGCTGCGAAGCCGGATCGCTGGCTTGCGGGGACGCATCAGCATGGAGTGGCAGGCCGCGGGCGCACTCTCGGCACTCCAGGACACAAACTTCTCGGTGTCGGGAGGGCTGGAGACGGGACGCTTCGAGCACGCGTCCCTGCCGTTTGCGATGAGCGACGTGACAGCGGCATTCCGGGTCGATCGTACGGGGTTTCAATTCGAGAAACTGGAGGCGCACGCCGGCTCGACCCTCCTGCGCGGCAGCGGTCGGTATGCAGGCTGGACGAACACCGCGGACTTCGACCTGCTTCTGGAGGCCGAACGGTTGGTCGTGGGCCGGCATTGGGAGGGGCTGCTGCCGGAGTCGATGGCGTCGCAGTGGAGCAAGCTGTTGCCGGCTGGCGAGGTCGACCTGCGGGCACAGGTGGCCCGCCGCAATGGCACGGTCGAGCCAAACATCTCCCTCCGCTGCCGCAACGTGTCGCTGACGCACTACCGCTTCCCCTACCGACTCGACCGCACCGTGGGCACGGTCGTGCTCGAGGACAGGACCTTGTCGATTCATCTCACGGGACAGGCCGGTGGCCATCCAGTGCAGGTCCAGGGGACCTTTCGCACGGTTCCTCAAGCGGCTGGGACGAATGAGCCGGGCGGTACGGTCGGGATGTTGGAGGTGCGGGGTGAGGGAATGCGGATCGACGACACGCTCCTAGCGGCCATGCCTCCCCGCAGCGCCGATATTGTCCGCACGCTGCGGGCCTCCGGCACCTTTGACTTTGTCTTCCGGCATGACCGGTCGCCGCAACTGCCGGGCGGCCATGCCAATTCGTTGGGCATCCGTCTGACGCAGTGCAGCATGGCCTACGCGGGCTTTCCCTATCCGCTCTCGAATGTATCGGGCACTATTCGCATGGATCGCGGACACTGGACCATTCGTGACATCACAGGATCGAACGACACAGGGGTCGTGCGGTGCTCCGGCATGCTCCTGCCGCGCGGCGACAACGACGGCGAACTCACCCTCAACCTGACCGGCACCGGCGTCGTGCTCGAACGCGAACTCCGCGATGCCCTGCCCGCCGGCGTCAGGCAGGTCTGGGACGATGTCGATCCTCGCGGCAACGCCGAGTTCTCCGCGATCGTGCGGCACCACGTGAAGGCGCGGCGGACCGAGGTGGAGATCGAGGCCACCCCTCAGGGCGATACGGTGTCGATCGAGCCTGCTTGGTTTCCCTACCGTCTGGAGCGGCTTCGTGGGCAGTTGCACTGGAAGGACGGCATGCTCACGTTCGAGCAGGTGCGCGGCACCCATGATCGGACGACCGTCACCGCCGGGGGTATCTGTCGGTTCGTTCCTGGCGGAGGCTGGCACGTCTCGTTCGAGCAGCTTTCCGCGGATCGCTTCCGCGCCGATCATGACGTGCTGCAGGCGCTGCCCGTGGGACTGCAGCAGGCCATCTCGGCGGTCACGCTCCGCGGCCTGCTCTCCATGGCCGGGTCGCTCGACATCCATTCCACGGCCGGTTCGCCCGCTGCATCCTGGGACATGCAACTCGACGTGGAGCAGGGATCGCTCGACATCGGAACCCCGCTCGAGCACGTTCACGGCGGCATCCGTCTGCGAGGCCAGTCGGATGGCAACGCCTGGCAGACCTTCGGCGACATGGCGATCGACAGCGCCATGTGGCGGGGCATTCAGTTGACGGCGGTGCAGGGACCGATCGCCATGGACCCGAGCGGCGTGCGGTTTGGCGCGACCGCAGCCCGGGCCGGTGAGCAAGGAACTCCGCGACGCGTATCAGCCCGCGTGGCGGGAGGCACACTGCTCCTCGATGGCAGTGCCTCTGCGGGTGACCCCGGCGGATTTGCCGTGACGGCGTCGCTCGGCGATGCCGATCTCGAACGACTCGCTAGCGACACCATGTCAGCCGCCCACCCCTACCGCGGCCGCGTCTTCAGCACGGTGGAGGTGAGCGGCTCCAGGGCCGGCTCGCATTCGCTCGCCGGCCGTGGGCAGGTGCGGTTGCGCGACGCCGACATCTACGAACTGCCGCTGGTGGTGGCGATGCTCAAGATGTTCCGGATCAAGGCTCCCGATCTGAATGCGTTCGGGTCGAGCATCGTCGACTTTCGGATCGAGGGACCGCGGGCCTATCTCGATAACATCGAACTCTCCGGCGACGCCATCAGCCTCGTCGGCAACGGCGAGATCGACTTCGACTCCAATGTGCACATGACGTTCCGTTCGATCATGGGCGACTCGGCGACGCAACTGCCTGCCATGAAACGGGTGCTCGGCGGTGCCAGCGGGCAGTTCATGCTGATCCACGTGGATGGCACGCTCCCCCATCCAGAGATGACGAGCGAGGCGTTTCCAACGCTCGCCGCGGCGATTCAGAAGTTGCAGTCGCAGCGGCGTGGTCAGGATGGCCTGCGGAACGCGGGGCTGCGACGGGAGAGTCAGCGGTGAATGCCGAGATCGCGCGGAGGATTGCGTGCGCAGGCGTGCGTGCCGTCATACTGTGGGCATGCCGATATGCATGACGACAGTCGGAGTGATCAGCGGTAGTGATTCCAACACGGGTGTGACCAGAGGAGATCGGATGACGGCGCGAACCATTCATTTCGTGAAGCTTCAGGGTGCAGGCAACGACTATGTCTACGTCGATTGCTTTGCCGAGCCGACGCCGGCGGATCCGGCAGCCCTGGCACCGTTGATCGCGGACCGGCATTTCGGTGTCGGCGGGGACGGACTCGT
>Ga0164294_10004806_pt1 | contig 11692 bp, 6 predicted proteins | sample GEODES005metaG_FD_111479 | JGI IMG/M metagenome (GOLD analysis project Ga0164294, IMG submission 111479) | Oligotrophic lake water microbial communities from Sparkling Lake, Wisconsin, USA - GEODES005 metaG | ecosystem: Environmental > Aquatic > Freshwater > Lake | place: USA: Sparkling Lake... | reverse complement strand
GCCGCTGCCGCCGCTGCCGCCGCTGCCGCCGCCCACGCCCCATCCTCACCGCCGCCTCGCCTTCCGCTGCGCCTGCTATGCTCGCAGCGCTCATCACAGCGCTATCCAAATTTGGGAGGCGAGTGCTCCAGCGAAGCGCGCTCGCGGCATTCAACACGTGGCTCGATTTGAAGGAGGCACGCAGGCGCGCGCTCAAGATAGCAGGCCGTGTCGGGCGCGGCTCACTGCTGCGCGCGTGGAATAGCTTGGCGGCGCTCGGCGAGGAGCGACGGCGGCTCCGCCGCTTCGGCGCGCGTCTCAGGTTGCGAGAGGCAGCGCGCGCGATGGTTGGGTGGGTCGACGCCGTGTCCGAGCAACGCGAGGCGGCACGCCGGCGCGACAAGCTCAGGCAGAAGGTGCTCCGCCGGATGCGCGGCGACCTGACGCAGGCGGTGAGTGCACGCACGCCGCCGAACCCCGCCCTTGTCCCCGCCCTCCACCCCGCACGCTCGCCACTTTACAGCCCTCCATTAGCCTCACAATAAGCCCTCATACAGCCCTCGACCCCGCACGCGCGCCACTCTACAGCCCTCCAAAAGCCTCGCCTACTTGGGTGATGCGCAGGTCTTCGACGCGTGGTCAGAGCTCGCGACAGCGGAGGCGGAGCGCAAGCGCGCGCTGCGCCATCGGGCCGCCCATCGGATGCGCAACCAGCTGCTTGTGCTCACGTTTGAAGCGTGGGCTTCCTTGTTGGGTGAAGCGGCTCGACGGCAGCAGTTGATCCGACCTTTTGTCAACTTGCTCAAGAACCGCACCCTCACAATCGTGTTCCGTGCGTGGAAGGACAGCACGGCCGAGGCGAAGGCATTGCGCAAGCGGTACGCGGCCAAGATCGTGCACACGCTCCTCGCCAAGACCTTTGGGGCGTGGGCCGCCCTGACGGCCCAGATGCGCGCGCTCGAGCGCGAGCGGAGGCGTATTGCCACCGAAGCGCTGCGCAAGTTGCAATTTGGGGCCGTGCTGCAGTGCTTCCGCGCATGGAGCGGGTACCTCGTGGCGGCGCGCGAGGCGCTCACGATGGCGGCAGCGCGCTGGCAGATTGCGGGCGCCGCTGCGGCTTTTGTGACGTGGAAGGAGATGGTCTCGGAAGGTTCGAGGCTCGTCGCGCTTGGGCGCAAGATGATCCTACGCGCACAGAACAGCCTGCTCGCGCGCTGCTGGCTCGCGTGGGCGGCTCTCGTGCGGCGCCGCAAGGAGGAGCGCGAGTACTCGAACATGCGCGTGCTGGCAAAGCTCACCGGCAAGGCCGAGCTGCTCGTCAAGGCCCTCTTCTACGCGTGGCGCGACGAGGCGCGCGCGACAGCCCAGCGGCGCTTTGAGCTCACGACCAAGTTCATGGCGCGGTACAAGAACGCGGCGCTGGCGAAGACCTTCCTCGCATGGGTCGCTCTCACAGCTCACGAGGCGGCCATCCGCCGGGCGAAGATGACGCCCGCCGCGGCCTTCATCTCCGGCCAACGCGAGCTCATGCTTCGACTGTGCTTCGACGCCTTTGTGCGCGCCGTGCGTGCGGCCGCCGAGGGGAGGGAGGCCGAGTCGGCTCAGGCGCGCCAAGAGGCGCTGCGCGTAACGGCCGAGTCGTCCTCCAAGTTTGCGGAGTCGGCGCAGGCGCTGCTGCAAACGACGCAGAGCTTGAGCGAGGCGGTCGCGGAGCTGCGCCAGAGCGGCGCCAAACGCGAGCGCTTCGTTGAGGAGACGGTCGATGCAACCGCCTCCCGGCTCGACACAATCGAGAAGCAGCTGCGTCGTACTGAGCAGCTTCTCGCACCTCTGCCCGCTCAGGCAGTCGATCAGGCCGCGTACGCCCTGATGCGCGAGGAGGTAGGTCGACTGAGTTGCGCACTCGCGGCGACCCAGCGCCAGATGGCCGCGATGCAGAGCGCCAAGGCGGGCCGGCACGAGCTCGCCTTGATGGCGAATGGTTGGCACGCGATGCTATTTGGCAGCGGCGGGGCAGCCAGGGTGCTCCGACACATGCAGACGACGCCCGCGACGACGCCCGTGCCCGTTGCGTTCGCGCCGCCCGAGCCGGCGTACGCGTTGCCCACGTACCAGCCCGTGCACCTGCCCGCCACCGCGCCGCTCGATGCGAGCGCGTTCGCCGCTGCCGAGACGGGGGACAAGCCCAGGCAAGCCCCGCTCGTCACGGCGGTGGATGATCCGGGCGCGGTTGCGGCGATGAGCTCGGCGGCGGCGGCGGCCGAGGCTCGTTCCATTGAGGCCAGCAGCCTACGGCCGCATCCCCCCGAAAGCCCGCGGCCGCAGAGCGCATCCCGGCCCGGCACCACCGGCCGACCCACAGCTGCCGTTGCCGCCGCTCGCGCCGCGCAGCCCATCGAGTACGGCATGGTACGGGAGTCGCAGCCCGAGTACGGCATGGTACGCCAGGCGTCACGGCCCGAGTCGGCGCGACCTCTCTCAAGGACGAGCGTTCGTGCGGCCAACGAACCGTTCGTCGAGGTGACCGACCTGGCGCAGCTCTTCAGCACGCAGGTGCCGGGGCGCTCTGCGGGCAGCGGGCGACCTTCGACGACGGTCAAGCGACCGACCAGCGCAGCCTCGGCGCAGCAGCGCGCCGGACGACTGCCCGAGGTCTGATGGTATGTGTCTCGGTCTCCCGCACATACCTGACAGTGACACGTGACCGAGCACGGCTTGCAGAACGGCTGCGGCCAGGTACCTCCACAACCTGCTGGAGAGGCGGCGGAGACCACACAGAATAGTTACGGAGGACGAGGAGCGGCAGCCCACCGCACATTGCCATGTGCGAACACGTGATTGGTATGAGGCCCAGTTGAACCCCCAAATACGAAATAGGCATCAACGGTTTGAAATTACATCGCATACCGTACCGGCCCAAACATCGAAATACGCATGCGCGAGGTCATACCGGCGCGGGATCGCCGCTCGCGGCGCATTGTCGCCGGCGGGGGGGCTTGCGCGTTGCGGGGGGGTCGAGCACGGGCGGGTATGCGGTACAGGGCTTATATCTGGATTCGCACACTATCCCCACCACCTGATTTCAGTCTAAGTGCCCTGACTGACTGTTGATTTTGGTTCGGCCTATACATACGATAACGTAACGGTGGGCTAGCCGGGAGTCGCCGACTCGCGAGCGGCGCACCCGCGGACCCTCGATAGCTTGACGAGCGTCATACCTCGTCTTTCAGCTGATCGATCTCGTCTACAGTGCCATCTCCAAGATCCAAGTCACTCCCCTTCATCATGGTCATGCCGGGCATGGCGGGCATGCCCGCCAACAATTTCTCAAGCTCGTCATCCTTCGTGTTCATCCTGGGACTGAAAATCTCATTCTTGCGCACTTTGCCCTCAGGCCAGACCGGCTCCTTCCCCTTTTTGCACACGTTGGCCATCTTGGTGCAGACGCGCTGCGCCGTGGTACCAGCCGATTTCTTTTCTCGGAGCAGCTCGACGAGTTCATCGGCGTCCACCTTCTCCATCACCTGATCGCACGCCTTCGCAATAGTCCTGCACTCCCGCCTGCAGTTGCCTGGGCCGATGTGCGACAGCACAAGTTTCTGTCCCTGTTTGGACACGTCAAGCTCAGACATCCAGAGACCCTCGTCTCCACGGCCTTCCTTGCCATCCGCGTCCGCATCGCAGATCTTCTCAAGCATGTCCTCCACCGCGCTCTGAGTTGACATGGCGGCTGCACGCTTCACCGCCTCATGTACCATCTTCGTGCAGGTCTCGCATCGTATGTACTTGAGGTCTTCGGTAAGTGGCGCGGGCTTTGATTTCTTCGACATTCCATATTCTCCCATCATTTGCGCGCTGGCCAGAGCGACGGCCAACAGGAATGCGGAAGGCCGCATTACGGAAGGCCGCATTACGGAGTGACGTGTCGTGCACCGTAATTCCATACTAGGCAATGAAAGAATCCCTCCAGTGTTTCGTCGCACGTCTACAAGAAATGCACAGCTGCTGCCTTGCATGTCCCGGATCGTGTTTCGTCACTCATGCGACTCACATGCGTGAGACAAAGCAATGACCTTCTCCACGATGTTTGGAGTAGGTAGCTCTCTACTAGCGCCGCTGCTGCCGACAGAGCACGAGAGCGGCCTCCACGCCATGCTGCTTGGCTTACGGCACGCGACGATGGCCAGTGACCAGGAATTGCTTGCTCTCGTCGAGAACGCCGTCGAGGCCCTCGCCGACGTCGATCAGGAGGCCGTGCTATCAGCGGCCGCGCGACCGCACAGTGAGGTTCGTGATGCCTTGCACGCACTCGTGGCGGACAAGCGCATCGCCAATGGCGATCCGGCGGGTGACGAGACTCTGGACTCGACGATGCTAGTGCCGCTGCTGCGGCGGGCGAGCAGGCTCTCGTGCACGGACGGTGAGCTCGGGGAGCGCCTCCTCAACGCAGTTGGGGTTCTCACAGCGAGCCTTGCGGGCCATGGCGAGCACACGTGCCGCATCAGCCTCGGCGGCATTCGCGCGCCGATTGTGCTGCGCCACGTGCCCAGCGGGCCGTCCAATGGCGTGCGCTTCTGGCCAGTCGCCAGGCTGGGCGTCGGCGTGTGTGCCGTTGGCTGGGCCGGCCTGCGCATCATGGGCCGCACCGTGCTTGAGCTTGGATGCGGCACGGCCGCCGTCGGGCTCGCGTGTGCGGCGCTCGGCGCACGTGAGGTTTGGTGTACAGACGTTGACGCTGATGCTCTGGCGCTCGCCGCGCGGAACGTCGCCACCAATGGGGCAACTGCCGTGCGAGTGGCCAGGCTCGATATGCGGGACGAGACCGACGCAGCGCGGCCGGAGGGCATGCCGCGCTGCTTCGGGCTCGTCGTGGCGGCGATTGTGGACGATGGTGACGAAACTTCGGCAGCCGCACTCAGGGCGGCGGCACGGTACGTGGACCTGACCGACCCCCTGTCACGCGTTCTCTGCTGCTTCGGGCAGGCGAAGCAATCGGGCCAGGCACGGCGCAGCGAGGGAGCTGTGGAGGCCGCCGTCCGCATGGGAGATCTCGTGCTCGACTGCGGACTACGCCTCGTGGCGAGCGAGCGTGTGTCGACCGACGCGCAGGGCGATGTGATGTCGACTGAGATGATCCTGCTCCTCCTCGTGCCAGCGTCCCATCACGAGGATGGGAGAGCTGTCCAAAACGAGGAAGAGATGCCTGATTTGGAAGAGGAGGGCATCCCTAATAAGGAAGTCCGGTCTCCCTCGGAGGAGGGCATCCCGTATTTGGAAAAGGAGGGCATCCCGTATGAAGTCGATGCCTCCTCGGCAACTGTGGACTGGGTCGCAGCCGCCGCTCGCTCGCTTGTCGACAACGGTGCATGCGTGCTGCGACGCCCCGTGCTCATGCCGGCCGATCTCGTTGAGCTGTGTCGCGCAGATGCTCGCCCTCGTCTGGATCGTTTGCTAAGGATGGCCGCGGAGGCGAGTGCGGCGTTCACGAAGTGGTCGAAAGAGTCGGCGCCCGAGGCAATCAGATTTCGCGAGCTCTACTCCCGCGCGCCGTGGGAGTGCCGCTTCGACGTGACGGTGCCGCACCGTCACGACTCCGCGACGACGGACGGCATCGCAGCGGCCGAGGGCGTCGCAGCGTCGGGCGGCATGGACCAGGCGTCGTCCACAGCGCCGTGGCGGGCGCTGCTGGAAGCCCTGGATCCGATCGTGCGGCCGGTACTAAAAGCGAGCGCTCTCCTTGGCAGCGACGATGAGATTGAGATCGATCACGTGGGCTTCGTGCTGAGCGAGCCGGGAGCGCCCGCTCAGATGTGGCATCCAGATTGTGAGTCGCGCATTGGGCTGGTCAACGCCTTCGTGCCTCTGGTGCCCTTGACAGACGCCAATGGTCCGACGGCGCTCGCCCTCTGTTCACACCGGCCGCCGCTCCCGTGCTGCCCGCGCGTCGTGCGACCCCTTCTTGCTGCGGGGGAGGTGCTCCTCTTTGACTGGCGCACGTGGCACCGTGGGTGCTCGAACAGCTCGCTTGCGGACCGGCCGGTGGCATACGTGACATACGTGCGGCGTGGCGTCGAGGGGGCCTCATACAAGCGATCGCTACCCTCGCTCGAGGATCGTGCACGGCACTCCGCGCAGCACCCGGGCGCGTCTGCTTGAGGCTGATAAATTTCACATGCCTTCATTCACACCCCACAAGCGATCGCTACCCTCGCTCGAGGATCGTGCACGGCACTCCGCGCAGCACCCGGGCGCGTCTGCTTGAGGCTGATAAATTTCACATGCCTTCATTCACACCCCACAGTTTTCACACCAGTCCACACTTTCAACGCCTCGCAAGAATGGCCTTCCCGTGGCACCAGATCCAAAACTTGAGCCGCGATTGCTCCGCGTTTGTGACCCCGACAATAGACCGCCTCGCTGCGAGCCTTGCCAGGCCTGTTGCCGCCAGTGATGATGCCAGCTGCTTCAAACACAGCTCCAAGAAGGACGCATCCAAGGTGCTCGGATCCAAGAAGCTCGAAGCTAATAAGCTCGCGCCAAAGGTACAGCAGAAGAGGCGCGTCGTCGACCTCAAGTCGCTAAACCCATCGCTGTCAGTGATCGGCGCCGAGACCATCTCGGCGTTGATGCCGCGTTTTCTGCCCAAGGCTGGCCTCGCGTGCGAGCGCATGCAGCACCTCGGCATGACGCCGGAGATGATTCGGATGGTCCTGCGCGCGGTGTGGTCGATTCCCCCCGATGGCGAGGAGAAGCAGTCCGAGGAGGCGCTTCGCGAGATCTTTAGCATGCTCGATACGTCGGGGGACGGCGTTCTCGACATGGATGAGTTCCTCGCCATGCTACAGATTATCGGCGAGACGTTGCCGGCCGCGGTGCTTCCGCGGCTATTCGCGCTGGTTGACAACGACCGCGGCGGGACGGTGGATGGCGCCGAGTTTGTCCAGTTCGTGCGACGCGCCAACCCCTATGACGAGGGGTCGCCTGAAGGCTGGATGGCCTTTTTGCCAGAGTCCGCCGCCCATTTTGAGGAGATGGTGCTGCTGCACGTGAGCGAGGGCCGCTCGGTGGGCGAACGTGGGCGCTCGAGCGGTGGAAAAGCGTGGCGCGTCATCGGTCTGGACGAGCTGGAGCACGTGACGCGCTCGGCGGCCGAGCCGTGGTCGACCTCCATCGTGCTGCCGCGCACGGACGTCGAGAATGCCGAGGCGGTCATCCGCGGCTTGCGAGCCCTCAAGTTTCGTGATGATGAGATCCATACTGTGGTGCGCACGCTCTTCGTCTCGCATACGGACGCCGACTACGCAAAGCTCTTCCGGATCTTTGACCGAGACAACGACGGCGGCATCGACCCTTACGAGTTCCGCGAGATCTGCTCCCTCTTTGGCGACCATGCGACCGAGGCCGAGGCCCGCGAGCTCTTCGTGGGAGCGGACGAGGACAACGACGGCACGTTGAACGTGGCCGAGTTCACGCAGCTGATCAAGCGGATCACGCCCAAGGCGCAGGTTCGTTGATTGCCACTGATGACCTGCCTTGCATGCAAGCGCTCACCACATCGCCCCGCTCCCGCCCATCGAGCAGGATATCTCCGACTTGCAGGCGCAGAAGCTCGCAGTCGCCACGGAGCAGCTCCGAGAGCGTATCGCGAGCCTCAACGCTCAAAAAGCGCCCGACCCGAGCAGCGCCGATGCAATGATGCAGCTGCTCATCATGGGCTCGTCGAAGAGCGGCAAGACGTACGTGCTGAACCAGGTGCTCGAGGACAAGCTACCCAAGGGATGCACAGTCTCGGTCGGTGTGGGGGGCATCGTGCTGCGCCTGGGCCAGTTCTCCGTCGCCGTGCAGGTCATCGACATCCCCGGCGATCCACGCTATGCGCCGCTCGGCACCCTCTTCTACGCAGCTACTCCGTATGTGATCCTCATGTTCGACGCCACGTCGTTCGAGAGCTTCGAAGCGCTCCAACCGTTGCTCGATGCCTTCCGGCGCGCCAATCCCGCTTGCGACCCGGCACAGCATGCATGCGTCGTGGCGAACGAGGCGCGCGTCGGCATGAAGCACGCCGTCACTCCCGGACTCGCGCTCCAGTGGTGCGAGCAAAACGGCGACATACCGTTCTTCAACATCGACCCCCAGGCGCCGCAGGGGATCCTCGAGGCCCTCCGCTGCCTCGCCGACCACGCCCTCACGCAGCAGGGCGTCGCGGCGTCAGGGCGCCACGGCGGCGACTCGCTTTGGGGCACGCAGAGCTTCGGGGGGCGCGTGCTCAAGGGGCAAGCAAGGAGACATCCGCTCAGCCGGCAAGCAAGTCTACAATTCCCTCATCCGCTGAGCCGCCAAGCTAGTTTACAAATCCCTCATCCGCTGAGCCGCCAAGCTAGTTTACAAATCCCTCATCCGCTGAGCCGCCAAGCTAGTTTGGGTGGCTAAACTGGGTACCCAACTAAGAGTACGTAACCTCGAAAGGATACAATACGACGACGAGTCGGGGTGCGACCCTTAAATGTAGTAATGTATACGCGACGGTAACTTCTGCATGGTAGGACTTCTGACGATCATTGATAAAGCTTAAAGGCGAACCGATCAAGCAACAAGAACAACTAACTAACTATACTCTTGTGGGGTCCTTAAACTGTGCTCATAAACTACTTAACTTAAGTATCACGATCATCTGCTGGCTGTGTCTGTACATAAACGCATCCGGCGCACAACAATATAATTACATCCATCATTGACGAAGGACGACGGAGTCCCATGACCGAACACGGATTCCGATCCCGCGAGAACACAACATGGCGGCTTTGAAGCCAGGCTGGTCCGCTCTGCAGGTGCGCTGCTGCTCATCCGCGCGCATCTACCCAACGCACGCGGCCTGCACTGCCCACGATTGAGCCAGCCCCTGCCTCGCTCTCCGTAGTCACACTACGACGAGTCGCTGCACGCCACGCACATGCGCGACCTCTTCGCCAAGGATCCGGATCGCTTCAAGAAATTCAGCGCAACATTCAAGGACATCCTGCTCGACTACTCCAAGAACATCGTGACCGACGAGACGATGTCGCTCCTGGAGACGATGTGCAAGGAGGCAGACGTGCTCGGTGAGGCGAAGAAGATGTTTGCCGGCGAGAAGATCAACGCGACGGAGAAGCGCGCGGTGCTGCATGTGGCGCTGCGCAACCGTGCCAACACGCCGATCATCGTGGATGGTGCCGACGTGATGCCGGAGGTCAACGAAGTGCTCGGCAAGCTCGAGGTCTTCGTGAACAAGGTGCGCTCGGGCGAGTGGCTCGGCTTCACCGGCAAGAAGATTACGGATGTGGTCAACTTGGGCATCGGCGGCAGCGACCTTGGGCCGGTGATGGTGACCGAGGCGCTCAAGCCGTACACGCGCGGCACCGACCTCAAGGTCCATTTTGTCTCCAACGTGGATGGCACCCACGTGCAGGAGGTGCTGCGCCCGCTGAACGCCGAAACGACTCTCTTCCTCATCGCCTCGAAGACCTTCACGACGCAGGAGACGATGACGAACGCGGGCACGGCGAAGGCGTGGCTGCTCGGCAAGCTGACTGACCCGGCCTCAATTGCGAAGCACTTCGCCGCGCTCTCGACGAACGCCAGCGCCGTGTCGGCCTTCGGCATCGACACGTCGAATATGTTCGGGTTCTGGGACTGGGTTGGTGGCCGTTACTCGTCCTGGTCGGCGATCGGCACGTCGATCGCGCTTGCCATCGGATGGGAGAATTTCATCGAGTTCCTCACCGGCGCGCATGAGATGGACAACCACTTCCTGAGCGCGCCCTTCCGATCGAACTTGCCAATGCTTCTCGCGGCTCTAGGGGTGTGGTACGGCAATTTCTTCGGCGCGGAGTCGCACGCGATCCTGCCGTACGACCAGTACCTGCACCGCTTCGGCGCGTACCTGCAGCAGGGCGACATGGAGTCCAACGGCAAGCGCGTCACGCGCGGCGGTCAGCCGGTCACCGTCTCCACCGGCCCAATCATCTGGGGCGAGCCAGGCACCAACGGCCAGCATGCTTTCTATCAGCTCATCCATCAGGGCACCAAGCTGATCCCGTGTGACTTTTTGGCGCCCGTCATCACGCAGAACCCGGTGGGCGAGCATCACCCGATCCTGCTCTCCAACTTTTTCGCGCAGACTGAGGCGCTCATGATGGGCAAATCCGACGAGGAGGTTCGCGCCGAGCTGAGCAAGAAGGGCATGAGCGCCGACGAGGTTGCCTTCCTCGCACCGCACAAGGTCTTCCCTGGCAACAAGCCGACCAACTCGATCATGTTCGACAAGCTGACGCCCAGGTGCCTCGGCTCGCTCATCGCCATGTACGAGCATAAGATCTTCTGCCAGGGCATCATCTGGGACATCAACTCGTTTGACCAGTGGGGCGTCGAGCTCGGCAAGGAGCTCGCCAAGAAGATTCTGCCCGAGATCACGTCTCCCGGCGAGGTCACCTCGCACGACGCCTCGACCAACGGGCTGATCAACCACTTCAAGGCGCGCTCCGCCGCGGCGGCAGACATCTCGTGAGCGTGCGTGCGCCGAGAGCGCCGTGGTGAGCGCCTGCATGCAAAATGGTTGCCTCGAGGTCTCTCGAGGGGTACATGGGGGTATGGTTAGCCCCGCGGGGCTGTCGATATTTGTGGACACGGGACGAGCAGACGACAGATGAAGAGCACACCGGGACACACATGGCGGCTGGGCGATGGCGGCATCGATAGCGTAGTAGTACTGCATGACGCTGTTGAGGCTGCTCGCGGAATGTTGCGGCCGGCTGTAGTTTCGTTAAAATTGCGAGAAAACATTCTAGAGTGACGAAGTGCAGTTGACGAAGCCGTCGGAGTTGCCGATCGATCAGGTCATTTGCGCCACATCATGCTTCTTGGCACGCTCCTCGTGGTTGGCGCCTCCGCTGCACCTTCTATCATCGACACTGCACCGTACACGACGTTGACGAAGACCTGCCCGAATGGCAAGCTGTACCATGTTGCAGCTCCCAACTCTGCGCCGCTGGACGTCGTACACGTCTTCGGCAGTGCCTATGATAGGGGTGTGGCCCAGGGATGTTTGATGAGCTCGACCATCTTGGACTTCATCGACAATTACCTGCCAGCGTATTACCGTTCGGAGGTGTACTCGATTCCTGTCAGCACGTTGCCTCAGTGGCTCCAGGATGTCATCGTGCCTCTGCTGCCCTATGCAGCAGACAAGGCGCCGGAGGTCTTCGACCTGGCGCTCAGTTATGTCGAGGAGACGCAGCGGCCATTCAACGAGGCCGGCGCGAATAAGCTGTACGACGAGATGAATGGTATCGCCGAGGGTACGTGCGCTCAGGCGGTTGCCCACGGCAGGCGGTGCAACGCCACCGAATTGGCTTACACGATCAAGAAGACGAACATGCTGCCCGACCTGATCCGCATGCAATGCTCCATGCTGGGGGCGTGGGGGGACGCGAGCGCCGGCGGTTCGCTCGTGCAGCTCCGTTCACTCGACGCCGGTTCGCTCGGGGTCAACCACAGCTACTTGGTGGTTCAGCATCCCGAAGGTGATTCGAGACCGTTTGCGTCGCTCTCCTTCCCTGGGTTTGTGGGGGTGGTCACCGGCTTCAGCCCGGCGGTCGCGCTCTCGGAGAAAGTGAACGACGTTGCGGGCGGCCCGAAGCCGGCAGGCTCGTACGAGGGGCGCTCCACCTCGTTTGTG
>Ga0164294_10004804_pt1 | contig 11693 bp, 2 predicted proteins | sample GEODES005metaG_FD_111479 | JGI IMG/M metagenome (GOLD analysis project Ga0164294, IMG submission 111479) | Oligotrophic lake water microbial communities from Sparkling Lake, Wisconsin, USA - GEODES005 metaG | ecosystem: Environmental > Aquatic > Freshwater > Lake | place: USA: Sparkling Lake... | reverse complement strand
AGTTCTTTTCTTTAAGTTCTTTTCTTTAAGTTCTTTTCTTTAAGTTCTTTTCTTTAAGTTCTTTTCTTTAAGTTCTTTTCTTTAAGTTCTTTTCTTTAAGTTGTTTTCTTTAAGTTCTTTTCTTTAAGTTCTTTTCTTTAAGTTCTTTTCTTTAAGTTCTTTTCTTTAAGTTCTTTTCTTTAAGTTCTTTTCTTTAAGTTCTTTCTTTAAGTTCTTTTCTTTAAGTTCTTTTCTTTAAGTTCTTTTCTTTAAGTTCTTTTCTTTAAGTTCTTTTCTTTAAGTTCTTTTCTTTAAGTTGTTTTCTCTTTCAAATAATAACATTCAATATTAATTGTATTACTGCAATCCTCTAAATGTTTCTTAATAATATTTATTTTTTCATCATTTTCATATTTATGCAATGTGTCATTATTTATTGAATATATAAATTTATAGTTACTTATATTTTCATATAAACTGGAGTGGTCTGTTATGGCTCTTGGATTTGTTGAGTTTATAATTACATAATTGTCTATTAATGATATGTTTAAATTTAAACTGTTGTTTATTATTGGTAACGTAAATTGCTTTAAATTTTTAGTTTGAATTGCTTCTAATTCATTTACTATTTTTATAATATTAAGATCTTTTTCTTGAAACATATCTAATAAAATATTTTCAACTAATGTTGAATTATAGTTAGTACCAAACGTTTCTTTTAATTCTTCTCTTATTTTACTCTTAATAGTTTTTGAATTCAAGCTATAATAATCATTCACTATTTTTTCTAGTTCTTTTTTTTCTATTAATAATAACTTGTGTGTTTCTAAATAATTTTTATATTCTTCTTCAATTATAGTATATATTGAGTTTTTGATAGTTTCCAAGATAATTGCATTATCTAATGTCATAATTTCTTAATAATAGTGTTAATATATTATTAACTATTTATTTATTATTATTTAATTTTATTATTTTATTATTTTATAGTTTTTAATTTTATTATTTTATAGTTTTTAATTTTATTATTTTGTAGTTTTTTATTTTATTATTTTATTGTTATTTATTATTTAATAATAAATAAGTATTAATTAATATATATAAATTATTAATGACCTATAAAATAAGTTGTAATATAATAAAACAATCACTTTTTTCTTGTTACACATTTATAAGTGTTAAAAGTAGTTTCTTTAAAATATATTGTATTGATTTATATTGCAAAATCAAATATTTTGTGTTTTTTATTATGTTTCTAAATAGTGCCTTAATAAACTATATGTATTATAAATGTTTTCATAAAACAAACAATAAATTAATTAGCGCATTAAGTTATACAATTAATTTAAATGGTTGTATTATTATTAAACTAATTCAATGGACTAGTAATCAATTACTATTTATCAAAAATAGTCCTAATAATAATAAATTTTTAAATCAAATCTTTTCACGCTATTATGAAAATTGCTATATACACAGTCTTAACTATACAAAATCGCTGTTTTATAAAGACTTTGAAATTGAATTTGACGATTTTTTTGAATTAGATAATAATTTTACTATTAAATCGGGTTCAATTGCACAAGTTTATAAGGCAAATTTTAAAAATAAAAATTTATATACAAATAGTCCTATTGCTATTAAAGTAGTTCATCCCGAAATTAGCTATCAATTTATATATCCCATAATCTTTCTAAAAATTTATAAATTTTTTGTCAGCAATTTTAAATGCTTAAATAAATATGATACTATTTATAATTTTGATACTTTTTTGATTAATTTAAAAAAACAAATAAATATGATTTCCGAATATAGCAACAATGAACTTTTTTATAATAAATATTATAATCATAATGTTATTGTTATACCAAAACCATTAATGAAAAGCACAAATTTTTTAATTATGGAATATATTGAAGGAGAGATTTTTGAAACACTCAATATTAGTAATTACAAAAAACAAATTATTATTTGTTTAATTGCTCTTTTTATTAAAGACACATATATATTTGGAAACTATGTTCATGCTGATTTACACGATGCTAATTGGAAAATAGCAATACAACATTCTCAAGATAGTGCAGAACCTAGCTATAAAATTATTATTTATGATTTTGGTTATGTTGTAGAAAACAGTTTAAACGAAACTGTTAAACTACTTACTTATTATTTAGATATTAATAATGTTTATGAATTAGGTAAATTATTATTTTCCGAAGTTCAAAATTTGGATGTTGACTATTCAAATAGTAAGGAACTAGAACTGTGTAGAGAGAAATTTATTGATGAGTTTGTAAAATATAATAAACAAATATATCCATATACTGATAGCAATTATATTGCTGCATACAATTTTTGCTATAATAATGGTTATAAACTAAACAATAATGTATTGGATTTATTTATTTCTACTATGTTACTTCATAAATATTTTAAAAAATATGTTTTTTCTAGTTTTATCCAAGAAAATAGCATGTTTGATCAAGTTAATTACTATAAATATATTTATAATATAAATTTATATTATGTTAGCATATGTGAAAAATATAATGTTTTTCATAATGTAAAAACATTCATTACTCAACAATATATAAATAATCCTATTTTTATTAATGTTATTGATTATAATAATAATTACTTTGATACTTTACCTAATAGTGCAAATAGTTATATTGCTATTGATATTTAAATTGTAACAATTAATAATAATGAATTTTAAATATATTATTGTTAATTTAGAAAATATATAATTTCAGATTTATTATATAAAATATAAGTGTTTATATAATAGTATAATGACGGAACATTTTAAAGAATATTATTATAAAATTCATATTCTTTCTAGTTATTTTAATGATAATAAAGGTAATACAATTTCAAGTGTTAAAAAAGTTATGGGTAATAAATTACCAGAAAAAACAAAACATGATGATGCTAAAATAGGCGAAATCAAAGAGAATGCTGAAAAATACGATTCAACATATGAGTTACTTGAAATTACATCAAATAACTTTAAACTCATTGATAAAGGACTCGTGGATAAAGGAATCCAACCCTTTAAAGAATTACATATAGGAAATATAGGATCAGCAAAATCTATAAAAATAAATGATAAAATTACAAACATAGATGATAAACAATCATTTGATATATTTATTACAGAAATGGATGGTGCTAATAAGTATAAAGTTAAAGATTTACATAGTACATCTGATGATTATGCTACTAAAATTAAAGAATTATTTACTTTTGAAGATGATAACCCCGTACCGACTAACCCTGTTTGGAAAAATGAGGTTGCTATGTTGAGTTTGCCAAATCCTCTTATTTTATTTTTAACATTTGATATTTATTATTATAATAAAAATCGCAGTTATATATTTAATGAAAAATTTGAAAAAAAAAATGATACTAATACACCAATTAGTTTAAATGAAACCCAACCCGACAAATTTGATAAAATAAAACCATCTTTTTTTACATTACTAATATATTATGCAAGTTATGACTTTAATATTAATGATGAATTAATTCAAAAGTTCAAATCAAAATTTGGTAATGGTACAAAATCATATGAAATAAAACCATTTGTACCATTTAAATATAATGAAAATAAAATTACCGATAACTTTGAACGTTCTATTCAACCTTATTTAGTAGATTTAGAAAAACAAAGTTTACAATTATTTCATGTTGGTAAAATTGCTTCATGGTGGGACTATGTTAATGGTAAACTAAGTATTTTAGTATATAATATGATAAATTATAATTTTAAAACCTCACAAATTATGCAAGAATTATTTAAACAATCTTATAGTTCGAATAAATTATTTTTATTTGAGTGTATTCATGAACTCAGAAAATATAAAGAACACATTATAAATAATATCCCAAAAATACCTTATCCTATGTCTACATTAAAAACTATTGAAATTTTATTACTTAAATTGTCTTACATTTTAAATCTATTAGAACCACGCTTTATACCATTAGACAGTGTATCATTTGATGTTACAATAAATGGTAGAAGAAGTACATATATAATTAATTCACCATACGAAGTTACAAAAGTTGATATCAACTACACTAATAGTGGAAATAGTGGAAATAGTAGTATAACTCGCACCCAGAGACAAACATCGGGACCTGATTCTAGTTCTGGTGCTTCTGGTACTGATGGTGCTTCTGGTACTGATACTGTTTCTGATACTACTGCTATTGCTAACTTCACCTCATTGGTTCCCGACATTTCTATAAATCTTACTAATATGGATAAGCCTGCCGTTATACAATATCTTGCTGTTACTATTCCCGGCTATTATAACCTTCATGCTACTCCAAATGAGAAGACTATTATGGAAGGATATGCTACACACGCTTATAATTTCCTCAGTACTATTTCTGGTGAACTTAGAAAATATAATATTGCACTTATTCAAAATGGATTTGACTATGTATATTGGCATTCCGGAAACTGGCGGGACAACCCAACTATACCAAATGACATAAGTTTTACAGGAGATGAAAAAAAAGCAACCAAAAAGGCAGCATCAGCAATATTAAATGCAACAGGAGCAGCCCTAGCAACAGCACTGGCAACACTATCAGTGGTAGGGAAAGGGGCACATATAGATGCTGCGCTTACCGATGTGTCAAATGTTATGACAGAATTAGTTAAGGGTGATGAGCCATATCGCGCGTCGTCCCGAGCGGCCGTGATGGTATACAATAACTTAGTGTCACGTCCGGTGGAACTTAGAGACTATATTGTTAAACTAGTTCAATATCATATTAATACCGCCTATATTAATTATTGCAAAGAAAAGGGCACCAAATGGTTTATCAGCAAATGGTCCATCGATTGCTCGGGAAACGACGCCGAGCGAGCAAGTCAAAATAAAAGACCACCGAGACCAGAAGCGGGACGTCTTATTGAAACACAATTCCGAGATGTTGAGAGTGATGCAGAAATAATAGCAAAAGCACCGGCAGCTACACTTTTCGCTATATTAGCAGCAAAAACAGCAGCAAAAATAGCAGCACCAGGATCTGGTTCTAGTTCTGGTGCTTCTGCCACTAATGCTGCTTCTGCCACTAATGCTGCTTCTGCCACTAATGCTGCTTCTGGAACTAATGCTGCTTCTGGAACTAATGCTGCTTCTGGAACTAATGCTGCTTCTGCCACTGATGGTGCTGTTTCTAATACTACTGCTGTTGCCCAGTTCTCCGAGTTAGTTCGCGAAATTCCTATAAATCTTAAAAATATGGATGACCCTAAAGTTAAAAAATATCTTGCTGGTACTATTCCCGGACATTATAACCTTCATGCTAATGCAAGTGAGAAGACTATTATGGAAGGATATGCTACACACGCTTATAATTTCCTCAGTACTATTTCTGGTGAACTTAGAAAACATAATATTGCACTTATTCAAAATGGATTTGACTATGTATATTGGCAGACATATTGGCAACAGACGGAGCCAACTATACCAAATGACACAACTTTTACAGGAGATGAAACAAAAGCAACCAAAACGGCAGCATCAGCAATATTAAATGCAACAGGAGCAGCCCTAGCAACAGCACTAGCAACACTATCAGTGGTAGGGAAAGGGCCACATATAGATGCTGCGCTTGCCGATGTGTCAAATGTTATGAAAGAATTAGTTAAGAATGATACGCCAAAGATCGATGTCCAAGCGGCCGTGATGGTATACCATAAATTACTATTAGATCCGGTGGAACTTAGAGACTATATTGTTAAACTAGTTCAATATCATATTAATAAAGACTATATTAAGTATTGCGAAAAGAGGGGTACGGGGAAACTCAGTGACAATTCCGTCGATTGCTCGGGGAACAACAACGAGTTTACAACACGAAATAAAGAACCAGATGAACCAAAAGTGGGAAGTCTTACTGAAGCACAAGTCAAAACTGCCGCGAGTAATGCAGAAATAATAGCAAAAGCACCGGCAGCTACACTTTTCGCTATATTAGCAGCAACAACAGCAGCAGCAGCAAAAAGCGGTATAAAAACACCGGGATCACTAGCACTAGCAACAGCAGCATCAAGAACAGCAGCATCAGGAACATCCGCATCCGCAACAGCAGCAGCCGCATCAGGAACAGGAGCAGCATTAGGAACATCCGCATCAGGAACAGGAGCATCAGGAACAGGAGCATCGTCAGGAACAATACCAACAACATCAGATTTAAATTCTGTAACAAAAGCCGAGGAAGATCATATTAGACAACTAGTCTCACAACTTGAGAAAGCAAGAACCAGTGCCGAAATACAACAATTTTATAGAGTTCATGCCAATGATCCACATTTACAAAAAGTGATAAGGTATAACGCCACAAGAAAAGTAGATTCTACCACAATAAGTACTAGGGCAGGGGGAACAGCAAAAAAGGGGGATAATGCAATCAAAATTAAAGCATTATCATATATATCACCACCCTCGCCACCACCTTCACCCCCACCCTCGCCACCACCCTCACCACCACCCTCACCACCATCAAGTCCACGACAAAGACCATCATATTTACAAAAAAAATATTCAAAATCAAAAAAAGAACCTAATAACTTTAAAAGAACAAAGAAAAATTTAATAGTAGGCGGCGCTATCACTGCAACATCAAGTACATCTGACACTGTTCCTATTAGTACACTTCTACAAGATCCCGGGATTCAGAAATTACTGGAAGCATTTAATACAATTTCTGGGAGTACAAATACAATAAATACAACAAATGAAACTACTGCTAAACCCAGTCTAAAAATAGATGACATGGTAATCTATTTTGATACAGACTATTCTGATATTACACCTGTTCCAGTTTCACAAACCGCTATCAACAAATCAAATAATGAACAAGATTATCCATTTTCTAATGCAATAGGAAAAATAATTGAAATAAGTGAAAAGAAAATATGTAAGGTTGAATTTGATAAATATTTTAATAAAAATGAAGCACGCACAGTTCATCAATTTGATTCTAAATTTTTACAAAAATTAACCCCAAATGAAACAAAAAATACCGTACTATTTTTTAAAGATAGTACTACAGATTCTGTATTTGATTTGACACTTTTAGCATTATCTACACAAGCTAATAATATTAAAACAATAGATGATTTTTTTAAAACTAAATGGAAAAACGGTTCTTATTTGAATAAATTAAGTATAATTAATTATAGTCAATATAATATAACATTACGTATAAAACAGCTTAGAATCGCAATATTAGAAAAATATGAAGTAACTAAAACAGATGATATAGTTGATAATATTGATGAAAATATAATTTCATTAAACAATGAGTTTGACTCATTAAGCAAAATAGCACAATTATTACAGGCTAAAAATACACCTAACCCTCAAATAGAAGAGTTAAAAAATAATGTGAAAGAAAAACTGGATGATTATAAAAAATGTAATTTGAATATTTTATCCCTTCAAAACCAAATAAATAGATTTCAACATGAAAAAATAAAATTTATATATTTGCTATATATTAACTTTAAAAATATTATTAAATCTAATGTTGATAAGAAGTTGTTGTATTATTATATAAATTATGAAAAAAATATACAAAATTTAGAAGAATTGATAAATTCAATACAGTTGTATAGAGCAGAAAAAACACCGGTAGGTACAATTTGTATTGATTATAATAATATAGAGTTTTTCTTTTCAAATTTATTAAGTAAATTGGTAACAGTTATTAATTCACAAATAATATTTTTACTTAAGAAAAATATGACAGAACCTATTGCACTTACAAAAAATTTTGCTATAAACGAAATAAGAGATATGTTAACAACAATTTATAAAGATATTACAATGAGTATTGGAAATACTGATGCCTATTCTGAAAGTGTAATAAAGGCAAGCATTCTTAATATTGGTAATAATCCTATAAATGAAAAAATAAACTCGATACTTTCAGAAAGTAATAAAAATCTTAAAAATGTTGATCTGGTAAAAACAATTAACTATAATATTGATGTTGAACATTTAGAATTTATTGTTAAATTAATAATAAAAAAATCATTAATATCTACTGAAACTATTGAAAGACAGCAAACGTATTATAATACATCTGGACTTTATAAAACAGTAAAAGAAGCAATAGAAAGCACTGAATTTTTGAAGAACATTTATATAACAAAGAAATTAAACAATATACGGTGTTCTACTGGTCTAAACCTTATGCTTTCTTTTATGAATGAACTTTGTGTCATTATAGAACAGATTATTACAATAGCACACAAAAATACAAAAAAGATAGATATAAGTATTGATGAAAATTATTACAAAGAAATATTTGAGTTAATTAATAAAATAGAAACTTACAAAACCACTAAAAGAATTGCTGATCCTAATGCACCGGGGACTAACTATTCCTTTACAGAATTTGAAATCTTTAAGCCAAATGCAACTCATATTGATATTGCTTCTATTATTTTTGGTCCAGAACCCACACTTGTCGCCGGGCAAAGCGATTATTTTAATACAGATTTAAGTCCATATTTGGCTGCAGCCGACAATAGCGATACCCTAAAGAAAGATAGAGAACGCGAGACAGCCTTAAAGTTTATAATAAGTGCTGCACGAAAAATTTTTACTAATATGCAAAATTATATAAAAGATACCTTTAATTTAATTGTTTTCAAACTATATAGAATAACATCATTAAAAAATATTGACAAAATTATGAATGCATCTTCATTTATTATAAAATTATTATGCATACAAGATAAAAAGGCATATTATATTAATCAAAGCGGCAATCTTATTGATATGACTTCAGTTACACTATCTAAGTTAGTTCATAATATTTCAATATATACATCTATGCTTTATAAAATAAATAAATATTATTGTGGTAGAGAAATATTGAGTTTTAAATCGGCAATTTTAGATGCATATTTAACATCCAAAAAATATAATATAATTAATAATAAGGTTAAAGAGTTAGCTGCAAGAGATGAATATAACTACCGCGCTTGGATTCATAATAGATCAGTAGACATTGATACTGCACTTGTGAGAATTAACGATGCACTTGCTAACACTGCCTTCAATGCCCATCATGCAGAATTGAACCATTGGAAAGAAATTGCTTTAAAAGAACAAATAGTCATACATAATGCTGATAATGTTAATGGAGTTAATCGCTTTTATCGAAACAAAATTCTAGAGAGACTTGAATATGTAAGGGAGAGCAACCTAGTTATTGTACGCGAAAGATTAAGAAAAATTAAAAAGACTTATTATCTTACAATGTTTAATAGTGCGCCAATAAATTATGATTTAAGCAATAATATGTTAATTAAAATTGCTTCTAATATTGTTGATATTACTTTGAATGAATCATCTCAAGATTTGAATATAAAGAAAGAAGTTGTAGCAAATTTTTCTCATATTGTTTCTTCATTTAAAAATCCTAAAATATATGGTTATAAAAAATTACAAAAACTATGGAGCACCGACGACGCCGAAACTAAATTTGTTCTAAAATTTTGGGTAAATAACCAAAATGAAATTTATTGCCGAAAACGTTGTCCCACGGTTCCTACTGGCGAGACCGAAGCAACTATTCAAGCTCGACTAATTGGTGTTGCTAATCCACTAATAGCGACGCTAGGCGGTGCTGCACCCCCGCACCCGTACGCCGGCGGAGGCCATCATAGTATAACACATGACATGTATAACTATCTAACTAATGTTAGAGTCGACGCAAAGGCGTCCGTGCCGTTGGATGGCCATGAACCATATAGTCTTGAAAACGTCCTCACTAATGATGCTAGAAATTTAGATAAACCAATACTTGATCAGACCGATGTTTCTCAGTATGATAATCGCCTCGGTGGCCCCTTACCTAAAGATGTTAATTTTACATATGACATGGATAAACATGATAATATTAATCTTAGTTGTGCTAAAAGAAATACAATGAATATTTGTAGCCATATTAGAAATATTGCTTCTGTTCTTTTTGATTTTAATTTCTTTAAGGAAACTGTGGGTCTAGTCTCAGATGATAAAGATATCTATATAACTATATTTGATGATCCAAAGAAAAAAGATGTAATATCTGCCATAACTGATGCTATAAAAAAAATAGATGATAAAACTTTTGGAAAAATCCTTAAAGAAAAACAGTTTGCTAGTAATATTAAGGCAAATTTATATTATTTTACACAAATGAAGTGTTTTATAGATGGATTTCAAACAAGGCGACGTAATGATATGTGGGGTTTAGAATATCATATTAAGTGTAGCATTATAGAAACACTTATGGCTGCTATAAATATACAAATAAATGTTGAAGTTACAGGCTACGGTGGCACAAATTTTATCCCCCCGCCACAATATAACAATTATGATTTACGCAATTATGGTATACTAGTGCGTACTATTATTAGTCAATTAAAGTATTATATTGGCACTGGAACCATGCATGGAATAATTGAAAGAGTAAATGCGTATATGGTACAACCAGATTCTATAAATAATGCTGAAATTACTGGTATCTGGAGCGCGAACAATGTAATTAAATTAGATGATATATGGCATGCGGACAATGCCGGAAGCTGGTATGTAGATCACCCGATCACTGATGGTACTGTGGTAGCTATATTAAATAATATATGTACTATTTTAAATAACTTGCTAATCAAAAATTGTATTTTTAAAACTATGCTTGTTATTATAGCTTATGCCAAATTTTTTAACGGTAGTATAAGCAATAATCCACTCAAGCCAGCAGCTACTGAAACAGAGTGGATGAACCATATTACAAGAATTTTTAAAAACATTGAATATTATGTTCTTAAAAAAACTGTGACTAATGCAGCAAGAAAGACACTTTATGAAAAGTTTCATAACTATCACAATGACTATAGCAACCTGACGCGTGCGAATAAGCGGGATCATGATAAATACTTTGGGATATATTTTGGATATACTTTATGTAGACGCTTAGCTTATCATGCAATGATTCCAGGCACAGATGCAAATGGTTTGACAGGAAACGAAATGACCTACACACAAGAACCGACAGACAACCAGACAATACAATATAATAGCATATCATATAATAAACAAGAACTATTTGCAGTAGTTAATTCTTATAATAATGTTATTGCCGTTGCTGCCCTATCTTTTTGGGATCATACACAAGAACCTACTTTTAGAATATATTCTTGTAATCGTCGTCTGGAAGAGAACACTGGAGGTGCTGCTGGTGGCCATGGTACTGTTAATCAGGAATTTCACATTAAAGACTCTGCATGTGTTATTTTCATTACTTATTATGGAATTTCTTTCTTACTTGATAAATTATTTAATCTAGTTAGTGCAACTACAACTAGTATAGAGTTTGCTAAATTAACAGTAGAAACTTTAATATACGAAGAATTTATATTAATAATTGACTCTGAGTCTGACGCTATTAAAAAGGATATTGGAACAATTAATACATATGCTGAAAAAAATGACCTATTTAATAATCATCTAGATACTGGGCCTCATTATACTTATCTTAAGAAGTTTATTCAAACTGATAGCCGAATACAAGTTGCAGTTATGACAGCGCTAATTTCATTTACTAGCTTAATTACTACTATGATTAATATTAACTCCCTTAATAACGACAAATATAAAGAGCTTTGTAATGCTATAAAATACCGTTGT
>Ga0164294_10004803_pt1 | contig 11697 bp, 10 predicted proteins | sample GEODES005metaG_FD_111479 | JGI IMG/M metagenome (GOLD analysis project Ga0164294, IMG submission 111479) | Oligotrophic lake water microbial communities from Sparkling Lake, Wisconsin, USA - GEODES005 metaG | ecosystem: Environmental > Aquatic > Freshwater > Lake | place: USA: Sparkling Lake... | reverse complement strand
GAATACAGAAAGAGCCCCCACATCCTACATAAATCAAGGTAAATGCAATGTCTCTATGACCTGGGATATTTCACAATGGTTCGATTTTAGGAGATCTTTATTGTGAGAATCTTGCATGCGCCATTTAACACTGGTGGACATCCAGTGGAGCTCGCAATGGCTGAAAGAAATCTGGGATTCACATCTGAATCAGTTCAATTAGGCCGTCATGCCTTCGGATATCGAGCGGATAAGACATTTGGAAAATCTCTTTTTTCAATTGAGTTATACCGGTACTACTTCCTAATTTATGCAATAAAGAAATTTGACATAATTCATTTTAATTCTGGTATTTCTTTTTTCCCTAAAAAATTCTATCCACCTAGAACTGAGAGGTACACCCTTCGGCAGCGAATCTACAATGTGTATGCTCATGTGCTCCAAATGCAGGACGTAAAAATCCTACGTTGGTTTGGTAAAGGAATTGTGGTCACCTTTCAAGGCGATGATGTTAGAAGTTTAAATCCATTTTCTGATTCTCAACTTGCGCAGAGCAATCCGACTTACTCGGATCGCAAAAATCGTAATAATCTTAAGATATCCGCAAAGTGGGCAGTGCTCGCACACCAAATTTATTACTTGAATCCAGATTTAAAGGAATACATTGGTGGAAAGTCTGATTTTATGGCCTATGCCTCTGTCGATCCAGAGAAGATCTTATTACCGCAAACGAATAATCTAGCCAACAAGCCATTTACCTTTTTACACGCACCAAGTGATCGAGCAACTAAAGGCACTAAATATATAATTGACGTTTTTAAAGAATTAAGTCAACAAAATGTAAATGTTGAACTCATAATACTGGAGCAGGTTTCTAATCAAGAAATCTTGTCTGCACTAAAAGAGTGCGATGCCGTTATTGACCAATTACTAGTGGGTTGGTACGGCGGGTTTGCCGTTGAGGCGATGGCTAATAAGAAGCCCGTGATTGCTTGGATTGATCCCGGCCAATTAGCGAACACGCCGACCGGCTTTAGCTCTGAACTTCCAATAATTTCAGCTTCAAGAGATGAGCTAGGAAGTAAAGTCTTAGAGTTAATTAACTTGTCACCGTCTAAACGCCAAGAACTAGCTGAGAAGTCTCGGAAGTTTACTGAAGACTGGCATTCTCCGAAGGGCATTGCTAAAATTACGACCAAGCGATACCAAGAAATTCTTACTCGCGACATAATTTTAAACAGAAACATTAAAACTCTTGAGCCACCTACCGAATGAAATTGCGCGCCAAATTTCACTACTATATTCCATGTTCCCAGAACTAATTGAATCCCACCTAGTTACAAGATTTGAAGTCAGCACTCCATTGGACAAATCAATTGCATCGAGCAATTCTGCTCTTATCAGTTGCGGATTAGACCTCAACCACTGTCCTTCAGCCGCTTGAAATCCAATTTTATCTTTTCGACTCACAATTTCATTCGGTATGTAATCCGACAATGAATCAGTTAGTACTTTTTTGGTTTTACCGTTGGATATTAAGAAACTTGAAGGAAGAGATGTAGCAAATTCCACTAACTTATGATCAAGGAATGGAACTCTAGATTCAATTCCATGAGCCATAGAATTTCGGTCTTCGTAACGTAGAAGGCTCTGCATGTTTACCAAGCTAAGTTGAGTTAATTCCTTAACATTTTTTGCTGGTCTGCCATACATGGAATTGGATGGGTGGGAAACGCCACTATCTCTAACTAATGATGCGTTCAACCAGCCATCGGCGTTATAAGCGGGAAGCCTAGCCAGCTGACCAATCCAAGGCGTCCAGTTAACAGGTAGCCTACTGAAAACTAACGAACTAACCACGCTAAACAAAGATGTGCGCCCACGCTTTTCAAATAAAGTCCATTCCTTAAATGCACCCCTTAACTTTAGGTGCATTAGCAAATCTGCAATGTTGAGATTTATAAAAGCGTCATACCCTGCCAGATATTCATCGGCACCTTGACCATCCAACATAACTGTTACATGCTTTGAAGCCTCTTTAAAAACACACCATTGGGCATAAACGCTAGTTGAACCGAATGGTTCATCCTGATGCCAAGTTATTAAATCTAAATTCTCCCAAAGTCCTGAGAAATTTGGTCGCACATAATGTCCTGTCGCACCGGCTCTCTTAGCCACAAGTTCTGCAAATCGAGTTTCATCTAATTCTGAAACTTCACTTCCAGCTGTAAAGGTCAGGTGTGTTAAGTTCCCTGTATTGACACAATGTTGCGCGGTCGAAACAATCGCTGAAGAATCTATTCCTCCAGATAAACATGATCCAATTGGGACATCAGATCTTAAGTGGAGAGTCATTGAATCAAAGAATAGGTTCTTAAACTCCTGCATTGCTTCGTTGTAATCCCCCGCAAACTCACTAGCCGAATGTCTCCACCATTCAATTTCTCGCATAAGTAACTCGTTGTCGAAGCCAACTTCAAGATAATTACCAGGGTTGACTTGCTTTACATCGGCAAACATCGTGAATTTAGAATGATTTGTTGAACCATGCAATAAGAATTGGAGTGCTGACAAATTGTTGATTTGCGCTTTCCACGTTGGAAGAGAGGTAAATTGCTTTATCTCACTTGCAAAGTAAATATTGCAATCAGAATCTTTCCAATAATAGAGAGGTTTAATTCCAAATCGATCTCTGACGGCAATAGCCTTCTTGTGTTTTAAATCTACCAAAACAAATGAAAACATTCCCCTAAGACGACGCAGTGCCTCTAATCCCCAGGCGCGGTAGGCGGCAAGGAGAACTTCTACATCCCCTGACGATGAAAAGTGAAATCCAAGTTGAGTAAGTTCATTTCTAAGTTCCACATAGTTGTAAATTTCACCGTTGAATACAATCGCAAGACTTTTGTCTTCAGCAAACATTGGCTGATTCGAAGCAGATGTAGTGTCAAGTACAGCCAATCTTGCGTGACCAAGCGCAATTTGTGCTGGAGCGCTGGACTCTTCTTGACTTTGGTGGACCCCCGATCCTGAAACAGAAGCGAAATTGGAGCCATTCGGTCCTCTGTGACTTACTTTTTCAGTCATGGAAACTATATCTTTTAGAAACACACTTTCACGGGAGCTGATTCCCACCGCAATCCCACACATGACGTCACAGCTTTCATATAAGTACGTAACACATTACTTACTAAATTAGTTCCTCTTAAATGTAACATGCGTTGTAAGCCAAATGGATTGAGATGAGGGTTCTAAAACTTGCATTTACACTTGGTCTTTCAAATTCAATACGACTTCGTTAACGAATCTATCTTGACCGATAGATTCACTTAAATCTTTCGCATTAATTGAGCTGTTTCGTCGATACCTTTCTATGGTTGCTCTATCTAAGGAATCTAGGCTGGAAACCAAATCTCTGATATTCCAGCCAGCGGACACTACTCCAAGACCATACTTTTCAATCAGTGGAGCCATACTTGGACTCGGACCAGATATGAGAGCCAGGTGTCCTTGTATTGCTTCAAAAAACTTATTTCCTAGGCATAGATGCATGTTTTCGCTGACCGGAGTAAACCAAACCAGTTGGGCGTCAAAGGTTCTTATCTTCATTACTATCTCATGCACAGACACTGTTTCATGCCAAACGATTTGGTCATGAACCATCAGCACCCGTGAAGAAATCTTCAAAAATCTCTTGTATAGAGATCCTGCATTCACCATAAGGTGCAATCTCATTGGAGTTTTAGTTCTTTTGACTGCCAACATGTAACGAAGTAGAGGGCGGCCTTTTCCTGTGTTGCCATGGTAAACAACTTCTATCTGCCCATTTACGCGACTGTCATAGGTAAAGTCTTGATTTCCTGGAGCGTTCCAAATAGTCACTATTGAAGGAAGATTGAAACGATCCATAAACTGAATTGCTATCTCATGCGAAACTGTCGAGTAGGAGTCAAAATCTGTTTCTAGCAATTTCTTAAACAACCATGCGTTATAGCTCTTTATAAACAATCTCCAGATTAATCCACCTTTTACTCCTGGAAAAAACTCATGAAGGTCTATAGTGATGCGAGTTTTCTTCGCTGAAATTAATGAATTCAAATTAAGCGAACTTACCATCGGAACAAAATCCAAATCATTCAGATGAATCACATCATAGTAACCTGTCACTATTCTCTCTTTTAGTACCGGTGAGACTCTATCGAAAACTAAATTCTTATTCCGGGTTCTTTTTGATACTAAGGAATAAAGGAAGAGCCTAGTCACCAATTTGGGAACCGATATCTGAAAAAAGTCACCCTCTAAAGAGCTTGGTTTATCTCCTAATCCAACAACATCCACAGACCATTCTTCGTCCTGTATCCATTTAATCTGCCGGAGCACTCTAGGGTCCCTCGCGATCGGCGAGTAAGAGACATTTAGAATCTTCAAGGATTCTCCTAACTAAAGGCTAATTCAGAAATACTGAAATGCTATGTACTGTTGATGCAGAAGAAAATTTCATAGACTTATCCATGTAACGTAGCAGAGACTTACTTTCAATTGAATTTGCCAAGTCCAATCTACTCACTTGAGGGAAGGCTTTTTCAATTTTAGCCGTCAACTATCTTGCGACCCCGAGAACAACCACGTCAACATTGTTAAGTTGTCCACTCCTCAAAAAATTGCGCCCATCTACAACAGTGCAAACACCTGGTAGATCTGATTCCTTTAGATCACTATATTCAGAGTGATTCGCTTGCACTATCGCTGCATTAGCGCTCTCGCCAAAGTGGAACGGTGCGAAACCAAATTCTCTTAATTCATCATCGGTATACATGGGATCATGAACTAGTACCTCTGCACCTTTTGCCTTTAGCGCCTCAACTGTAGGGAAAACACCGGAGAATGCCGTCTCCTTAACTCCACCTCGATAAGTAGCACCTAATACAACAACCTTCTGTCTATTTAGTGAGCCATGAGTTTTTTCCAATACATCTACGGCATAGCTTGGCATTTGAACATTTGCCTCACGAGCTGCTTTCACGATCGTTGCCGATGGGTCATTCCATAGATACATACGTGGGTAGATTGGAATGCAGTGGCCACCTACTGCGATGCCTGGTTGATGGATGTGGCTGAATGGTTGACTGTTACAAGCCTCAATTACCGCGTAGACATCGATGCCGTTGTCGGCAGCGAATCGCGCGAATTGATTGGCTAGTCCGATGTTTACGTCTCGATAGGTGGTCTCGGCAAGTTTTGCTAATTCACTAGCCTCTGCACTTCCTAAATCCCAAACCCCATTAGGTCTAGGTAGATCAAAACGTTCATCGAAATCAAGAACGAACTCGTAAAACCTTTTTGCTGCGGCACTGCTGATTGGGTTTATGCCACCAACCAATTTCGGATACTTGCGCAAATCTTCAAATACGCGTCCCGTAAACACCCTCTCTGGGCTGAACGCTAAGAAGAAATCCTCACCTGCAACCAAGTTAGATTCGCTCTCAAGTAACTTTGCGAAGCGATTGCGTGTAGTTCCTACTGGCAAAGTCGTTTCGTAAGAAACCAAAGTACCCTTCTTCAATCCTTTTCCGATTGCAACAGTTGCTGAATCCATCCAGCCAAAATCAGGAACGCCTTTGGCATCCACAAAAAGAGGGACGACTACAACGACCACGTCGCTAATGGCGACAGACCCTGTCGTATCCATAGTTGCAACCAAATTCCCACTTTCAACAACAGCCTTTAATTTGCTTTGGAGATTAGCTTCACCTGGAAAAGGCTCTAATGATTTGTTGATCAGATCGACGGTTTGTTTATTAATGTCTGTACCAAGGACTTGGTGGCCTTTTGAGGCAAACTGCACAGCTAGTGGTAGTCCAATTTTTCCCATTGCTACCACGGTGATCTTCATTTGAAGCCTTTCAGATTCTTAATGTTCAAGGTGTTCACAGTCTATCGCTGAACATGTATGTCTGATCTTAATTCTTTAGCAACACTCAAATCAAAGGGTAAGTTAGTTACATGCGCATCGTCAGTGTTGTTGGTGCCCGTCCACAGTTTATAAAGTTGGCGGCAGTTGCAAGAGCCATGGGTTACTCTGACATCGAGCACATCATTGTCAACACCGGACAGCATTACGATAGAAATCTTTCTGACGTTTTTTTCGAAGATCTCAAAATTCCTGCTGCCGATGTGAACCTAGGAATTGGTTCGGGAACACATGGCGCACAGACCGGAGCAATAATGGCAGCTCTTGATCGCACCTTTACTTCGCTCGATCCAGATTGTGTCTTGGTATATGGAGACACAAATTCAACTTTAGCGGCAGCACTTTCTGCAGTGAAACTGCATTTTCCTGTTGCACATCTAGAAGCTGGGCTTCGTTCATTCAATAGAACCATGCCAGAAGAACACAACAGGGTACTTACCGATCACGCATCGGACTTACTGTTGCCTCCCACAGAGGTTGCTCACCAACATTTAGTGAATGAGGGACTTGGAAATCGTTCACAGATTGTTGGTGACGTGATGACAGATATCTGCTATCTGACTAGGGACAAGTTCGCTGAAAGCGTTTTTGATTTTGGTATCAAAGGCAACTACTTAGCAGCAACTATTCATCGTGCAGAAAACACAGACGATCCTGAGCGCCTGAAAAGTATTGTCGATTCGCTCCAGAGTTTGCCAATCACTGTTGCCTTAATTGCTCACCCGAGGCTTCAGGCAAAGGCTAATGAGTTTGGAATCAATCTAGATGATGGATCAATAAAGATTTTTCAACCATTGCCATACTCTCAAACAATAAATCTGATGCTTGGCTCTCATGGTGTAGTAACTGATTCAGGTGGGTTGCAAAAAGAAGCATATCTTCTAGAGGTCCCATGCACAACAATTCGGACCGAAACAGAATGGGTGGAAACCCTTGAAGATTCTTGGAACGTTCTTAATCCAGAAATGTTGAATCTTGCTGAAGTAGCAATGAGAGGTAAGCCAACTCAATCAACCAAACCGTATTACGGTTCTGGCAATGCGTCCAAACTTGTGACTGAAGTCTTGCTGAAGAACTTTAGTTAAGAACTTAGAAACTTCCCTGTACCATTGCCGATTCAATCATCCAGTCAGCAACTTTGACCGTATTGAGTCCCTGTCGCATGGTGACGATATCGGATGACTTGCCCAGGACAGCATCACGGAAATTCTCGTGCTCAAGTTTCAGCGGCTCTGGCTTTGCAATTGAATACCGAACCACGTCACCTTCAGATACGCCGCGGAAGTTAGCAACATCTTCCCAAGCTTCCACCTGAGTTCCATTTGCATAGAAAGTTAAGTCAGCGGTGAGAGTGTCACATACGTAAGCGCCGCGTTCACCAGTAATCACGGTTACACGCTCTTTGAAAGGTGAGAGCCAGTTGACGAGGTGATTAGTTATAGTTCCATCTGTTAGTTGACCCACGGCTGAGACCAAATCTTCATGTTCACGTCCAGCTCGATATGCGGTACGCGCTTGAATCCATACATAATCCTGCTGAGTTATCCATGCTGTTAAGTCGATGTCATGTGTCGCTAAATCTTTGACAACGCCAACATCGGCAATGCGTGCCGGAAATCCATTTTGGCGGCGGGTTGCTATTTGAAATATTCGTCCTAATTCACCAGCTTCAATTCGGCGTCTGGCTTCTTGCAGAGCGGGGTTGTATCTTTCGATGTGACCAACCGCGCCGACAAGTCCGGCTTTTTCAAAGGCTTCGGCTAGCTTTGTTGCAGAGGCAACATCTGGCGCAAGCGGCTTCTCAATAATTGCATGAACACCAGCAGCAGCAAGTTTCAGGCCGACTTCTTCATGGTAAAACGTTGGTACCGCAACCATGCAGTAGTCGATTCCAATTTCAATTAACTCCTCGATGCTGCCTAGTACCGAGTGAGGACCGGCTACTCCATGTGCGTCACCTGCTGGATCGGCTACTCCAATTAAGTCAACGCCTTCAAGTGATGCAAGTACCCGTGCATGATGGCGACCCATCATGCCCAAGCCGATTAAGCCTGCTCTCAAATTTGCCATTACGCTCCCGCAGACGCTACCGAGTTGATAACTTTCACAATCTTTTCTAGATCTGATTGACTCAACGACGGGTGAACTGGAATCGATAGACATTGTTTTGCCACTTGTTCTGTAACAGGCAAGTCCATTGTTAGGCCATAAGAAGGTAGTCGGTGATTCGGAATTGGGTAGTAAACGCCACTACCAATGCCGCGCCTGCCAATTTCTTCAGCGAACTGATCGCGATCTTGGTCGATTACCCGAATTGTGTACTGGTGGTAGACGTGAGTTGCGCCGAGAGCAACTGGTGGAACCACAACACCTTTCAAGTTTTCATCTAGGAATTTTGCATTATCTTGGCGCTGCTTAGTCCAACCCTCCAGTTTCTTAAGCTGGACGCGACCGATTGCTGCGTGAATGTCTGTCATTCGAGTGTTGAAGCCTGCAATTTCATTTTCGTATCTCTTTTCCATGCCCTGGTTTCGAAGCAATTTTGTCTTGCGAGCAATATGGTCACACGGTGTCACAACCATGCCACCCTCACCGGAAGTCATGTTCTTGGTTGGGTAGAACGAAAATGAAGCTGCCACACCCCATGCACCTACTGGAATATCATCAAGGGCGGCGGCGTGTGCCTGCGCAGCATCTTCGAATAACAATAAGTTGTGGCGAGCTGCGATGTCTTTGTATTCCCGCATTGCAGCTGGGTGACCGTATAGATGGACTGGCATCAATGCGCGAGTGCGCGGCGTAATTGCCGCTTCCGCAGCCTTTGGATCCATGTTGAAAAAATCTTGTTCTATGTCTGCGAAAACTGGAGTTCCACCAGCAAGGACTACCGAGTTCGCAGTGGCAGCAAAAGTGAATGAGGGCACAATAACTTCGTCACCAGACTTGATGCCTGCTGCCAAGAAAGCCATATGTAGCGCAGAGGTACCAGAGTTAACTGCAATGCAATGTCGGCTTTGGACCAACTCAGAAAATTCAGATTCGAAGGCAGCAACTTCAGGGCCACTCGCAATCATTCCTGAGCGCAATACGCGATCGACTGCTTCTCGTTCATCGTCACCAATGATCGGTTTTGCAGCCGGAATCATTTCACTCAAGATGCCTCCTCAATTAATGTATCGGGTCCTGTTTGCAAATAGATTGCGCCTGTTTGCGGACACTTATATTTGTTTTCTTCAAGTGTCTCTAACGGTACGCCAGCCTTACCCACCCAACCAATTCGGCGTGCTGGAACGCCTGCAACAAGCGCGTAATCAGGTATGTCGCGAGTCACAACTGAACCCGCTGCAACTAAGGTCCACGCTCCGATCGTTACCGGCGCAACACAGACGGATCGTGCCCCAATAGAGGCGCCATGTTTCACGGTAACTCCAACGGCAACCCACTCGTCTCCCGATTTCAACTTGCCGTCTGGCGTTATAGATCGCGGATATTCATCATTGGTAAGTACTACAGCAGGACCAATAAACACGCCGTCAGCCAGCTCTGCTGGTTCATACACAAGTGCATAATTTTGAACTTTGCAGTTGTCGCCCATCTTGACTCCAGTGCCTATGTATGCGCCGCGCCCAACTATGCAGTTTTCGCCCATCACAACCTGTTCGCGAACTTGGGCATAGTGCCAGATCGAAGCGGATTCTGGAATCTGTGCATCTGGGCTTACATCTGCTGTTGGGTGTTTCATAATTCCTCAATTTCGCTGTGCCTTGGCGAATTTCAGCCTTGGCCTGATAGAACATTTCCACTTCAGAAATGAACTTCACTCGAATTCTACTGTTATGTTTCAGTCTGGCTTAAATGCTTGCGAAGCCACTTTAGGATAGGTCTGTGACCCAGACTCCATCTACTAGTGGCCTAATGAGCGTGGGAATTGAAAACTAAACGCTTAATTTACACTGCGGCTGATACAAACTATTTCACTCAGGCAGCTGTTTTAGTCAAAAGCCTGGCGATCACTCAACTAGAGTCAACACACTTGATTGTTTTTGGAAATGGTTGGACCGCCTCACAAATCAAAAGTCTGTTAACTTTTCAATCCGAGCTGGTCACTGTTGATGTTCGCGCAGTTGAGGTCGCCGAGTTATCTGGCATAAATTCTCCTGGCTTTCCACTTGCAACCTCCTACAACATTATTGCGCCTAAATTCTTACTTCAAGATTACTCTCGTGCTATCTATGTGGATGCGGACACAGTAATTCTTGATGATCTGAAAGAAGCTTGGAATAAAGTGCTAACAACACCAGTGTCCGCAGTTATTGATGCCCACGTTGGATTCATTGGATTTCCTTCGATGTGGCGCCCTTGGCAAGAGGAGAATTTAAATCCATCTGCTCCCTATTTGAATACTGGATTTATGGTTATTGATTTGGATGGATGGCGCAGGGAACAAATTACAGAAAAGTGCCTTTACTTTCTTAATAAATACTCACTGCCATGTGTCGACCAAGACGCGCTCAATTTTGCCCTCAATGGTGAGTTTGACCACCTGCACCCTAGATTTAATTTGATGCCATTCCACTTGATGACAAAACTGCGAACCGCAGTGGTCTTAGAACCACCCGGGGAAATCGCACAGGCTATCTCATCACCCGCAATGATTCATTTTCATCGTTCTTTCCTTGGTAAGCCATGGGTTAGAGGGTGTTCTCACCCAGCCATGAAACTATGGCAAGATCTTGCCACACAGGTTGACCCAAAATGGAGACATGGCAATGACTTAACTGGGTTTATAAAGTCTGTTGTTGCTAAACGTGCTGGCATGACCGTGCTAGATCCAGTGTCAGACTCACTGCGAAAATTAAAAATAGGCTAGAACAATGCATTCCAAAAACCTTGTTGATATAAACCTAGATGAACGTGGATCGCTTGGCGTAATCGAATTTTCTCAGATCCCATTCGCGCCACAAAGATTTTTTTGGATATTTGGCACACCTCAGAACACATCTCGTGCAGGTCACGGGCACACAATGTGTGAGCAATTTCTTCTGGTTCAAGTGGGGACGGTTAAGATTCAAGTCACAAATAGTGAAAATGAGGTTAGGTTATTTATTTTATCTCCAGGTGATGGTTACCACTTAACTACCTATAACTGGTTGGAGCTTTTAGAATTTTCCAGCGACGCAGTGCTCGGGGTTTTTGCAAGCCTTCCTTATGATCGAGATGAATATATTGACAGTTTGGAAGATATGATTACTCTGGCTAATTCAATGAAAAACTAGAGTTGTGAGATTGCCTTGCTCACTGTTTTGATTTCGTCGGGAGATAACTCAGGAAAACAGGGAAGCGTCAAGATCCGATTAACAAGAATCTCGGCTACCGGAGTTGTTTGTCCTTTAAATACTTCCAACCAGGCCGGTTGGTGCTGGTCAAGAACTGGATAGTGAATTCCTGTGGCAATTCCCTTGGACTCAAGAACTCTGGCATCAGAATCTCGGTCGAGAGTGATCATTACACATAAGTGGCCTACGAAATCCTCAAGTTTAGTGCCAACGATTGCGCGATCGTTATTTAGAGATGACGCATAGATGGAAACTATTTCGCGACGCTTAGAATTTTCTGCTTCGAGTTGTTCAATCCGATAAAGCAGAACCGCTGCCTGAATTTCATCGATGCGGGAGTTCATGCCACGCATGCGCGAGATCACATAGCGCTGCGCCCAGCCATATTGTGAAATTTCGCGGGCAGCTTCG
>Ga0164294_10004801_pt1 | contig 11704 bp, 10 predicted proteins | sample GEODES005metaG_FD_111479 | JGI IMG/M metagenome (GOLD analysis project Ga0164294, IMG submission 111479) | Oligotrophic lake water microbial communities from Sparkling Lake, Wisconsin, USA - GEODES005 metaG | ecosystem: Environmental > Aquatic > Freshwater > Lake | place: USA: Sparkling Lake... | reverse complement strand
AGGGCGCAGTTCCCCGACGCCACGACCATTGATCTCGATGGCGCGTTCGTCGCACCTGCGTTCGTCGACTCTCATGTCCACCTGACCGCCACCGGTTTGCAACTCACCGGACTGGATCTGAGAAATGCCACGAGTCGCGACCACTGCGTGACATTGATCGCCAAGCACGTGGCGTCCAACCCTGGCCAGCCGGTGTGGGGGCACGGGTGGGATGACAGCGTATGGGCCGGGGGGTGGCCACTCAGTACGGCCGACGTCGACGCGGTCATCGGCGGGCTGCCCGCCTATCTTTCGCGCATCGATGTGCACTCCGCGGTGGCCTCAACCGCATTACGCGATCTCGTGCCCGGACTATCGGCGGTAACGGGATTTGACCCGCAACAGCCGTTATCGGCTGAGGCCCATCACCTCGTTCGCGCCGAAGCACGCCGACTGCTCACCGTTGGACAACGTGCGGATGCCCGCCGCGCCGCTCTGCATGCGGCCGCCGCGGCCGGCATTGTGGCCGTCCACGAATGCGCCGGCCCCGATATCGGCGGTGCCGAGGACTTCAGTGAGTTGCGCGCCCGGGACCACGGTGTCGAGGTTGTCGGCTACTGGGGTGAGGCGGTGTCCAGCGCATCACAGGCGCGTGCGCTCATCGAGGCCACCGGTGCGCATGGCCTGGCCGGTGATCTGTTCGTCGACGGCGCACTCGGTTCGCACACGGCGTGGTTGTGCGAGACCTATGCCGACAAGCCGGGGAGCATTGGAAACACCTATCTGGACACTGACGCAATCGCGACGCATCTGTTCGCCTGCACCGAGGCCGGTGTCACCGCCGGATTCCATGTCATCGGCGACGGCGCCGTGACGGCAGTAGTCGATGCGCTCGAACGGGCCGTCGAGAAGTTCGGTATCCCGGCGGTCGCGCGGTGCGGACATCGACTCGAGCACCTTGAGATGGTGTCGGCGGAGCAGGCGGCCAAGCTCGGCGCCTGGGGCATCACCGCCAGCATGCAACCGGGGTTCGACGCACTCTGGGGTGGGAATGACGGTATGTACGCCCGCCGCCTCGGGGTTGATCGGGCTGCACGGCTCAACCCGTTGGCGCTGTTAGCGTCGAAGGGTGTGCGGTTGGCATTGGGCTCGGATTCCCCGGTGACCGCCATGGTCCCCTGGGCCTGGGTGCGAGCAGCCAGCCATCACCAGACGCCAGGCAGCGCCATCTCAGCACGGGCCGCCTTCGCCGCCGCAACCCGTGGAGCCTGGCGGGCCGGCGGCGTGCGTGACGGGATCACCGGGACCCTGGTCCCTGGCGCTCCCGCTTCCTACGCGGTCTGGGATACCGAAGACCTTGACGTCAGCGCGCCGGCCGACACCGTGCAGCGGTGGTCCACTGACCCCCGGTCCCGGGTCCCGGCGCTGCCGAGTCTCGACCCGGGAGGCCCACTGCCGCGCTGTCTGCAGACCGTGCACCGAGGCGTGGTGCTGCATGGGTAACCGAATAGCGCAGTTCACCTCGGGGCTGATGCCGCGGCTGATGCGCCTCGGTATATCTGTGCTGGCCGGGCTGCTGATGTGCGCGAGCTTCCCGCCGGTCGGATGGTGGTGGGCGGCTGTGCCGGCGCTGGCGCTCTTGACCTGGGTACTGGTGCATCCGGAGACCACGACGGCGGGCGGCTTCGGGTACGGATTCCTTTTCGGCCTGGCGTTCTACCTCCCGTTGCTGCCGTGGATCAGTGGACTGGTCGGACCGATGCCGTGGATTGCATTGTCGGTCATGGAGGCCTGCTTTCCCGCAGTGTTCGGCGTCTTCGCGGTCCTGGTTGCGCGTCTCCCGGGCTGGCCGCTGTGGCTGGCCGCGGTCTGGTCGATGCAGGAGTGGCTGAAGTCGAGTGTGCCGTTCGGTGGATTCCCCTGGGGTGTAACGGCTTTCAGTCAATCAGGCGGGCCCTTTTTGGCGCTCGCTCATTGGGGCGGTGCGCCGCTGGTGTCATTTGCGATCGTCCTACTCGCCACCTCGCTATGCGCGCTGGCGCTCGAAATCGCCCGGTGGATCCGCCGTGAAGGATCGCACGGGCACCCGCTGATCGTCCCCGCCGCGGCTATCTGCGCAGTGCTGCTCACCACCGCACTGGTCGCCCCCGCCGTTCGGCGATCTGCCATGCCGGTGGATGACGAGCCGACGATCGTCGTCGCCGTGGTTCAGGGCAACGTGCCGCGGATGGGTCTGGACTTCAACAGTCAACGTCGCGCAGTCCTGGACAACCATGTCCGCCAAACTCTCCAACTCGCCGACGATGTCCGGGCAGGCAAAGCACCGCAGCCGCAGTTCGTGATCTGGCCTGAGAACTCCTCGGATATCGACCCGCTGACCAATGCCGATGCCGCCGAGCAGATCACCGTTGCCGCCCGAGGCATCGGAGTACCGATCCTGGTCGGCGCGGTTGTCGCACGACCGGAGTCGACACCGGACAACCCGGCCGCCTCCAACACCATGATCGTGTGGGACCCCACCGGTGGCCCAGGCGAGCGTCACGACAAACAGATTGTCCAGCCGTTCGGCGAGTACCTGCCCTGGCGAGCATTCTTCAGGCGCCTGTCCTCGTGGGCTGACCGCGCCGGATACTTCGTCGCGGGCAGTGGCAGCGGAGTCGTGGACCTCGCCGGGGTGCCGGTCGGCGTGGCCACCTGCTGGGAGGTCATCTTCGATCGTGCCCTGCGCGAGTCGGTCCGCAACGGCGCTGAATTGCTGACCGTGCCCACCAACAACGCCACCTTCGATCAACCCATGAGCGAACAACAGTTGGCGTTCGCCAGGCTCAGAGCCGTCGAACACGGCCGCTATCTCCTCGTCGCCGGAACCACCGGCATCAGCGCGGCAATCGCCCCCGATGGCCGTGAACTGGCCCGCACCGCGTTCTTCAGCCCCGCCTACCTCGATGTCGAGGTCCGATTGCGGACCTCCGAGACCCCGGGCACCGGGTGGGCCGAGCCGCTGCAGTGGGCTCTGGTGGCGATCGCGGTAGCGGCCATCGGCACCGCGATACTGCAGAATGGTGAATTCGTGCGCCGGTGGCGCAGCCGCCGCCAGACCGAGGGTCACGACAGAGGAGTTGCATGAGCACCCAGGGCAAGGGTCGGGCCAAGAAGGCCGCTGAACCTCCCAGCCAGCGGACCCTGGTGATCATCCCGACCTACAACGAGCTGGAAAACCTGCCCCTGATCGTGGGCCGGGTTCACAAGGCCCAGCCCGACGTGCACGTCCTGGTCGTCGATGACGCCAGCCCCGACGGCACCGGCGAACTCGCCGACGAACTGGCGCTGGCCGATCCGGCCCGAATCCACGTCATGCACCGCACCGCTAAGGATGGTCTCGGCGCTGCTTACCTGGCCGGATTCGCCTGGGGGCTGGCCCGCAAATACAGCGTGCTGGTGGAGATGGACGCCGACGGCAGCCATGCCCCCGAACAGCTCTACCGGCTGCTGGAGGCCATCGACACCGGCGCCGACCTGGCGATCGGATCCCGCTACGTCGACGGCGGGACGGTGCGCAACTGGCCCTGGCGCCGGCTGGTGCTGTCCAAATCGGCCAATACCTACTCACGGCTACTGCTGGGTGTCGGAATTCACGACATCACCGCCGGCTACCGGGCCTACCGGCGCGAGGCGTTGGAGAAGCTGGACCTGTCCACCGTCGACTCCAAGGGCTATTGCTTCCAGATCGACCTGACCTGGCGCACCATCAACAGCGGGTTCACGGTGGTTGAGGTACCGATCACGTTCACCGAGCGTGAACTCGGCGTGTCGAAGATGAGTGGCTCCAACATCCGCGAGGCGATGACCAAGGTCGCCCAGTGGGGCATCGGCGGTCGTGTGGACCGGGCCCGCGGAGTCGGACGCTGAGGCCCAGTCAGCTAGCCGCGGCGCTTGGTCTTGATCAGATCCAGACGCTCTTTGAGCAGCTCGTCCAATTCCTCGATCGACCGGCGTTCCAGCAGCATGTCCCAGTGCGTCCGGGGCGGCTTGACCTTCTTCGGTTCCGGGAGATTGCCCTCGATCAGAGTGCCTTCAAGACCGTTGCGGCACAGCCAGTTACCGGGGATCTCGGCGTCATCGGCGAACGGGACGTCGAACTCCTCGCCGTTCTCGGTGCGATACCGCGCAACCTGGCGCGGTGCCAGGTCGTGGTTGCGATCGGTCTCGTAGCTCACGGCCCCGAGCCGACTGCCTCTCAGGACACGATCAGCCATCGTCATTCTCCTTGCTTTAGGTCGGGATCGAGACCGCGAAATGAATGCGGCGCGGCTCCCGACTCCATACCCATGATACCGGCCCGCGCGGGTGACCGGTTTAGTCTCAGGGCGTGACGCGTCGCACCCGCCCACAGCCGTGCCGCTGGTGCGGCCGCGAGGTCCCCGATATCGGACTGGGCCGGCGTCGGCAATATTGCCGGCAATCCTGCCGTCAGCGGGCTTATGAGCAGCGATCCATGGTCAAGGACACCGCGGTACCGGCTGACGCGGTAGTGCTCTCTCCCGAGGAAGCCGCTGAGCTTTCCGACCGCGTGTACGAGGTGCGCTGCGCGGCGGAGGACGTCGCCACCGCCGTCGACGAGGGCGCTCCGACCGCTGAGCTGAAGAAGCTGTGCGCCGCATTGATGCGGGCCGCACAGGCCGCCGACGGCTGGCGCTGAATCAGCAGCGGTAAAAGATACCGATACCAGCCGGCGGAGTCGGTTCACGAGTGCAGCCGTAGGTGTCGATACCGTCGTCGCTGTAGTAGACCGCGGTCCGACGGGCAAAGTTCACGCATACCAGCACCGAAGTGTCTGTGCGGCAACGGAAGTCACCGAAAGACAGCGACCTGTCGGTGGGCATGGGTGATCCCTGGCCAGCTCCGAATCGACCCGGGTCGCCGTGGGCTGAGCCCACCTGGACAACGGCGCCGTCAAAATCCACCCAACCGCCCTTCCATGCGCCGTAGGAGTCGGCGGGCTGCGGTGGCGGGTCAGCCAGGTTCACCAAACAGGCCAGGGCTGTTGAGCCGTGCCGGGTATCGGTCATACAACTGGTGCCGGATGGGGTGGTGAAGGCGACGTCATCGCCGAGCGAGGTGGTGGTTCCGCCGCGCAGTGCCACGTGGAAATCTGCACTGTCAACCGGCCCGGCCGCCTCGACCCAGCGGATGGCCTCGGCGATCGGCGCGCCGGGTTGCGGCGCCGGGGACGGGGTTGGCGAGGTGCTCGTCGACGTGGAGGATGCCGGTCCGGCGGTGCGCGATGGCGTGATCGGAGTGAGCTGGGTGGCGTGCGGCGGATTCCCGGAAAGCTGGGAACAGCCCGCTACCAGCACTGACGCGGCGAACAACAGCGCGATCCGCATCACGCAAGGTTAGCCGCCTCCGGCGTTGTGCCACGTCAGGCGCGTCGGGCGCGGTGTCGTTCGCTACCGTCGGGGCATGCACGAACACCCGGTCCGAGTCACCACCGCCAGTGGCGTGGTTGAAGGCTTCACCCGAGACGGCGTGAACCGCTGGCGTTCGATTCCCTACGCCCGCCCGCCGGTGGGCCCACTTCGGTTCCGGGCCCCGGAGCCGGTGCAGCCTTGGACCGGTGTGTTGCCCTGCCACAGCTTCGGCAACTGTTCCCATCAGGCTCGGCGCTACACCATGACCGGGCTGGGGAAGTACCAGCCGATGAGCGAGGATTGCCTCACGCTCAACGTCGTGACCCCGAAGTGGTCCGGTTTGGCTCCGGACAGCGGTCCGTTGCCGGTGATGTTCTTCATCCACGGTGGCGGATACATCCTGGGCAGCTCGGCCACGCCGCTCTACGACGGCGCCACGCTTGTCCGCCGCGGCTGCGTGTACGTGTCGGTGAACTACCGACTGGGCGCGTTGGGGTGTCTGGACCTGTCGTCGCTGTCCACCCGGGACACCACCATCGGCAGCAACCTCTTCCTGCGCGATCTGGTGGCCGCACTGCGCTGGGTGCGGGAGAACATCGGGACGTTCGGCGGCGACCCAGACAATGTGACGATCTTTGGCGAGAGCGCCGGGGCGCATGCGGTGGCAACACTGCTCGCGGTCCCGGATGCGAAAGGCCTTTTTGCACAAGCGATTGCAGAGAGTCCCGCGTCTGGGATGGTCGGCGATGCTGATGTCGCGGCCGAATTCGCCAGCCGATTCATCGACGTGCTCGGGGTCGAGCGGGGTAATGCCGCGGCCGCTTTGTTGAGGGCGCGCCCTGCAGATCTGGTGCGTGCCATGGACACTGTGATGAACACCAGTCTGGATTCGATGATGGGTGCAGCTCCGGTTGGGCCCACGTGTGGCGATGAGTTCCTGCCGGTGGATCCGTTCGAAGCGATGAAGCAGGGCACGGCGCACAAAGTTCCGCTCATTGTCGGCACCAACGCCGACGAAGGCAAGCTGTTCACCCGGTTCATGAAACTGCTCCCCACGACGGAGCACGCCATCGAGAGATTTTTAGCACACACTCCACCCGAGGTGCGCGAACGCGTGCTGGCCGCTTATCCGCACTATCCGCACCCGCAGGCCTGCGTGCAGTTCGGCGGCGACATGATCTTCAACACGGCGGCCTGGCAGATCGCCGAAGCGCATGCCAAGTTGGCGCCGACCTACGTCTACCGCTATGACTTCGCGCCGCGAACGCTGCACTGGACCGGCCTCGGCGCCACCCATGCGACCGAGCTGCTGGCGGTGTTCGGTATCTACCGTTCCCGGGTGGGCGCGGTGTTGACCGCGGGTGTGGACCAGCGTGCCGCGGTCAAGGTCAGCCATCAGGTCCAGACCCGGTGGAACCAGTTCGCCCATACCGGGGTGCCCGGCGACGACTGGCCGGTCTACAACCAGGAGGAGCGTCCGGTGCTGGTGTTCGACCGTCACACCCATGTGGAATACGACCCGCATCCGCATCGCCGCCAGGCCTGGGCGGGCTTCGCGCTCGCACAACAGTAGGCGCGGGGACGCTGTGATCGAACGCCCCGCCGATCTGAACGCCGACTGGCTGACTGAGGCCATCGGCTCGGGACAGGTGAGTGACTTCGTCGTTGATCGCATCGGCACCGGGCAGATGAGTGAGTGCTACCGAGTCGCACTCACGTACACCCCCGGAGAACAGGGCCCGGCTTCGGTCGTGCTCAAGGTCGCCGCCACCGATCCTGTGAGCAGACAAACCGGGCACGCACTCGGGTTGTATGAGCGGGAGGTGCGGTTCTACTCCGAGGTCGCGCCCGGACTGGGTGAACGATCCGGCGGGCCGATCGCGCACTGCTACGCCACCGCTTACCAACCGGAAACCGGCTTCTTTACGCTGCTGCTCGATGATGCCGCCCCGGCTGAAGTCGGCGATGAGATCCGTGGAGCGACGATTTCCGATGCGAAACTCGCGCTGACCCAACTAGGCCGTCTGCACGCGCCACTGATTGGCAGCGAGGCATTTGCCGATGCGGAATGGCTCAACCGGGAGACACCGGTGAACCAAGAACTGATCACTGCGTTATATGCCGGCTTCGCCGATCGCTACGGCCATGCGATCACCGATGAGCAACGCGAAGTATGCGAGCGCCTGGTCAACGGTTTCGATGCCTATGTCGCCGAGGAAGCCGAACGTGTCAAAGGACTCGTCCACGGCGACTATCGCTTGGACAACATGCTTTTCGGCCGTCCCGGTTCGCTACGCGATCTCACGGTGGTGGACTGGCAGACCGTCACGTGGGGGTCCGCCATGACCGATGTCGCGTACTTCATCGGTTGCGCGCTCCAGGTCGAAGATCGCCGGACGCATTACGACGAACTGCTGCAGGCCTACCACGACGGGCTGGGGACCAACCCGTCGCTGAGCATCGATGAAGTCCGCGAGGGCGTGCGACGCCAAAGTTTCTTCGGCGTGATGATGTCGATAGTGTCCTCGATGCTGGTGGTGCGCACCGAACGCGGTGACGAAATGTTCCTGACGATGCTGGATCGGCACAGCAGCCATGTGATCGACACCGGGGCGCTGGACGCGTTGCCGGATCTCAGCTGACGAGGGTGGGGCGACCAAACCGAGTGTGGACTCCCGGGGAGTACAGCGCGCGCAACGGCTCGCCGGCTGTCCGGACACCACTGGCGGCCAACAACTCATCGTAGATTTCGAGAATCGTCGCTGACCGCAGTGGCCATGGCTCGTGTTCGTTGGGTACCCACCAGGTTCGGCCGGCCTTGCGGGTGTGCGCTCCCCAACGGGCGGTCAACCAGACCTCCAGTGGTGTCGGTTCCACCGGTCCGCCGGGGCTGATCGTCAGCTGGCTGAGCAGGCCGCGCTGAGGCCAGCGCCGCAGGCTCTCGTAGCTGATCGTCTCTGCTGATCGGTTGATCCGCATCCATGCCCAGGTGTAGGGGATGCCCATTGCGGTACGCACCGCGGCAACCACTGCGAGACGGGTTGTTTCCAGCGACAGGAATAGCACCCCGTGACGGCCGTGGTCGTCGATGGAGTAGAGCCGGATATTGGTTTCGGCGAAGGTGCCGAAATACGGCACCGGTGGGCTTGGCCCCACTTTGGTGCGGCTCATCTGGAACGGCACTAACGCCGCGTAGGTCATGCCGTCAGCGAACACGTCCGGGCGGGTACCCGGCGGAAAGAGGTGGACGACGTCGGCCGGCCGCACCGGCCAGTGAACGAATGTCAACTCACCCCAGTGTTGATCGAACAGCACGGGGCGAGGCAACGGAGGCGGGCTGATCGGATAACCAGCCAGCGCATCGACTATGACTTGGTGACCTGGGTTCCGCCGGCCAGCTCGTCATGCTTGCCCTGTTTGGTCGGGCTGCTATTGATAGTCACCGCGATCACGACGTAGGCGATCACTGCCAGCAGCCCCCCGATGTAGGGAACGATCGTCAGTAATGTGAAGGCATTGCGGATGGCGGACTGTTTCACATCCGGCTTGGGCGCACCGCCGGGGCCGTGGACGCTCAGCCCCAGCAGCATCTTGCCGAGCGTGCGGCCCTGCGTGACCTCCATGGCCACGAAGTAGGCGAACATCAGCACGCCGGAGAACAATCCGGTGACGAGAATGTTGCTTGTTGCCCCGAAGATCATCGCCAGTATGCCCGCCACGATGCCCACCAGGATTCCGTCGATGATGCGGGCGCCGAATCTCACGCCCAACCCGCCGGGATGTCCGCCCCACGCAGCCGGCGGACCCGACGGGTACGCACCGGGAACGCCATAGGGATTGGGCGGAAGGTAACCGGCAGGTGGTGGCGGGGGATATCCACTGGGCGGGGGCGGCGGGAAGCCGGAAGGCTGCCCGTAGAGGTTGGGATCCTGATCGGTCATCGACTCGCTCCTTCGGACGTTGTTGCTGACAATCTACCGTCCGGACGATGGCCTGTGACGGCGGTCAGCGCATCTCGATCATGACCTTGCCGCATTCCTTGCTGCGACTGAGAAGCTCCAGCGCATCGGCAATGTCGGCCAATCCGAAACGATGGGTGATCAAGGGGGACAGGTCGCGGCGGCTTAGCAGTTCGATGGCATCGGCGAAACGCGCGGGGTATTCGATCGATCCGCGAATAGTCAGTTCCTGCATCAACACGCTAAGGAAGTTGATCGGAACCGGCTCGTAGTGCAGCGCGACGACGCAGATGGTCGAACCTCGTCCGGCGCGGTCGACGATCTTGGCGAGCATCTTCGACGAACCGGTGGCCTCGATGTACGCGGAGGTGGCCGGGGCCGTCCCGAACTGGACCTTGGCTGTACCGTGCAGCCGGCTCAGTTCAGCCCACACGCTGGCGTCTACCGGGTCGATGGTCGCTGTGGCACCGAGGGTCTCCGCGAGCCGGCGCCGGGTGGCAGACAGGTCGACGGCGACGATATCGGTCAGACCGCGATCTGCCAGGCTTGCGATCGCCGCCAGACCGATCGGTCCGCACCCAAAGACCGCGACCTTGTCTTCGGGACCGACATCGGCCTGCTCGGCAGCATGCATTCCCACCGCGACTGGTTCGGCGAGCGCGGCGACATCGAGCTCCATGTCATCGGGGATGGGAAACAGCCGTCCGCCCCTGGCCGCCTCACGAACCAGCACGGCGTCGGCCAGGCCACCTTCAGCCGTTCCGTTCCCGATACGGCCGATATCGTCCCCGCCGGGGTGTACGACCACCCGCTGACCCAGGACGACGTCGGTCACCTCAGCGCCAACAGTTGTCACGACACCGGCAAGTTCGTGGCCGAGAGGCATCGGCTCACCGCTCGGCCCGGCGAGGCCGCCGAGCCGGATGTAGCTCAGGTCGCTGCCGCAGATACCGCAGGCGTGCACCTCGACGATCGCATCCCGCGGTCCACACGGAGGCAACTCGACTCGGTCGAGGCTGACCTGTCCCGCGCCGGTGATGCGGACCTGTCCGATAGTGGTCATTGATCTCTCCTCGGATCGCGGCGGAGAGGCCGCGATGGGCGATAGGTTGTCCATGCTGTGTGCGGTGTCGCGCACCCAACATAACGATGAGGACGGAGACGTAACAATGAGTTCCTCAATGCCGACCATTGATCTCGACGACCTGACCTCACCCCGACTGACCGATATGCAGCGACAGGTACTTGAATACACCGAATCCCGACCGGTCACCTTCGATATCGACCGGATGATCGACGAGGCCGTTGCTGGTGCGGGGTCCGACGATCTCGGCGACACGACAGACTTCGCGGCGCGTCTCGGTGCCTATGTGGCGGCGGTCGAAGCCGATACGGGTCTGACTCAGCTGGGTCGCGGCACACAGCGGTCGCGCATTGTTCGGCTGCTGCGGAACCGGATCTCGCTGGCGGACCTTATCAAGCGCTACCCGGAGATCGAGTCGATCGAGATCGAGAAGCCGATCATCGTGGTGGGCATGCCGCGATCGGGTACCACGCATCTGGTGAATCTGCTGGCGGCCGACCGGCGCCGACGGGCCCTGCCGTACTGGGAGAGTCAGGAGCCGATTCCGGCCCGCGGCCGCGGACCCGATGTGTTCGGGGTTGATCCGCGTTACGGGCGCGCACGCGCCGAACACGACGCGATGCTGGCCAACATGCCGCTAGTCGCGGCTATGCACGATCAGTTCCCTGAGGCGATCGAGGAAGAGGTCGAGCTTCTCGATCTCGACTTTGCCAGCTACATCGTGGAATGGCTTGCCCGCGTGCCGAGTTGGCGCGACACCTACCTGGCACTCGACCAGAGGAAGCACTACGCCTATATGAAGAAGGTGCTGCAGGCGCTGACCTTCTTCCGGGGTCCGCAGACCTGGGTGTTGAAGTCCCCGCAGCATTCTGAGCAGCTCGGGCCCCTGATGGCAACGTTCCCCGACGCGACGGTCGCGTTCACCCACCGCGATCCGGTCGCCGTCATCCAGTCGACGGTCACGATGATGGCCTATGCGGATCGCCTGCGTCGCACCAGCATCGACCCCGAATGGCTCATCAACTATTGGACCGATCGGATTCACCGCCTGCTCAGCGCGGGCTTGCGTGATCGCGATCTAGTGCCCGCCGAGCGCAGTATCGATATCAGCTTCCACCAACTCAACGGCAACGAGATGACTGTCCTGGAATCGCTGTACGACCGAGCCGGCGTCGAGTTGACTCCCGGGGTGCGCAAGAGCTTCGAACGGTATATCGACAGCAATCCACGAGGTAAGCACGGCGCTATTCGGTATGACCTGCAACGCCATT
>Ga0164294_10004797_pt1 | contig 11706 bp, 7 predicted proteins | sample GEODES005metaG_FD_111479 | JGI IMG/M metagenome (GOLD analysis project Ga0164294, IMG submission 111479) | Oligotrophic lake water microbial communities from Sparkling Lake, Wisconsin, USA - GEODES005 metaG | ecosystem: Environmental > Aquatic > Freshwater > Lake | place: USA: Sparkling Lake... | reverse complement strand
GATCCTGCTGGGTGACCTCGCGGCTGCGGTAGCCGGTGAAGGCGTCGTGAGGCGCGTAGGTCGTGGCCAACATCCGCCAGAGGCGGGAGCCGAGGCCTGAGCAGACCGACGAAACGTTCATGGCGGTGCCGCCCTACGAGGAAACGTCCCTCTTCCTACCGACGGACGGTGCCCGGGGCCGCCGCCGTGCGGATGTCGGCAAGCGACTGCCTGCGGATCTGGTCGATTGCGGCCGTGAGTTCCTTGAACTCGAGTTCATCGAGATGGCCGCTCTGCACGCTGTGGGTCTTGCCCGTGGTATCGAGCACCACCACGTTGGGACCGCCCGGCACCATGCCAAACACCTGCTCCATCACCCCTTCGAAATCGAGCCACACCGGCACATGCGGCGAATCGGTCCGCATACGGGAGCGGGCCACGGTCTCCAGGGGCTTTGGCACCTCCGGCATGCAGGCCACCGGGATCACATGGACATCCGGCACGCGGACATTCGCCGGCCAGCCGGCAAGGCCGATCACCGGCTGCCGCGACCACTCGCTCGCCGGGGCGGTTTCGGCCGTCGGATGAAAGAGCACATGCAACCGCCGGCCCAGTTCGAGCGCTGCCTCGGCACCCTTCCGTTCGGAATAGACCATCACCACCACGTCACCCCGAAACACGCCCGTCTCCCGGCGGTTGCGGAACTGGTCCTCCATGGCGATGTTGACGACCCGGTCGCGGGTCTGGGCGAGTGCCGGTATGGCTGTCGGCAAGAGCAGGGCCAGCATGGCCAGCGACAGTGGCAGGCGGGGGAACAGGCAGCGGACAGCAGTCATCGGGACACCATGCGGGGTGGGAGGGAACGTCATGCGGCTCGGCGGATCTCGGCCGCCTCGAAGGGGACCGTGACGGCATCGTCATCGGCCTCCGCCATCTTGGTCTCGGCTGTTTCGGTCTCGGCTGTTTCGTCGTCGTCGGCAGCGGCGCGGCCGGGGCGCACGATCGCAAGCACAGCCGGCAGGAAGATCAGACTTGTCAGCGTGCAGGTCGTCACGCCGAGCGTGAGCACGCGGCCCAGGCTCTCTAGCCCCCTGTGGCTGGCCACCATCAGGGCGCCAAAGCCCAGGATCGTCGTAAGCGCATCGACAAGCACCGAATTCGCGGTCGAGGCACTGATCCGATACGGCCCCGGCCGCTCGAGACTGTCGTGCACGATGTGCACGCCGTAATCGACGGCGATGCCGAGAATGAGCGGAATGCCGATCAGGTTTGCCGGATTCAAGTCGATGCCCACCAGGCCCATGAGGCCGAGCGTCTGGGCCATGCCGAGCGCCAAGGGCAGCGCGGCGAGCAGGCTGTTGGTGATGCTGCGGAAGTCGAGCCAGAGCACGAAGAGGATCACCACGAGCGAATAGACTGCCGCCTGCTCGTAGCTCCGCTTCATCTCCAGCGACGCCTCGTAGGCCTGCAGCGGGTTGCCGGTGGCGCGGGCGTCGACGCTGCGAACCTCCTTCACGAAGCGTTCGAGCGAGGCGAAGTTCCAGATGTCGCCGCGGCCGTAGATCTTGAGCAGGTGCCGGCCGTTCTGGCCCACGAACCGGTCAACGAGGCTCGGAGGCAGGTCGTCGAGCTTGGGCGGATCGGGATCGGCGACGGCAGAGAGCGCATGGAGCCGGGTGAGCAGATCGCCGGCAGCCTGCTGCTGGAAGGCGGCCAGCGACTGGAAGCACTCGGTGGGACCGAGGCGACGCAGCATTTCGCGGGCCCGCTCCAGATGCCAGGCCGTCCGCAGGCCGCCGGGCCGCTTCGCCGCCTCGCCCTGCGCCCAGGCGAGCGTCTCGCCGAGGCCGTCGAGCCGGTCGATCGGAATCTCGGGTGGCCGCTCCGGCAGCGTGGCCAGACGGCCCTGGATCCGCTCGATGATTGGCCGCTTCAGCTCTTCGTCGACCGGCAGGAGCGAGGCGATCTCATCGATCCGTTCCACGGTGGCGAGCTTCGTGAGCTGCTCCTTGCGGGCCAGCAACTCCTCGCGGGAGTCGGCGATCGAGAGGGCATACCAGACGCTCTGGTCGCATTCGGTGAGCAGTTTCTTCTCCACCGCCACGCTCTCGAGCCCCTCGGCCTGCATGTTGAGCAGGTTGTGGTCGTAGTCGAGTTCATGGAAGCCCGAGGCGACAGCCATGGTCGCCGCCATCGCGGCCAGCGCCACGAACCGCGGATGCCGGGCCAACGGCGCCAGCCACTCGTGCACGGGCACCGGGGTGGGGATCCGGGTGCCAAGCGGACCGCGATCAACGATCGCCACGACCGCCGGCAGCACGAGCAACTCTGCCGCACAGCAGAGCATGATGCCGCCGCCGGCGATCATGCCCAACTCCGCCACACCCACGAAGCTCGTCAGGGCCGCACAGAAGAAGGCCACTGCCGTCGTGATCGCGCCGGTGAGGATGCCGGGGCCGACGGCAGCGCTCGTGTCGAGGAGCGCCGCCTCGCAGGAGAGCCCACGCCGCCGCATCTCGAGATACCGGCCGATGTAGTAGGTGCCGTAGTCGATGCCGACGCCGATCATGGTGACGGTGAACGTCACGCTGAGGATGTTCAGGTGGCCCACGCTGGCGGTGGCCCAGGCAAAGGCCCAGGCCATGCCGATGATGAGCACGCCGTTGGCCATCAGCGCATGCCGCACGCCGCCGAAGCCGGCGATGATCACGATGACGACGGCCACGAGCGAGAGGCCGCTGGCCCAGACCATCGACTGCTGGCTGGTCCGCATCTCGTCGTCTTCCATCACCGGCAGGCCGGTGAGGCCGATCGTGGCGTCGGTATGACGGCTGCCGACGACCTTGATCAGGCGGCGGAGTTCGTCGGTGGCGGCCGAGGCACCGGCAAAGCCCTCCTTCTCCTTGGCCAGCCGCAGGAGCACGAAGCCGAGCCGGCCGTCCTTGGCGAGGAGATGCTGGCTGGAGAGATCACGAAGCGTGGTGAGGGATTCGGGCATCCGCGGCCAGGGCGAGACATACCCACCCGCGCCGGCCTCGGCCGGACGATGCCCGGCCTCGAGGCCCGCCAGCAGGCTCTCGCTATACCGCTCCAGCGAGACAAGCGGCGTCTCCTGCAGGCCATTCTGCACACCGCTGGACGACTGGTTCCGGATGACCGCCGTCGGCGGTCCGGCGACCATCTGCCCGGCGAGTCCGCCGACCATCGTCGCCACCTTCAGATGGGCCCAGCCACCAGCAATGATCGGTTCGGTCTGTTCGATGAAGCGATCGATCTCCGTGAGATCCGCCGGCGAGAGGTAGTGCAGACCCTTCGCGCGGATCTTCGACAGGTCGACCTCGTGGAGCACCGACCGGAAGAGCTTGCCATCCCGCGCCACTTCGCGAGACAGTTCCTCCAGCACCTTCACCACGCCTTCCCGGGTCGGCCCCTCCACCACGACCACCGCGTCGTCGTCCTCGCCGAACTCATGGATGTAATCGATCCAGAGTTTGTTGTAGTCGCTCTTGGGGTCGAGCAGATCGATGCCGCTCACCTTGTAGCCGAGCGACTGCGCCGTCCAGACGCCCGCCGCCACCGCCGAGATCACGGCGCCAACAACAATGGCCATCGGGGCCCGCAGGCACAGCCGCGTCCACGCGACGAGCGCCTGGCCGAGCAGGCTGGTGTGTTCGCGGGCCGGAGATCGCCCTCGAGCGATTCCGGCTGTGCCCGGATCGGTTGGGCTCAACGGACCCTGAGCCTCGTCGGTCGGGTCGCATGCGTCAGTGGGATCGTGGCGTCGCAGCATCGTCTCGGATTCCTTCCGGAAAGGGGACGGGGAAAGTAGCGAACCTACGGCGGGCGGCCAACAGGTTCTTTTTGACAGCTGGAGAACCTTGGCAGCCTGGGCAAGCCGTCCGGATTTTCAGGTGGAATGATTGGTTCGAAAGGTCCCCGCAGACCGAAATTCCTTCCATACCGTGACCGTGGACGCCATCGCCGACAGGCGGTGGTTGACCGCCGGTTGGCAGGGTTTCGAGAGAGGGGGGGACAGCATGACGATTGCGCGCCGGTGGATGGTCTGGACTGCGAGCGTGGTGGCGGTGGCGGGCCTGGTGTCGGCACGCCGGGCCGCGGCCGATGTGGCAGCCGACGTGGCGGCCGACGTTACAGCCGAGGCGGCGGCAGGCCCGTCGGCACGGACCGACTCAGGCTCCTCGAGCCGCGAATCCCGCCGCCGGGCGGTCGAGGCAATGCCCTTGGACCGGATGCCGGAATCGCATCGCAAGGCCATTGAGCCCTGCCTCAAAGCCGCCACGCTCTATCGACGTCTGCCCGTCGAGACGATCGTCTGCGACGCCAAACTGCTCGATTTTGCGCTCGCCAAGCCGGAGGCCATCGTCGACATCTGGCGCGTGCTCGGCATCAGCCGACTCGCGCTTGATCCGGTCGGCCCCCGGCAATGGAAGCTCAGTGATGGCTATGGCACCGTCGGTGTGCTCCGGCTGGTGCATCAGGAACGGCAGGGCCGTGGCGGCCTGCTCGTGATCCATGGGCGGGGTGCGTACACCGGTCCGTTGTCACCCAAAAATCTCACCGGCAGCTGCGTCTTGCTGATTCGCCATGGACCGGGCATGCCGGCAGTCGACGGCCGCGAACGACAGCTGATCCAGATCGACACCTTTCTCGACATGGACGGCGTCGGTCTTGAGATCGTCACCCGCACACTGCAGCCACTGATCGTGCGGTCGGCTGCGTCGAACTTCCACGAAATCTGCCTGTTCATGGCGACGCTCTCCGACTCCGCCCGGACGAATCCCGAAGGGGTGGCCCAGTTGGCCGGCCGGCTGCCGCAGACCGCTGCCGCCGACAGGCAGGTGCTGGCAACGATCGCCCGGCAGGTCGCACAGCCCGCCGGCGGTGGGCTGCCACAGGGGGGCCGACGTGATCCGGCTGATGTCGCTGCTGCCAATCGCCTGCAGACGGAACTCGCGTCCCGCTGGCTCACCGCCGACGAACTCGACCGGATCCAACGGCAGTAAGGCAGCCGTTAGCGTGTGGCCCGGTCGGGCGAGGCTTCAGGCGCGGCGGCCACCCGGATGCGGGCCTCGGAGGCCACCACGTAGGGCCGCTTGTATTCCGGCATGTATCCGCGGGCGCCGCGGACAGCCACATCCTGGCCCACCATCGGTGCCAGGTTCACGCCCGACTGCGGCGTGATAAACGCGATCACGTTGTTGTGCTGATCGACGACCGCCCACCGTGGGGCATCGGGCCGCCGCGAGACGACGGTGGCCAGCCGGCCGCTCATCTCGGTCATGTCGGGTGGCGTCCACGTCGACTGACCATCGGCCGACCCGCCGCCGGGTAGCACGCCCGGCCGGATCGGCCGACCACCGATCGCCGAGAGGCTCGACCACATGCCGCCGAGTTGCAAGGAGGGATCGGCGGTCGCCGCGGGCGTCGCGGCCAGCGTGCGATGACGAGACTGGATCGCCTCGAAGCGGGCGATCCGCGCATCGATCGCCTCGACCCGCGTGCGGTCCAGGTCGGTCGTCGTCCGCGCCGCCGACTGCCGCAGCCGTTCCCGCACCGGGGCAAGATTCCATGCCTCGGCCGGGCCAGTCACGGCCAACGAAAGCGCCAGATCGATGTCGGCCAATTCGTCACCAGAACCTCCCGCCGGCCCGGTGCTCACGGCCACGGGCGCGATCGGTGTGGCGGGATCAAACACGCTCGTCCCCAGCGGGAGCCAGCCGGCGAAGAGCCGCCGGGCAGAGGGCATGAATCCCAGCGGCTGCGGCGGCGGGATGGGAGGTGTGGTCATTCCCGAGCCAGGCCCAGGAAACAGTGCCGGCGACGTCAGCCCAGGCTGCGAAGCAGCGGGCGGCTGGCTGGCATCGCTGACGGCCTGCGCGACGGCAACACTGGCATCCTTGATCGCGGCCATCGCCTCGCCGATCGATGCGGAGTTGTCCGCTCGGGCGGATGCTGCCATGTCAACGGCTGACGGCGGTGGCACGACGCCCGGGGGCGTCTCCAGATCGGCGAGCCACGCCCAGCGAAATTCACCCGCCGGCGGTTCGATCCGCACCCAGAGCCCTGCATGACGGCCCTCGGCGATCCGCACCTCGTCGATGATCTGCACCCGTTCGCCCGCTTCGAGGCTCACCTGGGCGACATGCCGGAGGTCGTTGATCTGCGATCCCACCCGTGCGACCGCGCCGTCGGTCACGATCACGCCAAGGCTACGGCCAGGGGCCAGGTCGGTCGCAGCACCGCCGCTCACGGTGACTGGATCGACATCACAGGCCCGCAGCCAGCTATAGCTGCCCTCCACGGGTCGGACGGCGACATACCCAGACGGATCGACGGCCCAGACCTCGACGGCCGTGCCAGCCATCAGCCGTTCAGTGGGATAGAAGTCGTCTCCCGGACCGCCGCGGAGATAGGTGTGGCAGGCCGTGACACGCACCGTGGCGGGAAAGAGACCGGGCTGCGGGCTGCCGTCGGCGGCAGCCGCCGTCGACGCGATCGACCCGATCGACAGCATGCCGATGAAGAGTCTGCACAGCAACATGTGCCGTACACCGTCGCCCTCCGGAGAAGGTGATCTTGCGCATCTTGGAGCTGTCAGCGCCGGTCTTGCCACGTTCTTCATCCTTGAAAAACAGGCGCGTAGACGAGGCTTGGGCACCTCGTCTACGCGCTGCAAGGGGCCGCACCGAAGCGAACCCTCGGAAGGTCTTGTAGACCACCCACGGCCGAGGCTCAAGCCGCGATTTTTCGCGCGCGGGATCGCCGGGAAATCCGGCCCTGTGGCTCCCCCAAACACCCCTCTTTGTGGGCGTTTTGCCTGCGGCGGGGCTGTTGGGGCAGACTGCGCCGGCGGCACCGGCGATTGATAGCGATGCCAGCGCCAGCACGTTTCTCAAGGCAACCGTTTCGGCGTTGTTCGAACGATGACATCGACCGCGCGTGGCAACCGGGATGGTATTCATCCCCGGCGTCCCATCGCTGCCGCTTTCTTCACGCGAAACACGACATCGTGTCATTTTCGCTTGGCGACCACAGGTCGCTGGTGCTGCGCATGGCATCCTGCCATGCACCTCGTCTGATACGCGGCGTCCCATCGCTGCCGCTCCGGGCTTTTATTCATGGGGACCATCCAGCGAGTGGAAAACGCAACCGTTCGAGATTGCCTGTCGCTCAAATAGAAGCCCCCAGCGGAAGCCGGGGGACTCCGGCTGGGCAGCAGATCCCGGCCGAGATGGTGACGTGACGTGCGCCGTTACCAGCGATCGACCGGACGGTCGAGCACTTCGCGGAGCAGGATCACCTGCCGAATCGTGGCCGGACTGCGGAGCAGGTGACGCAACTCCTCCGCCTGCGTCGCTGCCGTCGACACCACGGCACCGGTCTTCGGCTCATCCTGACTGATCGTCCCCTGAAGATGCGTCAGCTCGCGGGCGAAGGCATCCTGCACATGCCGCGACACCGAGACGTTGGTCTCTGGACCTTCCGGCGTGATGGCCGCGGTCTTCCCTGCCGCGACCGCCGGCTTCTTTGACTCTCGCTCCCGTCGCGGAGGTGCGACATCTCGTGAACCCTGACCTCGGGACTCCTGACCTCGGGATTGCTGGGACACGCGGCGCTCGGCGTCAACCCGCGTGGCAGACCGCATCGGCTGCGGCCGTGTGGTCGGCGTACTCTTGGTCGTGTTGGTCGTGTTGGCCTTGTTGGTCGTGGGCTGTCGCTGCTGCTGGCCTGTCGATTCGCGAAGAAACTCGGCGATCTGCTTCTCGAGCTCGGTCCGCGGGGCCGCGACATCGTCAGCCACCGGCCGCGGCAGCCGTTGCGGATCGCGGGCCCGATCGAATCGTGGCAGCGGCGGCGGATTTGGCCCGCCCCCCTGCAGCCGACGAAATACCGCAAACACCTGCGACACGATCCAAAACGCCACGAACAGAAACGGCAGCAGGGCCTCGAGCCAGTCGAATCCGGCGGCGAAGAGCACGCAGCTGGCGGTGGTGAAGTGCATCACTGCACCGCCGCGGTGCCGGGTGTGCTGCCGGTGGCGATCGTGCGCCGCATGTCGGTGTCGGCCTGCAGATTCCGCAGTTTGTAATAGTCGAAGATGCCGAGCTGGCCGGAGGTGAGCGACAGGGCGACCGCTCTGGGCACGGCCGACTCCGCCTCCACGAGCGCCGCCCTGCTCTCCTCGATGCCGGCGATCATCTCCTGCTCCTTGGCCACGGCCATCGCTCGGCGGCCTTCGGCATTGGCACGGGCCACGCGGGTGTCGGCCTCGGCCTGGTCGGCCTGCAGCCGGGCGCCGATATTGGAGCCGACGTCGATGTCGGCGATGTCGATTGAGACGATCTCGAAGGCGGTGTTGGAGTCGAGCCGCCGCGCGAGCACGGTCTTCGAAATCATGTCGGGATTCTCAAGCACGTCGGTGTGCCGCTCGGCCGCACCGATCGCCGACACGATCCCCTCGCCCACCCGCGCGATGATCGTCTCTTCCATCGCCCCGCCGATGAGCTGGTTCAGGTTGGTGCGAACGGTGACACGGGCCCGCACCTTCAACTGCACGCCGTTCTTGGCAACGGCGTCGAGCGTTTCGCGGCCGCTGTTCTTGCCGGGGCAGTCGATCACCTTCGGATAGACGCTCGTCTGCACCGCCTCGCGGACGTCGCGGCCAGCCAGGTCGATGGCAGTGGCGAGCTTCCAGTCGAGCTCCTTGATCTTCGCCTTGTGGGCAGCGATCAGTGCCTGCACGACCAGCGGCACGCGGCCTCCGGCGAGATAGTGGGCCTCGAGCGCCTGCTTGGTGATGCCGGTGGCATCCCCGAGCCCCGCCTGCACCGCCATGATCTTGCTCCGCACGATCACCGTGGGATTGACCTTCTTGAAGCTCATGACAACCAGGTCGAAGAGCCCGATCCCCGCGCTCGATGCATACGACTGCAGCCAGAGCCGCAGGTAGCGGGCCAACAGCGCAAACAGCATCAGGAAGGCAAAGATTCCCAGGCCGATCAGGATCAGGGGCAGCATCGCGGGCGCTCCAAAGGCATGGACAAGACTTCCTGTAGCGTTGTTCCGGGGTCGGCCGCGGTCAAGCCGCGGGGGGCTCCACCCCGTCGAACTCAAAATTTTCGAGCGTCGGGGAGAGGGCGGAGGTGCCGTTTGCCTCCCTCTTTTCCGCTGGTGACGATTCCACCGGTGGCTGGGGCTGGGACGGCTCGCGAGCCTCCCGGTAGGCCGCCGCCGCTGTCTCCTGGGGTTCCACACCGCGGACGACGACCGCCGTGCCCTGCACGCCCACCACCTCGATGGCGGCCCCGGCCTCGAGCGGCCCGCCCTCGCTCATCGCTTCGATGATTTCGCCGCCAATCTCCACGCTGCCCCATGGCAGGAGTTCGCTCCCCGTGCGACCGGTGTGTCCGATCAGATCCCGCAGGTGCCGTCGCCGCTCCGGATCGGGCAGCACGTCCGCGGCCTCGGGTGCCGGTGGCAACACCCGCCGGCCGAGCGGCGTCTCAGGAAACCAGCGAAACGCCACCGACAACACCGCCGGCACCGCCAGCACGACCACCGCGAGCGCCGCCATGCCGGCGGTTGTTCCCTGTTCTAAAAACGCCGTCGCGACCGCCGAGATGAGCGCCAGAATGCTGACGAAGCCGAGGATCCCGCCCGACGGCACGAACACCTCGAGCACCATCACGGCGAGGCCTAGCACCAGAAGCGCAACGACCCAGACGAGCGTGTTCATGCCGATCCACTCGATCCCAGCACCGGCTTGACGAGCACACGACCGCCGCGGACCTCGACCACGCGGACCGGCCGCCCCGGCTCGACAAGCGAGCCATCACTCGTCACCTCATGCAGCCGGCCGGCAATCCGCGCCTTGCCCGCGGGGGCGAGCCTGGTCGTCGTGGTGCCTTCGAGGCCGATCAGCTCCTCGAGCCTCTCCTCCTCGAAGCCATCGTCCGCCGCGGTCGGCGGCACCAGAAGCACATTCCGTAGCACGGGCGCCGACGGCAGCCACCGTCGCAGGAGCACCCCCATCAGCGACACGCCCACCGCAGCCCCCAGAATCCCGAGCAGCGACCACTGCAGCTGCCGGATCTGGTAGTCGTTGGCGGGCAACACAAACGACTGGCTGGCCAGCACAAGCGACGCGATCAGGAGCACGCCGCCGCCGAGCCCGAGGACGCCGAAACCGGGCAGCACGAAGATCTCGGCCGCCAGACAGAAGAGCCCGGCCAGAAACAGCATCACCTCCAGCCAGCCCGAGGTGCCGTGCAGGTATTGGCTCCAGAAGTAGACGATGAACGCCACCATCGACACGAAGCCGCCGAGGCCGAAGCCCGGGGTGTGCAGCTCGATATAGAGGCCGACGCCACCGATCAGCAGGAGCAGCCACGCCAGGCCGGGACTGGCCAGGGCGTCGAGCAGCCGATCGGCCCAGCCCGGCTCGGAGAGGGCGATGTCGCCGGTCAGCCCATAGGCCTGCACGAGTCCGGCGAAGCCGTCCACCACGTGGGTCACCAGGCCGAGCGATTCCGCCGAGCGACCGGAGAGTTCGATCGGCCCGGTGCCGATCTTCGCGCCGACCTTCCATGTGTCGCGGTCGTCCCGCGCCGCCAGCTCTTCGTTCGAGAAGTATTCGACCCGGCCGGTTTTCTGCTGGGTCGCCTGCTCCACCTCGATCCCGGGCACGACGAGCGCCACCGGCAGGGACCAGGCGCGTTCCCGTGTCTTGGCCACGCCTTCCCGCCACGATGCCGCCACGGCGGTGGCCTGCCGGCCGCCGATGGCCGCATCTCCCTCGCCTCCCAGCACAGCGTCGGCATGCATCACCAGTTCGTCACACGCCAGGGCGACAAGCGCCGCGTCGCCGCGGGCCTGCCTGGGCACATAGGCCACGGTCCGCACCCGGGCGGGATCGAAGGCCGCCAGCCGATTGGCCAGCACGAGGCTCTGCTCGGGACTGCCGCCGGCCGAGTCCACCCGGAGACAGATAAAGTTGGCCCCATCGGCGACGGCCCGTTCGATCTGCTGCCGCGCCCGGGCCACGGAGTCGCCGGTGATTGGCCCGGCAAGCACGATCTGGGCCGCCTTCCAGCCACCGTCGAGTGCCGGATCGATGGCGAGCACCCGTTCATCGATCTCCAGGCTCCGCGCCAGTTCGGCGGGCGTCCGGGCCAGCATCCGCACGAAGCCGAGTTCGCGGGCCCGGCGGCCGGTGAGTGAGAGGGGGACGGGCCCGATCTCCTCGACGTCGAGCACCGCAGACTTCTGCCGCAGCGGCTCCACGTCCTTGGCCGCCACGAACTGTTCGCCCTCGTCGGTCGAGACCCTCACCACGGTGGCCGCGGGGTCGAGCAGTGCCAGTGCCACCGCCGGCGGCACCGTCCGCCGCCGATTGGCGATCTGCAGGTAGGCCGCCCGCATCGCCTCATCGACCGCCGGCTCGTCGGCATTGGCCGGCCCGAGCACGGCATCGGCCGCCATCACGATCTCCTCGCAGGCCAGTGCCGCCAGCACCGCATGGCCGGTGGCGCCGGCCGGCAGGAAGGCCACTGTCTTGATGCCGGCGAGCCGGCTGTCGCAGAGAAACCGGGCCAGTTCGAGCGATCGGCCAAAGTCACTGCCGCCGCTGCTGCCGTCCTCGGGTGGATCAAACCGCAGCACGAGCAGGCCCCGCTCCGAGCCACCTTTGAGCCGATCCAACTGCCG
>Ga0164294_10004796_pt1 | contig 11711 bp, 11 predicted proteins | sample GEODES005metaG_FD_111479 | JGI IMG/M metagenome (GOLD analysis project Ga0164294, IMG submission 111479) | Oligotrophic lake water microbial communities from Sparkling Lake, Wisconsin, USA - GEODES005 metaG | ecosystem: Environmental > Aquatic > Freshwater > Lake | place: USA: Sparkling Lake... | reverse complement strand
CACGTCGAACCTGTATTCCCGCCGCGTCCTGTCGGGCGAGTTCATGGTCGTGAACAAGTATCTGGTGGAGGACCTGGTGAAGTTAGGGTTGTGGACGGCGGATGTGCGGACGGAGATTATTGCCAACAACGGCTCTGTGCAGGGAATCGCGGCTATTCCCGCCGAGATCCGTGAGTTGTACAAGACGGTGTGGGAGATTCCGATGAAGACCCTGATCAACATGGCTCGCGACCGTGCACCGTACATTTGCCAGTCACAGTCCCTGAACCTGTTCTTGGCTGAACCCACAGCGTCCAAGGTGTCGAGCATGCACTTCTACGCGTGGAAGCAGGGACTGAAGACGGGCTGTTATTATCTGCGCACCAAGGCGGCTGCGAAGGCGCAGCAGTTCACCGTGGAGCCGAGTAATTGTGTCACGTGTTCCGCTTGAGGAGCACTCGCGACGCGCGTAATTTCGAAGGTAAAGGTAAATGTACGAAAGCATGGCACTTGCAGGCGCCACCGCACTCGGAGGTCGTCGCCACAAGACTCGGCGTGGTGGCGGGTATTACGGCGCGGGCGGCATCAATCCGTCTGATTTGCCGTCGTATGCTGGCGGTCGTCGCACCACCCGTCGTGCCCAACTGAAGGGTATGTCCGTCGGAACTCTGCGCAAGATGCTGAAGAAGATCGGACGCAAGACCACAGGAACCAAGGCCACCTTGGTGAAGCGCCTCAACTATGCTCCCATGAAGGGTGGCGACCTTGGTGCCACCGCGGGATCGTGGGATGGAGGATTCGACAGCCACGGAGATGACGGCAGGAATTACCTTCAGACCGTGCAGCGCGCCTAAAATCTACGTAGAGTAACAAATGGTTGGCAATAGTTATCCAGCACTTCCAAATCCCTATGGCGGATCAGGGTATGTTCCACGTGGAGGCCGTCGTCGCACACGCCGCACACGCCGCATGCGCGGTGGTGCTGGATATGTTCCCCAGGGCGGCGAGATGGGAACGAAGTCTTCGTGGGGTAGCGGTCAACAAAAACTCTCGTATAACGCTGGAGCCAACCCTCGCGGAACGACGGGAGGCCGTCGTCGTCGCGGTCGTCGCACAGCACGGGCGCGTTCTTTTTCTGGTTCAAAGATAAATGGCTGAATCTCAAGACGCTGGCCGTCGCCGCACACGCGGTCGCAAGACAACCCTCAAGACCAAGACCCTTCGTCGCATGCTGAAGGGTAAGGGCCTGAAGACGACGGGCAAGAAGGCCACACTCATGAAGCGCCTGCACATGCGCGGTGGTAGCGCACTCAGCCCGCACCCGTTTGCCGCGGGCGGTGAGGACACCATGGGACCCAGGTCGCCTGCGGGCAACGAGGGTGAGCCTGGCATCCAGTATGCGGCTGGCGTGTCCAAGAGCCTCGACCAGCAGGGCGGTCGTCGTCGCCGCCGTCGCAGCAGCAGTTCCAGCGGCCGTGGCTACTAATTTCAATACAACTAACAAATGCCCCGCGGTCGCACTCAGCGCCGCACTCGTAAACGCCACCTCATTGTGCCCATTGTCACGGGGCCCATTGCGGGAGGAAATCGGATCTCGCCCGCGCTGGTGGGATCGTCCACTGGATTCTCGGAGCCCCATTCCACAACGAAGGACTGGACGGCAGGTGCACCGCCTCTGGGTCCTAAGGTCGGCGGAACTGGCTATGTCGATCCTCGTGCAACCACTGGGGGTCGTCGTCGCAAGTCCCGCCGCCGTCGCTACAGCCGTCGTCGTTGAAGCTGCGTTTTTTCTAGAGAGTAAACATACACTGAAATGCCTGATTGTACCCCCGAAGAACTCGCCGCTGGAAGTAAGACGGAGAACGGAATGTGCATTCCCGCGGCGATGGGCGGCCGTCGCGGCCTCAAGGCCAAGACCCTTCGTCGCCTTCTGAAGAAGAAGGGCCTCAAGACCACTGGCAAGAAGTCGACCCTGATGAAGCGCCTCAAGATGAAGGGTGGCATGCTCCACTACATGCCCCTTGCGGGCGGTGAGGATGTCAGCAAGGTCTCGGGTGGCCGTCGCCGCACCCGTCGCTCGCGCCGCGGTCTCTTCGGATACTAAAGTGCTCCCGCGATCTCTGAGATCAAGGTAAACAACTCATCCGACAATCCGTAGTGGCATCCGTTGGTCTCTGTCGCAGGAGGCTTGCGGTTGCTCGTGTTTTTGCGATGGACCAAACTCACAATCACATTCTGGGGAGACAACTCCCGACACATGTGTTCGCGACCGCGAATGAATGCGTCACCCTCTGCAATCTGCTCATCAGGAAACTGCCGATCCGTCCAGAACTTGCGGGTAAAACATAGCGTCGCCTCCGACACCCTCTGGCTCATGGCCAAGGTCGCGGGCGGCACATTCATGAAGGACACGTGCTTGTGGATCTCGTAGCAGGGCAGGACCGTTGAGAACAGGCACTCCTTCTTCGGTTCGGCCAGCAGGTGCGCCACACGGGTCAGCACCGAGTTCGTGGGATACACATCGTCATCGTCCATCATGACCAGCACATCGTGGCTGGCGTATTCCACGGCAAGATTCCGCTTGGCACCGATGGTCAGCGGCGTGTCGACCAGGATATACTTGACGTTGGGCATGTCCGTAATCAGGTCCTTGATGGGGTCAGCGCCGTCGTCCACAATCACCCACTCAATCTTGGCATCGGGATAGGACTGGGCCACCCTGCAGTACTTGAGCAGCGGGATGAAAGCACGCCGATCGCGGGTCAGAGTAATGATGGAAATACACGGCAGGTCCTCCTCCTTGGGCAGGTGCTCCTGGATGGAGTAGCGAGGACGTCCCTTCAATGTGTCCATGTGCCTGGACAAGCGCTCCACAAAGTCCTCGTGGCGATCCTCATACTGCTTGCGGCAGGAGTTCGACATTTCCTGCAGATTCGCATCCGTGCTTGACACATACACCTTCAGGGCCTCCACAACAGATCCCACCTCCGTATCCTCTAACACGCCCATGCAGTGCGGGTGAGGAACCTCCTTGGTTGTCGACGTCCAGAGCGCAGACTTGGTGAGTTCCGAAAAGGGCGCGATCGGGCTGATCAGGGGCACGCATCCGCTCGACATGGCCTCGTTCAGAGCGTGACCGAATCCCTCGGCAACCGACAAACACACCACCAATCCCGACTCGGCCAGCAGGGCGTCATAGTCCTTGTCCGACAAGATCTCCGAGACCAACTTGATCTTGTTCGATACGGACTCGGGAATTGCGGCAATCTTCACGTGAGCAGGCGAGTGCACGATGGTCAGTTCAGGAAGCATGGAATAGAGCACCACATCCTCCTGCTCGATGCGCATGTAGGCCTGGACAAGAGGCTTGGGATGGCGCCAGATGTTCTTGCCCACGGGGACAATGCCCTTGTTGTAGTTCTTGATGGGTGTGTACTTCTTGTCGATGGAGGTCCAACCCACGTAGTGAACGGGGGCGCATCCAGGGATGGCCTCGAACAGTTTGACGGCATCGTGCGTCTTGACCCAAATCTGGTCCACCATGGCCGTATACGGAGCCCAGGTCTGGTAGGTCCATTCGGGGTTGGGGACCCAGATATTCAGTCCCGCAAACGGAAACAGTGCAGGGTTGATCACCTCGATGAAGACGTTGATCTCCGCCTCGGGGCAGTGAGGCTGTTGGTGCGGAACGTGTCGGATCTCGGCGTCGGGTCCCAACACGTGTGCAAAGAGGGCGTGCAGAATCTGCGTATCTTGGGCCAGTCCTGTCAAGGGCGTTGCCGTACCGATTAGATTCACTCGCATTGTGTTACACTTGATTGCGTTTCGTAAATGTCTTCCGCGGATGTCTGCGCAGAGTCCGACGGCTCAACCCCATGGCTTTCCACGACTCCTTGGTTCGAGGCGCACAGGGTGTCAGCACCATAGGACGGTCATAGAACCATTCGTTGGTTCCGATGGACAGAATCTTGGCTACAGGTGCGTCCTCCACCTTTCCCGCCCATGTCTCGGTCAACTTCAGGCACACTTGGTACATGGCCTCAGTTCCGAACCCGTATTGCCGATCGGTCATGTCGGAGCAGTATTCGGAGTCATCCAGCACAAAGGCTGTTCCATTCCACGCCAAGCCGTCGACGGGGCGGAACATTGACCACGCAGGTTCCCACACGAACCAACGCGATCCAATGTGTAGGTAGGCACGATCGTGGAAGCGGGCTACGCTCATTATCCGTTCAGAAGAAACTCTTGAGTTCACCTGTCCGCGAGCCGTACACCTGTGTGGCAATCGGGTTCGCAATCGGAGCAGGGAAGTCGAGGATGTCCTTGCGGTAGTAGACATATGCCTCCACCTCGGACATGATGCTGTTGCCGCAGTAGGAGACCACACGGTCGTTCAACTCCTCGAGCGCCTTGGCAACAACATTGGGGTCGTTGTCACCATACTGCAAGTAGTAACTCCGCATGATGATCATGAGATCCGCCTCCGACTGGGTGTCAATCGAATACTTGCCGCTACTGCGAGCCAAGACATCCGCCTTGATCTTCGCCTGAAGATTCGCCACATTGGCCTGGCTGAAGAACATCTGGTTCAGCGGCGTGCACGAGTGACGGTAATTGATCCGCTCCATCATGGTAGAGGGAACCACGCCAGGCTCCGCCGAGTTAAACACAATAGACGGAACACTCTGTCCCTCCTGGGAACCCGACAGGGGAAGACGACCTGTGTGCTTGGGAGCTGCTTGGATGGCTGTGCCCGTGTAAAAGGTCGCCAAACTCGGGATTGAGTAGTCGACGCTGAACTGCATTGTGAGTTCCCTACACAATATTCTGTCCAAATTGAGTGGTGTCGGGCGATGCGCAGGTCAGCTCCACGGTGTAGCACGGCTGTAGCGATGTATTGATAAAGGGCAAGTTGGATCCGACCATAGACTGCGGTTCCAGCACGTTGGAGTTGGTGTTGGTCGTTCCGTATCCATTGATTGCCTGTGGATACCTGGGTGCCGCGTTACCTTGGGCATCCGAGACGAAAAAGTTGGGAACCACGAATCCGTTGTACGCGGCAACGTTGGGCAGTGTGCGCGCATATCCAGCCGACAGATCGCGTGGTCCGAACACACCGTTTCCAACATCCACGTAATCCAGCAGGGCCACCACGAGCAAGGGGGTTCCCACGAGATTCTTGATGAAACTGATCTTTGTGCCTGGGGTCAGTGGAGACACCTGCATGTTACAGAGCGTGGCCGTGTCGAACAGAACACGGTCGCCAATGCGGAGATCGTTGGAACTGAAATAGGAATAGTCGGCGGCAAAGCACTTCAAGAACAAGCCACTCGATGCGTCAGCCTGGATCAGCGACACGGCAAGCGTATCCTGCTGGTTGAACGGCGTTCCGATTGGATCCGTTAGAGTGAGGGTCAGTTTCTGGAGACTCGGAATGGGTGCAGGCATTTGGTGGGCTTCCAACCCCCACGGTTCATAATCATAGTGCTGCACGCCAATATCGAGGGCAAAGTTCGTCTGTGTGCGAGTCCTCTGCGTCAAGGCTGAAAAGGTGCGGCGCGTAGGTTCATTGCCTCCATAATACTGACCAAAGTAGGTATCCAGATTCAGAAGGAGGTAGGGGTACGTCGAGAAGGCGGAGTAGGTCTTGCCCACCACCTGCTGCGTGATGGCAGAGGAATCCACGTTCCCTGGAATGTTCGGTACCAGCAGAAACTGCTTCTGGGGGAGAATGACGCGGACAATCCGAATCGATGTGACAAAGGCGGCCTGGTCGACGGTGCCAAATCCATTCCCCGATGGTTGAATGAAGTAATTGTCGTTCGGGAGATTGCAGTTGGGAACATTCACTCGGTTTGGATCATATCCTGGGTACGACACACCATTGAAGACCCAGCCAGTTGTGTTCGGCAGTCCAGGCACGGTGTTCTTCTGGCCGAGGATATTGGATGCATACAACGGAACCGTTGGGTTATTCGCAGTGACACCTTTGGACACATACTGCGAAGACTGACTTCCAAAGGAAAAGACTAAATTTGAATAGGGATTGGGCTGCTTAACAAAGTCGCGATGAGCGGCATCAATGACGATATACCGCTTAGACATCATGGTTTGGGGAAGTTGCTGCACCGCAGTGACTGCAGCGGTATTGGACCATCCACCCGCACGCATTGAGTCCCTTATCCTAGGGCCTGTAAATCAGCAAGCCAGAGTTGCTCCGCGTTGGTTGAGTTGAGCCTGGCAATCTCCGCACGAATCGTCTCCATCTCGGCCACGTGCTTGTCGCTGACCTCCTTGGTGAAGGACGACACGGGCAGACGCATAATGTAGTCGTACGAGCCCTTGATGGTCTGGTACCCATGCTGCTCCAGCAAAGAGTCACACTCCATCCGCGTCTTGCGGCGCAGGTTCGGCACCTGCACATCCTCGCACTGGCTCACAATGAACCGCACCACATTCGTGTGGAGAGGCAACTGCTCCTCGAGCGCCTTGATCTGGTGAGTGCGACGCGTCTCGTACAACTCCAGACGGACAGACCAGAACGCGGTCATGATGTCGTTCAGGGTGGCATACTTGGTGATCACACCCTTCTCGTTGAATGCGTGCATGTTGGTGGTCTTGATCTTGACCGTGAGCGACTTGATCAGGGCAGCCTCCTCAATGCCCTTGATACGGATGTTGATGTCCTGATCCGTGGAGGTATCCACAAAGTCCTTGATCCGACCCTCGGCCAGCTCCTTCTCCAGCCACTCGCGGTAGTCAGCCGTCCACTCCCCAGGCGGGAGCTCCGTCACCACATAGTCCTCCTTGTCCTTGCGATACACGCCCACTGCGCCCTCGTCTGTGTAGGTGCCCTTGAAGCCCTCGTAATACGGCACGAGCTTCGTGCTCGACAGCGGGTGACCTGCCCGAATCTTGGCAATCAACATCGTCTTGAGGACCTTCGGATCGCATGGCGGAATGTTGGTCGAGTAACCAGTGCCGATGCCGCGGGCGCCATTCACCAGCAGCATCGGGAGAACAGGCGCATACCACTCGGGCTCAACGGGCAGGCCGTCGTCGTCGCGGTACTTCAGGACATCCATGTCCTCCTCGCGAATCAGCTTGCGCACATTCGGCTGGAGGTAGGTGTGGATATAACGGGGAGAGGCGGAGTCCTTGCCTCCCTGAAGCCGCGTTCCGAACTGTCCCTGCGGAACCAGCCACGCGATATTGTTGGCACCCATGAAGGTCTGCGCCATGCCCACAATGGTCTCGTTCAGCGAGGCCTCGCCGTGGTGGTACCCCGTATGCTCCGAGACATACCCCGCGAACTGCGCCACGCGGATCTCCTGGGTCAGGTTCCGCTTGAAGGCCGCATACAGAATCTTGCGCTGCGACGTCTTCAGACCGTCCATCATGGAGGGAATGGAGCGCTCAAGGTTGTAGTAGCTGAAGTGAATCAGGTCCTTGTGGATGAAATCGCTGTAGGGGAGGCGGTTACCCGTCGGGATGAGCGCTGAGCGGTCGTAGCCCTTGAGCCAGTCCTTGCGGTCGTCTGCACGCTGCTTGTTGAAGGCCAAGTCAATCGCGGGATCCGATTCCTCGGTATAGTCGAACTTGACGGCATTGACCTTGGTGAAGTAGTCCTTGGCCTCGTCGCGCGTCGAGGTGCCCAATCCCTTGTAATACTTGACCTTCCAACCCACACGGCCCTCGGCCTCACGCCACTGCTCGTACTCATACTGCGAGTAGAACACACGGGTGTCTTCGCCACCCTTCCCTCCGGCTCCCCCCTTTCCCCTGTGCGCCTTCACGATGGGCGTGGCCATGTAGGTCAGGAACCCAGGGATGGCGATGAGCTCGTGCCAGAGCTCGTGGAACAGGTTCACCAACAGGCCACGGATGTGGCTGCCGTCGAGATCCTGATCCGTCATGATCATCACCGACCCGTAGCGCAGGTCGGCCGTGGTCGTATACTTCTTGCCCGAGGTCAGGCCCAGAATCTTCTTCAACTCCGCAATCTCCTTGGTCTGCTCCACCTTGGAGTCGCTCGTGTCCTTGACGTTCAGCACCTTGCCCTTGAGCGGGTAAACACCGAAGGTCTTGCGCTGCTCCTGCGACAACCCCGACAACGCCATGGCCTTGGCCGAATCTCCCTCCGTGAGGATGAGCGTGCACTTGGCCGAATCCTTGGTGCCCGCATGCACAGCGTCATCCAACTTGGGAATGCCTGTGATACGGGACTGCTTCTTGCCGTCCGTCTTGGAGTTGTCCTTGGCGTCCTTCGCAGACTGCGCCTCCACGATGGTCGACACCAAGTTCAACTTGGTCACCACCTTCTTGAGCGTGTCGTCGGATAACTTGGGGCTGGATCCGAAGGCCGACTGCTTGGTGGTCAGCGTCTCCTTGGTCTGCGATGTGAAGCTCGGATTCTCAATCATGGAGGTCACGAACACGGCCAGATTGTCGCGCACCAGACCTGGCTTGACCTTAATCTTCTTCTTGGTCTCCAGAAACTCGACCACGTGATTGACCACCTGGCTGGTGACGGCGTCCACATGGGTTCCGTTCTTGGAGGTCCAGATGCCATTCACAAAGGACATGGCGAACTGCTTGTCCGTCGGGCTGTCGGCAATGGCAATGTGCCAGCGCTCGTTAGGGGACTCGTACACGATGGTCTCGCACCCGAAGCCCTTGGCATACTCCGTCAGGTTCTTACACTTGACGGGCGTATCATTCCAAGAGACCTTGGTGTCCTTGCCCAGTGTCATTGCCAGGTCGTAGACACGGCGCTCAATCAGCTGCTGCATGTCAGAGCCAATGTCCTTCATGCCGAACCTCGCAAAGTCGGGCGTCCACGCTACGCTCACATAGGACTTGTGCTTGCTCTTCTTCGTAGCGGGTGCGCCAATGTCCGTCATGTTGTCCTTGAAGATCTGGGTGTAGAGCAGTCCGCGCGGCTGGTCCATCACCGTCACGACCATCTCCTTCGCAAAGATGTTGGCCAGCTTGACGCCGTAGCCGTTCTTGCCGCCCACAAGCTTCTTCTCGTCCTTGTTGTAGTTGGTGGACGTCAACAGCTCGCCAAAGATCATCTGGGGAATCCAGACCTTGTGCTCTGGATGCTGCGCAACATCAATGGGCTCTCCGTCGTTTTGAACGGTAAAGGTTGTGGGTGTGCAGGATACCTCAATGTGCTTGACTGGATTCTCGGAGTTCTTCTGGCGCAGGCGGATGGCGTGGTCGTGGGCATTCACCAGCAGCTCGTCCACCAGCTTGTAGAAGCCAGGGTTGACTGGAATGGTGGCCGCCTTGAAGTTATCGGCATCACGAACAAAGACCTCTTCGGGTCCAGTGACGATGCTGCCGACATAGGTGTCGGGGAGGTCGAGGATGTGCTCGCGGTGCGTCTTGCGTTGGTAGTTGGTAGAGAGAGCCATGGTGAGATTTACGGTGTCTCTCAGAAGGCTTTCCGTTTTCACTGAATGATCTAGACAACTATATACATGCCTCCAAGGAAACAATTACAAGAGGCCCCCGTGGTCTTCTCGTTGCGGTTGCCGTTGGAAGAACATGTGCCCACGCCCGCAGAAGGCGGGACCAATTACTCGGACATCTTGTCGGCCGTGGAAACCTCCAAGGTCGCCGAGCGGTTCAATACGGAGACGATGCGGGAAATCTTGACGCGCACCAAGAGCCCGACCTACGCATCAACGACAGCGTGTTTCTGGTGCTGCTCGCCCTTCTCGTGGAAGGCCTGTGTGCTGCCGATCAGCTACGATGCCTATGAGAACATGTACACCTGCGAGGGCCACTTCTGTTCCCCCGAGTGCGGACTGGCGTACTTGTACGGCGAGACCTGCTCCGACACCACCCGCTGGCTCCGTCATTCTCTGCTGGTGGACCTGTACCGCACTGCCTTCACCGACAAGGAGTTGACCCCTGCGCCGCCGCGTGCCGTGCTCCGCATGTTCGGAGGTCCGCTGGACATTGAGCAGTATCGTGAGTATCTGACGGTCTCCGACGAGCTGGTCTCGGTCCAACTGCCACCGCTCCGTCTCCATGTGCCCACGATGAATGTCCAGGGACCTGCCCGCGATGTCAAGAAGTTCGTGGCTCTGTCGCAGGATACGGTGGACAAGGCGTCGAAGGAACTTCGTCTTCGTCGCTCCAAGCCCGTGCACTCCGCTGCGGCAACCTTGGACAAGTGCTTTTCATGAGTCATCACAATGGAGCGCTCACCATCAGGGATCATTACCTGTGAGCGCAGTAACCAGTCGCAGACTGCAACCTCTCAGCAGCGGGGTGCCGCTCCCCAGAGTTTGTATTCCACACGCATGGATTCGGTCATTCATCAGGTCACCATGTTGCCCGCGATGAAGAGCCTCTTATCCGTTACGCACCACGACTACCTCCCCAACGAATTCCAGCCCGTGCTCCTGGAGACGGATGTGTACTTTGAACTGAAGGAGTTGAAGGTTGTGGAGGGCCACCTGGACAGCATCAAGTTCATGCTGACGTGCTATGAGCACGATGTCCAACACCTCCAGGAGTTTGTGGACAATTGCAACGCTGCCTACGAGCGCCGTATGGCCAACAAGTTGGGCACCCACCGCTACTACTTTGATCAGATGGTCAACTCCAAGGCCAAGGGCAATATGCAGAATCCCCTGCCCACGACACACCTGGTGTACACCAAGGCCAAGTTCGTGACGAGCCGTACCTTTGACAATGTGTTCTTTCAGCAGAAGACGCAGGTGCGCCACCGCACCAAGTTCTTCCTAGAACAGCGCGAGTGGTATGAGCGCAAGGGGATTCCGTACACGCTGGGATTCCTGTACCATGGGCCTCCAGGCACGGGCAAGACGTCCACGATCAAGGCCATTGCCAACGAGGGTCGTCGTCACATCATCAACATCCAACTGTCAGAGATCAAGACCAAGCAGCAACTTCAACACCTGTTCTTCAATGACGAGATCCACGTGTATAACGGAACCAATCTGGAGCGCTACACCATTCCCGTGTCCGAGCGGCTCTACGTGATTGAGGACATTGACGCCATGGGCGATACGGTGCTGAAGCGGGAGTGGAAGAAGCCAACAGTCACAAAGAAGGAGGAGCCTGAGCCGTTCATGCACCGCGAGGAGGAGAAGGACACTCTGGACCTGTCGTTCCTGCTGAACCTGCTGGACGGAACGCTGGAGGCCAACGGACGGATTCTGATCATCACGACCAACTTCCCCGAGCGCATCGACAAGGCCCTGATCCGCCCAGGGCGCATTGACATGATCGTCCACTTCCAAAAGTGCAGCCTCGAGGTGGTGAATGAAATGGTGACATCGTTCTACGACAAACAAGTGGCGCTCACGGACACGACTCTGGACGGCAAGTGGACACCTGCGGAAGTCAACCAGATTCTGTTTCGGAACTTTGAGGACCCCGAGGCAGGGGTGAAGGAGTTGATTGAGTTGGCTACGAAGGACCTGTACGGTTTCCAAGATAGTGTGTAACTAACGTCAGCAGGTTATTGACATAGTCCATGATGTGCGACTGGTTGACGGGAGAAATCTCGAGCCACATCGTCTTCATCTTTCGGATTACTGGAACGATGGTCTCATCCTTCTCGTATTCCTTGAACGGATACTTCAGGAAAAAGTCGGCATTCCGCGCCTTGATGGTCGTGGCAAACGGCAGGCAGTGCTGCTCAATGCCCGCAATCACCATCTTGGGATTGGTCAGTTTGGCAATCT
>Ga0164294_10004795_pt1 | contig 11711 bp, 15 predicted proteins | sample GEODES005metaG_FD_111479 | JGI IMG/M metagenome (GOLD analysis project Ga0164294, IMG submission 111479) | Oligotrophic lake water microbial communities from Sparkling Lake, Wisconsin, USA - GEODES005 metaG | ecosystem: Environmental > Aquatic > Freshwater > Lake | place: USA: Sparkling Lake... | reverse complement strand
GTTCTTGCCGCGCAGGCGCTGGAAGCGCACGATCGTGTCGATCAGGGCCGTGTTGAAGGCATGGCCCATGTGCAGGCTGCCGGTGACATTCGGCGGCGGAATCACGACCGAGAAGGGCTCCCCAGGGGCCTGGGGATCGGAGTGGAAGGCGCCCGCCTGCTCCCAGGCCTGCTGCCAGCGGCTCTCGGTGCCGGCGGGGTCGTAGGTCTTGGGCAGGGCGCCTTCGGGAGCGTCGGACACGGCGGCTGGGCGGGGCTAGTGGTCCCATGGTCTCAAAGGGGCCGGGGGCGGTGGGCAAGCCGGCATCGCCGGATCAGGGCATCCCCCGCGGCCTCAGCCCGCCGCCAGCCGGCCCACGTAGTCGGGAAGGCTGCCGGCGTTGATCCAGCCGGTGGCAATCGTTTTGCCGTGCTGGTGGCTGACCCGGCCCCGGTGGATGTGGGAGAGGCCCGCCGGAAAGAGCAGCAGCTTGCCCCGTTCGGCCGGTTCGTGGTGCTCCTGCCAGTGGAACTCGGTGCCGCCCTCGGGCAGGTCGTTGCAATAGAGGATCCAGGCCAGCACCCGTCGCACCGGTTCGGTGGCCTCCTCGCTGGTGGTCCAGTCGCAGTGCCAGCTCTTGAAGCCCTCGCCCGGGGCATAGCGCTGCAGGTTGAAGATCGGCAGCACGAACAGGCTGCGCTCGGGGCAGCACTGGCGCAGCAGCGGCAGCTCCTGGAGGTAGCGCTCCAGGGCCGCCGTGACGCCGCGGCGGATCACATCGGCTAGGGCGAAGGCCTCAGGGTCGGAGCGGTCGATCGCCACCAGGCTGATGTCCGTCGACACCTTGTCGGGTTCCGGGCCGGCCCCGCCAGGACTGGCCGCAGCACCGTCGTCGGGGCTGCCAAAGGACAGGCCGGAGGAGTGGAGGTCGACGCGGCGATCGAAGAACGCCATCACCCCATCGGCGAGGGCCTCGTAGCCCGGGTTGCGGTAGGCACGGATTAGCTGCATGGCGGGCTCCAGGGCACGGCGACCAGCGCCTCCAAACTCTGCCAGCGGCCCCGATCGGCCACCACCTGATCGAGCAGGCCGACCCGCTCCAGGGCCGCCGCCACCTGCTCCTGGGCCAGGTCAGCGGCGGGGCTGGCGGCGTCCGGGCCGGGGCCCAGGGGCCAAACCAACACCTGCTGCTCGGCCGGATCGGCCAGGACCATCAAGTTGAGGTCCTCCAACTGCCGCTCGAAGAACTGGCGGCGCATCCGGGCGGTCTGGCCGGGGCCGATGGCGGCGGCGAAGGCCTCCAGGCTGGCGGTATCAGTGCCGCAGCCGCAGTTGAGGGCCAGCCAGATCAGCAGCTTGGCCCAGCTTTCACGGGTCCAGAGGGGCTGGAAACTCTGGCGCTGCTGGCGCACCAGCTCGGCCAGGGCGAAATCGACCAGGGTCGCCTGCAGGGCCAGGGCACTGGGTCGGTCAATCCCTGGGCTGGTCTGGGTCTGGTGTGGGTCGGCGATGGGATCCGCCATGGGATCGGGGTTGGGTGTGGCGCTCATAGCTGCCATCCTCCCCGCCCCCGCGGCAAACTGCAGGGGCATGCGCCTTCAGCCCCATGGCCCTGGACTTCAACGATCCTGATCTGGAGTTTTCCGATCTGGTTTACGCCTACCAGAGCTGGGTGATGGCGGTGATCAACGACGAGAAACTCGACGGCGACGAGACCCTGCTGAGCGAGGAGATCGCCGAGGACGCCCTCAATGCCATGCGCTTCCTGCCCGGCGAAGTGACCTCAGCGATCGAAACCAGCCTGGCCCGCGTCTACGACGTCGATCCGGAGGAACTGGCCTCGCTGTTGTTCCCAGAAGACTGAGCTTCAGAAGACTGAGCTTCGGAAGTCAGAGCTCCAGAGGACTGAGCTTCAGAAGCCTGGCTCGCCGAAGACTGGGACCAGGCGAGCGCCCCTAACCGCTCAAATCCAGTCCACCCCTCCCCAGCGCAGCCCATCAGCCCCATGGCCTGGAGCGAAACCGACATCCCCGACCAGAGCGGCCGCATCGCCCTGGTCACCGGCGCCAATAGTGGCCTGGGCCTGGAAACGGCCCGGGCCCTGGCCCTGCGCGGCGCCACAGTGCTGCTGGCCTGTCGCCAGCGCAGCCGCGGGGAAGCCGTGCGTCAGCAGCTGCTACCCCTGGCCCGGGCCGGCCTGGAGCTGGTCGATCTGGACCTGGCCGACCTGGCCAGCGTGGCTAGGGCAGCCAGCCACGTGCAGCGGCAGTTTGGCCGCCTGGATTTGCTGATCAACAACGCCGGCGTGATGGCGCCACCGCGGCGCCTCTCCAGCGAGGGCTACGAACTCCAGTTCGCCGTCAACCACCTGGGCCACTTCGCGCTCACCGCCGCCCTGCTGCCCCTGCTCGAGCAGCAAAAGGGCGCCCGGATCGTGACCGTGAGCTCGGGGGCCCACTACTTCGGCCGCATCGCCTTTGACGACCTGCAGGGGGAGCGGCGCTACGACCCCTGGACCGCCTACGGCCAAAGCAAATTGGCCAACGTGATGATGGCGATCGAGCTTCAGGAGCGGCTGGCGGCCGCAGGAAGCACCACCCTGTCGATCGCCGCCCACCCGGGGCTGGCCCGCACCAACCTGCAACCCAGCTCGGTAGCCGCCAAGGGCTCCAGGCTGGAAGGTCTGGCCTACCGGCTGATGGATCCCCTGTTCCAGAGCGCCGCCATGGGGGCCCTGCCCCAGCTGCATGGGGCCGTGGCACCGGAGGCCCGCGGCGGAGCTCTCTATGGCCCCGGCGGCCTGGCCAACTTGCGCGGCTGGCCCGTGGCCTGCCCGATCGCGGCGGCGGCCCGCGATGGCAGCCAGCGGCGCCGGCTCTGGCAGGTCAGTGAAGAGCTGTGCGGGTTGGCTTGCCAAACAAGCTTCGCCTAAACCCCGTCAACTACCATTATTGGATCTGACAGAAGCCGGCGAGTTCGAATTCGCCATCGCCAGAAACAGCACCGTGCCTCGCCCCGAGCTTCCTGGGGCCAGCAACAAGGTCCATGCCAGGCGTTCCTGTGTGATTCCCCCTTGCGGGAAGGAACGCCGCCCGGTGCGAGATCCATACCGACCATCTGTTTTTTCCATGACCAGCACCCTGTCCGCCATCCGGCGGGCGATCGGATCCATCCGCCTCGCCCCCACCCCGCCCCAGCTCCGCCCCTTCCCCAACAGCCCGGCCCCCGCTCCCACCTGGGAAGACCTGCTGGGCCGCCGCTAACCCCCAGCTCCTGGGCATGCCTGGGGCATTTGGCCCTAATCCAGGCGAGCCATCTGCAACCAGCAGCCGCCTGGGGCCAGCTTTTCAACGATCAGGGCGGCATTGCGACTGTTCACCTGGAGCTGGGCAAAGGCGAGGGCGTCATCCAGGCAGCCAAAGCGGGGCCCGCGCACCTCATCGGGAACACTGTGCTCGTGGCGATCGGCAAAGCGCACCCGATAGGGGCCCCCATCGGTACTGGAATCCTGCATCGTTCCAGTCTGGTCGCGCCTCGAAACGTTTGGTTGCAAGCTCAAGCCTTTATTCCAATCAGGCCGCCCCAACCAGGGCTCCGGTATCGGCCAGCCAGGCCTTCCAGCGGCGGATCGCCGAGCTGGCCTGGCCTAGCTGACCTGGCATAGATGGCCAAGCTGGCCTGGTGAAGGGCCCCCGTCTTGCCGCTCCAGCCCGCTGCAGGCCGGCACGGGTCAAGAGCGGGGCGCCGGCCGCCTGGGCGATGGCGGCGGTGCCGTCCCTGGAGTGGAGATCAACCACGAGACCCCCAGGCTGGAGGCTCTGCAGCTTCGGGGCAGCCAGGAGACGCGGCAGGGTGAGGGCTTGATTGCGGGCCGGAATCACCACCGACAGGCTGAGGCTGGGCTCAGAACCCTGGTTTGGCGCCAGGGAGGCCTGGGGCAACCGGGGCAAGCGCACAAAAAAACTACCCCAGCAGCCAGCGAACCAGCAGTGAGATAGTCAAAAAATGAATGGCCCAGGAATAGTGCATCGCCTGGCCAGAGCCTCAAGGGATTGGGGCAAGTCACCTGGCGGAACCAGGAACCCCTGGCCAGGGGTTCGGCCCAAGCGGGGGTAGGCGGAGCTCACCAGGGAATCAGGGATCCACCGGGAACTCGAGCCCGCCCTCAAATGCATCTAGTCAGCAACTGGGTTTGGTCTCAGTAGCGGCTGCGGCCACCGCCACCACCGCCGTATCCACCGCCGCCACCGCCGCCGCCGCCGTAGCCGCCGCCACCACCACCGCCGCCGTAACCGCCGCCGCCGCCACGGCTACCACCGCCGCCGCCACCGCCACGGGGTTCAGCCTTGTTGACCCGGATCATGCGACCCATCCACTCGACATCCTGAAGTTCGTCGATGGCCTTGGCTTCCTCGGCATCCGTGGAAAGCTCAACAAACGCAAAACCGCGCTTGCGACCCGTGTCCCGATCGAGGGGCAAGCTGCACTGCTTCAGCTGCCCGTACTGGGAAAACAGGCCCTGGAGGTCTTCCACTTCGGCATCGAAGGAAAGATTACCCACGTAAATTGTCATGAACGGAAAACGATATGAACCGATCCTTCGACAGCCCTCAGGAAGTGATGAGCTCGCTCAAGAGAAATCTTAGAATCATCACCACCCTACAGCCCGCTTGAAGGGTTGGGGGTGGTGCCCAGGCGGGTACCAGGGGGTGGCTTGGGCGATCACGGGCCTGGACGCGGAATTACACCGGCCAGAGTGAAACAAAAACAAGGCTGGGCCTGGCCTTTTCGGGCCAACAGCGCCCCTGGGCGGATTCCCGCCGCAGCAGCTTTGCCACACCGTTCCAGCAGCCCGGGGGCAGGCCGTCGGTTGCAAGGGCCCCCGGGCCAGGCTGGGGATCGGGCCAGCGGGACCTGGACCAGGGCCAACGCCGAGGGCAGGGGGGCACCCATCAGCCCAATGTCCAAGCAACTGAACTGGCCAAAATCGGTCAGAATAAGAGCTTCCATTGGATCAAAACTTGGGCATGGAGATGCGGGTGCGCCAGCACTTACACCATTTACCGAATCGCAGGACCAACACTGTTTATATCTTGGCGCTTACGCTATCGCCGATCATCAACATATTGGTGCGCTGGATCACCTTCAAAATCTATTGGTCGGACCCGGTCAAGGCGATCGAAGCCCAGCAGGTGGTGCCACCAGATCACTGGATTTTCACAAATCTCTCCAACGGCCTGGAAGCGATCCTGTTGGTCATGGCCCTGGTGCTGATGACATCGTTTATGCACCGGATGCGTTTTTTTCGCAAACTTGTGCTCATCTTTGGAATTCTAGCAACAGTTGACCTAGCCCTGAACCTGATTGTTATCAATATCGGCATCTATTCCTTCAAGGTGGGCTCCTTCCTGCTACTCGGGCTTTCGGCGGGGGTTTATGTCTCCCTGAATCTGGTTTTCTTTTTCTGGTATTGGTACGACGACTTTCCAACCCAGGTGAGGCGCCTGATCCACCCGGAAACCCCCTGTTCGATCTGGTTTCCTCGCGAGGCGTATGAAGACAATGTCCGTTGGCTACCCACCGCCCTGGATTATCTTTATTTCACCGTGATGACCAGCAACACCCTAGGGCCTCCTGAAAATCATACGGTGATCGGCAACAAGGCAAAAATATTGCAACTGATGCATTCTTCGGCGATGCTGATTTTGCTGGTGATTGTGGTGTCTAGGGCAATCAACACCTTGAGATAGGGGCCAGCAAAAAGCGGATGGCTCCCAAGGGGGGCCATCCGCCATCAAATCCTTCCATTGCGTTAGCAAGGGCCCAAGGGTCAGAGCAAAAATAGTCCGAAGCCGGGATAGGGCTTGTCGCCCAAGGATTTAGCGGGGGCCAGTCCGGTTCACTCCGCCATTGACATTGGCGCCCCGGCCGGCGGCTCCATACCCAGGGGCTCCAGCAGCTGGAACCCCGGGGGCTCCGTAGCCAGGAGCGCCTACAGCCGGCACGCCAGGAGCACCGACGCCAGGCGCGGCAACCGCCCGGGGCCTGCGCACCACACAGCCGGCGGGCACCCCGGGGCCGGTGCAGACCACCACCGCAGCTGCCGGCCGCTGAATGGAGGCCGAAAAGCGCTGATGACAAACAAAAAGGTAGCGGTGCTAATTCGCATGACAATTCCCAATGAAATCATGCTAGCCCCACCCCAGGCGGGGTTGCTCCACCCATGGTGCGCCCGCCAACCGGCCGACAACTTGGCCCTAGCCATAGGGGCCAAGGTTCCTAGTTTCAATCAACCAAGTCCCGGCCCAACCCCTTGAGAAACGACAAGCAGCGCTGAAAAAATTGGAACCACTGCACAAGGAGGCTACGTGAACTTGATTCTCAGGGCGAAGCGAGAAGCTTCCGGGCCCCAACCGACGGGGCTCGATGAAACCACCAAAAAAGTTGGCCCCCCTAGCCAGCCGGGGCCCCTTCTCGGTGGAGATGGGGCCTCAACGACGGGCCAACCGGGACCGGCAGAACAGCCAAATATCGCGACCAAAATAGCTGAGCATGGCAAACATGAAGATATAGAGGGCGCCGCGGTGGGGTACCAAGAGCGAGAAGACATACACCGCAACTAGCAACCAGCAGCGATGCAGGCAAACCGCCAGGACCTGGCCAAGATCCTGGCGCTGATCGGGATACTGGCCCATCTCCAACCAGGACAACCAGGCCAAGACCACAAAAACAAACAATAACAAGACAAAGAAAATCAAACGGAAGATAGAGACATCCGTTTCCAACACCTGGGCATGGGTGATCAAGTATTCCTGCCGAAGATGGTTATTCACATCAATCCATACGGGGGCGAACGCCACAATCGAGAGCACGATCGCCGACAACACAGTCTTACGACGAGCTGGAATCGTCAAACTGAGCAAGGCACGATGGATCGACCAGATCTCAAAACCGGTAAAAAAGACCCCAAAAAACGACATGGTATGGGACAACAAAAGGCGCCCCAGCATGTCGTAGGCAATTTGATGGTCCCGCACCTTGTTGATCGCTTCAAGGATTAACTGGGGGTAGGACAACACCACAATCGTCAGGACGATTGCGTAGATGCCATCGACAATCCCAAACCAGTTTTCTGGTGAGGGCTTACCGAGGTGTCGGGTTGGCAGCATCGCAAACCTATGGGAATAATCGAATTGATTGTCAATTGTAGAAGTTCGAACCTGAGGCCCCCACTGAGAGCTTGCCGGGTTGCTCTAGTGGGGCCCAGGGCGCCCATCCCACAGCCCCATGGCCTGATCGGCTCCATCGGTGCTTCCGTCGTCTACTTGGGCTGATCCAGGACCGGTGGGCCAGCGGCTGAGTCAGGCCCGGCCAGCCACCGTCAGCGGGCGCAGAAGCGCACCATCAGGCTGAGGCGATCCACCGGTGCGGGCAGCTCGGCCGGATCAAAGGGGGCCCCATCGGCGCGGGCCATGGCCCGCATCAGGATCGGCGCCCCGGCACCGCCCTCCACGTCCACCTCCAGGGGCCGGAGCTGGTGCAGGCCGATGGCCGCCGCAATCGTTTTGGCCTGGCCCAGGGCATCGCCATAGGCGGCTTTGAGCAGACGGGCTTGGGAGGTGGCGTCACCACTGGCCTGGGCGCGGGGGTCGACGGGGGAGAGGCGCACCCCCGGCAAGCTGCCAACCTGGCGGATCAGCTGCTGCAGCTGGGCTGGCGCCAGCTCGCCACTCACCCGCAGGGACGCGGTGGTTTGGGCCGCTTGTTGGCGTTCCGCAGGCCTGGTCCAGGTGGACGGCGACGAGACCTCCAGCTTGAGCACCCCCAACTGCTGGAGGGCCTGGCGCACCGAATCCAAGCGAACCTGCAGGCTGGCCAGGGCGCCATCGGCCGTGGCCGCCTCGGCCTCCAGGCTGAGGGAGACTCGCAGGGCATCGATCACCCGCTTCAATTCGGCCCGGCCGCGGGCCTGCAACAGGGTGCCGCTACAGCCCATCTGCACCTGGGCCTGGGCGATCAGCATCGGAGGCAGCAACAGGGCCATGGGCGCGAGGGTTGGAAATGGTTTGGAGCCGGCGCTGGGTTCAGCAGACCCAGTCTGGTCGCGGTCGCTGGGAATGGGATCGGGATGGATGGCCTCAGCGGAGAGCCCCGGGCCTTAAGCCAGGGCGACCTCCAGCTCTTGCCTGGCCGCAGCGAGGGCCCCATCCAGGGCGGCGCCATCCTTGCCACCCGCCTGGGCCAGATTCGGCCGGCCGCCGCCACCGCCGCCGCAGCGCTTGGCCACGGCGCCGATGAAGGCCCCCGCCTTGGGTCCCTTGCCGATGACGGCCTTGCCAAAGGCCGCCACCAGCACGACTTTTGCCAGGTCCTTGGGATCGCTCAGGCCGCCCAGCACCACCGCCGCCCCATCGCCGAGCTGATCAGCCAACTGCTGGGCCGCGCTCTGCAGGCCGCCCCCCTCCACCCCATCGAGGCGTTCCACCAGCAGCTGGAAGGGCCCAGCGCCTGGATCGCCGCCGACCGGTTGGGCCCTGGCCACCAGGGCCGAGGCCTTGGCCAGGGCCAGTTCTTCCCGGGCCGCCGCCAACGCCTTGGCCGTGGCCTTGAGCTCCTCCTGGAGGGCACCGACCCGCTCGACGATCTCGCCCGGCTGGGCCTTGAAACGGTCGCCCAGGGCCTTCACCACCAGCTCCCGCTCCTGAAGGTAGGCGAGCACCGCTGGACCGGCCACGGCCTCAATGCGGCGGATGCCGGCGGCCACGCCCGATTCGGCCACGATCTTGAACAGGCCGATCTCGGCCGTGTTGGCCACGTGGGTGCCGCCGCAAAGCTCCATCGACACGCCGGGCACATCGACCACCCGCACCACGTCGGCGTACTTCTCGCCAAACATCGCCACGGCTCCGGCCGCCTTGGCCTGCTCGATCGCCATCTCTTGCACCTCTAGGGCCTGGGCATCAGCGATCCAGCCATTGACCAGGGTCTCGATCTGCTCCAGCTCGGCGGCGGTCACGGCCCGGGGGCAGTGGAAGTCAAAACGCAGGCGATCGAAATCCACCAGGGAGCCGGCCTGGCCGATGCCGGGATCGACCACCTGCTTGAGGGCTGCCTGCAGCAGGTGGGTGGCCGTGTGGTTGGCCTGGGCGCGCCGGCGGCAGGCCCGATCCACCTGGGCAATCACCACATCGCCAACGGCCAGCTGGCCCCGCTCCACCAGGCCGGTGTGGACAAACACGCTGCGGTTGCGGCCCACCGACTCGATCGAAGCGAGCAGCTCGGAGTCGGCGCCGGAAGCGACAAGAACGCCGCGATCACCCACCTGGCCGCCGCCCTCGCCATAGAAGGGGGTGGAATCGAGCACCAGTTGCACCCGATCACCGGCCCCGGCCATCTCGGCCGGCTCGCCGTTCACCACCAGGGCCAGCACGCAGCTGGGATGTTCGAGGGTGGCGTAGCCCTGGAAGGCGGTGGCCTCGAGCTCCGAGGCCATCTGTTCGATCGCCCCCTGGAGGGTGAGGTCCAGGCTCACCGCCGCGGCCTTGGCCCGCTGGCGTTGGGCCTGCATCGCCTGTTCAAAGCCGGCCAGATCGACCCGCAGCCCGTGCTCTTCGGCGATCTCCTCGGTGAGTTCAATCGGGAAGCCGAAGGTGTCATAGAGCTCAAAGGCCTGCTCACCGGAGATCTGCTCGGGCTTGGCCGCCAGCACCTCGGCGAGCAGCTTTTCGCCCCGCTCCAGGGTTTCCAGGAAGCGGGCCTCTTCCCGCTCCAGCTCGGCGCTGATCACCGCGCGCCGCTGCTCCAGCTGGGGATAGGCACTGGCCATCAGGGCGATCGAGGCCTCCCCCATCAACTTGAGGAAGGGCCGATCGATGCCGAGGCGGCGGCCGTGGCGCACCACCCGGCGCAGCAGGCGCCGCAGGATGTAGCCGCGGCCCAGGTTGGAGGCGGTGACGCCATCGGCAATTAACTGGGTGATGGCGCGGCTGTGGTCGCCGATCACCTTCAGGGAGGTTTGGCCCTTGCCATCGAGGGCGTGGTAATCCACTCCCGCCAACCCAGCCGCCGTTTCGATCAGGGGATAGATCAGGTCGGTTTCGTAATTGTTGGGCACCACCTGGAGAATCTGGGCCATGCGCTCCAGCCCCATGCCCGTATCAATGTTGCGATTAGCCAGGGGCGTAAGGGTGCCACTGGCGTCGCGGTTGTACTGCATGAACACCAGGTTGTAGAACTCGATGAAGCGACTGTCGTCCTCCAGATCAATGGCCTCATCGCCGAGTTCGGGCTTGAAGTCGTAGTAGATCTCCGAGCAGGGACCGCAGGGTCCCGTGGGGCCTGAGGCCCAGAAGTTATCGGCCTCATCCATGCGGATAATCCGCTTGGGGTTCACCCCTACAGCATCGCGCCAGATCGCTTCGGCTTCCCCATCTTCACGGAAGACACTCACCACCAGATTCTTAGGATCAAGACCAAAAACGCCGGTGCTCAATTCCCAGGCCCAGGCAATCGCCTGCTCCTTGAAGTAATCGCCAAAGGAGAAATTACCGAGCATCTCGAAGAACGTGTGGTGGCGCGCCGTGCGACCCACGTTTTCAATGTCGTTGGTGCGGATGCACTTCTGGCTGCTGGTGGCCCGGGGGGCTGGCCGCTCCTGCTGGCCCAGGAACACCGGTTTAAACGGCAACATGCCGGCGATGGTCAGCAACACCGTCGGGTCGTCCGGCACCAGCGAGGCGCTGGCTATCGGCTGGTGGCCCCGCTGCTCGTAGAACTTGAGAAAGGCCGCTCGGATCTCGGCGCCACTGCGGGGCAGGCCCGGGCCCGGGGCTCCCCCAGGGGAGCTGGTGGCGGAAGCACCGACGGCGGGGGAAGGGGAAGCAGCAGCCATGGTCCGACGCAGCAAAACAGCCCTGGAGAGGGCATGATCGCCCAGCACAGGCCCAAAGGGCTCCGCGCCCTGCCTTCCCTTGCGTGTGTCGCCCGATCCGGTCCCAGCCGAGCCTGCCACCGGCCCTGAGTCCGGCCCTAACCTCGGCGCCGAGTCCCGCGCCGAGCTGCGGCTGCGTTCGATCGCCTGGGCCCTGGGGGCAGGCCTCTGCGCCCTGGCCCTGGGGCTGCCCCTAGGGCTGGAGCCGGCCCTGCGCGCGGGGGGCTGCGGTTTCTTCTACGGCCTGCTCGCCTTCCACCTGCAGCGGGTCGACCCCGACGACAGCCACCTGCAGGCCGGCCTGGTGGGAGCCGTCTGCGGCATCCACAGCCTCGGCTTGCCGCCGGTGGCGGCCTGGCCGGCCGACCAACCGCTCCCGGGCGCCCTGGCGGCCGTGGCGCCAGCAGTGATGATGGGCTTACTCCGTGCCTGGCTGCCGTTGATCGGCGCTGCCCTGCTGCTGCACGGGGTTCAACGCCTGCGGAGCGCCCCAAGGCCATGAGCCTGCTGCATGCCACCTGGCTGCCCGCCACCAAGGCGGGCCCCACCGCCACCAACGGCCGCATCGCGGCGGGGTTGCTGCTGTGGGCGGACACCTGGCGGGTGGCCGCGCCGGTGACCCCCACGCTCGACGGGGTGCCGGACCACCCGCTCAGCCTCAACCAGGACGACCTGGGCGCCTGGCTGGAGGAGCTGGATCTGTGGTCGGAGGACTCCCGGCCCGCCGAGGCCACCCTCACCCTGCCCAGCCGCCGCCAGGCCAGCCGCGGCCGCAAAAGCGGCGACTCCGACGGCGCAATCT
>Ga0164294_10004794_pt1 | contig 11711 bp, 10 predicted proteins | sample GEODES005metaG_FD_111479 | JGI IMG/M metagenome (GOLD analysis project Ga0164294, IMG submission 111479) | Oligotrophic lake water microbial communities from Sparkling Lake, Wisconsin, USA - GEODES005 metaG | ecosystem: Environmental > Aquatic > Freshwater > Lake | place: USA: Sparkling Lake... | reverse complement strand
GAAGAGGTTGCAGCAATGATGGGCAATTTTGCACACCAAGGAATTATCGAATTTGAAGATACTGGAGTGGTTATCTTAAAGTTCACGAACGGCGCAATTGGCAGCATCAATTATACAGTGAATAGTTTTCAAAAAAACATGGAAGGTTCTTTGACCATTTTTGGCGAAAAGGGCACTGTTAAAATTGGCGGTCAATACCTCAATGAGCTCGAATACCAAAATATTGAAGATTATAAGATTGAAAACTTACCAGAAGGCAATAAAGCTAATAACTACGGCAATTACACTGGCTCAATGAGCAATCATGACAAAGTTTACGACAACCTCATTCAAGTTTTGACGCAAAATGCTCCAATTACAACAAGTTCATTTGAGGGTATGAAGACCGTAGAAATCATTCAAAAAATTTATAAGTCAGCGCAAAAATGAGTCAGGTTAAGTTTCATAAAGTACAAATTAGAGACGTTCAATTTGGCGATGGCGTTAAGGTAATCGAACCCTGCAACATCTATGAATGTAAAATTGGTGCACACTCTTTTGTAGGTCCATTTTGCGAGATTCAAAAGTCAGTCCAGATTGGTGAGCGCTGCAAAATACAATCACACACCTTTATTTGCGAATTAGTGACCATCGGTAACGATTGTTTTGTTGGGCACGGCGTAATGTTTATCAACGATTTGTTTAGTGATGGTTGCCCCGCCAATGGCGATAAAGCCAAATGGAAAATTACTACCATTGGAGATAATGTTTCTATTGGTAGTAATGCTACCATATTACCTGTTCGTATTTGTAATAATGTAGTTGTTGGAGCAGGAGCAGTGGTTACTAAAAATATTATCGAGCCTGGAATATATGCTGGTAATCCAGCCAAACTAATAAGAAAAACTTAATCAAATTTTGTATAAAAAATGCAAATATTCAAATCCGTTATCCGTAAATTTAATGTGATCAGAAAGCTGCTGTTAATCAGAATATTGAATGCGGCAAATTTTAGATATTTCAGTGGTCATTGGATTTTTTTAAATGATATCACAGAGGATTCAGTTATAGTTGACCTTGGCGCAAATAAAGCAGCATTTTCTAGAAAAATGGTAGATATTTTTGGAGCAAATGTTTTAGCTGTAGAAGCTAATTACAAATTATGTAAAGATATTCAGTATGAAAAAATAAAAGTATACAATTTTGCAATTACAGATTCTGATGAGTGTATTGAATTTTATATAAGTGACAATGATGAGTCAAGCACTATAATTGAAGACTTTCAGAGGAAGTGGAGTAATACTGAAAAGTTATCAGTACAGGGGGTAACATGGAAAAGCTTGATTAAATTATTATCATTAAACGGTCGCATTATCGACATACTAAAAATTGATATTGAAGGTGCAGAACTTGAATTGATTGAATCATTTACATCTGATGATTTGAAAAGTATTAAACAAATCACTGTTGAATTTCATGATTGGTTAAATCAAAGTTTGCATGAAAGAACTGTTAATGCGATAAAAAAAATTTGTGATCAGGGATTTATATCAATTACTGATGCACCAGACCATACATGGCCCGTCGAAATGTTGTTTCTCAATAAAAAGGAGTTAAGTTTTACATTGAGACAAAAGCTTTTTCATAGGATATTTAACTTCTTTACATTTTTAAAATACTAGTTAATGAGCATAAGCATTATTGATAATCTTGAAATTGCTCTTTTGTGTAATAAGCAAGATGTTTATCTTACAAATATCTGTGTTGCTAGTATCCGATATTACTATCCTGATGTAGTGATTTTCCTCATTAAAGACGAATTGAATGGTACATTTAGTACAGATGTCCTGGAAGAAAAATTTTCAGTAAACCTACTTGATCTAGGCTTAAAAAAATTCGGCTGGTGTACAGGAAAGATTTCCCTGATTCTTGCAGAACAGTTAAAAGGCCGTAAATTTTTACTGCTTGACTCAGATATTGTATTCATTGGAAAGGTGCTCGATAAACTTGTTCCTGAACTAGTTAATACTGATTTTATTGTATCACCCGAATGGGGAACTGAGCCTGATAATGACTGGTTTAGAAGAACTTATTACGATATCAAATGGGCGCAGCAACTTTACCCTGATTATAGGTTTCCGGATTATACATTTAATTGCGGACAAATGATTGTGACGCCAGGCCGATTTAAGCCGGAGGAGTTTAAAGGTTTTGTGGAACTGAAAGAATTTCCTTACTGGACCAAAGTTGCTGATACTCATCTTCCCTGCAGGGATCAGTCGTTATTGAATATTCTTCTACCCTTAAAAAATAATCGGGAAGAGATAAGCTTAAAACAAATTATTTTTATGTTGTGGAGCGAAGAAGGCGATAAAATTAATTCTTTACAACTCCAACATATCAAACAGGAAGGATACCCTTTTCTAATCCATTGGGCCGGAGCTGTTCGTGTTCCTTTTTTAAAAAAAATGACTCGAAGCGATATCTTATTATTTTTTCAGCAAGAGTACTATAAAAGATTACCGTTTGGGGAATTAAGAAGGACAATTAATAACATCTATGCTGCTTTTGCTTTTTATATCCACAAAACAGTAAGATCAATTACAAAAAAATAAAATAGAATGAAGATCCCTTTTGTAGATTTATACGCTCAATACAAAACCATTAAAGAAGATATTGATGCGGCTATTAAAAATACAATTCTAAATTCATCTTATATTGGTGGGCCTGCCATTAAAAATTTTGAGAAGTCTTTTGCAGAGTATATTGGAGTAAAACATGTTGTGGCCTGCGCTAACGGAACCGATTCAATGGAAATTATTTTAAAAGCTTGGGGTATTAGTGATGGAGATGAAGTAATTGTTCCAGCACATTCCTGGATCAGCACATCAGAGGCTGTTGGTAATGTTGGTGCCACTCCAGTGTTTGTGGATGTGGAAGCAAATTTTTTTACTATTGATGCTTCATTAATTGAAAAAGTAATCAGTTCTAAAACAAAAGCAATTATTCCAGTTCACTTGTATGGTCATCCTGCTAATATGTTTGCTATTATGGAACTTGCAAAAAAATATAAACTTAAAGTGCTAGAGGATTGTGCACAGGCCCATGGTGCAATGATTGATGGAAAGAAAGTGGGTTCATTTGGAGAGGCGGCTAGCTTCAGTTTTTACCCAGGTAAAAATTTAGGGGCTTATGGAGATGCTGGTTGTATGACTACAAATGATGATGCTTTAGCAGAAACTATCAGGATGATAGCAAATCATGGGCAAAAAGGAAAGCACCATCACTTAATTGAAGGAAGAAACAGTCGTCTGGATGGACTTCAGGCAGCCATCCTTTCCGTAAAGCTTCCATACTTGGAAAAGTGGACAGAGTCTAGAATTAGCAATGCAGGAATTTATACAAAACTTCTTCAGGGTAGCCCGGTAAAAACACCATTGGTGAAAGAGGGATACAAACATGTATATCATTTGTATGTGATAAAATCCGATCAACGGGAAAAAATGATTCAATTTTTAAAAGAGCAGGAAATTGAAACTGCGATACACTATCCAACTTCACTTCCTTTTCTTCCTTCATACGCGGGTCGTAATCATCAACCTGCAGATTTTCCAGTAGCATTTGCAAATCAGTCTAAGATACTTTCAATTCCATTATATGCAGAATTAACTAGTGAACAGATTCAACGGGTTGTATCTATTATTAATTCGTTCGAACATGTTCCATTTTAGAGATAAAACAATTTTTATTATTTCTCCTGAACGGTGGGGAACAATGAAAGTGAGTAAACACCATTATGCATTGGAGTTGGCTGCTTTGTATTGTCGGATATTTTTTATCGAACCACCCGACTTAGCAAATAAAAACATCACAATTTCAGCATGTGAAGATCATCCAATGATTAGTTTAGTGCGATATAAACCTATATTCAGAGGAAAACGTTTTCTCCCAGCGTTTATAAATTCTTTTTTAGTAAAAAGGCAAATTCATTTACTTTGCAATAAAATTGGTGTAAAGCCAGATTTGGTTTGGTGTTTTCAAGGCTACTTATTTCACAATCTAGATTTGTTTGGGGCACCAGTAAATATTTTTTTTGCGGCTGATTTATTTTATTATAAATACTTGCCACTAGAAATTAATTCTGCAGATTTTTCACTTGCTGTGTCGGATTCAATTTACAAAATCATTTCAGCTAGTGGAAAAAAAGTGTATTTGATTAATCATGGCTTGCAAGCTTTATTTGTAAAAGGAGCAGCCACTTTATTACAAAGTAACATACCAAATAATAAAAATCAACAACTTATAGCAGGATATACAGGTAATTTAAGAATGGAAGCCCTTGATCGTGAAACGATGAAAGATGTAATTCGTACAAATCCTGATATTCGATTTTTATTTTGGGGATCCTATCAAAAAAAGGATCTCAATTTGGGTGGGGTTAATGATGCTGTAACGGATGCTTTTATTCAATTTTTGGAAACACAACCCAATGTTGAATTAAAAGGAGTTGTGAATACCAATGAATTACAAATTCAAATGAAAGAGGCTGATTTATTTTGGCTTTGTTGGAAAATTGATGTGAACCAATTATGGGATGGCTCTAACTCACACAAGATTCTTGAGTACCTTTCGACTGGGAAGCCTGTTGTAGCCCATCATGTAAGTATGTATCAAAACACTAATCTTTTAACAATGCTTTCCAATAAAAAAAATGAGGGCTATCTAGAATTATTTCAACAAACGATACAAACGATAATTTTGGGAGAGCCTCAACACAAGATAAATAAACGATTAGAAGCTGCAATTGCCAATAGTTATACGAATCAATTACAATATATTGAAAATTTGATTAATCAAAATTTACAAATAGGTAAATGAAGAAGGAGCAATCAGCAAAACATATTGTAATTATAACTGGTCAACACATGGTAGCAAATCCAAGGGTGTGGAAGGAATCCAATACTTTGGCCGAAAATGGATATAGGGTTACAATACTCACTACTTTATATGATACTTCAAAAGTAGAACAAGATAAATATTTGTTACATCCATGTATCACTTACAAGGCGGTCTTAAATATGTCTAAGGGTGTTGGTTCTTTCCAAGATGTATATCTCTCTCGTTTATTGAAGAAAATTGCGCTACTTAGGAAAAAGTATCTTAAAAAAGATTCAGTAGCATTACTCTTGTATTTACCTAGAAAACAAATTAAAATGGCTTTGGTTGAAAACGCTGATTTATATATTGCACATCAGGAAGCAGGACTAATGGTAGGAGTAGAGCTTGCAAAAAGAGGAAAAAAAGTTGCGTTTGATTTTGAAGATTGGTATTCATGTGATTTTTTAAATGCTGAACGACCAATTAATTTACTTCAAAAAGCAGAACTATTCGCTATACAAAATGCATCTTATATTACTTGTCCAAGTGAAGCAATGGCGAATGCTATTACTGATTGCTATCAGTCAAAACAGAAAATACAAGTTATTTATAATGGGTTTTCATGTAAAGAAAATTGTCTTGCTGTACTTAAAGAAAAAGACACTCATTCACTTATTTGGTTTTCACAAGTAGTAGGGACGGGTAGGGGTTTGGAAACTATACTGAAAGCTTTAGCTTTGTGCAGCGAGCCAGTGCATATTCATATAGCTGGGCTTTGTCATAAAAATTATCAAGAAGAACTTCAACAATACATACAAGGTACCTTTCATAAGATCACCTTTTATGAACAGATGAAACATATGGATCTTATACCCTTTTTATCAAATTTTAATATTGCTTTGGCACTCGAAAATGATTTTCCTGAAAGTAGAAATACTACTATAACCAATAAAATATTTCAGTATATACAAGCTGGAAATAAAATTTTAGCCACAAATACTAAAGGCCAAGCTGAGTTCTCAGAATCATTTAAAGATGGAATAGCGCTGGTAGATGTTAATCAACCTAAGCAATGGGCAGCTGCATTGCTTTCCCTAATTAATAGCCCAACCATTAATCAAGAACAGCGACTGCAAGATTTTAATCGACATTTTGCTTGGGAAGCGCAGGAGAAAAAAATAATTGAATTGGTTAAAAAAGCCATTTGTTGAGTATGGATTTTAGTTATTCTTGCGCTAGCACTCTCAATTATGGACACTTGGTTGTTTTATCAACTCATTGAAAGTCGATCTAAACGATGGTATAAAAGATTAGCAATTATGTTTAAAAAAGTATTAATTATTTCTCCTAACTTTCCACCTGTCAATGCTGCAGATATGCATCGTGTAAGACACATGTTAAGTTATATACAAGATTTTAATTGGACTGCAGAGGTAATCGCAGTAGACCCGAATTGTTTGGATTCATATAACTCAGAGTTACTTTTGCTAAAAACTATCCCTTCGGATATTCCAATACACTTGGTTAAGGCATGGAATAAAAAGTATACAAGTAAATTTGGTCTTGGAAGTATTTCAATGCGCTCTTTTTTTTTCTTCCTCCAAAAAGGAAACCAATTAATTAAAAAGAAAAAATTTGATTTAATATTCTTTTCTACTACTGCTTTTCATGTGATGGCATTAGGCCCTTATTGGAAGAAAAAATTTGGAATTCCATTTGTTTTAGACATTCAAGATCCTTGGAGAAGTGACCACTACCTTAAACAGCCTAGTAGTCAACGTCCTCCTAAATTTTGGATTTCATACTTCCTAGATAGTTTCCTTGAAAAACTAACAATCCCGAAATCTGATTCAATTATTTCCGTTTCTAGCTTTTATATTGATACATTCAAACTTCGCTATCCTCAGTTTAATGGTATTTCTAAGGTTATTCCATTTTCAATCCATCAATTAGATTTTCAAGTTGCCTTTGAAAGTGATATAAAACTTGATATATCTTTTGATCCAAATAAAATAAATATCGTCTATATAGGTAGAGGTGGACACGATTTAACTTTTTCGGTTAATTTACTTTTTAGTGCCTTAAATTTGATGAAAAATCGAAAACCAGAATTATTTTCAAAAATTACATGTTACTTTTTAGGTACAAGTTACGCATCTGTAGGAAAGGGAATAGAAACGATTAAACCAGTTGCTATTAAATTAGGCTTAGGAGATAAAGTTATTGAAATGACAGACAGATTGCCTTATTTTTCTACATTAAGACTTATAAAGTCGGCTCAATTATTATTTATTCCAGGGTCTGTTGAGGAAGGGTATACTGCATCCAAAATATATCCATATATTTTGGCAGAAAAGCCCATTGTTGCCATTTTTCATGAAAAAAGTAGCGTAATTAAAATTTTAAAAGATTGTACAAATGCCACTGTAATTTCCTATGGTGATATTGATCTTAGTTCTATTCATTTAATTGAACAAGTTTTTGAAGGATTACTTTTTCAAATCAATAATATCAATACCCCACAAAGCTACAATGAAATAGCGTTTGAACCATATATAGCTAAGTCTATGACTAAGAATGTAATAAATGTTTTTGAAAAAGTCTGTAGTTCAAATTGAAAAAATTAGCAATAGTATCATCTCACCCTATCCAATACAACGCACCTTTATTTGCTTTAATAGCAAATGAGACAGATACTGAAATAATGGTTTTCTATACTTGGGGCGAATCATCTTCAAGTGCTAAATACGATCCAGATTTTGGTAAAGTTATAGCATGGGATATACCTTTACTAGATGGGTATAATTACACCTTTATAAATAATACTTCAAAAGATCCGGGTTCACACCATTTCAAAGGCATAATTAACCCTACCTTAAATCAAGAAATTCAAGCATGGGGCGCAGATATTGTATGGATATGGGGTTGGGCTTTTGATAGTCATTTAAAAGCTATACGTTATTTTAAAGGTAAGAAAGAGGTTTGGTTTAGAGGAGATTCTACGCTATTGGATGAACCCAATGGGTTTTCAATTAAAAAATTTGCGAGAAGAATTTTTTTATCTTGGGTATATCTTCATGTAGACAAAGTATTTTATGTGGGTACTCACAATAAAGCCTATTATAAAAAGCATAGAATAAATGATAAACAGTTAATTTACGCACCCCATGCAATTGATAACCATCGTTTTTCAGACTCCGATGGTGAAATAACTATAAAGGCAATTGAATGGCGAAAAGAATTAGGATTTCAGGATGATGATATAGTTTTGCTGTTTGCTGGAAAGTTTGAGCCGAGGAAGAACCCTTTTTTCTTGACGGAATTAATGAAAATTATCGAATCTGATTATTTAAAATTATTAATGGTTGGCAATGGACCTTTGGAAAATGAATTAAAGAATGAGTTTTCTAATAATAATCGTGTAAAATTTTTGAATTTTCAAAATCAAAGTCAAATGCCAATATTATATCGGATTGCTGATTTTTATATTTTACCTTCAGTGAGTGAAACATGGGGTCTAGCTATCAATGAGGCATTAGCTTCAGGCACAAAAGTGATTGCAAGCTCTTTTTGTGGAGGTGCAATTGATTTAATTAATAAAGATAATGGGATGATTTTTAATCCAAAACTAGATTTAATGAAAGTTTGTAAATTTATAAATCAAAAAGAGAATAATATAAATACCTTAGGGAAAAGAGCGTCATTATTGGTTGGGCATTCATATGACAAAATCATTGAGAGTGTTAGAAAAAATTATAAGCACTTATGATAATTCAATTTAATATAACTTATTGTTCCCCTGAACACAATCTCAAATTTCAATGATTAATATTCGTTACTTAATTATTATTTTCTTATTGTTTTTTTTATTTACTGGTGAATTTTATTTTTCATTGTCATTTTCATTATTTTTTACAATTTTAATTAGGTTTATAACAGTGTCTAATCATATTTTTGTTTTTAGAGAATTTTCATTATTGTTATATGCCTTAAATTATTTAGTATCCCCTAGTATTTCTTTTTTATTAGGTGAAAGAATAACAATTTACAATTTAAAAATAAGTCCTGAAGCCTATTTTAATTTAGCAATACCTGGATTTATTTTATTTTATGCAGGATTATTTAGTATTAAAACTAATTTATTTAGTCCAAATTTCAGTGCAATAAATATTTCTACAATTATCAATGAAAAATTGCTTAAAAAGGTTACAATTTTTGCTTTTTTATCATCACTCATATCCTCTTTTTTACCTGGGGATTTGGCTTTTGTTGTTTATCTTTTTTCTTTAATTCAATATGTAGCTGCATTTTCATTATTTGCATTAAATCCACAAAAAAATATAGTTTGGCCGGCTTTTACCCTACTTTTTATTTTATACAAATCGTTTTTAGCAGGAATGTATCATGATGCAATTATGTGGATTTTGTTCTTTTGTATAATATTTATTTATATTAAAAAACCTACTTTAAATGTAAAGCTAATTGGTATATTTTTCGCTATTGTTTTCATACTTTTCATCCAAAGCATCAAACAATCTTACAGAGAAGAAGTTTGGTATGGCGGAAAAGAGGCAAGTTTAGCAACAGCAAGTGAAGTTGGTTATTCTAAAGCAAAAACAGATATTATTTTGGGAGAAGAAAATTTACTAGCGAGCCTTACGCGGTCTAATCAAGCATGGATATTTGCTAGTACGGTTGATAATATGGATCGAAATAAAAACTTTCAAGGCCTTGCAATTGTTTATAAATATTTAGAGGCATCATTATTGCCTAGATTTTTGGCGCCTGATAAAATCAAATCTGGAGATAAAGAAATTTTTAATACTTTTTCTGGTCATACTATCAATTCAGGTACATCAATGGGCTTAGGTATTTTTGCAGATGGCTATATTGCTTATGGTGCAGCCGGTGTTTATATTTTTAGTTTTGCGTTAGGTTTAATTTTCGCGCTTACTTTTAAACTAGTAGAAGGTTGTACTAAGATATCTCCTTTTTACGTGTTATTAATATTCCCTCTATTGAATTATGCGGTAAGGCCAGATTGTGAATTACAAACAACTATTAACCATTTATCAAAAGGTATTTTAGTCTATGGTTTATTAGTGTGGTATACTAGAAATAAGTTTAGATGGAACCTTATCAATTAGTTTTTTAGAATGCTTTATATCATTACCGAATATTTTCATCCTTTTTCTGATGCGGGTGGCCCAATCAGATCAATCGAAAATATTTTATCATTACTAAAACCAAGTTTTAATATTTCTTTATTAACGTCTAATCAAGATTATAATGGAAATATTTTACCCAAGGGTATTAATTCAAATATTATTCAAATAGAGCCTATAACTGGATGTAATACTCTTTATATTTCTACTACATTAAAAGGTCTAATTACCTCATGTAATACGATAAAATGTGCTGATACAGTTTATATCAATGGCCTTTTTAAACCAACTCTAATTTTTGTGCCTATTATTAAATCAAATAAATTAATAGTTGCGCCAAGAGGGATGCTTCAAAAACCCCTTTTAAAACAAAAATGGTTTCAAAAGAGGTTGTATTTATCTGTTCTTAAATTAATTTTCTTTTTTAAAAATGTCAAATGGCACGCAACTACAGAGCAAGAAGCTTCTGAAATAAAAAGTGTATTTGGAAATAAATCTGATATTAAAGTCATTTCAAATATACCAGTAAACCCTTATAAAGTTGCAAAGAGTACTAGTAAAGATTCACGTAGTTTATCATTGGTATATTATGGTTTGATAGTTGAAAATAAAGGGCTTTTGACTTTAATTCAAACCCTAAAATCTCTCAACCTACCCATTTTGATAGATATTTATGGTTCTATTAAAGACCAGTCTTATTGGGAAAAATGCTTACAGGAAATAAACTCAAACAACTCACCAGCTACCTTTAATTATTTAGGACACGCTAACCCTTCAGAATCTCAAACAATTTTAGCAAAGTTTGATGCTTTTATATTGCTTACAAAAGGGGAGAACTTTGGACATAGTATTTACGAGTCCCTAAGTGTAGGCACTCCAGTTATTATTACTAATACAACGCCTTGGAAATTTGAGGACTCTTCTAATCCTCCAGGTTGGATTATCAATTATGATGATCATAATTTTGATATCGATACATTAAAACAGACGCTAACTATTTTATACCATATTGATAATGATGCCTATGCTTTATCAAGTAAAGCCGCGCATGCCTATGCTATAGATTTTTACAATCGTCACGATTTTAAAAAGGAATACACCGATCTATTTAATTCGTTTGATAACTAATATTTTTCCATTCATTAATTCTTTATTTTGATTATTCTAGGTTTAAATGCCCACCATGCAGATGCGTCTGCTTCTTTGTTAATAGATGGTAAGTTAGTTGCTGCTGTAGAAGAGGAACGTTTTACTCGTATTAAGCACTACTCGGGTTTTCCTTTACATGCAGTAGAATATTGTTTACAACATGCAGGCCTCTCTTTAAATGATATCGATCACTTAGTAATAGGACGAGACCCGAATGCGAAATTTAAAGAAAAGATGACTTTTTTAGTAAAAGCACCTAGCCAATTACTTAAAAAATACTTTTATGATAGGTTCATTAATGTTAATGATGTAAAAACCATTGATAAGGTTTTAACGGCTCATTTTAAATGTGCTAATCCAAAATTTGTAATTCATAATATTGAACATCACCGAAGTCATTTAGCTTCTGCATTTTATCCGTCGCCCTTTAAAGAGGCTGCTATATTGTCTTTAGATGGTTCTGGAGATTTTTCGACCGCCATGCGTGGGGTAGGTAGGGATACTAAAATAGAAGTGTTAGATTCAGTAAATTTCCCTAAT
>Ga0164294_10004793_pt1 | contig 11712 bp, 12 predicted proteins | sample GEODES005metaG_FD_111479 | JGI IMG/M metagenome (GOLD analysis project Ga0164294, IMG submission 111479) | Oligotrophic lake water microbial communities from Sparkling Lake, Wisconsin, USA - GEODES005 metaG | ecosystem: Environmental > Aquatic > Freshwater > Lake | place: USA: Sparkling Lake... | reverse complement strand
CCAGAATTAAAAGGCGAAATCACTTTTGATGCCGTCACGTTTAGATACCCCGGCTCATCTGTGGCCGCGCTGGATCGAACCAGTTTTTCAATACCTGCAGGGAAAATTATTGGAATTGTGGGAAGAAGCGGTTCAGGAAAAAGCACGCTCACCAAAATCATTCAGGGCTTATATGCCATTCCAGAAGGCATCGTACGATTTGACCGAGTAGACGCAAGAGAAATTGAACTTGCACATCTGCGTCGGCAAATGGGCGTGGTCTTACAAGAAAACTTTTTATTCCGCGGCACGGTTCGAGACAACATTGCCTCCGCAAAGCCAGAGGCCACCTTTGAGGAAATTGTGGAAGCTGCAGATGCTGCAGGAGCTGCAGAGTTTATTGAGCGCCTGCCACAAGGCTACAACACCATGCTGGAAGAAAATGCTTCCAACTTATCGGGTGGGCAAAAGCAGCGCTTATCGATTGCAAGAACGCTCATCACTAAGCCCAAAATCTTGATTCTGGATGAAGCGGCAAGCGCGCTAGACCCAGAGAGTGAAGCCATCTTTATGCGCAACCTATCGAGAATTGCCGTTGGGAAAACTGTCATCATGATCTCTCATAGGCTTTCTACTTTGGTGAATGCGGATGCCATATTGGTAATGCAGCAGGGTCGTTTGATGGATAGCGGCACGCACAGCGAGTTGCTGAAACGGTGCGAGGTGTACGAGCACCTCTGGAGTCAGCAAACCAGTCACGTATGAAAAAAAAGCCGCTTCAAGTAAAGAGCAAGCACCCGCGAGGCAAAACTGTTGTTGAGTACTTGCCCGACGCAGATGAAATTGAACGTAGCCCTTTACCTATCTATGCAAGATTAACGCTGCACATGCTTGTGATGGCTGTTGTCTTGTTTGTTGCTTACGCAAGCTTCTCAGAGCTTGACCAAGTGGTTGTGGCACAAGGGCGTCTTATCAATCCTATGCCCAATGTAGTGGTGCAGCCATTAGAAACTTCAATAGTTCAAACGGTGGATGTAAAGGTTGGGCAGGTCGTAAATAAAGGCGATCAACTGGCTACTCTGGATGCCACCTTTGCACAAGCGGATGAAACTGACCTTAAGTTTCGATTGAGCAGCTTGGAAACACAAATACTTGGGCTCGAAGCAGAATTGTCGGGTGATTCTGCCAGCCTTAAAACACCAAGTAATGCAGATGAAAAATTACAAACACAATTACTAGCTGAAAGGCGAGCCAGTTACAAAGCCCAACTGCTGCGCCTTAACGAAACGCTATCTAAGTTGCGGGCTCAACTTACAACCAATAAAAATGATCAACAGTTGGTGTTGTCGCGCTTAAAGTCCATAAAAAACATTGAGACAATGCAGGACAAAATGGTAGCGCAAAAATACTCTGCCCCATTACAACTGTTAGAGGCACAGCAGCGCACCCAAGAAGTTGAACGTGAGTTAGAGCTAGCACGAAGTAAAGAGCAGGAATTGCGTCGCGAGTTGTCGGCTTATGAGGCCGAAAAGCTTGCTTTTGAAAAAAACTGGCGCCAAAAGACTATGGAAGAGCTGTTGTCAGCAACACGTGAACGAGACACTTTAGTACAACAATTACAAAAAGCGGACCGGCGCCGTGGCCTGGTTACTTTGCTTGCGCCGCAAGATGCTGTGGTGCTAGAAATTGCCAAACTCTCGCCCGGCTCGGTGGTTCAAGGGGCTGAAACCTTCTTCACCCTAGTGCCTCTGAACACCAAGCTTGAAGCAGAAATACAAATAAACTCTGTGGACGTGGGCTACATCAAAAAGGGAGATTTGGTGCACCTTAAGTTGGATGCTTTCCCGTTCCAGCGGCACGGAACCTTGGACGGCACTGTGCGCACCATCAGCCAAGATGCATTTAAGCGCGATGTGTCTGCGAAGGGTGGACTCGACGCTTACTACCTGGCTCGCATCAGCTTTTCGGGTACTGGGCTGCGGAACATGGTCGAATCTTCTCTGCTGATGCCCGGCATGACCATGAGTGCTGAGATCGTGGTGGGCAAGCGGACCATCATGTCGTACATCGCTTGGCCTATTACCAAGGGGTTGAACGAGGCGATTAGGGAGCCCAAATAAATGACTCCTTTTTAATAAAACCAAAATGCAAGATAGATCATGCCATCAGTAGGGCTTATCCAGACACGCGGATTGGGAGACATTGTCATCGCTTCTCCCATTGCACAGTATTACGCCGAGCGCGGATATTCCGTATACTGGCCAGTAGATAATCGGTTTCTACCAGCAGTGCAAAGCGCTTTTCCGGCAGTGCATTTTCTTGCGGTGGATCCGCAGGTTCATGGAAGCACCAGCTACGAATATTTCTACAGCGAGCCCCTGCGACTTCTGCAGGCCTTTGCATGTGAGCAGATCTTCCCGTTGTACTCTTATCTATCGGGTTTGGATGTCGTCAACGAGAAGTTGGCCAAGTCTCTGAAGTTTGACGAGTACAAGTACGCCATTGCACAAGTGCCCTTCGAGCAAAAGTGGAAGTTGAAGGTGCGTCGATATTCTCAGCGTGAAGCAGACCTGCGAAGCAAGCTAGACATTCGTGGCCCCTACGTGCTACTGCATGAAGAAGGTTCCAACTTCAAGTTGGAAATCCAACTTCCGCCCGATGTCACCGATCGCTTGCAAGTAGTCCGCATGAGCGCGTTAACAGACAACCCGTTCGATTGGCTCGGTGTCGTGGAAAGCGCAAGTATGCTGGTATGTGTGGATAGTTGCTTTGCCAATCTGGCGGAGCAGATGGATTTGTGTGCTGACAAATACCTGATGCTTCGTTCGGATATCAAGGCGACCCCAGTTTTCAAAAACGGATGGAAATACCGCTAAGGACTACCCCATGAAGCTCAATCTTGGTGCCGGGAATAAAAAGGTGGATGGCTTTGTTAGCGTAGACAAATTCCCGTCGCCGACAACTGATCTCGTGTTTGATTTGGAGACAACGCCTTGGCCTTGGGCTGACAATTCCATTGACGAGGTCATGATGATTCATGCCCTGGAGCATATGGGGCAAAGCACCGATGGTTACCTCAACATCATCAGGGAGTTGTACCGCGTGTGCAGCCATGGGGCGAAGATTACGATCCATGTGCCGCATCCACGGCATGACAATTACCTGGGTGATCCGACCCATGTCAGAGCCATAACGCCACAGCAATTGACCTTGTTCGACCGGGCACTCAATGATGCATGGGTGACGGGTGGTGTCTCGTCAGCCACCCCCTTGGCACACTACCTCAACGTGGACTTCCACATTGCCAACGTAACCACTGTACTGGACCCGGTCTACTATCAAAAATATGCATCTGGGGAACTTTCTCTGGATGAGATTAATCAAAAATCGCGTGAACTCAATAACGTTATTGGTGAGTACCACATCACCTGGGTGGTGCGAAAGCCTGCCTAGTGCATTGACTTAAATAAAGGCATCCTCCGTGAAACCGATCAGCATTTGCATACCTACCTACAATCGTGCTGATAAATTGGCACAGTGCTTGGACCATCTGTGTACGTTTGCGGATCAGGACTTTGAAGTCGTCATTGGCAATAATTGCAGTGACGACCATACAGACCAGGTGGTGGCCGCTTACGGCCAGCGTTTGCGACATTTGGTGTATTTGCGCCATCCCACCAATCTCGGCTTCGCCCGAAACATGGATGCCGTTTTGCGGCGTGCCAGCCGAGACTATTTGTACATCCTTAACGATGATGACATCGTTTTCGAGAATGCGCTGGATCTTGCTGCGCATCTCATGCGCGATCCGGATGTGGTGGGCGTCGTGGGTAGCTACTACAGCTTGCGACAGCTCAATCCGGAGTTGACGGTATCTTTTGAGGATGCTGTCATCACTACGGTGGGGCATAAGGCCTATGTGCCGTTGCTGGATAACCTGAGCTTATGCGATGGGCATCCCATTTTGCGACGCAGTGCATTCCAGAGGCATTGCGCGTATTTGGATCGCACCGGGACGCTCATTCCTTTGTACTTCAGACTCATTAGCTTGGGTAAAGTTTTGGCGGTTGACAAACCGTTCTTCCAGCATCGCACCACCGGCGAGAGTTTGACTGCGCGCATGGCCGAATCCTGGTTTCTTGATATGGCCAATGCCGACCTGGAGTTGGCAGTACAACAAGCGCTGGAGTTCTTGCCGGCAGATGCGCTCGCGAAGGCGCGTCAACGCCTGCTACACACCTTGTACTTCCAGGCTGCCCGCATGTCCATTGCGCGAAACCAGCCGTATTTGTTGTGGTTCTTCCTGCGACGCCTCGGCGGCATTGGAGCACTAGGGGAAGATGTTGCTGTGTTGTGTGAGCACCATTTTTCGCACGACATGCTGATGGAGCGCGTGCGAAGGCAGGTGCAGGATGCCCAGTATCGGCGTGTATTCGTGGTGAATGGCAGTCTCTGCAGTGCGCTATCTACCCACTTGAAGACCGAAATATTGGTGTGTGAGAGTGTGCAACAAGCCAGAGAACTTTGTACCCCCGATGACACTGTCTGGCTGGATGACTGGCCACAAGGCTTGGCAGAGCCTGCTCCTACAGGAGTGTTTACGTTGGTGGATGTGCTTCTGCAAGTGCGCTTGACTCAACTTCCCTGCCAAGTTGCCATCGTGGGTGAGCGCTTGCAGTTGAATTTCGTTCAGCCTGAGGTTCAAAGTATTTTGTCCCAGCCTAACCGCGGTTTTCAGATACTGTGTGCGCCTTACTCCGAAGGTTGAATGCTTTGGATTGGTAGTGAAGTGATCCACCCTACGGGCAGATCACGCATTCACGGTTCAAGCAACCAAGCTGGCTGTTCTATCTTTTCCAAGACCAGTTCAATTTCGTAACAGCCGCAGGGATGGGTGCTGGTGGGCAGACTGTACACATAGCCTAGATCGTTGTCTGCCAGATGGCGTACACGATAACTGTTGGGTGCCAGCGAAGACTCAATCAGGGCAAGCAGCGTCTATGGCGTGAAAAAGCGGATGTGACCGGGGTGCTTGGAGGGTAGGTTGGCTTTGCGTTCATACAGATACTGGTGCGGGACAGTGATCACCATGTAGCCACCCGTGCGCAATACCCGTAGCCACTCGGGGAGCGCTTCATGTGCGTTGTGCATATGTTCGAGACAGTGGCTGGAGTACACCGCGTCCTGGCTGCCCGACTCAAATGGCAAGCGAATGCCGTCGTAGCCGGGGTATCCGAAGTCGACGCCAACGGCCTGGGGGACGATTGGTTCGGTTTCGCCGAAGCCACCCCGATAGCCAATATCGAGCACATGTGCGCCACTCAGGTAGGTACGGAAAAAGCCACTGTACTGTTTTGCTGCGTAGGTCTTTGCCGACTCCCGTCCGATGCGGCGACCAAGTGCTGCGCCCATCCATTGTTCGGTCAGACATTGCGTGAACAACTCGCGGTAGTACCCGTTATCGGGCTCCAGCGCGCTACATTGCCGATAGCAGTCGCCCGCCTTTCCGATGGCGCCTGCACTTTGGTACAGCGTTGCGAGATCCAACAGGCCGGGCACGTAGTTGGGGTCGGCCGCAATGGCCGCTTCCAGCAGTGGCAATGCCTGGCCTAGTGCACCTGCGCGCATTTGTTCCTGGGCCTGGAGGTGCAAGTCTTGAACACTTGGCATGGTCGCTGTTCCTTGTTTTTCAACGATCGCGGCGCAGGAAACCGTCGGGCGTGACGGTGACCATCAGACGGGTCTCAATGTCCCGGTCAATCGAAAAATCGCTGTTGTCCTTGAGCCACTCGTGCACCGCAGTTTTTGGGTTATCGCCGACACCCCAAGGACGATCCGGGAAGAACTGGGCGGGCATGTCTTCTACATAGGTATCGAAGACCACGCAGTAGCTGCCGCTGCTGACTATGGGGCCATATGCCTGAAGCTCCGACAGTACATGCGCGTGGCTGTGCATGGAGTCCAGGAAAACCAGTACTTTTTTGTAGCCCTTCGCTGCCTGACGCACTTGATCGACCAATTGCGGATCAATGCTGGAGCCTTGAAACATCAGGATACGGCTGGCCATGGGGTGGGCTTCGATGGCCGCGCGGTTGTGGGGGCGGATGTCAATATCGATGCCGATGACTTTGCGCGAAGACTTGCGCGGGTCCAGCGTTGTGCCGGCCTCAATCGCATCGGTCATGTCCAGCAAAGCGAGCATGGAGGCGCTCAGAATGAGTGAACCACCATGGGCAATGCCGGTTTCGATGACCAAGTCGGGGCGGACCTTCCAAATCAACTCCTGAACCGCCGCCATGTCTTGCGGGTATTGGATGATGGGGCGACCCATCCAGTCAAAGTTCTAGACGTATTTGCGGGCCATCGACTCTTGTAGCCATTGCCGCGACAGGACCTGAAACGCGGTGTCGCTTTGGTATTGCGCAATGCGCTCTTGGCGTTCAGCTGCAAATTGTTCTTCGGGTGTCATGGGAAAGTCTCCAGGTTAATGAAAAGGTTCAGTGGGCGACGTGCCCACGTACGGTGTCTGTCAGGCATTGTTCCAGACTGCTCTGCATGCTCCATCCCAGGGCGCGGATGCGTTGGGTGTCGCCCAACAGCATTGCGGGGTCACCCGGACGTGCACTGTTGATTTGGAGTACGTTAGCAGGGTCTGCACCACATTCGGCTGCAAGCAGACGGACGATTTCTTCGATGCGCGTTGGAGTGCCAGAGCAGATGTTGTAGGCACCTTTGGCCTGCGGGTTTTGCAACATCTGAACGAAGGCTTGAGCAGCATCGGTGACCGGCAACATCCCCCGCACCGCTGCAGCGTTAACGCCAAAAGCCGGTATCTGGCCGCGAAAAACCCGTAGCAGAGAGGGAATAAGCCGACCTGGCGCTTCGTCCAGTCCGCAGGGAAAGAAGATATGGCCCCACGCGAATCGCGCACCGTGCATCTCGCACATAGACTGCAGCAGGCGGCGGGTAGCGTCCTTGCAGACGCCGTAGGGTGTGTTCGGCTGGTAGGGCGTAACGCCTTCCTGCATGACACCATGGTTCCAGTCGTATTCTGCGCAGGTTCCAGCCGCCACCACATGGCGACCGCCTTGGCGGCAAAAAGCATCCACCAGGCGCAGGCTCGCTTGTACCCATTCGAAATTCTTTGGCGAGTGCCAATACTGCCCGTGTTCCACGTACCAGGCCAGGTGCAACAGGTGCGTGGCATTAGCCCGGGCAACCAGCTCATGTGCACAATCGGTTGACAACAGGTCTGCCGACATGCTTTCACCGGAAAGGGAACCTAAAGTCGCAGTGTGTTGGACGCAGACGGTTTCAATGCCTTGGTGTTGCAAGGCCCTAAGCACGTGGCGGCCAACGTAGCCACTGGCACCTGTCAGCAAAATCCTCATGCAAACACCATTAGCGAGGGAATGGCAGTGACAAATTGCCCCCCCCATTCACGGATGTAAGCCAGTTGTTGCACTACCTCTTCGCGCAGGTTCCACGGCAGGATCAGCACGTAGTCTGGGCGGCTGTTGCGCAAGTGCGCCTCTGCCACGATGGGTACTTGGCTGCCTGGCATGTACTTGCCCTGCTTTGCCGGGTTGAGGTCCACCACATAGGGCAACAGGTGGGGGCGGACACCGGCAAAGTTGAGCAGCGTATTGCCTTTGGCCGCTGCCCCATAGGCCCCGACCGTTTTACCCTCATTGGCTGCTACTATTAAAAATGATAGCAGTTCACGCACTATCCGCGCGGGCTGGAGCATGAAATCGGCATAAAGCTGCGTGGTCAGCAGGCCTGCAGCCTGCTCCTGTTGCAGGATGTCAGCCACGCCGGGTTCCAGTGCACGCAAACCGGTGTCGCGGCGCTGGGCAAAGACGCGCAGGCTACCGCCATGGGTAGGGAGCTCCTCCACATCGAATACCGACAAGCCATTGGCTTCAAACACGGTACGCACTGCATGCAATGACAGGTAGGAGTAATGCTCGTGGTAAGCCGTGTCGAACTGGCACTCCTTCACCATGCGCAGCAGGTGGGGAAACTCGAAGGTGGCCACACCTTGCGGCTTGAGCAGTCGGGCAAAGCCGCTGACGAAGTCGTTGATGTCGGGCACGTGGGCCAGGACGTTGTTGGCCGCAGTGAGGTCCGCCTGCCGACCCAGTGCAACCAGTCGCTCTGCCAGCGCTATCCCAAAGAACTCCTCTTCAATCTGCAAACCCTTGGCCCGCGCGGCGGCGGCGGTGCTGGCAGTGGGTTCGATGCCGTAGCAGGGGATGGAGCGTTTCTGCACGTACTGCAGCAGGTAGCCGTCATTGGCAGCTACTTCCACCACGCAACTGCTCGCGTTCAGGCCGAATCTGCTGACCATTCCATTGACATAGCGCTCGCTGTGCGCAAGCCATGAACTGGAAAACGAACTGAAGTAGGCATAGTCCTTGCTGAATAGTGCCTCGCGGCCGGCGTGGTCTTCCGTTTGGACCAGCCAGCATTTGTCGCAGACCAGTACGCGCAAAGGGAACCACATCTCAGGGCTGTTCAAAGCTTCTTCGGTAAGGTACGCATTGGATGGCGGCGCGCTTCCGAGGTCCAGAAACGGGTGTTGCAGCGTGTGGCCGCAGTAACGGCATTGCATCATGGTGTGAGCCCTTCAAAAGATTCTTGCAGCATTGGCCGCTGCCGGTCTTTGTCGGAAAGCAGCGTGATGGCGGTTGGCCAGGCTATGGCCAACGTGGGATCTTGCGGGTTCAGACCGGCATCGGCACCCGGCACGTAGGGGTGCGAGTGACAGTACAGGAGTTCGGTGCCGTCTTCGAGTGTTTGAAATCCATGGGCACATCCGGGAGGGATGAATAGTGCCCGATGGTTATCAGCGCTAAGTACCTGCGCTGTCCACTTCAGTAAAGTGGGGGAACCCCGGCGTAGATCGACAGCCACGTCCCATACGGCGCCTTTGACGCAACTCACCAGTTTGGCCTCGCTATGGGGCGCTTGCTGGAAATGCATACCGCGGACGGTACCGTGCTTTTCAGTGCGGGCATGGTTGATCTGGGCAATGGGCCACTTCCAGCCAAACCCGAGAAACTCTTCTGCGCAGAACACCCTGCTCAGGAAGCCACGGGCATCGCCGATGATGGAGCGCTCGATGCACCAGACACCCGACAGCGGGGTTTCGAAACCTTGAAACCGGCTCATGTGTCTTCCAGGAAAGCATCCAGGTCTGCCTGGCACAGGCGGTGCGCATCGGCACCTTGCGCCAATTCGCGGTACCAGTGCAGGCTCCGGCTTACAGCATCTTCAAGATCCCAGCGCGGCGTGACGCCCAGTACGCTGCGTGCTTTGGCATTGTCTAAAACCAGCAGTCCAGCCTCGTGTGGCCCCTCGATGTTGGTGGCATATTGGGTTTGTCCGCGCCCGTAAGCCTGCTGCGCGAGTGTGACGACTTCACGCACCGTGGCTGCCTGGTCTGGCGCAGGTCCGAAGTTGTAGGCATCGGCCAAAGTGGGTGAGTGCCAAAGTTTTTCCGCCAGTACCAAATATGCACTCAAAGGCTCCAGTACGTGTTGCCAAGGTCGCACCGAATCCGGGCGGCGAATTTCCAGTGTCTCGCCACGGCTCCAGGCCCGTACCGCGTCGGGAATCAGCCTGTTGGCCGACCAGTCGCCGCCGCCAATAACATTTCCGGCTCTGGCCCTCGCCAGTGCTACGCCTTGCGCTCCTAAAAATGAAGCGATATAGCTGTCGATGGCAATTTCGCAGGCGGCTTTGCTGGCGCTGTAGGGGTCGTGCCCGCCAAGCCGGTCGCTCTCCCGGTAGGGGTGAGGCCATTCGCGGTTGTGGTAAACCTTGTCGGTTGTGACGGCTACAACTACCTGAGGGGTATGCACGGTACGCAGGGCTTCAAGCAGATGCACGGTCCCCAGCACGTTGGTGGCAAAGGTCGCAACGGGCGCTTCATAGGCTGTGCGCACAAGTGCCTGCGCGGCCAGGTGCAATACGACGTCCGGTTTGCTCTGGCGCACCACGTTTTGCACGCCCTCCAGGTCGCGCAGATCCACCAAATGCGAGTCGCACAGTCCGTCGCCCTGGAGTAGTTCGAATAGATTGGGTTGCGTTTCGGGCGCGAGCGCCATACCCGTCACGTGCGCACCCATGCGGTGCAGCCACCACAGCAGCCAGGCCCCCTTGAAGCCTGTGTGCCCAGTTAGCAGAACCCGCTTGCCTGCCCAAAAATTGGTATGTGGTTGCATTACCAAACCTTCCACGGGGCCTTGCCGGAGAGCCACAAGTCTTCGAGCAGATTCTTCTCCCGCAGCGTGTCCATGGGCTGCCAAAAGCCGTCGTGCTCAAAGGCCATGAGCTCCTGATCTTCGGCCAAGCTTGACAGAGGTAGATGCTCCCAGCTGGTGCTGTCGTCCGCGATGCGCTCGATGCACTGTGGGGAAAGTACAAAAAATCCACCGTTGATCAGACCACCATCGCCACGGGGCTTCTCGGTAAACCCGGCCACTGCAGTGCCGTTGATCTGCAGTGCGCCATAGCGCCCCGGAGGCTGAACAGCTGTTACCGTTGCCAGCTTGCCATGTTGGCGGTGAAAGGCAATCGAGGCTCCAATGTCTACATTAGAAACACCATCGCCATAAGTGAAGCAAAAGGCGTCGTCCATTCGCACGTAATCGGCTACGCGTTTGAGGCGACCGCCAGTCATAGTGTCCTCCCCAGTATCCACAAGTGTTACTCGCCAGGGCTCAGCGTGACGGTGATGCACTTCCATGCGGTTGCTGGCCATGTCGAAGGTGACGTCAGACATGTGCAGAAAGTAGTTGGCGAAGTATTCCTTGATGATGTAGCCCTTATAGCCGCAACAGATAACGAACTCATTTACTCCGTGCGCCGAATACATCTTCAATATATGCCAGAGAATGGGTTTGCCGCCAATTTCTATCATGGGCTTTGGTTTTAGGTGAGTCTCTTCGCTGATTCTGGTGCCAAGACCTCCAGCAAGAATGACAGCTTTCATTGTCTGATCCTTTTGAGTTTCAAATTCAGATTTGCGTGCCGCTAAGTGCATCGCGAGAGCCTTGCAGCTCACTGGATCGGCACATCGACATGTAAATTGCTTCCAGGTGCTGGCAGAAGGCCTTTGTATCAAACAAAGCCTGGGTAGTAATGTGGGCTTGCACCTTGGCCCGTATGGCGTTCAGACGCTCGGGTTGCGTGGCCAAGGCGGTGGCCAGGTCTTCGTATTCCTGTGGCGAATGGGTAATGAGCTCCGGCACGTCCAGGGCGGTAAGCAGGCTGCCCGCCACCCGTGACGGAAACGACTCGCCCATATAGGTCAGCACCGATAGCCCGGCCATCAGTGCATCGGCAGCGGTGGTGTGGGCGTTGTAGGGGTGGGTGTCCAGGAACAGGTTGGCCTGGCGGTAGCGAGCCAAATGGTCTTCTACCAGCGGCACGCGCCCGGCGAACACCAGGCGCGCCGGGTCCACGCCTCGCGCTGCGGCTTCCCGGCGCAGATTGCCCTGCGCCACATCGCCGCGCGCCATCAGCCATAGCACACTGCCAGGCACGCGCGTCAAAAGGCGCATCCAGATATCAAACAGTGGTGGATTGATCTTGTAGTCGTGACTAAAGGAGCAGAACACAAACGCATCGTCCGGCAAACCGCATTCCGCACGCGTGGGCGTGCGCTCTGCAATCTGCACCGACCTATCGGTGGGCAAATAGGCGTCAGGCAAGTAGGCCACT
>Ga0164294_10004792_pt1 | contig 11712 bp, 7 predicted proteins | sample GEODES005metaG_FD_111479 | JGI IMG/M metagenome (GOLD analysis project Ga0164294, IMG submission 111479) | Oligotrophic lake water microbial communities from Sparkling Lake, Wisconsin, USA - GEODES005 metaG | ecosystem: Environmental > Aquatic > Freshwater > Lake | place: USA: Sparkling Lake... | reverse complement strand
TCGCTTGATCCCATCCCAAAGATAATCTTGCATGTTTAAATGCACTGTGTAAGCACCAGTTATCCAAATCTTATTGAGCAGTTCATCGTTGCATTTAAACGACCCTAAATAAGGAATATCTCGGAAGGTAAAAACTGCCCTAACTTCTTTAAGCAACAGCTCTGTATCGTTATCTAACAAATCAATTTTCACAAATCTAAATCCTGTATTACCAACTTCCAATTTGCCCAGCCAAGGAAGCGTTATTTCGAAATCACGCATGGCATGGTCATTGGTTGCTCCTTTAATGGTATCTATTTCAGACATCGTTTCACTAACAGACTCGCCAAACCTTAGGCGAACCCTAACAGCGCGATTTTTCTTCATCATACCAGTCACCAATTGCAACCCTCCGTGTAACTCACAGCCAAAATCAAGGATAATAGAAGGCTTCGACGATGTGGTACTTTTTAGTACACAAAGTCCATCATTGCTCAAGTCTGCCTGTCCATTTCCACGCTTTAAAAGTGATGATGCATTCACTATCCCCGTTTTACTTTCCCAAACAATGCGTGTTGGGGCTAAAAAATTCCTAATCTCCGCCTCCTTTTGATAACTCCTACCACTTTCAAAAACAGGAGGTAGTTGTGCTTGAGCAACTAAAACAAATACCCAAATAAATATAGGGGTAAGCATTAAAAATTTCGCTTTTTTTCTACACATAATATTATTAATTTAAAATTCTTAATACGCTCGTCAACTGAAAAAAATCAATTCAGGAAAATGTTTCTAAACAATAATGAAATTAGACCGAAATTTATGTGATTTAGAAAATAATTGATAATATTGTTCACAAATATGACACAAGAATTAAGACCAATTAACCAATAAATAATTCAATAATGATACTATTATGATGAACCCCGCCGAAGTTGATCACCTAAAATATTTCATTACAAGTGATGTTTATAATACCTGGGGTATTAATGTTACTACAGCCGGGTTTGAATGCATGAGAACAAGAGACGATGACCCTAATTTTGCTAAACATCCTTCTAAATACAGCTTTAAATCGTCTCAAGGAAGGGTCTTAAATGAATTTCAAATTATATATATTGTTGAAGGGCGAGGCGTTTTCAAATCAAACTCATGTAATACTACTCAAATACATGCAGGAACAATGTTTCTGATTTTCCCGGGTGAATGGCACAGTTATTATCCAGATCCTACAGTAGGATGGAAAAGTTATTGGATCGGATTTGAAGGGCCAATTATGGATGAAAGACTTAAAGCTAATTACTTTTCAAAAAAAGAATGTATTTGTCACATCGGAATAAGCGAAACCATCACAAACCTTTACAAGGAAATATTAAAAATTGCCTCAATTGATAAGGTAGGGTCTCAAAATTTAATCTCCAGTATCGCATTACATATTTTAGGTCATTTTTACTATAAAAATTTGAATTATACTGAAAATAGTAGTACTGGAATTATTGATAAGTTAAATAAATCACGCATAATTATGCGAGAAAATATTGCTAATAAAATAATATTTGAAGATCTGGTGAAAGAATTGGGAGTAGGTTATTCTTGGTTTAGAAGAATGTTTAAGAAATACGAAGGTATTAGTCCTGCACAGTATTTAATCCAACTCAGGATGATAAAAATAAGAGAATTGCTGACAACCACCAATTTGTCAATTTCTGAAATAGCTTACCAAATTGGTCTTGAGAGTAAAAGTCAACTATCAACTTTCTTTAAAAAATACGAAGGTGTCAGTCCATCTGAATTTCGTAAGGCTAATGAAGCCTGACTTGCTTTAATAGTCTCTCTATTTCGTGTTCGAGCCCATAAGCTGAAACCTACAATAGAGAGACCTTTTTTTAGACTGAACATTTAGTTCGAGTTAGATGGAATTACGTATTAGAATTAAAAAAGTAAATTTTGTGGCTAAAGCCATTTCATAACATTCAATAACCCCTAGCTAAAGCAAGGGGCTACTAAAGAAAGTCTTTCTATTTTCTTAATGCGTAATTTGGTTTAAATTTTCTTTTTCGCAATTGCATACTTTTAAAATGGCTATCACTTAGTCTATCAACTCTTCATTCTTAATTGGTTTTCCTTCCCAATACCAGATGCCATTTTTCTGTTCTAAAATTCGGTTTGCGCTACCTGGAGCAAGTGGTAAGTTCTTTTTGGGTAACCATTTTTTTAAATCGTCAATTACCTTTTTGTATTTACCCCCAAAAGCCAGATTCTTCCATTCATTTGGATCATTCTGTTGGTTGTAAAGTTCCTGAGAACCATCAGCATATTGAATAAATCGCCATTTATCAGTTACCACAGCATGATTGTTCTGATTGGCAGTTGTTATGGCAGGCCAATACCGTTTAGCTTTGCTATTTTTTAATTGAGGCATAAGGCTATGACCCTCCAATCCAGACTGAGGTGCATTACTGCATAGATCAACTAAAGTTGGGTAGATGTCGAGCAACTCAACAGGTTGGGAACATCGGGTTCCAGCGGAGACGCCTGGTCCGGCAAAAATCAAAGGAACATGGGTTGATCTTTTCCAGAGGGAGTTTTTACCTGTTATATCTTTTTCACCCAAATGCCACCCATTATCAGACCAAAGTACAATTATAGTATTTGATGCTTCACCGGAGGCTTCAAGTGCATCAAGAAGGCGACCGATCTGACTATCCATAAACGTAGTACTAGCCAAATAGGAACGAACCAGGTTATGCCATTGATTGTTTTTTATCAGCCATGATAGTCTCGGTTCAGGAAGATTCCAGTGCAAATACCAGGAAAAAAAAGGCAGATCGTTACGGTCATTCTTTAAATGTGGTGGTAAAATGATCTGATCTTCCGGCGGAAATAAATCGAACCATTGCTTTGAAGCAAAACAGGGAACATGTGGCAAACGGAACCCGGTTGCCAAAAAGAAAGGTTTGTCTTTGGGACGGGCTTTTAATTGTGCAATGGCATTATCTGCTGTTTTCCAATCTGCCTGATCGTGATCATTTTCTGGATAAATACCCCAGTCCATTCCCCCTATAGGACTGGGTGTTTGAACAAATTTTTTAGTTGGTACTGGTATACTTGGGGCGGGACCCCAAACATCTAACTCATTGTTTTGAAGTTCTTTTGGAATCGATCCGTCATGAAAAACTTTTCCATAACCGGCCGTAAAATAACCCTGTTTGCTAAAATATTGAGGTAATGAAACAAGATTTTTGGTTACATCCACTTTACGAAAACCAGGGTCAAGACCATAAATACCGGTACTAGATGGCCTCATGCCAGTCAACACACTTGACCTAGAAGGGTTACATAGAGGTGCCTGTATATGTGCATTAGTAAAAAGAACCCCCATAGCTGCAAGCCTGTCAATGTTCGGCGTTCTTGCCTGAGGGTGTCCTCCTAAGCAACCAATCCAATCATTTAAGTCATCGATAGCTATAAAAAGCACATTGGGTTGCTTTATATTTTTGGCCTTCTTTGCTGGAGGAATTGCATTTGCAGAAACTGCGTTACTATATAAGCTAGCAGCCAATAAAGCAGCCACCATGATCGATTTTACATTTCTATATTTCATACCTATCTGAAGTTTATTTGAAACCGTCTTACAATTGGATAAAATTTTCCCTACCGGCCCTATATTTTAATGCTATTGATTATTTCATATACCTTATCAAACTAATGGTTACCAGGCCTTTCAAGCCAGATGGTTCTAACTTGGTTTGGGGTGTAATTGGATTGATACTGGTCCTGATTTTACGCTGGTTGTTGAACAACTTTTACAAACGATTTTACTTTTGATCAAAATAAAAGTTATACCAATTAACTTCCGGGGTTCTTAATGCTTCTTCTGGCATCCCGGCTGGTGTCAATTGTTTAGTCCATTTTTGCAGCGATTCGTGTAACTTCTTAGCAATTTTCGGGTTTTTGCTTATGATGTTGTTTTTTTCGTTCGGGTCATTGTCTAGGTCGTAAAGAAAGGCTCTATCTTTTCCGGCCTGCAAATACTTATAATTACCTGAACGAACGGCTGTTTGCGTCCAAAAGCGCCAAAACATTTCGGTGTGTGGCGCACCCTTCTTAAAGTTTGACAAGTAAGGAAGCAAATTGGTTCCATCAAGTATTGGATCAGCAGGCTCCCCCGCCAAGGCTAAACAAGTGGGGGCTATATCAAGGGTAGACACCGGTTTCTGGTAAATTTTACCTTTAGGTATTGTGGCACCCGAAATAAAGAAGGGTACCTTTATTCCGCCTTCGCTAAGCATACCTTTTTCACCCAAAAGGGGGGTATTCAACGATCCGTCCCAAATTCCTTTAGCATCACCAATAGGAACATCAGCCATCGTTATACCTAATGGGGCGCCATTATCGCTGGTGAAGATGATGACTGTATTTTCACTTATCCCCTCGGCTTTTAGTAAACTACAGAGCTGCCCAACGCCATCATCGATTGCAGCAATCATTGCCAACGCATAACGTCGTCTTTCTGGCATTGATCCGGGAAATCTTTTAAGGTATTTTTCGGTAGCCTCTAGAGGCACATGTGGGCCATAATAAGGAAGATACAAGAAAAATGGCTTATCCTTGTTCCTTTTTATAAATTGTGCTGCTGCTTGTGTTTGGATATCAATCCTAAATCCGGGCTGATTTATACCTTTTGCAACTGGAGATAGTGAAGTGTCTGTCAGGTTCAGATTAGCCCAATAGTTATTCATTTCACCTGTAAAAAACTCATCAAAGCCCCTGGCTTCCGGCATAAACGGCAGCTTTTTAGCCATAGGAATATTCAGATACCTCCCTTGTTTATTGGGAACTGCATCCGGAATATTGCTTTTTATCCATTTTTCACAAACTTCATTTGGCTCCATATGCCATTTGCCTACCATTCCTGTACGATACCCTGCTTTACGAAGGCGATTAGCCAGGGTAATCTCCTCTAATGGTAAGGGGCCATGGGGTATTTCATCAAGACCGAATCTTTGCTGGTAACGACCAGTTAAAAGGCCGGCCCTTGAAGGCGCGCACTGAGGAGCAGTAACGTAGCCACTTGTAAATCGAATTCCGTTACCTACTAATGAGTCAAGGTGCGGTGTTAACACATCGTTAACAGAACCTTGCTGCCGTAAATCGGCATAACCCAAGTCATCTGCTAAAACAACAATAATATTTGGCTTTTTATATTGTTGTCCTTCTGCAATTGAAGATATTATAGCTGTCAAACACAGCAAAATGGTTTTAATGTTAATTTCTATTTTCATATATCAAATTACTAATTTTATACTTCCATAAAATTGATTTCTGCAGCATGCAAAAAATATTATCGAGCAACTCAGGACTAAATATTTCATAGTGATAATTTAATTGATAATAAAACAACTGTTTAATAAATTTAAAAACCTATTTAATTTCCTTTAACATTATATTGCGATATTCTACTTTCATTGGCGGTCCCACATGCACTTGTACGCCAATTAAGCCAGCTGATTTTGCATTAACATAATCATTGTCTGTTACATCACTCATTAAAACGCCATTGATAAAATGCTGTAAGCGATTTCCCTTTGCCACTATACGACAGGTATTCCAATCATCAGATTTATTTTTTGTCAGCAATTCTTCTGGCGTTCCCAATGAACCAGTTACTGTGCGTTCCATCCACGCATTGTTTATGATATGCTCTTTAAGCGCATCTGTTGAATTTGCCAATAAATTTACTGATACTATTTCGCCCCGGTAGGCCAGGGTTGTCCTAGCTCTTTCTTCATAATTTTGACCAGTATATCGATTAGCACCATCAATATCGGCTTGGTAACCTTTCAATGCATGAGCTACATCTTTAAGGGCAACACTGCGGTAATTGATTCCACTATTGCCCGCCTTGGTGATTTTAAATTCGACCTTGATTTCAAAATCAGCAGGAGTACCACCTTGCCAAATAATAAATGAATTGGCCTTTAATAAAGTGGCAGGAGTAATTTCACCAACCAAATTGCCATTTTCAACCCGCCAATAAGTTGTGTCTCCTACCCAACCGGTAAGGGTTTTACCATCAAATATTTTTACAAATCCCGTTTTATGTTTAGCACGCTGGGCAAATACATGCAAGCTATAGATCATCAACACGCTCATGATTACCCCTAATTGCATCAACTTAAAAAATAGTTTTTGCTTCATTGCATGATATTTTAAATTCATTAAAAGCTGAGTTCAACTGATACATTTGTTAAAATCAAGTAAGATTTAAAAAGGAGACTGCCTAACAGACAGTCTCCTTTTCAAAATTATCGCCTATTTATTATTTTATTTCCATGCTGGAAGCTGACCAATACCGGGAAGTCTCCGAGCTTCTGCATCCGGAATTGGGAGAACAAGATACTTGTCGTCGCTTGCATTTCTTGTAGTTGAAATCGCTATCCTTTGGTAAGAGAAAATCCCCATATCTGTTCCATTACTACTGGTAATTTTCATCCCAGAGATAGGACCATTGGTAGAACTAAGGATTTTCCATCTGCGTTGATCATAGAAACGATGATCTTCAAAACAAAGTTCAACCCGTCTTTCGTTTCGAATACGTTGTCTTACAAAATCCTGTGTTTTTACAAAACCCGGAACATTTGCCAGACCAGGTTGGCCTGCTCTTACACGGATTACATTCAATGCAGCAATAGCTCCATCCAGATTATTTAATTCACACAGCGCTTCAGCCTGATTCAAATAAAATTCAGCCAATCTGAAATAAATTTTGTTTGAGTTAGTACCCCCTGTGGTAGATCCCCAGTATGAAGCTGAACGATATTTTTTACTGTAATAACCGGTACTACTTTGACGTACATCGTTTATTAACTGTGAGGAAGGGTTTATATTGAATCCAGTACCAGTTTTTCCAAGATACGTATAGATAAGAAGATCAGGCCCTGTTGCCAGCTGACCTTTATACTTTCCGTAGGTAGACTTATTGAAAACAACAGATGATTGAAGCCGTAAATCGCGCCCTGCATAGGGATCTGAACCTGCATTTTCATTGTAAGTGCTATTGAATGACACCGTTGAATGATCATTACTGGTATAAGAGGATACCGGTAAAGCGCCGTTGGTCATTTCAAAACAGTCAACAAGTTCTTGGGTGGGTACAGTACCACAATTGGCAGATTGCGTTGCTGATCCCAACGCTTTCAGATCAACCCCATTATTATTGTTCATCACTGCCGCATCATTAAAATTTGACCTCAGGATTACCTCTGAATTAGCAACGGTAACATCCTGTGTAAAAAGGTTGCCATACGAAGCCATTGGAGTTAAACTGTATGTTGCACCTAATGCTGTGATGCAGGCCTGTGCGGCGTCTGCTGCCTTTTGCCATTTTGCCTGATCCGCCGCAGGATTATTCAACAAACTGGCATTGTAGAGTAACACTTCTGATTTAAGTGCATAAGCAACGCCAAGGTTAACCCTGTAAAAATCCGTAGCATTTGCCCACTTCATTGGCAATACACCACTAGCGATAACTTCATCACATTCTTTGGCAATTCGGTTTGAGATGCCATCGTAAGTTGGGCGTGTTAGTGTGGCCCATCCGGTATAATCCGTTTCAAATGGTTGATCAATAAACGGTAATGGTCCAAAATTTTTGATAAGCGTAAAATGATACCAAGCCCTGATCAATTTAACCTCATCTACATACCTTTTCAAATCAGTAGGACCAATTAGTATTGTATCAACTTTTGATTGCGGTAAGTAAATCAATGCAATATTACACTTTCTGATACCAGTCCAGCAGGCAGTCCATATTGAATTGGCAAACAGATTGTTTACAGGAGTCAACATTCCATTTTGCCAGTCAGAAACTGTTCCTGCCCTAAATCCGTCATCAGTATATGCATCCAACAACAGACCGGAACTCTGACCTGAAAATGAATTATTTAACTGTTGGTAACAATTGGATGCAAAGCCAGCGATTGCAGGTTGTTTATTCAATAACTGGTCAACAAGTACCTTATCGGTTGGTAAAGGATCTAAATCTTTAACACATCCAACGAGTATTAAAAGTAAAAGGAAAAGCCCCGATTTAAAATGGAAAATATTTTTTCTTTTCATTGTTTTGAGTTTTTAGATCTAAAATTTTACGCTTACACCAAAATTATAGGCTTTTAGAACCGGATAAACGGTATTGCCGGCATGAGCTTCAGGGTCGAAATCATCTGTCGGTAATTTGTCCCAAACAAAAAGATTTAATCCATTGGCATAGAATCGGATTGAGCTGGCATTAAGAAATTTCGATAATTTTTGAGGCAAGTTGTATCCTATCAAAGTAATTCTCAAACGAAGATATGAGCCGTCTTTAATCCAGTAGTCACTAGTAATATTATTGGTTGAATTAACTCCAAGACGCGGATAAACAATAGGAACACCGGTTCCAACTTTATCTGGAGTCCAGGCATTTTTCATATGTTCAGTGAAATTATCTTGGTTTGACCATCTACCGAATCCATTAAGATTAACAGTGCGAAGGGCAGAGCCATTAAAAAACAGATTTAAATCGAAACCTTTGTAATTAACCTGTGTATTAAAACCAAAGGATATATCAGGAGCCGAACCATCACCAAGTGGAGCCTGGTCTTTTTGGTCAATAATACCATCGCGGTTTAAATCTACGTATTTGATATCGCCCGGAATAGGTTTTCCCCCAAGTGCAGATTGATTAGGCCAGGCATTAATCTCCTCTTGTGTATTGAATAAGCCAGCTGTTTTGTATCCCCAGAATTGATTAATCGCATACCCTTGTTGCCGATATCTATAAGCAAACGTTGAATCATTGGCAAATTCAGCCATAAAGCCCCGCTTATTGTGGCTATAAGACATATTACCGCTCACATTAACAGTCAGATCATTGTTAATTTTTTTGTTGTACCCAACAGCTACTTCAAATCCTTTATTTGTATTATCACCAAGGTTAGCAGGTGGAAGCTGCCCTGTGGTAAGACCCATAAACCCTGTAGGAATTATAGCTATACCGTTAACGACGATGTCAGTGTTTTTGTTATAGAAGATATCCGCTTGAAAAGTAAGCGATTTGAAAAACGCTGCTTCTATCCCAACATTGTATTTGGTAGAAGTTTCCCAACTGATATTTGGATTCCCCACCTTAACCTCATTCCCACTAGCATTCCATGATGAAAGGAAAAGGTATTGATTTGCCGTAGAATAATCGTAAACAGTATTTCCGCTTTGACCAGCCGAAGCACGCAATTTTAAAAATGATATATTCTTTGAGTTGTGGAGAAATTTCTCCTCAGAGAGCACCCATCCAAGAGACAACGAGGGGAATAACCCAAACCTTTTCCCTTTTGCAAACTGTTCATTTCCCTGATAAGAAGCATTGGCCTCTACAAAATAACGGTTATCATACGCATACGTAAAACGACTGGCTAAATTGAGGTAGTTCGAAGGCAATAAAGACTGCGATTGCTGCATATATTTTTCTGCCAACAACAAACCCGTTACGCTGTGTTTACCAAAATCGCGGTTATAATTCAGCATCGCCCTCATGTCATACATATAGTAAAAAGAGGTATTTTGTGCATCTCTAAGGCTTGAATTGGTTGACCCTGGAACTGCGGCATACCCCAATGAATCCGCTCCACTACGCGCTTTAAGTGTTACCACTTCCCATGTTTGATAGGTCCTGCTTCGGAGTTGCATGTTAGATGAATTGATATCAAAAGCGAATTGACCTGTTGCCGATAACCCCGGTATAAGTTTGTCGAGTTTTTGACGGAATCCAAAAGTATTACTTAACCTGGTTATTGTTTCCAGTTGGTATCCGGTTCTATTCATCATCCCATAGATCGATTGGAGAGGTGAGTTAGTCATTTTGCTTCGGTTAATCAACACTTCACCGGTTGGTGTAAGGTTATTGAAAGCATTATTGGGCGTTTGATAGAGTTTGTTTATCATATCGTTCCATCCAAGACCAGCTCCGATAAATGGTGCATTGATATTCTGAATGTATCCGCCTACATTAAGCCATGCTTCTAAATTGGGGTTCAATGACACTTCCAAATTGGTTCGGAAATTGAACCGCTTTGTAAAAGATGCAGCATCATAGCTGTATTTTGGAAAATCTTCATTAGCAAAAATTGATCCCTGCGAAGTGAACCCTAACGAAGTGAAATAGCGCATAAGCTTATTACCGCCTTGCAAGGTGACATTCACACGATCCACTTTCATATAATCGTTCAGGAATTCGGAGATCATATTTCGATTAGGGTAGAATTGCGTCGAATCCCCAATCTGGTAATGTTGAAGTTCAGCATCACTATAAAAACCCGTTGGGCCCGAAATTACAGGAGCACTGCCTTGTACATCAGCATAGAGCGTGTCGTTGGCCCTGCGCTGATTGAACATTCTAGCATAATCGTAAGCCGAAACAGTATGGGGTAAACGTGTAGGTGACGCCAAAGTATGATCGATAGTGACATTAATTTTTGTTTTTCCCACTAAACCTTTCTTCGTTGTGATGATGATTACACCGGCTGAACCACGCATTCCATAAATAGAGGTAGCTGCAGCGTCTTTTAATATGGTCACACTTTCCACTTCGTTGAGATCTACACCGGTAATGTAACGCTCCACACCATCTACATAAAAAATGGTTCCATTGCTGTTGGGAGAGTTGTATCCCCTTACATGTGAGTCGAAGCTTTCTCTCCCGGGTTCTCCATCAGTTTCAATCACACGTAAACCTGGAAGCTTTCCTTGTAAGGCTATCAGTAAACTGGTTGCCCTGGTTGCAACCAACTCTTCACCCGAAATAGTATAAGTAGAAGCAGTTACACTGTGTTTAGACTGTTCTCCATAAGCAACAGGTAGATATACTGTTTTCTCCATTACAATCACAGCATTATTTTGTGCTTTGACATGGTTACTATGAGATTTGTTGTAACCCGGAAACACAAACGATAAAGAAGCAGGCAGTTTATTTACGCTTATCGTAAAATTTCCTTTTTGATCAGTTTCAGCTGATATCGGATTCCCATTCTGAGTAATAACTACTCCGGATAAAATAGCGCCGTTGTTGTCAGTTACTTTCCCTGAAATACGCTGCTGAGCCTGAGCATACAACGTCCCAAGAAAGATACAACATAGCAGTAAGATGTATCGTTTTAACAATTTTTTCATATTAATATTTTTAATAACTTATAATTTATTTCGTGTTGCAACTTATTACCATGCTGCCGGTTGGGTAATACCCGGAAGTAAATTCTTATCGGCTAAAGGAATAGGCAACACTTTGTATTTCTCGTTATGGCAAGCCCATACATAAGGACACTTTAAACGTGTATAGGTATAATTGGCGCCCACTTTTTGGGGAATAATAAAACTTACAATATTGTTATTAACATCACTGATTAAATTCCATCTTCTTACATCGTAGAATCGGCTATCTTCGAGAACCAGTTCAACCCGGCGTTCATTGTATATCCGTTTCATCAGCCATTGCATATTACCTGGTTGAGCGCCCGGAACGTTTCGTATAGAAGGTTGTCCTGCACGCAAACGGGTTTTATCCAATGCATTACAAGCTTCATCAAGACGTCCGGCACCACATAAAGCCTCTGCATAGTTGAGCCAAATTTCCGCAATACGCATTTGTACAGTATATTGAAAGGCTCTTCCTGTAGTTTTACCATACCAGATTGGATCGCGGTC
>Ga0164294_10004791_pt1 | contig 11713 bp, 9 predicted proteins | sample GEODES005metaG_FD_111479 | JGI IMG/M metagenome (GOLD analysis project Ga0164294, IMG submission 111479) | Oligotrophic lake water microbial communities from Sparkling Lake, Wisconsin, USA - GEODES005 metaG | ecosystem: Environmental > Aquatic > Freshwater > Lake | place: USA: Sparkling Lake... | reverse complement strand
TCGTAACCGTCAAGTTGCTTTACGTATGCCGAAGTTTAAAGATAATCGTAAATCTCAACAAGCACCATTTTTCAATGGATGGGTTGATGAGAATGAACCAAGATCACCTTTAGCAGAATTATTTAGTAAATTAACTCCGGTAATGTCAGTAATGAAACGAAAAGGTATGTAGAGAACATATGCTTTACTATTTGTTCTTCTACATTTATCATTATTGATTGTATTCTAATGAACTCTACACCTATATATCATCATCATCGTCATGATTATTATTAATATTTCCTTTATAATAATAATGATGATTATCATTATTATTATTAGGAGCATTCCACTTTCCTCCACCTCCGCCTCATTTGGAGTTACCGCAGCCGCCCATTGAAGGATTGCTACGATTGAATTCTTCATTGCAGTGGTCAAGACCTGAGTTAAGGTACACATCTTATTCATATTGATTGTTTTTTAGTTCACATGTAACTATTTCAAACAAGCACGCTGATAATGTAGGAGTGGAAGTTAAATTAGTGGTAGAATGATTAATTGATTACTTCTTACTAACATTTAGCACTTATATAGATATCCGATACTTATTATTTATACCACAACATCACATTATTATTATAATTATTATTATTATTTTATCTAGTGATTATGGATGTGATAATCGCTCAATCTCTACTCTTGATGTCAAAGAAGTGATGAGATTAATAAAAACTGTTCGATATCGATTATCTAAAGATCAATTTAAATGTATACCACCTATAGTTATTGAAGATTCTACACATTTTGATAAAATTATTAATGATGCACCAGGAAAATTATATATTATAGATTTCACAGCAACATGGTGTACACCATGTCAATTACTAATACCAGTATTTCGTATGTTATCATTACAAACTCCGACAGCTGTATTTTTTAAAGTTGATTCAGATGAAGTTGATGATTTAATATCTAGATTTGAAATTGTATCATTTCCATGTGTATGTTTCTTACGTGGTTCTCCAAATATTTCATCAGTAATTGGTAGAATTGAAGGTGGTGGTCCGAAATTTGTAACAGAATTCGTGAAATTATTCAAACAGTCATCAACAGAACAAGAATTAATAACATTAAATAATTTCCATTCTAATTCATTTCAATATAGTGAAGATAGTAATATTAATAGTTCATCAATGTTGAATACAACAGTAATTAAGAATTTATCATGTGATGAAAATGAATTACAATGTTTAACGTCACATCCTTTACAGAAATGTCGACAATATATATATTTATCAACACGTGAAGATTTAAATATGAATAAAGTTCAACCTACATTATCATTTGATGTATCTTCTCATGAGGCAGCACAGACAGCACCAGCCCAATCTGTATTAACTAGATTTCAAGAAGATGTTTCTGCCTATGCTAGTTACTCTAACTCTACTAAAATCGTGAAGATGAATTATTTATCAAATCAAGACATTATTGAGTTTTTTGAAGTTAAAGGTACGATAGATACATATACATATGTATGCTCATATTACTATTATTTTGTATTTCACCAACAGAATAGTGCTGAATGATAGTGAGAGTTTGCATCTTGTCTAATGACACTTTATCGATACTTATGATATATAGATTCTCAAGCATCAACCAATAATCTAAGGAAAGCTTTGGATTCTATGCGTCAATTGATTCGACAATTACATAGGTAATAAAACTGACGATGTGACGGTTTAAGACTCGTTTTCCTTTTTATTTCCCTCAAACGATTTATTACCATAAACAATTATCATCACTCATAAGTACGTATTTTCTATTAAATTCTCATAGTATTAAGTTAGCTGATTCTGAAATGATTCAAGATGCTATTCCGTTGTTATTGAAAGCAGGTATGTAGTAATATGATTTAAATTATCATTTACAGTCATTATCATTATTATTATCTTCATCCTCATCGTAAAATATTGATAAATCGTACTTGAAAATGTTTTTACTATACTATTCTTTTAATACATTACTTTAGTGAATTGGGTATCCGAATCATCAGAAATCAAAAATTATGATAAGACAAGATTTATTTTAAGTAGAATTGCTGGTCAAAATTCATTTATTTGGTCTGAATTTTTATTTGGTGTCTTACTTTCTTCTACGGGTGAAATAGATTTGTTGAAATTAAATCCGTATATTGATGGAAATACGTTACATGTATTATTACATTTGGTTACAATAACTATGTTACGTGCTAATCGATTAGGACTTACAAATAGATGTATTGGTACTGCAATAAATCTTGAAGAACTGCTTGTAAAGGTAATTACTTCCTACTGTATGATGATAATCATCATAAACACTACACTGATATTCATTTGTTGTAACTTATTTTTTATAATTGTAGCACCTTATTTCCCTACTTCTATAATACTTCTCTACATATTGTATATGAATAAATATAGCGACAGTATAATATCATGTAACACTCTTTAATTTTTTGTATTTTATCTTTTCGTATATTTCATAACTCTTACTTTTCTTCCAATTATATTCATCGTCATTAATCCTCATCTATTATTAGTCACTAGCATTACCAACACATGAACGAATGGAAAAAGGGAAGATTTTGATACCGAAATTAATTCAAGTTGGTGAAGAATTAGCGAATACGATAAATATGACTAGACACTACATGAATCAAGCAACTGCTACTGCTGCTACTTCTAACACTTCTACAATTGCTAGTAATACTTCCTCTATAAATACATCTACTGCAACTACAGCAGCCTTGACAGAGAAAAGCAAATCTGTTGTTAGTTTTACTTTTGATCCAAGATATTTAGTATTTGAATTTGTATGGAATTTTCAATTAAGGAAAAAGCAAATTGAAATTGTCAATGATTTCCGTGCGAATTTAGCTTTAGGTAAATTCTTTGTTAATACTTATAGTCATTATTATAAATCATTACGATTGTGTCTTATAGTCATTATTTATCTATCATCTATTTACATTTTTATTTATCTATTTATCTTTACATTTATTATTATCACAGGTAATTCTAAAGTGAAACAAATGATTATGGGGGCTGGAAAAACATCTGTAGTTGCACCACTATTAGCTCTTATTGTTGCTGATGGAAAATCACTTGTATTATCAGTTGTTCCAAAAGCGTTAATTGAAATGAGTCGTACAAGAATGAGGGAAACATTTGCAGCAATAATGGTGAAACGTGTGTATACATTAGAATTTGATAGATCAACAAAAATAACTTCATCAATGCGTAGAAGCTTAGAAAATGCAGCAGTGAATCGTGGAATTGTTGTAGCAACACCAACAACATTAAAAAGTATCATGTTATCATATATTGAAGTACTACAAACTATAAAAGAATTACAAAGTAAAGGTGGTATCACTAAAAAATTGACTGAATTAAATAATCAAGCAATTGAATTCACGAAAGTATTATCATTATTTAAAGAAGGAGTAATGTTATTAGATGAAGTCGATTTGATCTTACATCCTCTTAAGAGGTATGTGCTGACGATTATGTTGATGATGTCCGTGCTGTTAGTGTTGATGATCTACAATCAAATGAGTTCTTACACCTATTTTAATTCATTTACTTTCTTCTTTTGTAGTGAGTTAAATTTTCCGATTGGAGAGAAGTTCGATTTGGATGGTTCAGCTGATGGAGAGCGATGGAGCCTGCCTATACATCTACTTGATGCAATTTTCTATCACTCCACATCAAGAGTAAGGCACTTCTTAAAATAATTATACTGTATTGATCTGACTTTCAGATACTTTATATAATAATTATATCAATATCAAATAATGATTTTAAAACGGTCATGTAACGTTTATCGCATTTGATTTTTTAGGTATCCTCTTTTGATCAACAAAGTGCCGCAATTGATATTCTTAAGAAGATATCAACAGTAATGCAAGAAGGAATAGATAATAGGCATCTACAACGATTACCACACATAACATTATTAAATATTGAATACTATAATATCGCATTAAAACCATTATTAGCTGAATGGGCATATTTATGGCTTCAGAAACAGCATTTATATGGTATCAACAAAGATGAGTCCATTCAATATATGTTAGAGGGTGCAGCAGCGCGAAGTGATGCTACAGTGAAGATAACATTAATAGATTTAGCAATATCTAAATTAAAAATTATAAATGGATTAGAAAGTCCAATTATTAGACCAACATTAGCACATCAAAAATCAATGAATTCTGAAGAGTTATCAAGAAATGAAGAACGAATAATGAAAATAAAATCAAAACAATATAGTTATGACGTTGATGATGATGATTTTGTTTATCAAGAGTTGATAAATTTTCAATTAGAAGAGTTACATATTGCGAAGTTATCAGCATTAGAACATCAAAATCTAGTGAATGATATATATATGTTAGATGAAAAGATTGATTTAACAACTCGTGATGGCACCTATCAATTACAAGAGATTCAAGGAGCTATCAGTGTATTGAATAAAAAGATTCTAGAACTAGAATGCCCAAGAGATGATTCATTAGATAATACAGTAATTGTATGGTATTCACAAGCATTTGCTATCACAGCCGGTATTGCAAGCACAAATTTAGGCTTATCGAATTCAATTAATCAACCTTCAGGAAATTCATCCGTACCCAATATATGTAGTCAAATAGAAGATTTAGGTTATACAGTTAAATGTTGTAGTGATGCTGATGAAGCAATATCTAGAGTTCGTGATTTACATAATGAAGGGAGATTAAGATGTTTGATTATAGGTGGTGATGAAGTAGGATTATCTTGTGGTCCATCATGTATTAAAATCCATGATAGTGAGACGTGTTTAAGATGTGGTGAAGATTGGTCTAATCATAATGGTCATGTTTGTTTAACAATTGGTGGAAGAGGAACTTGGAAATTAGATAAAATCGATCAAAGTGATAAAAAGTTAGATACGTTACAAATTGTTAAAAATTTAACAGATTCTGAAAATTCATTTTTACAGTCGCAACCAATATTACCAGCATTAAGAACAGCAATTTATTCTGCACATATGAATTTGAAAGAAGATGAAAGAATGGAATTTTGGAAATTAGGATCAACAGTAACTGAAGATAGTAAACAGCTAGTTACTTGGGTCCATGGATTGCCGAAATGGAATGTTGAAAAAAAAATGAAAGATGTTGAGGATGAGGATGATGATGGTGTTGATAATGACCAGAATTATGTAACCAGTAAGAATAAGAATGTTAAAAATAAGATTGATTCATCACATAATACAGATAAGATATTATTAACAACTTACAAACAAGAATTACTTCAATTAGAATTGAAGAAATCAACAATTTCAGATAAAGATGAATTTGAGCGGAAAAAATTACAATTACAAATTACTGAAAAACATACCTCGTTAGAATTATCTGTACAAAATCGTATAAATATTTTAGATAAAGCAGAATTATCATACAAAGAAATGATTGATATGTTGAAGAATAGTTGTGTTACTGAAGATACAAATGTAAATGATGATAAAAGTACAGCCAATAGTGATGAAGCATCATTATCATCATCATCATTAGTATCATCATCCTTGCAATATAAATCTCAAAATGTTGGTTCACATTCAGCACGTGATGCTGCGTTAGCAATCGGATGGTTACAACAAAATCATAAATTTATCAATGATCCAAAACAACTAATCAAACATAAATCATTATTACAAAAGTATAGAAGTAATATAAATAATGAAATTTCATTTCTTAATCGAATGTTATTAGCAGCTAAAGTTGTAGCACATGTTAAATCACCAATATTGAAGAAAATTTTAAATTTATGTCAAAATTGGTTAAGAACATACTTACCTCATTGTTTAGCAAAGATAAATCGTGTTTCATTTGGTTTACTTAGTACAGAAGATTGTAAAAAAGCTTTAAGTATTGATCCCTTCGTACCAAGATCAAGATTGAAATTATCAGTGCCATTTATTGGAAAAGATGTTCCATCAAGAAGTTCAGAATTTGCTCATCCTGATGTAATAATAGGTTTAACAATTTTAGCTTATCGTTATACTGGATTGAGAAAGGATGATTTTATTGATATTATTGATAATTTAACGTCACGATTTAGTCAAGAAATTGGCCCTGCACGCGATCGAGAATCATCAATACGTCATGAGAAGTGGATTTTTGCTTCAGGTGGTGCGATAAGAGGATTGAAAACTACTAGAGATGGGAAAGTATGGAATTTAAATAAAATAGATGACAGTGCTTCAGGTAGTAGTAGTAGTAGTAGTAGTAGTAGTAGTAGTAGTAGTAGTACAAATGCTTCAACTACTACTACTACTACTAATAATAATGGTAAAAATAATAATGCAAATGAAGAACAGAAATCAAATAAAGAAGTCGTACAGTTAAAATTTCTACAGAAAAGTAATAAAGAGCAAATGGATAAACTATATGAACTCGTGAGATATGAACCTTTAGTCATTCATCATTACTTACAAAATTCAGTATTTCCTCAATTTATGAGATCACAGAAATTAAAGATTTCTGCATCGGGTCAAGCTGTAGGGGGTGATATTTTAGTCGGTAAAAGAGTGGGTTTTTCTGGTACACCTAGTGATTTATTGCCACAAGAATTAGGACGATGTGATTATGAAACAGGTGATGATGGTATGATGTTAACAACATGTTTAGATCGACAAATTACATCATATGAATATATTGATGATCATTGGAATGTCGAATTTCTATTACAACGTATAGCAATGTCAGAAAATCCACGTTATCATGCTTTGATTGATACTGGAGCTTTAATTACTGGGTACTCTAATAAAGAAGTTGCTCATCAGTTATTAGATCGTGGGTTATCGTGGTGTGATGGGATTGTATTTCTTGATGATGAAGATAGACAACAAGTATTAGTTAGAGCTACTGGTCGTGTAGTAAGTGCTGATCAATGTGGTGTTGCGTTAGAGAGAAGATTTGCTTTCTATGATCAAATACATACTACTGGAATGGATATTAAGCATGTTGTGAATGCAACAGCTGTTATCACATTAGGTATGTTGGTCTTTAAGTACATCTGATGTATATATGTATCTTCTGCATATAGAGATATGATATACTATAGTGATGATATATAATGTAATATATTTTTCTCTAATTTTATTAGTTCCTTGATTATAAGTTATACTACTTAAAATATATGGTGTAGGCAGATATATGCTCTAATTGCTTTCTGTATTGGTTTTTATTTTTTTCTATAGGCAAAGATATGGTTTTTAGAGATTATGTTCAAGGTGCATATCGAATGAGAGGTATCGGTGTTGGACAGAAAGTACATGTGTACGTCATACCAGAAGTGAAAGAATTGATGCAGAGAGAATTGCTTCAAGTCGAAAGAACATCATCATTATCAGCATCAACATCATCTCCATTATTATCATCTTCTTCATCATCATCATCAAATGATGATCATGTTTTGGAGGATATTGTAGCTTGGTTAATAATTAATTCTTTGAAATCGGAACAAACTCAATGGACAATGCTATGTATTCAAAATATTGGAAATCTATATCGTAAAAATGCATTTAAGACACTTCATATGTCAACAATGGTAAATGCGAATACTACTACTTCTAATACTTCTATATCTACAATTTCGTCATCATCATCCTCAACATCAACAGAGTCAACAATAATAACTATCAGTGAAAGTGCTTTAGATGTTTTCAATGAATCTATCGATTTCTCTTTAGAAGCAGGTGTCCCTGATCCTATCCCTTTTGAGCAGAAATTAAGAGAAATGTTAGATAATCATGAAGCCTTTCTACTACCAGAACAACATAAAATCGGTTATCATATCATGGAAGTCGTGGGGCAGTTCTCTATGATTGAAGGTAATGATGATTGTGTGATCGATCTATCTACTCTTTCTATCACAACATCTATAGTTTAATCACAACATTCCTTCCTCATTCTCTCACTAATTTATTCATTCTCTACTTATCCATCTATCTATATACATTCATTTTTATTTACTATACATCACATCGTGAATATTGATATACCTATCTATATATATCTATGTAGGTGCAGCTAATCGTCTTGATACAGAACAAGAACGTGAACAAGAACAAGAGCAAGAAAAAGAAGTAGAAGCAAGAAAAGATCAGCAAATTGAAGTAGAGAAATTTATCGATCGTGAGTTTTCAAGACAAGAAGAGATACAGAAACCATGGTCATTTCATATATTATCACAACCATTACCACCATTACATAAAATGATGATGCCTACTGATCATCCATTTTATCGTATGAAAGATTTCAAGTTAAGATATCATGATTCATTAGAATTTCATGAATCTTTATTATTAAGTAGTAATTTCTTTAATCCTAATTGGTCTGGTTTACGAAGAGTCAAGAATGTGGTTATGGTATGTTATTATTATTTGTTATTTGTTGTTTTATTGCTATTCGTATTTGGTAAATTGAAATTATCTTTATTGAACAATGACGCTTATGTTTTATGGTGTTGTTATTTCTTTTTTAATTACGACGATGATGATATGTAAAGCGCGTCCTAGGAATTCCTATCATCTTCATCAGTTTATCTTTTATCTTACATAACTTTAATAGGTTATGGAGTTCATTCCATCAACATTACCGGAAGATCTGAGATTGATGCATGAGATCCAACAAAATGATGATAGTGATGACAGTATTAGTAATGATAGTAGTGGTAGTTTATCATTACCTCAAGAAGAGACCTTAATGAAAGCATATGCTTTGTTAGGTATGAAAGTGACAATGTCTTATTTGACAATGTCTTATTTGATGTTTGTATACTCACTTTATATATTATAAACAATTTTTGGACCATCTTCACTAATGTCTGTAATGTTATCTCTTTGATGAATTCTATTTATGTATGTCTTACGTGAAATGATATTAATAAACTTTTTATCTAGGTTATCAAGCTAATAAACAAGGTAGTAATGGACTGTTATCGAGAGTTGATTTAAAGCATGCAATCAAAGCTTTTACTGATAATGAACCCACTGATGATTTATTAGATGCAGCAATCAATCGATTCTGTAAGAGTAGTAGTAGCAAAAGCAATAGTAGTAGTGATGGTAGTACTAGTAGTAGTTCCACAATGATTTCATACAATGAATTCAAAAAGTTACTTCTAAGTGGTTTACTACAACCAACTCACAAAGGACGTTACTGGGTTGGTATATCATTATCGGAAGCAGAAACTATTCGACGTATCATACATATACGAAATAATTACCATAGTAGTAGTAGTAGATATTACAAGAATATTATTCCTAATTTCAATACAGAAATTTGTTTACGTTACAATCCTATCACTGATCATCAACAGCAACAACAATATAATGATTCCAACAATAATAATTATAGTACTAGTACTAGTAACAGTATATTTGATTGTTCCTTAAATTACAAAACAATTATGCCAACATCTTATGAATCATCAATTGTTCATAATTCATTTCGTTTCTTCGATTGTGATATGCATTTCTCATTTCCAGCTGTTAACATTTTAATTAAAAATTTACATAGTTCAATATCTGATCGTGAAAGATTCTTTTTATCAACCATCGGATGTCGTCGTAGAATGGAAAGGAAATGGCAAGAAACGCCATTAGCTAAAGTATTTACTATTGCTAATGAATGGGTATCATTAAAACAAAAGGCACAAGTTGTTTATATTCTAGAAGCATTAAAAGATATTAATATAACTTTATGGGAAGCTTTTACAATATTTGATTATGATAATAATGGTTTAATATCACCATCTGAATTATATGGTGGATTAATATGGTTAAAAATGCCTAATATAACTTCAGAAGATGTATTGGATTTCTTTGAATTAGCTGATATTAATCGAGATGGTATGATTGATTATAAAGAATATATTGATTTATTTACTATTATGGATGATCATCATCAACAACAGCAACAACAGTTAAATACAATAGATACAATTGAACTTAATGATAATGATTATGATAATGTTGATGCAATTGATATTGACAATGATTCAGCAGTAACCATACAAAATAGCAAAAATCGGAAAAGTAATAACTTTGTAAAAGTCGAACCATATGGTACTGAAATTTTACGTGAATTAATAATTCAACGGAAATTAAAAGAACAAAATCGTATCCGTGATGAAAGAATACGTAAACAGATATATGCTGAAGAATTAGACATAAAAATATTTAATGAAGAATTGCATGCAAGTAAATTAAGAAAAGGTGGTGCAAATCCTTTAATTGTTATGAATTGTAATACAATAATGCCAATTCTAGTTTCTTCTTCTACTACTACATCTACTATTAGTGGTAGTAGCAGTAGTACTAATGGTAATAAAAATGTTCATGATATACAATTATCATCAACAGAAATAGCATCACCATCAACAGAAATTACAAATACTACTACGAACACTAATAGTAACAATATTAAAGGCATGTCAATTATTGATTATAGATTCACAACAAATCAGCATCCACTACGATTTAATGCTAGTGGGAAATCAGCATTTGTTCCTATTTATTTAGGCACAGCAGCAAATCATCCTTTAAAGCCAATGAAATGTGATAAAAATCACGAATTAGGTATCTATGATTATTATTGGCAAGAATGCTATCGTTGTAAAATCAGGTAATTATTTTATTTCTTCGTTTGTATGTGATGATAATCATCATGTATGTGATATTGTTTATACTATATTGTTTTGCATTGTATTTTCATTTCAATATGTACAATGTATCTTTTCTATATTCTTTTCTAGACATACAAAATATGTATGCTGGGCATGTTATACATTTTTCTGTTCCACATGTTATGATGGTGATCGAAGAGTTAAAGAAATGGAACGTAGAGATTCATCAAAACATCCAACATTTTTAAGATGTAGTAATACATGTAGTTTCACATTACAAATACCAGCAATAAATGAAATAAATAAAAATAATAACAGTAATAGTAATTATACAATAACATTAGAATTAAGATTTGAAAAGTTACCGTTAATCGGAAATCTACAAAGTCTATTACGATTTTCTATACCAGATATTTCAAATGCACGTAAAATTCATCGTACAAGTGTTTACTTAAATGGAGATGGAATAATAGTTGGCAGACCAATTGAACGTGACGGTAGTATTAATGATAATGATAATAATAATAATGTTGATAAAGAATCGGATTTTATAAAAAGTGATAATGATAATGATGATAAGAAAAATAGTGAGAAGCATAATGAAGGTAATAGTAGCACTGCAATTGATGATACTCTTCTACCAGCTTCAATTGATACTACAACGATTGTAGTAGATAAAGACACAATTAACGAGAATGATACAACTACCTCTACAAACCATGATGATAATAATAGTAAGGATTGTAAAGATAAGGAAAAGGAACCAGTCAGTGATGATAATGTGAATACAAAAGTTTTAATGGGTGTAGCGAATAATGAAAAGAAAATGAATACAGTCAGAATTAGGGCAGGAATCTGGTCTATTGTTTCGGTTGTTGTCAATCCCATGGAAGGAACATTAGAATCATATGTTGATGGAAAGGTGAGATGAATATTTGTTGAGGGAGTATAAGAAGATTAAGAGAATTAAAAGTACAGTATGTGTTGCAAGGATATGAATGATTACTATATCCTGATATAACTAT
>Ga0164294_10004790_pt1 | contig 11715 bp, 9 predicted proteins | sample GEODES005metaG_FD_111479 | JGI IMG/M metagenome (GOLD analysis project Ga0164294, IMG submission 111479) | Oligotrophic lake water microbial communities from Sparkling Lake, Wisconsin, USA - GEODES005 metaG | ecosystem: Environmental > Aquatic > Freshwater > Lake | place: USA: Sparkling Lake... | reverse complement strand
GTGCTGAGCAGGAAAAAAAGGCGCAACAAGAAGCTGAGCGTCGCGCAGAACGCCACGATCAGCGTGGACAAAGTCAATCCAAGTCGGCGGCTGAAGCCAGCGCTAATGTGGATGCCGCCCAAACACGTCAAAAAAACAGCCAAAGCAAGGCAGAGGAAGCCAAAATCCGGCATGAACAAGCCGCCGCCAATGTTGAGGCCGCTCAAGCACGTCAAAAAAACAGCCAAAGTAAAGCAGAGGAAGCCAAAACCCGGCATGAACAAGCCGCCGCCAATGTGCTGGATGCCAAAGTGCGTTCTGAAAAAGCCGCTCAAAACGAGGCTGAACGTGACAAGCGCTTGAAGGAAAAATCCAACAGCACCCGTAAACCACTGCCTGCGCCGCCCTGACTCACCCATTGACCCTATTTCTTGCAGCTTGCCTGCGCGAAAGTCGCCTTGTGCCTAACCACTGTCTCGCTGCCTCAGGCCCCACCATCGACTTACTTGAGCAGCCCGTCTTGCCGCTGCCAGAGTCTGCTTGATGGACCTGGAGCAGCAGGTCGAAGCCGCCTTTGCGCCTGGCGGCATTTTGTCGCGAACGACGGATCACTTTATGCCGCGCACCGGTCAGACCGACATGGCCATGGCGGTGGCCAGGGCCATTGAGGGTGCCTACCCTCTGGTGGTGGAAGCCAGCACCGGCGTTGGCAAAACTTTTTCCTATCTGGTGCCGGCTTTGCTCAGCGGTGAGCGGGTGATGTTGTCAACTGCCACCAAGGCACTGCAAGACCAGCTGTTTGGTCGCGACTTGCCTAAGCTGGTTCAGGCTTTGGGCCTGCCGGTCAGCATGGCGCTGCTCAAGGGGCGTGGCAGCTATTTGTGCTTGCACCGTATGCAGCAGGCTCGCAGCGAGGCCATGACGCCAGAGCGCAGCACCATGCATGCGCTGGCGCGCATTGAGGAATGGTCACAAACCACCCGCACAGGCGATCTGGCAGAGCTGCCCGGGCTCGATGAACGCTCACCGGTGATTGCCTTGGTGACCTCCACGCGTGACAACTGTCTGGGTTCAGCCTGCCCGAGTTTTCGGGCCTGCCATGTCAATCTGGCCCGCCGCGAAGCCTTGGCCGCCGATGTGGTGGTCATCAACCATCATTTGTTTTTTGCTGATCTGGCGGTGCGTGAGTCCGGGGTGGCCGAGCTGCTGCCGACCGTGCGCATTGCAATTTTTGACGAAGCTCACCAGCTCAACGAAACCGGGGTTCAGTTTTTAGGCAAGAACATCACCACCGGGCAATTACTGGACTTTTGCCGGGACATGTTGGGAGTCGGCTTGCAGCAGGCCCGTGGTTTGGTGGATTGGCAAACCCTTGCAGCGCAGACTGAGCGGGCGGCGCGCGAGTTACGCCTTTGCGTGGGCAAGGCTTTTCCGGGCACCAAACTGCGCTGGACCGAGGCTGTCCCCGAAACACTCGACGAGGCGGCCTGGACGCTGGCTCTGCTTCAGATGGCCGAGGCTTGCGAAGCTGCGGCCCAAGCGCTGGACAGTGTGAGTGAGCTGGCTCCTGACTTTGCGCGTCTGCAGGAAAGAGCGATTGAGTTCGGTGAGCGCTTGAAGCACTTTGCAGGGCCCTGCCAGACCGGCTCTGTGCGGTGGCTGGAAGTCGGCGCGCAGTTGAGACTGGTCGAATCTCCGCTGGACATTGCCCAGGCGGTTCAGTCCAAGGTGCTGGGCAGCAGTTCGGAGGGGGCCAAAACCTGGGTATTCACCTCGGCCACCCTGGGCGATGACGACAAGTTGAGCTGGTTCACTCAACCCTGTGGTCTGGCCGGCGCGCAGATCTTGCGCGTGGGCAGTCCGTTTGACTACGCTGTTCAGGCCGCCGTCTATGTGCCGCAGGACTTTCCCAAACCGGGTGAGCCCTCGCACATGTTGCGTGTGGCCGAGTCGGCCGCCATCTGGGCCCGTCGCCTTGGTGGCCGCACCATGGTGCTGACAACCACGCTGCGTGCGCTGCGCGTTATTGCCGATGCGCTGCGCGAGAGCTTCAAGGACTCGGGCGAACTGGAAGTGCTGGCCCAGGGCGACTTGCCCAAGCGCGTGCTGATCGAGCGCTTTCGCCGGGGCAGTGATGCGGGCGAGGTCGGCTGCATTCTGGTGGCCTCGGCCTCATTTTGGGAGGGCATTGATGTGCCCGGCGAGGCGCTGCAAATGGTCATCATCGACAAGCTGCCTTTTCCGCCACCGAACGATCCGATGGCAGAAGCGCGCTCCCGGCACATTGAGTCGCTGGGACGGAGCGCTTTCAACGACTATTTTTTACCGGAGGCGGCCGTCGCGCTCAAGCAGGGGGCCGGGCGGCTGATCAGGCGGGAAACCGATCAGGGCGTACTGGTGGTGTGCGACACCCGGCTGGTCGCCATGGGTTATGGCAGGCGACTGTTGCGGGCTTTGCCGCCCATGCAAAGACTGAGCTCAGAGTCTGAGCTGCTGCAACGCCTGGATTTGCTTACCAAAACTTGTACCACGCGCCCTTAGCGTCTTTGGCATCTTTTGCGCCCTTGCCGCTCTGAGAAGTGCCTCGCGTAAAGGCGCTGTCCGGATAACTTTTTTGCATGATACGCAGGGTGTCGTCACGCAACTGGGTCATACCCATCGCATCGTAGGAGCGGTACAGCAAAAACAGCGCTTCTTCAGCGGCCGGCACATCGCGGTAATTGGTGAGTGCACTTTGGGCGCGGTTGATGGCTGCGACATAAGCGCCACGCGTGAAGTAATAGCGCGCCACATGCACTTCAGACTGAGCCAGCGAATTCACGATGTAGCCCATGCGCAAGCGTGCATCCGGTGCGTAGCGTGAGTCTGGAAAGCGCGCAACCAGTTCTTTGAAGGCCTCGAAGGACTCCTTGGCAGCTTTTTGGTCACGCTCGGCCAAGTCTTGCCTGATCAGGTTACCGAACATGCCCAAGTTGTCATTGAAGTTGACCAGGCCCTTGAGGTAGAGCGCATAGTCCAGAGCGGAGCTCCCGGGGTGCAGCTTGATGAACCTGTCAAGGGTGGCGACAGCCTGTACCAGTTCGCCTGCTTTGTACTGGGTGTGCGCCTTTTCAAGTTGTGCTTGCTGAGCCAAAGGGGTGCCGGCGGCCCGACCCTCCAGCTTTTCATAGAGCACGATGGCTTTTTCGAAAGCGCCAGAGCTGGCTTCGTCTTTGGCCTCGGCGTAAATTTTGTTGGGGCTCCAGCTGGTTGTGGGGTCTGTGGGCGTGCTGGAGCAGGCGGCAAGCAAGCAGCTCAGAATTAAAACTGCAGCAGCTGCGCGAGTCGTGGCATGAACCGCCGATAATTTGAGCAACATCGTGATCGACTCTCTAATGACTGTTTCTGAACAAAGCCCCCTAATTATATCGAGCGACCCCGCAGTCGCAGACCCCTCGGGTGAGTCGCAGGAGGATGCGGACAGCACTCTTGAAGTGGAGTTGCGAGAGGCTGAGATGCCGGCATCGGCGCACGGCGAGCGCTTGGACCGAGCTTTGTCCGGAATTGTGCCCGAGTTCTCGCGCACCTACCTGCAGCAATTGATCGATTCAGGCTTGGTACGCCTGAATGGTTTGCCAGTGAACAAGGCTTCCTTCAAGGTCAAGGCTGGCGATCGCGTGCAAATTGAACTCAGGCCAACCCCGCAAAGCCAGGCCTTCAAACCCGAAGACATGGTCTTGGACGTGGTGTTTGAAGACCCCCACCTGCTGGTCATCAATAAACCTGCGGGTCTGGTGGTGCATCCGGCCCCCGGCAACTGGAGCGGCACCTTGCTCAATGGTTTGCTGGCACGCGATGACGCTACCCGTTTTTTGCCGCGCGCAGGTATCGTGCATCGGCTCGACAAGGACACCAGCGGCCTGATGGTGGTGGCCAAGACCCGCGAAACCATGGACCGTTTGGTCGAGATGATTGCCGCGCGTGAGGTGAGCCGGGACTATCTGGCTGTCGGGCACCGGTCTTGGCAAGGCTCGCGGCAGCAACAAGTGGCGCTGCCCATTGGCCGCGACCCGCGCAACCGCCTGCGCATGGCCGTTGTCGACCTGGAGCGCAATTCAGGCAAGACCGCCATGACCGACATTTCGCTGCTTGACAACCAGGACGCCCATTGCCTGGTGCGTTGCAAGCTCCACACGGGGCGCACCCACCAGATACGTGTTCACATGGCCTCATTGGGTCACCCGCTGGTCTCGGACGAGCTTTATGGCGGCGAGGCAGCAGCAGGGCTGAGCCGGCAGGCATTGCATGCCAGACGATTGGCTTTTGTCCACCCCAGCAGCGCTGTGGCATTGGCCTTTGTCGCCCCTGTGCCGGACGATCTGGAGCATGCCATCCAGGCCTTGGGCCTGAGCTACAATGGAAAATCGTAGTCGTGACGACTGCGCTGGCGTTGCGCAGACCCGGTGTCTGCCCCCATGGTGAATTGCGCTGACTTTTGTCTTTTGACACCAGCCGCTGAGCGACCAGCTCGCTCGCATTTTTATCGGATTTAAAAATCATGAATACGTTGGATGCAAAGTGCGTCCTAGAAACGGCATTGATCTGCGCTGCACAACCTTTGCAAGTGCGCGAGATGGAGGTGCTTTTCGACGGCGTGCTGTCAGCCGATACGATCAAACAATTGCTGCATCAGTTGCAAGATGACTGGGCCAGCCGCGGCGTGGAGCTGGTGCATGTGGCCAATGGCTGGCGCTTTCAGAGTCGCCCTGCCATGCGTGAATTCCTGGACCGCCTGCATCCTGAAAAGCCCCCCAAATACACCCGCGCCACCCTTGAAACCCTGGCCATCATTGCCTACCGTCAGCCGGTTACCCGCGGCGATATGGAGGACATTCGTGGTGTGACCATCAATAGCTTGTTGCTCAAACAACTCGAAGAGCGTGGCTGGGTCGAGGTGATCGGCCACCGTGAAACGGTCGGCAGGCCGGCGCTTTATGCCACCACACGGCAGTTTTTAGACGATCTCGGCGTGGAGTCCCTGGACCAGTTGCCTGTGCTGAGCAGCGGCGAAGGTGAAGGCGCTATGCTTGAACAAATCGAGTTCGGTCTGTCGGATTCCGTAGCTGCCGTTGAGGCTGCCGATGCAGCAGACTCCGCGCAAAGCCTGCTAATTCCAAAAGATGAGCCCCTCGAGCACGCCCCAATTGAATCAGTTGCCAAAGAAGCTCCGGATGCGGTGCAAAAAGATGAATTCCCGGCTGGTCAGCCACCCCTCGCCAGCTGATTGAACGACGGATGCCCCGGCGGCCAAAACATGAAGGCCGGCGGACAACCCCCTGAGCTGGAAGTTTTGAAGCTTGCGCAAGCCGTGAAACCCCTGCATACCCTGGCCCCGGCCAGGCCGATAGAGGCCTTTTAAGCCAAATAAACGATGAATCCTCCAGTTAACCCTATTGCGGCTACAGACACAGCCGAGTCCATGGCTACCGTGGCGGACACGACTCCGGCGCCGGCACTTCAGGCCGAGCCTTTGGATGCCGGCCTGGCACAAGCGCCCAAGCCTGCACACTCAAACCGGCCGGCAGCTGTGCCGGTTTACCAGTTCGAAGATGTGGTCACGGGCCAGTTCGATGCTGATGAGGACGACATTGCCCTGGAGCCACCCAAGCGTGTTTTGTCGGCACAGCCGGAAAGCCCCAAGCTGCACAAAGTGTTGGCGCAGGCGGGCCTGGGCTCGCGCCTGGAGATGGAGCAGCTGATACTCGAGGGCAGAATTTCCGTGAACGCGGAGCCTGCACACATCGGTCAGCGCATTCAGTTTGGCGACAACGTCAAAGTCAACGGCAAGCCCATTCGCGTGCGCATAGACCCGCCGCCGCCCCGCGTGATTGCGTACCACAAGCCCACGGGCGAGGTGGTAACGCATGACGATCCACAAAACCGCCCAACCGTTTTCAGGCGTTTGCCTAAGCTGTTTCAGGGCAAGTGGCAGTCGGTCGGACGCCTGGACCTGAACACCGAAGGTTTGTTGCTGCTGACCAGTTCCGGGGAGTTGGCCAACAAGCTGATGCACCCGCGTTTTGGTCTGGAGCGTGAATACGCCGTGCGCGTTCTGGGCGCCTTGAATGCCGAAGAAAAAAAGCGCCTGCTCGAAGGTGTGCAGCTCGATGATGGCGTGGCTCAGTTCAGCACCATTGAAGCCGGCGGCGGCGAAGGCGCTAATTGCTGGTACCGCGTGACGATTTCTGAAGGTCGCAACCGCGAAGTGCGCCGCATGTTTGAAGCGGTCGGTCACGCCGTCAGCCGCCTGATCCGCATTCGCTACGGCGCCGTGATGCTGCCGCGTGGTTTGAAACGGGGCGCTTTTGTTGAGCTCGATGATCAGGATATTGCTGCCCTGACCAATGCCTTGATTCGTTCGGAAGGCAGGGGCGATCAGCGCTCTGCGCGGCAGCGGCCCGCCGGCGGCCCCGGGGGGCGCGGACAGCGTCGCGAGCGCCCCGCAGACAGCCGTGGCCCGAGGCGACCTGATGCGTACCAGCCTGACACTCCACGCCCCCCTGTGGATCAGCACTTGCATGACGCTGAGACCGGCGAGGCGCTGGAACCCTATGATTTGCAGCCGCCGCCCATGCGCCAGGACGGCGGCCGGGGCGCTGGACGGGGCCCCCGTGGCCCTGGCCCCGGCGGCCCGCGTGGCGGTCAGCGCCAGGGTCCCGGTGGCGGTGCGGGTCAGGGTCAGGGTCAGGGTCAGGGTCAGCAGCGTCGTGGCGATCGCAAACCCAGGCCGGATGGGCCGCCGGCTGGCGCTCAACCCGACCCGATGAAAACCTCCTTCGGCTACATAGGCGCTGAAACTCTCACCCGGCAGCGGCAGGCGCAAGGTCAGCGCCGCCCCGGCGGTGGCTCCGGTGGCGGCGGCGGCGGGCCGCGTCGCGGCGGCTCCGGTAATCGGGGGGGTGGCGCCGGCGGAGGCGGGGGCGGAAGGGGCGGCAATCGCTAAAAACTCGCTGCAGCGTCTTTTCCTTTGGCTCCGGAGGGATAGGTGCTCAGGTTAAAATCAGAGGCTCAGTTCATATTGAACCGCTCCCATAATCAAAATTGAAGGACTACCATGGCTATCGAACGCACTCTCTCCATCATCAAGCCTGACGCTGTAGCCAAGAACGTCATTGGCCAGATTTATGCCCGCTTCGAAGCTGCCGGCCTGAAAATCGTGGCTGCTAAGTTTGTGCATCTCTCGCGTGGCGAGGCAGAGTCTTTTTACGGTGTGCACCGTGCCCGTCCATTTTTCAAGGACTTGGTTGACTTCATGATCTCCGGCCCCGTCATGATCCAGGCATTGGAAGGTGAAAACGCGATTCTCAAGCACCGCGACCTGATGGGTGCAACTGACCCGAAGAAAGCAGCTCCCGGCACCATTCGCGCCGATTTCGCTGAAAGCATCGATGCCAATGCGGTTCACGGCTCTGACGCTGCGGACACCGCACAAGCCGAGATCAGCTTTTTCTTTGCCGGCATGAATATCTACGCACGCTGACATGTTCAAACCGCTGCCTCACTGCCCGGTAACGGGCCGTTGCTGGCCCGGGTGGCGATACCTTGACGGGCTGCGCCCGTCATTCAGACCCGACCTGCTTGGTCGGGTTTTGCGTTTTCAGGCGGGGCGCAGATGCACATGAGCATCAATTTGCTTGATTTTGACCTTGACGCACTGGCCGCTTACTGCGAACAGCTAGGGGAAAAACGTTACCGCGCTACCCAGTTGTTTCGCTGGATTCACCAGCGTGGCGCCAGCGATTTTGCGCTAATGACAGACCTCGCCAAATCGCTGCGCAGCAAGCTCGCCGGCAAAGCGCATGTTCAAGGTTTGAGTGTCATGTCGCGGCACGACTCGGCCGATGGCACCATCAAATGGTTGTTTGACGTGGGTGCGGGCGATGTCATTGAAACTGTCTTTATCCCGGAGGCCGACCGCGGCACTTTGTGCATTTCTTCGCAGGCCGGTTGCGCCGTGGGCTGCCGTTTTTGCTCGACCGGGCACCAGGGCTTCAGCCGCAACCTGAGCGCCGGCGAGATCATTGCCCAGCTGTGGTTTGCCGAGCACTTCTTGCGTCAGCATTTGGCGCGCGACGAGCGCGTGATCTCCAACGTGGTGATGATGGGCATGGGTGAGCCTTTGCAGAACTATGCGCAATTGTTGCCGGCGCTGCGAGTCATGCTCGATGACCATGCTTACGGCCTGTCGCGTCGCCGAGTCACAGTCTCCACTTCGGGGGTGGTGCCCATGATGGACCGGCTCGGGCAGGACTGTCCTGTCGCACTGGCGGTGTCCTTGCACGCTCCTGAGGACGCTCTGCGCGACAACCTGGTGCCGCTGAACCGCAAGTACCCTATAGCCGAGCTGCTGCAAGCCTGCGCTCGTTACCAGGCGCATGCCCCGCGGGACTTCATCACTTTCGAATACTGCATGCTGGACGGCGTCAACGACCAGCCCGAGCATGCGCGCCATCTGGTGGCTCTGATGCGCCATCATGCTGCTGACGGCCTGGACTGTAAGTTCAACCTGATTCCCTTTAATCCTTTCCCGGCTTCTGGATTGCTGCGCTCGCCCATGCCGCAGGTGATGGCGTTTGCCAAAATTTTGCTGGATGCCGGCATCGTCACCACCGTGCGCAAGACCCGTGGTGACGACATCGACGCTGCCTGCGGCCAACTCGCCGGTGATGTTCAAGACCGTACCGGTGTAGCTCAGCGCATGGCCAGTCAGCGCCTGGGCATGTTGGGCGGCATCAAGGTCGTGAGCATGCAGGAGAAACTGCTGTGATCAGACTTGCCGGCAGCCTTGTTTGCATCAGTTTGGCCCTGGCTGCTTGCACACATGGCGGGTCAGGGCCGGCCGCTTGGACGGGCGGCCTGAGCAAAACAGACCTGGCCACTGAGTCGGATGAATCCCCGCAGCAGCGCCGTGCACGCCTGCGCATCGAGCTGGCGGCCGCCTATTTTGAGCAAGGGCAGACCCTGGTTGCCCTGGACGAGGTCAAGCAGGCTTTGCTGGCTGACCCGGGCTTTGCAGATGCCTACAACCTGCGCGGTTTGGTGTATTTGCGCTTGAACGAGCTGCCCCTGGCGGAGGAGAGTTTTCAGCGTGGTTTGGCTCTGCGCCCGAACGATGCGGATGCTTTGCACAACTTCGGCTGGTTGCGCTGTCAGCAGTTGCGTTTTGGCGAATCTGACCAGCTCTTCAAAAAGGCAATTGAAACGCCGCGTTATGCCCAGCCCGGCAAAACATGGATGACCAGGGGGCTTTGCCAGATGCGGGCCGGCCAGCCGCAAGAGGCCCAGGCAAGCTGGCAGCGGGCGCTGGTGCTGGACGCCAACGAGCCTACAGCGGCCTATCAATTGGCACTTCTGCATTACAAACGGGCTGAATTTGAGTTGGCTCAAAGTTATATGCTTAAACTCAACAGTGGTAACTTGGCCAGTGCGCAATCTCTGTGGTTGGGGATTCGCATCGAACGTCAGCTGAACCGGCCAGATGCTATGGCCGCGCTGGGCAGTCAGTTAAGGCTTCGTTTTGCACAATCGCGCGAGTTGATTGCTTTTGACAAAGGGGATTTCCATGAGTGAGGATCCGCAAAAATTGCCGGTGCCAGATGCACCCCTGACAGCGTCTGCGACTGCTGAGTCGGATCCCGTGGAGACACAGCTGCCCCCCACTGAGACAGCCGAACTTCACGCACCTGAAGCTGGCGCGCAAGAGCCGGTGCCGCTTGAAACCGTGCCGGTACTGAGCGCAGGCGCGCTTATCCGGCAAGCTCGCGAGGAAGCCGGCCTGCACATCGCTTCTTTGGCCATGGCGCTGAAGGTGCCGGTCAAGCGACTGGAGGCACTTGAGGCCGACCGTTTTGACTTATTGCCCAGCGCTGTTTTTTCACGAGCCCTGGCAAGCAGCGTTTGTCGCGCGCTGAAGTTAAACCCGACGCAAGTGCTGGCGCAATTGCCAGGCTTGTCCGCGCCCCGTTTGGGTTATCCCGAAGAAAGCCGTTTGGCACCTTATTCATCAGGTTCTTCAGGGCAAAGCTCAACTTTTCTGGGCTCATTGTCCCGACCGGCTTTGGCTGGCGGTGCTTTGTTTCTGGCGGGTGCCGCGCTGTTGGTTTTTTTACCGCCACTGCCCTTTCAGTTTCTCCAAAGTGGGCCTGGCGATAGCGCAGTTGTAACCACCACAGTGGTGCCGCTTGAGCCCCTTGCGCAGACCGCCAATGACACATCAAGCCCCGCTGCGGCGCCCGGCAATGTACCAACAGCTCTGACGCCTGATGCGCGGCCTGCTCCATCAGCATCAGCGTCCGCGCTCCCGGCCAAACCAGCCGGCCCGACGGCCACAGGTACGGTGTCTGCTGCACCCATTGTTCAAGGCCCCGAAACAGCCAAAGGCCCCAGCACGGGTATTGTGGTTTTCGCGCCCACCGAGTCGTCCTGGGTCGAGGTGACAGATGCCCGTGGGGTTGTCCTGCTGCGACGCATGCTCACCCCTGGTGAAGTGGCCGGCGCCACAGGCATATTGCCGCTGAGCGCAGTGGTCGGCCGCGCTGATGTCACCGCCGTGAAGGTGCGCGGCCAAGCCTTTGATTTAACGCCAATTGCCCGCGACAACGTGGCCCGATTTGAGGTGAAATAAAAGTGTCGACCTGTCTTCCAATTCCTTCTGCCGAGCCGCTGGCTCGCCGTTCAGCCCAGGCCCGCGTGGTGTGGGGTTCACGCGTGGTGACCGTGGGTGGTGACGCGCCGGTGCGTATACAGTCTATGACCAACACCGACACTGTCGATGTCATTGGCACTGCGATTCAGGTCAAAGAGCTTGCCCTGGCCGGCTCCGAGATGGTCCGCATTACCGTCAACACGCCCGAGGCGGCCGAGGCTGTACCGCATGTGCGCGACCAGCTTGATCGCATGGGCATCGACGTCCCTTTGATCGGTGACTTTCATTACAACGGCCACCGCCTGTTGACCGACTACCCGAGCTGCGCGCAAGCGCTGTCCAAATACCGTATCAACCCCGGCAATGTCGGCAAGGGCGACAAACACGACCGCCAGTTCGGCCAGATGATTGAAGCGGCCGTGCGCTGGGACAAGCCGGTGCGCATTGGCGTCAATTGGGGCAGCTTGGACCAGGAACTGCTGGCCAGTCTGATGGACATCAACAGCGCGCGCCCCCAGCCCTGGGATGCCAAACAGGTGATGTACGAGGCCATGATCACCTCGGCCCTCGAGTCTGCTGCTTTGGCGCAGAAAATGGGCATGGCGCATGAGCAAATCACGCTGTCTTGCAAAGTCAGCGGTGTGCAAGACTTGATCTCTGTGTACCGCGAACTGGCCAAGCGCACCCGTCACCCTCTGCACCTGGGGCTGACCGAAGCAGGAATGGGCACCAAAGGCACAGTGGCGTCTGCCGCGGCCATGGGGATTTTGTTACAAGAGGGCATAGGCGACACCATCCGTGTTTCGCTCACACCTCAACCGGGCGAGGCACGAACGCAAGAGGTGTTGATCGCCGCCGAAATCATTCAAGCCCTGGGCCTGCGCAGCTTTGTCCCCAGCGTCACTGCCTGCCCCGGTTGCGGGCGCACCACGAGCACGACTTTTCAGGACCTGGCCAAGCAAATCGATGATTTTTTACGCGCCCAAATGCCGGTCTGGAAAGCCCAGTACCCCGGCGTTGAAAAGCTCAAAGTTGCGGTCATGGGTTGCATC
>Ga0164294_10004789_pt1 | contig 11718 bp, 6 predicted proteins | sample GEODES005metaG_FD_111479 | JGI IMG/M metagenome (GOLD analysis project Ga0164294, IMG submission 111479) | Oligotrophic lake water microbial communities from Sparkling Lake, Wisconsin, USA - GEODES005 metaG | ecosystem: Environmental > Aquatic > Freshwater > Lake | place: USA: Sparkling Lake... | reverse complement strand
GAGCGACTGCTGGGCGGGTTCGACCACGAGGTCGGCCAGCGGCACGTCGACGACGACTGCGGGCTGCGTTCCCTCAGCCAACGCGATCCGGGCGACGAGCCGCGCAGCCCGCCAGTCGTCGACCGTGATCTCGATCCCATCCATGGCGAGCGGCCGGGGCTGATGGATGAGCACGGCCCCGTCGGCGTCGTGAGCCATGGCGGCCGCATCCGCCTCCGACGAGAGCGTCCGCCACTCGAAGGGCAGTCGGGTCGCGCCGCCGCCGGCACTCGTCGTGACCACTTCGATGCCGCCCGACCACGCCTGCGGCGTGCCGCCCCCCCACTGCACGCGCACGGAGACGGGCCGCGCGTGGGCGGCGGTCGAGACGAACGAGACGGCCACCGCCACGAGCACGGCGGCCGCGCGGACCGACTCCATGACACCGTCCATGCAACACGGGAAGGGGCGAACAACCGCAGGGTTTCGGAGGGGGCGGATGGTAGCGGGCCGTGGGCCGCTGGACCACGCTGGTTTCAGGCCGAAAAGCCCCCGGAAATGCTCAACGCGACTCCACGGCGGCCGGCCCCAACGGCCGCGACCAGGCCGTTGCCCGGTCGCCCGCCGCAGCCGCCTCCGCGAGGGGCCGCAGGGCGTCGATCGCCGCGGCGCACCGATCAGCCACGTCACAGAGTTCGAAAGCGTCATCCGGCTTGGCAAACAGCCGAACAGCCGGCTCACCCGTCGGGCCCGCCGCCCACACGAGGTGCCACGCCGCCGTGGCGATCGCGACCCCCTCCGGCGATTCGATCACCACGCGGTCGCGGCCCCGACTCGACCAGTCGGCGAACAGGCCGGCGAGGCTGACTCCCTCCCACGGCTCGGGCGGCGAGTCGGCGGCGCGGTGCCAGACGAGTTCGGCCAGCGTCACCCCGAGATCCGCCGGCACCGCCAGCCCACCGAACCGCTGTCCGGCCATGCGGCCCGCCGCATCCACGACCACCGCCGGCAGCCGGACAAGTTCTCCGTAGGGTGGCAGCGGCCCGGATCCCAGGCGGCCATGCAGTCCGAGCGGCATGCCCCGGACTCCGCAGATCAGGATCGCCCAGCCGTCGGCGGCCGCATCGAGCAGTCGGCCGAGCCGGCGGTCGAGCAGGGTCACCTGCCCCGCGAACACGTGCCTGAGGCCCACGACCAGATCGGGGTCGGTGTCGGCCGTCACGACGAGGTCCGGCACGTCGGCACCGGCCGGCGGCGGCGGATCGTCAGGATCGACGTAGGCGTCGCGGCACTCGGCGGGCGCGTCCCATGCCAGACCGAGGCTCGCGGCATGGCACCACACCAGGTCGTGGCGGCCGCCGGCCACAGTCGCCGCAGCGGCGTCGAAGAGCCTCGCCAGATCGGTCTGCTCCTCGTCGTCGGCCATCTGAGGCGGCGACGCGGTTGCAACCACGCTCACGTCGGCAGCGGGCCAGATCACCTTCGCCAGCGCCGGATCGTCCGTGACGACGGCCACGCGGCTCGCGGTGGCGGGCCCACTCCGCAAGCCGCCGGCCAGCTCGGCGAGCGTCGCCCGGGGATCGGTGCCCGTGGCAACGAGTCCGTCGAACACGATTCCCCGGGCGGCCACCGCGTCGATCGCGGCCGCCGACACCCAGGTCGACCCGTAGGTGGGCAGGATCCATGCCGGCAGCCGGTCGATCGTCACGACGAGCAGTCTGCCGCTCATGCGGGGCATCCGGGTTTGCGTTGGGGGTGCATGCTGAGCCATGCTGACACGTCCGATCCATGATTTCCACGGGTACGCATGGCCACGTCATCTCGCGACTACCGCACGAAACCAGCCGCCACCGGGGGCATGCCTCCGGGCATTCCGTTCATCGTCGGCAACGAGGCCGCCGAACGGTTCTCCTTCTACGGCATGAAGTCGATCCTGGTGGTCTTCATGACGCAGCACCTGCTGTCGAGCGCGGGCCGACCCGACTTCCTCACCGAGACGGAGTCGCGGGAGTGGATGCACCTGTTCGTCGCGAGCGCCTACTTCTTTCCCGTGATCGGCGGAATCCTCGCCGACGCCTTCCTCGGCAAGTACCTGACGATCCTCCTGCTCTCGCTCGTCTACTGCGCGGGCCACCTCTGCCTGGCGTTGATGGACATGCCCGAGCCCTTCCTGACCGCCACACTCGAGCCCCGCGGCTGGCTGCTGGCCGGCCTGGCGCTGGTCGCGATCGGCTCGGGGGGGATCAAGCCGTGCGTGTCGGCCCACGTGGGCGACCAGTTCGGCCATTCCAACCGCCACCTTCTCGAGCGGGTGTTCGGCTGGTTCTACTTCGCGATCAACTTCGGCTCGTTCTTCTCCACGCTGCTCACACCGTGGCTGCTCGAGCACTACGGTGCCGGCTGGGCGTTTGGCGTGCCGGGGATCCTGATGGCCATCGCCACGTTCGTCTTCTGGCTGGGCCGCCACCGCTTCGTCCACGTGCCGCCGCGGGGGCCCGCCTACTTCTCCGAAACCTTCGGGCCGCAGGGGCTCCGGGCCGTTGCCAAGCTCGTGCCGCTCTACCTCCTCGTGGCCGTGTTCTGGTCGCTCTACGACCAGACGGGCGGGGCATGGGTGCAGCAGGCGCAGCAGATGGACCGCCGCTTTCTTGGCATCGACTGGCTCGAGAGCCAGATCCAGGCGATCAATCCGCTCCTCGTGCTCCTTTTCATTCCGCTCTTCGGCCTGGGCCTCTATCCGCTCGTTGGACGCTTCCTGAACTTCACGCCGCTCCGCCGGATCCTGGTGGGGTTCGTGCTGGCGATCGCCGCCTTCGCGATCTCGGCCACGGCCCAGCAGCTGATCGACGCCGAATCGGCCCGCCTGGCGGCGGCCGGTCTCGGGCCGGAGGGGGCCCGCTGGCCGTCGGTGGTCTGGCAACTCGCTGCCTACGTGGTGATCACGGCAGCCGAGATCCTGGTGTCGATCACCTGCCTGGAGTTCAGCTACACCCAGGCCCCGCCCCAGATGAAGTCGTTCGTCATGAGCCTCTACCTGCTGAGTATCTCGCTCGGCAACCTGTTCACTGCCGCCGTCAACATGTTCACCCGAGACGGCTCCGGCAACTCGACTCTCACCGGCGCCGCCTACTACTGGTTTTTCACCGGCTGCATGGTGGTGGCAACACTCCTGCTCGTTCCGGTAGTCTTGCTTTATCGTCCCCGCGAATACCTCCAGCAGGAAGCCGACGCCCCGGCCCTGGAGTAGCTCTCATTTCCCAAGGATTCCCCGAATGAACACCCGCTCCCCGAATCGTCCCACCCGCCGCTCGTTCCTCGCCGCCTCGGCCTCCGTCGCCGGCACGCTGGCCGCCGCGCCCCGGGCGTTTGCCGCCGCTGAAGCCGCGGCCGGCGCGGAGCCTGCATTCAAAATCTCGCTCGCCCAGTGGTCGCTCCACAACACGCTCTTCTCGGGCAAGCTCGACAACCTCGACTTTCCGCGGACAGCGAAGCAGCAGTTCGGCATCGACGGGGTCGAGTACGTCAACCAGTTCTTCAAGGACAAGGCCCAAGACGCCGACTACATCGCCGAACTCGGCAAGCGGGCGGCCGACGAGGGCGTGACGAACGTCTTGATCATGTGCGACGGCCTCGGCAACCTCGGCGACCCCGACGACAAGGCCCGCACCGCGGCGATCGAGAAGCACTACCCGTGGGTCGAGGCGGCGAAGCGGCTGGGCTGCCACTCGATCCGGGTCAACGCAGCGAGCAAGGGCGAATTCGAGGAGCAGCAGAAGCTGGCCGCCGACGGCCTGTCGCGGCTCTCCGAGTTCGCGTCGCAACTCGACATGAACGTGATCGTGGAGAACCACGGCGGCCTCTCCAGCAACGGCGAGTGGCTGGCGGGCGTGATGAAGATGGTGGGCAAGCCCAACTGCGGCACGCTGCCCGACTTTGGCAACTTCTACGACTACGACCGCTACCGCGGCGTCGCCGACCTGATGCCGTTTGCAAAGGGCGTGAGCGCCAAGAGCCACGACTTCGACGCCGAGGGCAACGAGGTGCGGACTGACTTCAAGAAAATGATGAAGCTCGTGCTCGACACCGGCTTTCGTGGCTGGGTCGGCGTGGAATACGAAGGCAAGGAACTGAGCGAGCCGGAGGGGATCCTGGCGACGAAAAAGCTCCTCGAACGGGTCCGCGAGGAACTCGCGTGACGACGCCCGCGGGACGGTTTTCCTGGGCGGCGTCCCGCGGCCCGGTCGCTCACGCTGGTTGACCGGTTCGCCTGGTGACCGGTAGAGTTCGCCGCCTCCCTCTGAAGACCGCCCCGCCCCTCAAGCCCTCCGATGCCCCATCACGACACCCAGACCCGCGAGTCCGGTCGCGCCCGCCTCGAACGTCTCCTCCGGATCGCGGAAACCCACGTCGGCAAGGGCGTCTTCGCCCGCCGCCGGATCTCGTCCGACGTCGTGCTCGGAGAGGTGCTCGGCACCATCCTCGACAACCATCCGGAGGATTCCAGTTACGTGATGGAACTGGCCGGCGGCAGGCTCCTCGATCCGGCCCCTCCGCTCCGATTCGTGAACCACAGTTGCGATCCTAACTGCGAGATTTTCTACTGGGAGGCTGAACCGGGCGAAGCGGAGGAAGAACGGTTGTGGATGCAGACGATTCGCCCGATCCAACCAGGCGAGGAAATCCTGATCGACTACTGCTGGCCGGCAGACGCGGCGATCCCGTGCCGCTGCGGGGCGCTGACCTGTCGGGGCTGGATCGTGGACCCGGCGGAGCGGCACCTGATCGAAGAAGTGGAACCGACCTGACGCGGCCCCAGGTTCGTGACTGGCGGCTCGCGGGCTGGCTGCTGGCCGCCACGCTGACGGGCCTGGCAGCCTTCGGCATTTCCCGCCTGCGGTTCGATGACGACCTGCAGGCGCTCGTCCGCGACGGCAGTGCCCAGCTCGACCTCGTGGACGAGATCGCCGACGTCTTCGGCCCCCCTGACCGCGACTGCATCGTCCGGGCCGCGGCCCGATCCGGCGACATCTTCGACGCCGAATCGCTCACGGCGTTGGAGGACCTCGCCGGCAGGCTGCGGGGGATCGAGGGCGTGGACGAAGTGCGGAGCATCTTCGACATCCGCCGGCAGGGAACCGCGGGCGTCGTGCTGCCGGTGATCCCACGGACGTCGGACCCGCTCGATGCCGAGTCGCTGGCCCGCGCCAAGGCCCGGGCCAGCGGGCACCCCCTCGTCGCCGGCCACCTGCTTTCGGCCGACGGGTCGTCGTCGCTGCTGCTCGTGCAGCTGTCGGCCAAGGCGGACCGCCCCCCAGCATCGTCGGCGGTCGTCGCGCGGATCGAAGCGGTGCTCGCGGAGTCGGCACCGGCCGAGGGGCCGCTGGCACTCGAGTTGACGGGCCTGCCGGCGCTGCGCGAACAGGCCACCCGGGCGCTCCGCCACGACATGCTGATGTTCAACTCGATCGGCCTCGTGTTGGCCGTGATGCTCTCGGCGGTCGTGGCCCGGAGCCTGCGATCGACCGTGGTCGCGAGCCTGCCCCCGTTCGTCGGCGCGATCTGGGCACTCGGCACCCTCGGCCTGTTGGGCGCGCCTGTGAACATCCTCACCAGCGTGGTGCCGTCGCTGGCCCTGGTGGTCGGCACCTGCGACTCGATCCACTTCATCGAAGACATGCGCCGCAGCGCCCGGCGAGGGATCGACCCGCTGGCAGCCTCGTCGGGCGCCATCCGCCGCATTGGCATGGCCTGCGGCCTGACGAGCATCGTCACGGCGATCGGCTTTGCCTCGCTGGCCGTCGCGAGGATCGAGGCCGTCCGCACCTTCGGCATCGCCGCGGCCATCGGGGCCCTTGCGAGCTTCATGGCGGTCACCCTGCTCACTCCGCTGATCGCCTCGACGCGGTTCTGCAGCGGCCTGCGGCTCGGCCGATCCTCACCGCTGGCCGGCCGAGTGGCAAACGTCCTGGCGGCGTTGTCGGTGCGGCATGCCCGGCCGCTGGTGGTCGTCGCCTGCTCCCTGACAGCGGCCCTGGCGTTCGTCGGTTCAGGCCTCGACGCCGACACCCGGATCATCGACTCGCTGCCGTCAGGGGCTCCGGCTTCCCAGGCCCTGGCCCGCGTCGATGCCGAGTTTGGCGGGGTGATGGGGGTCGACGTGGTCGTCGAGTGGCCGGCAGATGTCGACTGGCGGGATCCTGCCGTGCTCGACGCGCTCGCCCTGGCCGAGGCGGCCGTCGGCCGGGAGGCGGGCATCTCCCGCACGATCTCGCTCTCCACGGTCGCCGCCGGCATGCCGCCGCGGGTTCGCCGGCGGCTCGATGTCGACAGCGTCAGTGACCTCGTCTCGCCGGAGTCGCGGATGGCGTTGGTGCGGGCCCGGGTGGCGGACCTGGGCTCACGCAGGCTGGAGGAGATCTACGATCGGGTCGATGCCTCTCTGGCACGTCTGGAGCAGGATCGACCCGGCTGGCGGTTTCGGCTGGCGGGCATGTCGGTCGTCTCGGCCCGCAACATCCGGCAACTGGTTCGTGACCTTGGCTCGAGCCTCGTGGTGGAGGTGCTCGTAATCGGCTGCATCCTCGCCGTCGCCTTCCGCTCGCCCCTGGCCGGCATCGTCAGCATGCTGCCCAACATCTTCCCGTTGGTGGTGATCGCAACGCTGCTGGTGATCACAGGCCGGTCGCTCGACCCGGCGACGGTGATCGTGTTCAACGTCTGCCTCGGCCTCGCCGTGGACGACACGGTGCACGTGCTCTCAGCACTCACCCGCAACCGCAAGGAGGGTGTCTCCATCGGCTCGGCGGTGCGCCGGGCCGTGTCCGAAATGGGCAATGCCGTGGTGATCGGTGGCGTGGTGCTCACCGTCGGGTTTGCAGCCGTGACGGCCAGCAGCGTGCCGTCGTTGGCCGGGTTTGGCGTGCTTGCCTGTGCCGCGGTGGCGTCTGCCACGGTGGCTGAGTTGCTGTTCCTACCGGCCCTGCTGGTGGTCACCGACTCCGTCGTCACCCGCTGCTGGCCCCTGTTCCGCGATGGGATCTTCGGCGGCACGTCGCCGGGCTGTCGCGCCCGCGGTACCGTCGGGGCAGGTTTTCTACCGGCACCGCCGAGCAGCCTGTAACCTGCCGAGAAGCCTGTAATCCGCCCAGAACACCGGCCCAGAAGAACGCCCGGGCCGGCCGCGCGGGCTGCGGGCGGCCGCCTCAGGCCGGAGTTTCGGCGACGACCTCGGCGAGCGTCTCGAGCGTGCGGACGATCTGGTCCTCCGTGTGCTCGCACGTCAGGAAAAACCGCACCCGGGCCGCCGACTCGCGGACGGCCGGATAGAGGATTGGCCGGGCGTTGATGCCCCGCTCCAGCAGCAGCTGCGACACCCGCATGGCCCGAGCCGAGCTGCCGACGATCACCGGGATCACGGGCGTGTTGTGGCTGGGGCCGGTGTCGAGGCCGACGTCGTGAGCGAGTTTCAGAAACAGTTCAGACCGTTCGCGGAGAACGGCCAGTCGCCAGGGCTCACGGCGGATCACGTGGATCGCCTCGAGTGCCGCAGCCGAGTTCGCCGGGGAGCAAGCGGTCGAAAATACGAATGCCGGCGTCGTGTAGCCGAGGTAGCGGATCAGCCGCTCGGGACCCGCAAGGTACCCTCCCTGCGCGCCGAGCGCCTTGCTGATCGTACCCATCCAGAGATCACCCTCGCGGGCATCCACTCCGAAGAAGTCACAGATGCCGCGACCCTCGGGCCCCATCGTGCCGATGGAGTGGGCCTCGTCGACGTAGAGCAGCGCATCGTGCTTCCGCTTGACCTCCAAAAACCGCGGCAGATCGGGGTAGTCGCCATCCATGCTGTAGACGCCCTCGATCGCGACGACCACGCGGCGGTACTGCGACCGCAGGTCGCGAAGCAGGCCATCGAGTTGCTCGGGGTCGTTGTGTCGAAACGACCGCTTGCCGGCCTTCGAAGACGCCGCTCCCTGCACGATGCTGTTGTGGGCGAGTTCGTCGTAGAGGATCAGGTCTTCGGCACCGAAGAGGTGGCTAAACACTGAGGCGTTGGTACCGTAGCCGCAGGGAAACATCACGGCCCGCTCGGTGCCGATGAACTTTGCCAGTTCGGCGTCGAGGGCGTCGAGCACGGTGTTGTTGCCGCCGACCATCCGGCTCGCCGAGGCGCTGCAGCCGAAGCGGTCGATGGCCTCCTTCGCGGCCCGCTTCACGTCCGGGTGCCCGGCGAGCCCGAGGTAATCGAAGCTGGTAAAGGAGATGGTCTCGCGGCCCCGCACGGTGGCGACGCGGCCCTCCACCCGTTCGTTGGCGAGGAGAAACGGGTTTTCGAGGCCGGCATGCTCCAGCCCCGCCAGTCGCTCCTCGAGCGCCTCGCACTCCGGCCATGGCGAATCGGCCGCTACCGGGGCCACGGGACGGTGGGCCGATGACAGAGGCTCGGCGGCAGCGGGGGCCGCCGCCCGATCAGCGGCATCAAACATGTTGATGGCGATGCACTCAACCACGTCGCCACAGCAACGCATGCCCGTCAGCCACGACGCATGAAACCGCATCTCGTAGTGGCCCTCCAGGCGGCTGACAGCATCGAGAAACCGCTCGGCGTCGATCCCGGCGTCGGCGATCACCGAGTCTGCGGAGAGCCGCCGCATCTCGCCAGCGGGACGAACCTGTTCGAGGGCCGCGAGCACGACCCGCGAGATAGCCGTTCGGCCGGAGGCGTTGGGCACCTTTCGCACGGCAAGCCCATGGGGCCAGGCTGGCACGGTGGCGGAGCCGAAACCAGGACCAACCTGCTGCAGAAGTTCGGGTGCCATGACGTGGCCCTCTTTGGATCGTTGTGCCGAACGATCCGCGGGGATCGTCGATCACAGTGACTCGCGACGAGCAGCACTATACGAAAACGGCGGGGAGTCGGCTGCGCCCGCAAGCCCCCGTGGCGATGAAAAAGCCTAGGCAGCCGCCGCCGCGCGGAAAAATCTTCCGCTCGTATGGAGTGTGCGGCCCCGCGTCGAGCGGCCGTCGGCCCCGCGTCAGCTCATCAGGAGTTTCCGGAGCACGAACGGCAGGATGCCGCCCGCCATGAACTGGTCGAGTTCCACCGGGGTGTCGATCCGCACGAGGCAGGGAATCTGCTTCGTCGTTCCGTCGGCCCCAGTCGCCGTGACCACGACGGTCGACCGCGGTGCGAGCCCCTCGAAGGGGATCTCGAAGGTCTCCTCGCCGGTGAGCCCGAGCTGCTGCCACGGCTCGGGGAGCACGAGCGGCAACACCCCCATCCCCACCAGATTCGAACGGTGGATCCGCTCGAAGCTTGCAGCCAGCACCGCCCGGACGCCGAGCAGCATAGTGCCCTTGGCGGCCCAGTCGCGGGAACTGCCCGTGCCGTACTCGGCGCCGGCGAGCACGACGAGCGGCGTCCGCTGCTCGCGGTACTTCACGGCCGCGTCGTACACCGGCATCACTTCGGCGCCGGGCAGCAGCCGGGTCACGCCCCCCTCCGTGCCTGGCACGAGGAGGTTGCGGATGCGGATGTTGGCGAAGGTGCCGCGGGTCATCACCCGGTCGTTGCCGCGGCGGGCCCCGTAGCTGTTGAAGTCGGCCGGAGGCACGCCGTGCTTCACCAGGAACGTGCCGGCCGGACTCGCCTTGGCGATGCTGCCCGCGGGAGAGATGTGGTCGGTGGTCACGCTGTCGCCGAGGGCGAGAAGCACGCGGGCTCCATGGATGCTCGCGGGTGCCTGTGGTTCCCGCGAGAGTTCTGCGAGGAACGGCGGCTCCTGGATGTAGGTGCTCGCCTCATCCCAGTCGTAGAGTTCACCCGTGCTCGTCGGCACCGCATTCCACCGCGGGTTCGATTCCCAGACATTGTCGTAGCGCTTCTGAAACTGCCCGGGCACCACGCTCGCCTCGACGGTAGTGCGGACCTCCTCGGCGGTCGGCCAGATGTCTTTAAGAAACACGGGCGCACCATCCGTGCCGATCCCGAGTGGCTCAGTGGCGAGATCGATGTCGGTGGTGCCGGCCAGCGCGTAGGCCACCACCAGCGGCGGGCTGGCGAGCCAGTTGGCCTTCACGAGGGGATTCACGCGGCCCTCGAAGTTGCGGTTGCCGGAAAGCACCGCGGCCGCGACGAGGTCGCCCTCGGTGACCGCGGCGGCCACGTGATCGGGGAGCGGCCCCGAGTTGCCGATGCAGGTCGTGCAGCCGTAGCCCACCGTCTCGAAGCCGAGGGCGTCGAGATCCTTGGCCAGGCCAGACTTCTCGAGGTAGTCGGTAACCACGCGGGAGCCGGGAGCCAGGCTCGTCTTCACCCACGGCTTCGTGGCGAGCCCCTTGGCGACCGCCTTTCGGGCGACGAGCCCGGCGGCCACCATCACGCTGGGATTGCTCGTGTTGGTGCAGCTGGTGATGGCGGCGATCACCACGGCACCGTGGCCGATCTGATCGGAGCGGCCGGGCTCGCGGACCGTGCCCGTGCGAGTGAGCGCCGCCCCCTCGAGCGCGAAGCCCCGCTTGGCCGTCGGCGCGGTGAGCGATTCGGCAAAGGCCCTCTTCACCTGCACGAGCGGCACGCGGTCCTGCGGCCGCTTCGGGCCGGCGAGACTCGGCACCACGCTCCCCAGGTCGAGCGACAACCGCTTGGTGAACTCGGGGATCGGGGCCGCGGCGGTGCGAAACATCCCCTGCTCCTTCATGTACCGCTCGACGAGCGTCACCTGCTCGGCCGGCCGGCCGGTGAGCCGCAGGTAGGTCAGGGTCTCGTCGTCCACCGGGAAGAAGCCCATCGTGGCCCCGTACTCGGGGGCCATGTTGGCGATCGTGGCCCGGTCGGCCAGCGACATGCCCTCGAGACCGCTCCCGAAGAACTCGACGAACTTTCCGACCACCCCATCCTTCCGCAGGATCTCGGTGACCGTGAGCACCAGGTCGGTGGCGGTGGCGCCGGCCGGCAGGCGGCCTGTGAGCTCAAACCCGACCACCTCGGGCAGGAGCAGCGACAGCGCCTGGCCGAGCATCACGGCCTCGGCTTCGATGCCACCCACCCCCCAGCCGACCACCCCGAGTCCGTTGATCATCGTGGTGTGGCTGTCGGTGCCGACGAGCGTGTCGGGCACGGCCACCTTCATGGTCCCGTTGCCCGCCGGATCGTCGCGGAGAAATACGCAGCCGGCGAGGTACTCCAGATTCACCTGATGGACGATGCCGATCGCCGGTGGCACGACGCGAAAGTTGCGGAACGCCTGCTGGCCCCACCGCAGGAAGGCGTACCGCTCGGCATTGCGACCAAACTCGATGTCGACGTTTTTCTCGAGCGCGTCGTGCGTTCCGAAGAAGTCCACCTGCACCGAATGGTCGATGACGAGATCCACCGGCACGAGCGGATTGATCTTTCCGGGATCGCCACCGAGTCGCTTCATCGCCGCCCGCATCGCCGCCAGGTCGACCACGCACGGCACCCCGGTGAAGTCCTGCAGCACGACCCGGGCCGGCTTGAAGGGGATCTCCTGCTCGGCAGGCTGGGCGGCATTCCAGGTTGCGAGCGTGCGGATGTCGGCCTCGGTGACCTCGTAGTCGTCGCAGGTCCGCAGCAGGGCCTCGAGGATCATCCGGATCGAGTATGGCAACCGAGAGGTAGTGGTGATGCCGGCATCGTCCAGCGCCCGGAGGCGATAGAGCGTGGCGGGGCCAGAGCCGGTGTCGAACGTGGCCCGGGAAGAAAATGGATTGGCAGGGGTG
>Ga0164294_10004782_pt1 | contig 11730 bp, 9 predicted proteins | sample GEODES005metaG_FD_111479 | JGI IMG/M metagenome (GOLD analysis project Ga0164294, IMG submission 111479) | Oligotrophic lake water microbial communities from Sparkling Lake, Wisconsin, USA - GEODES005 metaG | ecosystem: Environmental > Aquatic > Freshwater > Lake | place: USA: Sparkling Lake... | reverse complement strand
CGGCGTCGAGCCGTGGCCGATGACCGCCGACTGGTGTCGAATGGCAACATCACCCGGCTCGACAGCAGGAAGACGTGGAGAAAAGCCTGACGGCGGGCACGATGTCACTCCATGAGTCGACGGGCATCGCATCGAGCGCTGCTGCACTGTATCCACAGCCGGCTAGCGAAGAGCCGCGGCAGATTCCGGAAACCGGTCCTGGATCGCCTGCACGGAGAGCGGCTCGGTGCGCATCGCCTCCATGGCCCGGATGCAGGCCTCGGCGGCCGGCAGCGTGGTGATGCAGGGCACTCCATACTGCACGCTGGCAGCCCGGATGCGCCCTTCGTCGGTTCTGGCCCCCTTGCCCCGGGGAGTGTTGAAAATGAGCTGCACCCGGCCGTCGATCAGGTGATCGATCAGGTTGGGATGCCCCTCCTGCAACTTCTTCACCACCTCGACCGGAATCCCGGCGGCGGCGAGGCTGCGGGCGGTGCCCGAAGTGGCGATCAACTCAAAGCCGAGCTGCACCAACCGCCGCGCGTAGTCGACCATCATTTCCTTGGCCTGTTGGCTCGCCACGCTCAAGAAAATGCGCCCCGTTTCCGGCAGGAGGATGCCGGCGGCGATCTGGCTCTTGGCGAAGGCGATGCTGAAGCAGTCGCTCACCCCCATCACCTCGCCGGTGGAACGCATCTCTGGCCCAAGGGCGATATCGACTCCGGCAAATTTCACGAACGGAAAAACACTCTCCTTCACGCTGACGTGCGAGGGAACCGGATCGCTATCGATCCCCTGCTCCGCCAGGCTCACGCCCGCCATCACCTTCACCGCCACCTTGGCCACCGCCAGGCCGGTGGCTTTGGCGACAAACGGCAGCGTGCGGCTGGCACGCGGATTGACTTCGATCACATAGAGCGTGGGGCGTCCATCCTCCCGCTTCACGGCAAACTGCACATTCATCAGCCCAATCACGCCGAGGCTCCGCGCGAGCCCACTGGCTGCCGCCTTGATCTCCGCCACCATCTCCGGCGACAGGCTGTGGGGCGGGATGCAGCAGGCAGAATCGCCCGAATGGACGCCCGCCTCCTCGATATGCTCCATCACGCCGGCGATGATCACAGTGCGGCCGTCGCAGATGCAGTCGACATCGACTTCGATGGCATCCTCGAGAAACCGGTCGATCAGCACCGGCTGCCCCTGCGCCACGGCGAAGGCCTCTGCCACGTAGCGTTCAAACTGCACGTTGTCGTAGCAGATCTCCATCGCCCGGCCACCGAGCACAAAGCTCGGCCGCACCAGCGACGGATAGCCGATGCGCTGCAGCTCGCGGCGGGCCTGCTCCAGCGTTCTGGCGATGCCGCTGGCGGGCTGCTTGAGCCCCAACCGCTCCAGCAAGTCACGAAACTTTTCCCGATCCTCAGCCTGCTCGATCGTGTCGACGGAGGTGCCGATGATCGGCAGCCCGGCGGCGGCCAGTGCCCTGGCCAAATTGAGCGGCGTCTGCCCCCCCAGCTGCACGATCACCCCATCGGGATGGATGCGGTCGGCGATGTTGAGCACGTCCTCGCAGGTGAGCGGCTCGAAAAACAGCAGGTCGCTGGTGTCGTAGTCGGTGCTGACCGTCTCCGGATTGGAGTTGACCATCACGCTCTCGATCCCCATCTCCCGCAATGCATAGCTGGCATGGCAGCAGCAGTAGTCGAATTCGATTCCCTGCCCGATCCGGTTGGGACCGCCGCCGAGGATCATGACCCGCTTCTTGCCGGGTTGCTTGGGACGGGTTTCGTCCTCTTCTTCCCAGGTGGAGTAGTAGTAGGGAGTCTGGGCCTCAAACTCGGCCGCGCAGGTGTCGACCGCCTTGAAGGTGGCGAGAATGCCCCGCCGCTTCCGCTCCTCGCGCACCTCCATCTCAGAGGTCCCCAGCAGAGTCGCCAGCTGGCGGTCGGAGAACCCCGTCTGCTTGGCGGCCCGCAGGAGGGGGCTGTCGATATTCGCCAGCGAGCCAACCGCCTGCAGCAGGGCTTCCATCTCCACGATCTGCAGCATCTGGTCGAGAAACCAGCGATCGATATTCGTGGCCTCGTGGATCTCCTCCACCGTCATGCCTGCCTTCATGGCGTAACGCAGATACCAGATGCGGTCGGGATCAGGTCGCGAAATCCGGGCGCGGATGTCGTCGAAGGCGGGCTGGGCCGCCGTTCCCCACAGATCCTTGCCGTCGCATCCGAGCCCAAAGCTGCCCACCTCCAGCCCCCGCAGCGCCTTTTGCAGCGCTTCTTTGAAGGTGCGGCCGATCGCCATCGTTTCCCCGACGCTCTTCATCTGAGTGGTCAGCCGGCTGTCGGCCTCGGGGAATTTTTCGAAGGCGAACCGGGGCACCTTCACCACCACATAATCGATCGAGGGTTCGAAGCAGGCCTTCGTTTTGCGGGTGATGTCGTTTTGGAGTTCGTGCAGACGCCAGCCCACCGCCAGCTTGGCGGCGATCTTGGCGATCGGAAATCCGGTCGCCTTGCTGGCCAGCGCCGAGGAACGGCTGACGCGGGGATTCATCTCGATGACGATCATCCGGCCGCTTGCGGGATCGACGGCGAATTGAATATTGGAGCCACCCGTTTCCACGCCAATGGCGCGGATCACAGCGAAACTGGCATCGCGCATCCGCTGATACTGGCGATCGGTGAGCGTCATCGCGGGGGCGACGGTGATGGAGTCGCCGGTGTGCACACCGCAGGGATCGAAGTTTTCGATGGAGCAGATGACGACGGCGTTGTCGTCGGCATCGCGCATCACCTCCATCTCATATTCCTTCCAGCCCAGAATCGACTCCTCCACCAACACCTCGCCCACCGGCGAAAGATCGAGTCCGCGCTGCACCTTCAGGTCAAATTCTTCGCGGTTGTAGGCCACCCCGGAACCCGACCCGCCGAGCGTGAAACTGGGCCGGATCACCGCCGGCAAGCCAATGTCGGCAAGCACTTCCCGGGCCTGGGCCAGCGATCGCACGATGGTGCCGCGGCAGGTTTCCAAGCCGATTTTCCGCATCGTCTCCTTGAAAACTTCGCGATCTTCCCCGCGGCGGATCGCCTCGGCCTTGGCGCCGATCATCTCCACGCCGTGCTTGGCGAGCACGCCATGGCGTTCCAGTTCCAGGGCCAGATTGAGCGCCGTTTGGCCGCCGAGCGTCGGCAGCACGGCATCCGGCTTCTCCACCTCGATCACCTTTTCCAGCATCTGCCAGGTGAGCGGTTCGATGTAGGTGCGATCGGCCGTGTCCGGATCGGTCATGATCGTGGCTGGATTGGAATTCACCAGCACGACCCGATAGCCGTCTTCCCGCAGGGCCTTGCAGGCCTGCGTGCCGGAATAGTCGAATTCACAGGCCTGCCCGATGACAATCGGGCCGGAGCCAATGAGCAGAATGGTGTGGAGGTCGTCGCGGCGGGGCATGAACACTCTGCTGGAGGTGGGCTTGGGGCGGGGTGCGGGCAAACGCCCCCAGCGTAGCATCCCGACTGCCCATTGGGCAACGAACGCCTACAATAGCCGCGTTCAGGGCCCCTGCATTTCGACCACCCCTCTTTTCCACTGTTTGAGGAACCCCGCCATGGCCATCTCCACCCCAGCGCTCGACGCCCTGCGCGACGCCCGCCTGGCAACTCCCGAACTGAAGGACATCCGGCTCAACCTCTCCAGCGTGCTCGCCGGCGAAAACCTGCCCGACTCACAGGCTTTCGGCACAGGGTTGGCCGCGGCTGTTTTTCTCAAGTGCCAGCCGCTGGCGCAGGCGATTGAGGCCGACATGCGTGCCGGGCTGGCAGCGGCGGCCGAGCCGCTCATCTCCGATGCGATCGCGGCAGCCGCACTCATGGCGATGAACACCGTCTACTACCGCTTCCGCCACATGATCGGCAAGGAGAGCTATGGGGCACGCACGCCGCGTCTGCGGATGAGCCGGATGGCCCAACCGGCCACCAGCAAGCAGGAGTTTGAGCTGATGAGCCTCGGCTGCGCGGCACTGGCCGGCTGCGAACTCTGCCTCCAAAACCACGAAGCGAGCCTCATCCACTTAGGCCTCAGCGAGGACGCCTGCCACGATTGCATACGGATTGCCGCCGTGATGGCTTCCGTCTCGTGTGGGCTGGGCGAGTAGACGACTCGGCCGGCGTGGCGTGCTGGTCAGACGGAGTGCTGCTCAGGTAGAGCGGGCCCCGGAGCCCGAGCGCAGCGGCTCGTGGATGCCGAAATAGGCCTCGCCGAGCCGTAGCAGCTGATGGTCGGTGATGTCGTCGATATCGGTGCGGACGTTCCCCACGATCTTGGCGGCCAGATCGCGGTGGTGTTTTTCCAGATAGCCTTCGAAGACGTGGCTGGCGTTCGATTTGCCGTTGCCATGGCCGAGCAGGAGCAGCTTCTGGCACGGGGCAAGCGCGTGGGCAAGGGCCTTGAAATAGGCGACCGCCTCCGCGTGGTCGGCCTCAAAGGCCCCGCTGGGATTGCCGTGGTGGTGGAGCAGGTTGTGGTTGAGATGGCCGGGATCGGGAGCGGTCACCCGCTGCGGACTTGAGTGGCTCGCAGCATCGATTGCATAGATGCGGCAGCGGTGGAAATCGACGGCCGCCACGGCCAACTTGCCAGCCAGATCGACGGCATGGGTGACATCAGAGGCAGCCATAAATGAAAATCCTGAGAGAGGAAGGGCGGAACGAAATCCACTCTAGGGCCTCCAGCAGCCGGAGTAAAGCGTGTGGCCACGCGCAGCCGGCAGCCCCCCTTCAACCCCTCTTTACCCCCAGCGAGCGGCTCCTCCGGGCAGCCTCCGCTCAGCCCCCGAGTTCGCGCAGGTATTCCAGCGTGTAGATGCCGCTGGAGTGGCCGTCAGAAAATTCAATGCTGTAGGCATACTGCCCCACCGGCTGCATGCCGGTCACTGCCAATGCGACCACGTCGGTTGGCTGCAACACTTGCAACAGCGGCGGCGGAGCGACCGGCTGCCCCCGTTTTTCCCGGCAGGTGGCGCAGGGACAGGCCTCCCGCAGCAGTCGCGGGGAGTAGGTGCAGGGCACCGCATCGGACCACACGATCTCGATCGAGCCATCGCTCAACCGGCGGATGCTCTGCGGGATCGGCTGGCCGGAAGAACCAGAAATGGGCTGGGTCATGCGTGAGTCTCTGGAGAAGGATCGCCACCGCGGCGGGTGCGGTGGTCTTCGAAACGCCTGCCCTTCCCCTCGAAGCGGGGCAGGCTGCCGATCGGCACGGTGTTCACATCGACGCGCAGGCCGAGGCGCATCTGCAATTCTTGGGCGACGCGCTGTGGGGCAGCGAGGCGGTCTTCAATCTCCAGCGAGATTTTATCGAGACTCTCGTGGGTGAAGACGCTCAGCCGATATTCCACCACCTCGGGAAAGCTGCGCACGATCTCCTCGATCGACCGGGGAAAAATGTTGACGCCGCGCACCACGAGCATGTCGTCGGTACGGCCCAAAATGCCCCCCTCCAGCCTTACCCAGGGGCAGACGCCACGTGCCAACTCGCCGGGGGACGGCCAGCGGGGCCGGACAAGATCGCCGGTGCGGTAACGGATCACCGGAGCGCCAATCCGCGCGAGCGTGGTGAGCACCAGTTCGGCAATCTCCCCCTCCTCTGCCGGCTGCCCGGTTTCCAGGGAGAAAAATTCGGGGTGGAACCAGGGCTCAATCACATCCACCCCATAGCCATCGAGATCCCCCACGCCCCACGGGCCCACCTCGCTGGCCCCGGCATGATCGAGCACCTGCGCCCCCCAGGCGGCGGCGATCCGCTGCCTGACCGCGGGCATGGAGCCTCCCGGCTCGCCCGCCACAATCACCAGCCGGATCGGCAGGGCGGCTGGATCGAGCGAGCGATCGGCGGCGACCTCGGCCAGATGGAGCGCGTAGCTCGGCGTGGCGATCAGAACGGTGGCTCCCAAGCTGCGGGCCAATTCCAGCCGGGCCAGCGACGGCATGCCACCGGTGGGAATCGCCATCGCCCCACAGGCCAGTGCCCCTTCGAAGCCGCTCCAAAACCCGATGTAGGGGCCAAAGGATGAGGCGACCAAAACGCGATCCCCCCGCCCGACATTCCCCCGCTCCAACACCATCCGCCAGCATTCCATCCACCACTGCCAGTCTTCAGCGGTGTCGAAAATCGGCAGCGGGCGTCCATGCGTGCCGCTGGTTTGGTGGAAGCGGCAGTAGCGATCGAGGGGAAATGTCAGATTGGCGGGCCGGCCGGTGGCGGCTGCGGCGGCGACCAGTTCGTCTTTGAAGGTGCAGGGCCAGTCGGCCAGTTCCTCAAGCGACTCCGGCAGCGGTCGCTTCACCCGCGCCAGCTTGGCGGCATAGAGGGAGTTGGCCGGGAGAATTGATCGCAGCAGCGCGTGCAGTCGCTCCAGCTTGAGGCGGTCGAGAGCAGCACGGGCCGATGATGGGGGGATGACCATGGCCGGCATTATTGCATGCTGGGTGGGCCGCCCAGATTCGGAATTCCCTGACTGGGTGCATTTTGCAGCGGAGCCTGCAGGGAAGGTGCCGGGAACTGCAGTGGCGACTGGCTCGCCGGAGGGGGGGGCAGCAATTGCCCCGGCGGCGGCGCGGGAATCGGCGCCGGGACAACCGCTCTGGGCTGGGGGGGCGGAGTCGGCAGGCTGCCGGCGGCCAGCCGGGCCTGCTGGGCCCGTGCCACCACCTCCTCAGGGGGCGTGGAGAGGACCGGGGCCATCGCCAGATCGACCACGCGTTCATCCCGAATTTCGGCCGGCCAGAGGTTTTCCGAGACAAAATCGAGCGGAAACACCTCATACCAGGGAACCGGGAAGGGCTGCCGCACGGTCAGCGTTTCAAATCCATCCTTCACCAGCCTGATCTTGCGGGTGCCGTAGTAGATGAAATCGGTGGAAACCGGCGTGGTGCCGATCTGGTAGTCATCGACGTAGACCAACGCCCCGGGAGGATTGCTGCGGATCGTCATCCGCCGCTGCACGCATCCGCTGCTTGCGACCAGAATCAAAAGGCCCGCGGCGCAGGCCACCACCGTCGCCATCCGCATGGCGCTGCGTCTGGCCCACAGTCTGGCCCACAGAGAATTTGGCATCGACTGACCCATGCCGGGGACGTTAGCCATCCGCTCCGTGCGCCGCCAGAGCAGCCTGCGCGGCTGATTTTTGCCCGATTTGTGTCTCGCAGAGACTGCCCAGCCCAGCTAGAATCCCTCGCTGGCGCGCCCCCGCACCGTTTGACGAGTGCATCTCCTCCGAGGCCTTGAAACGCGTGGGAACCGGTATCAGCCTCGTCTCCAGCGATCGCTCCGACATCGGCCGGCGCCGTTCGAACAACCAGGATTCCAAGGCGGTGGTTCCGCCGGTGAGCGCCGAGCACTACGGCTCCCGGGGCTGGCTGTTTCTCGTGGCCGACGGCATGGGGGCCCACGCAGCGGGTGAACTGGCCAGCGCGATCGCCGCCGAGCAGGTGCCGCTGGTCTATGCCAAGACTCCTGACCGTCCGCCGCCGCTGGCCCTGCGGAAGGCGATCGAGCAGATCAACGCCGAGATTCATGCCCGCGGCGAGAGCATGCCTGAATTCCGCGGCATGGGGACCACATGCACAAGCTTGGTGCTGGTGCCGCAGGGAGCGGTGGTTGGCCATGTGGGGGATAGCCGCGCCTACCGCATGCGGGGCACCTCGATCGACCAACTCACCCGCGACCACTCCCTCGTCTGGGAATTGGAAGCTGCCGGCGGGCTGCCCCGGGGGCCTACGGCAAGCGCCATTCCCAAAAATATCATCACCCGTTCGATGGGCCCGCACGCCGCGGTGGACGTCGATCTGGAAGGCCCCTTTCCTGTGGCGCAGGGGGATCTCTTTCTGCTCTGCAGCGACGGCCTCTCGGGGCAGGTTTCCGACGAGGAGATCGGACTGTTCGCCACTGGTCTTGAGCCGGCAGAGGCGACTCAAGCGCTGGTGGGGCTGGCGCTGGTGCGTGGGGGGCCCGACAACATCACAGTCATTCTGGCCCGCGCTGGCAGCCAGGAGGCGACCCCGCCGGCAGGCGCCGACGCCATCGAAATCACTTCCTCACATCCGGCCCGGCAGGCTGCGGTGCCGTGGTACTTGCTGGTGGCCGCTGCAGTGAGTCTGTTTGCGGCCCTGCTGCTCAGCCCATCGAGCGAACTGACCCGCTCGGCCTCCGCGGGAATGCAGACGCTTTTTAGCGTGGCCTGCGCGGGCCTGGTGCTGCTGGCGGTGGGGCTGGCGCTGATCGCCTCGCTGAATGCCTTTATTCCGTGGGGCAGGCAGGAGCGGCTGCTTGCTCCGGGGGAGCGGTTTGGCCGTGGCCCCTACCGCACCTACGACTGCACGCCGCGGGCAGGCCTGCTGGAAGGGGTGATTGCCAGCATCGAATCAGCCGCCGATGGCCTCGCCCCGCCCGACTGCGACCGCACGCTGGCGATTCTCGCGCGGGCCCGGCGGCACACCGCAGCCGGAGCCTTCCCCGCCGCCCTGCAGGCCTGCTGCGAGGCGATCGCCATCTACTCCCGCACTGTAGAAGCGGCGCGCTCGGGGGAAACAGTTCGCCTAGCGCCGCCTGACGCCCCCTCCCACCCCCCTTCCACCGCGTGAGAGCAAGGCCCCGCCGATGAACATCATCTCGCGCTATGTGCTGCAGGAACTGCTGCAGGTTTTTCTCGTCGCGCTCGCCGCGCTGACGCTCTTCATGCTCGTCGTGGGGCTCGTGAAGGAGGCGCAGCAGCAGGGACTCGGCTTCCTGCAGATCGCGGCGCTCGTGCCCTATGTGCTCCCTGAGGCGATGCGGTTTGCCGTGCCGGGAACGATGCTGTTCGCGGTGGCGAGTGTCTTTGGAAGAATGTCGGCCTCCAACGAAATCACCGCTCTCAAAGCGGCGGGCATCACGCCGATGGCCACCATCTGGCCAGCGATTGGCCTCGCGGTGGTGGTGAGCTTTGTATCGGTCTGGCTCAACGACGTGGCGGTGTCGTGGGGACGCGACGGGGTGCGCCGGGTGATCGTTTCGAGCGTCGAGGAGATCATCTATGGCCGGCTCAAGCAGCAGCGGTCGTACAGTGCCTCGCAGATCGCCATCAATGTAAAAAATGTGGAGGGGCGCAAGCTCATCCGCCCGACGCTCTCGTTCCAGCCGGGCGGCTCGGCGGCTCAGGTGACGGTCTCGGCCGCCGAGGCGGAACTGCGAGCCGATGCGGTCGCCGGCACCCTCACGATCATCTGCCGCAACGGCACGCTCCATGTTGGCGACGTGAAGGCGGTTTTCCCCGACACGATCGAACGCGTCGTGCCGCTCGATGCCGTGAGCCGCCGGGGAACGGCCTCCACCAGTCCGTCTGAGATCGCGATGGCCGACTTCCCCAAGGCGCGGGCCGAACAGATCGCCCGGATCAGCCAGTATGAGCAAGTCGCGGCGGCCAAGACGGCGATGGCGATTCTCTCGGGTCGGATGGAGCAGACGGTGCCGGCGATGGTGGAGGGGGAGCTCTATGCCGTGAAAAACGAAACGGGTCGGCTCCGCCGGATCATCATGGAGCCTTGGCGGCGCTGGGCCAACGGCTTTAGCTGCCTCTGTTTTGTGTTGGTGGGGGCTCCGATGTCGATCAAGATGCGGAATGCCGATTTTCTCACCAGCTTCTTTCTCTGCTTTTTGCCGATTCTGCTGATTTACTATCCGCTCTTTATGTTTGGCGTGTCGCAGGCCAAATCGGGGGCGGTGCCGCCGGTGGCGGTGTGGACTGGCAACGTGCTGGTAACGCTGTGGGGCATGTGGCTGATGCGCAGCGTCGTCCGCACGTAGCTGGCGCTGAAAAACGCGCCCTCCCGCTCACCAGAGCGCCGTCGGCGTCGAGCGACCGGCGGATCCGCCGGTCGGCGTAGTCGTAGGTGTAACGCAGCTCAAGGTCGGAGCCGGCAAGCGCCGCGGCCGAGACGGTAAAGCGTGCCATGCCGGCCGCCGGCGTGCCGCCCGTTATTTGTCAAGTTTTATTGCAAGTAAACTTGACATTTAGCCGCCTCTGACCGATCCTTAAGGGTATGGCAGCCCGAACCCAACCAGCCCAGCCCAGTCGCGTGGCGACCGCCGTTCGCCTCCGCATCGAGCGGGGCGGGGAACGGCTGTGGCGGCTGGAGGACTTCCGCGACCTGCCCTTTCCCGCCGTTGCTCAGGCACTGTCCCGCATGGCCCGAGCCGGAACCATCGAGCGGCTGAGCAAAGGGACTTACTACCGCTCCCGTGAGACCGCGTTCGGGAAGAGCCGTCCGAACCCGTCGGCTATCCGCAGTCTGGCTGCGCGGCACGCGCCGCTCTTCCCGTCGGGCACGGCGGCGGCCAACCTCCTCGGCTTCACCACCCAGACCGCCAGACAGACTGAACTTGCGACCACCGCGAACAGCCTGCCCCGGAAGCTCATCGGCCCGGACATGGTGGTTCACACCCGCCGGCCTGAGGCGTGGTCGGGTTTGTCGGAGACGGAAGCCGCCCTGCTCGACTTCCTCCGCCGCGCCGGAAAGATGAGCGAACTTGACCCCGACGAGACAGTCGGGCGGACGCTTGCACTGCTGTCGCAGCGCGGACGACTTGAGCGACTCGTGGCAGTCGCCGCGACCGAACCGCCCCGCGTCCGGGCGATACTTGGTGCGCTTGCCGCCCAACTCGGTAAGCGACGCGCCACGCTTGAAGGGCTGCGTCGCAGCCTGAATCCGCTTTCTCGGTTCGACTTCGGCGCCTTCGCCGGAATGTCCAACGCCCGCCAGTGGCAGTCGAAAGGACGCACGCCATGAGGCTCTATGAACACCCCGAGTTCGAGCAAGCGATCCTTCGCGCCGCCGAACATTACCGCGGGCAGGGGCTTCGCCCCGCCATTATCGAGAAGGACTACTACGTTACCGAAACGCTCCGCATCATCGCCGCTATGTCGGGCGGCACGGTTATCTTCAAGGGCGGCACCAGCCTGTCGAAGGGCTGGAGCCTGATCGAACGCTTCTCAGAGGACATCGACCTGTTCCTTGATCCGCTGGCCTTCAATCCCAACCTCGGCGCGAACGCCATCGACCGCGAACTCAAACGGCTGCGCGATGCCATCGGCAAACACCCGGCGATGAAGTTCGTCCCGGAAGAGAGCCGCACGATCGGCGGGCTCGGTCGCAGCGACCGCTTCGCATATCAGCAGCGGTTCGGTGGACCGGGTGAGGTGACGGCGCGGGTACTGCTCGAATCGGGCACGGCGAGCGGTAGAGAGCCAACTTCCGCCATGTCGCTACGGTCGTATCTTGGACAGTTCCTCCAGGAGACCGGAGTGACGCTCGGCGCCGACGACGAGCAGTCCTTCACCATGCGGCTGCTCCACTTCCGCCGCACCTTCGTCGAGAAGCTCTTTGCCATCCATGGCAAGGTCGAAATCCTGAAACGCGACGGACGGCCGATTGGCACCTACGCCCGCCACTACTACGACCTGTACCAGCTTTCCTCGCAGCCCAAGGTCCTGACCATGCTGGCATCGCCGGAATACGCGGCGATCAAGCACGATTATGATGGTATCAGCCGCGCGCACTTTGAGCGGGACTACTTCCACCCCACGGGAATGAGCTTTGCGAACAGCGACGCGCTCTTCCCGCCGACATCCATCGCGGCGGCGATCATACGGGACTACAACGAGCAGTGCCGGCTGCTCTGCTACGGAGCCTTCCCGTCCTGGCGGGAGGT
>Ga0164294_10004781_pt1 | contig 11731 bp, 14 predicted proteins | sample GEODES005metaG_FD_111479 | JGI IMG/M metagenome (GOLD analysis project Ga0164294, IMG submission 111479) | Oligotrophic lake water microbial communities from Sparkling Lake, Wisconsin, USA - GEODES005 metaG | ecosystem: Environmental > Aquatic > Freshwater > Lake | place: USA: Sparkling Lake... | reverse complement strand
GGCGACGTCATCGGCAAATATCACCCGCATGGCGATGCATCGGTTTATGATGCGATGGTGCGATTGGCGCAGGATTTCGCGCTGCGCGTGCCGCTGGTCGATGGCCAGGGCAATTTCGGCAATATCGATGGCGATAACGCCGCGGCGATGCGCTATACCGAAGCCCGGCTGACCGATGCCGCCGTGCGGCTGATGGATGGGCTGGACGAGGAAGCCGTGCCGTTCCGCGCCACCTACAATGGCGAGGAGGAAGAGCCGGAGCTGTTCCCCGGCCTGTTCCCCAACCTGCTGGTCAACGGTGCCAGCGGCATCGCCGTCGGCATGGCCACCAGCATTCCGCCGCACAATCCGCCCGAAGTGATCGATGCGGCGCTGGCGTTGTTGCAGCAACCGGAGACCAGCGAAGCCGAATTGATGGGGCATGTCACCGGCCCGGATTTCCCCACCGGCGGCGTGCTGGTCGAACCGGCCGCCAGCATCGCCGAATCCTATCGCACCGGGCGCGGCAGTTTCCGCCTGCGCGCGCGCTGGAGCATCGAGGATCAGGGCCGCGGCACCTGGACGATCATCGTCAGCGAGATCCCCTATCAGGTGCTGAAGGGCAAGTTGATCGAGCAACTGGCCGAACTGATCACCGAGAAGAAGCTGCCGATCCTCGCCGACGTCGCCGACGAAAGCGACGAGCAGTTGCGCATCGTCATCACGCCGCGATCACGCAATGTCGATGCCGACATCCTGATGGAAAGCCTGTTCAAGCTGACCGATCTGGAAGTGCGCGTGCCGCTGAACATGAACGTGCTCGATCATGGCAAGCCCGGGGTGCTGGGCTTGCGCGCCGTGCTGGCGAAATGGCTGGTGCACCAGCGCGATGTGCTGCTCGCCCGCTCGCGCTATCGGCTGGGGCGAATCGATGCGCGGCTGGAAGTGCTCGGCGGCCTGCTCAAGGCCTATCTCAACCTTGACGAGGTGATCCGCATCATCCGCGAGGCCGATGAACCCCGCGCCGAGTTGATGGCCGCGTTCGATCTCACCCATGTCCAGGCCGAAGCGATCCTGAACATGCGGCTGCGGTCCCTGCGCAAGCTCGAAGAGATCGAGATCACGCGCGAGAACAAGGCACTGACGGCCGAAGCCGGCCAGTTGCGCGACTTGATCGACAGTCCGGCGGCGCAGACGGCGCGGCTCGATGCCGATCTGCGGGCGCTGCGCGACGCCTATGGGCCGACCACCCTGCTGGGCCGGCGCCGCACCACCATCGCCGCCGCGCCGCAGGTGCGGCATGTGCCGATCGAAGCGATGATCGACCGTGAACCGCTGACCATCATCTGTTCGGCGATGGGTTGGCTGCGCGCCATGAAGGGCCATCTCGATCTGACCAGTCCTGATGCGATCAAGTTCAAGGAAGGCGACGGCGCGGCCTTTGCCTTCCACGCCCACACCACCGATCGGCTGATCCTGGCCAGCAGCGACGGGCGCTTCTACACGCTGGCCCCCGATCGCCTGCCTGGCGGCCGCGGCTTTGGCGAGCCGGTGCGGTTGATGATCGATCTGGCCGAAGGGGCGACCGTCGTGGCGCTGTTCACCCATCTGCCCGACCGGCGGCTGCTGCTGGCCGCCAGCGATGGACGCGGCTTTCAGATCGAGGCCGGCGACGTGCTGGCCGAAACCCGGAAAGGCCGGCAGGTCATGAGCCCACGCGCCGGCGCCGTGCTGCAGGTGGTGCGCTGGGTCGGCGGCCAGGATGATGCCGTCGCGGTGATCGGGGACAATCGCAAGCTGCTGGTGTTCGCGCTGGAGGAGCTGCCCCACCTGCGCCAGGGCCAGGGCGTCGCCTTGCAGAAATACAAGGATGGCGGGCTGGCCGACGCGCGCAGCTTCGTGATGGGCGAAGGCCTGAGCTGGCCGATGGGCGGTGCCTCAGGGCGCACCCGCACCGAAGCGGACCTGAATTTCTGGAAGGGCCCGCGCGCCAGTGCCGGGCGGCTGCCGCCCACCGGCTTCCCACGCGACAACAAGTTCACCGCCTGAAGCCTCGCCAGCCGGGGCGCGGACGGGTAAGGAGGGACCATGCTCGGTATCATTCTCATCGGCGTGCTCAACGTCGCCATGTTCGTGTGGTTCGGATATTTGTTCAGCAAGGACCCGGCCAATATCTTCAAGCGGCGGCGGCCGCCTGCCGACAATGGCGACACCCCGCCGCCACAGGAATGATGCCATGGTTGTGATCGTCCTCATTCTGTTGTCGCTGGCCGTCGCGGTGTTCATCATGCTGACCGACACGCGCAAGAACGACAATTTCCGCGCGCTCGAGAAGAGCGCCGGCGAACCGGTTGAACCGCCTGCTGCGATCACGGACACGGGCAAGGCCGACTGATCGCCCGATGGCCTGGCTGCTGATCCTGGGCGGGGCGATGCTGCTGCTGCTGGGATTGGCGCTGTTGCCGGGCCGCAAGCCGGCGACCCCGCCGTTACCACCCCGCCGCCGTGATCCTGGCGGATCGGGCGTGTGGATGGATGACCACGACCCGGCAGGCGGCCTGCAACTGGACAAGTTCGGTCATTCAATCGATCCGGCCGGGCTGGTCAGCAACGATCACTCCGCCCTTGAGTCCGACTTCGAGCCCGACGGCGGCCGTGGCGGCGGCGGCGGTGCCAGTGGCGGCTGGGATGATGGAGATGGTGGTGATGGCGGCGGCGATTGAGGCGTCCGCTTGACGGTCGGCATATTTCCGATATAAATATGATATCGTATTTATGGAGACTGCGATGACGACCGAAGCACTGCGCCAGCCCAGCCGCGAACGTGACGGCGCCGGCGGCAATGGCCTGCTGATGTTGCTGCTGGTGCTGATGCTGCTCGTCGCCATTGCCTTTGCCATGGTGGGCGGGATCATGGGCGATGATCCGATGTCGCTGCTCGGCGGCGCCGGGCTCAGCGTGGTGCTGGCCTTCCTGCTTGGCGGTTTCTACAGCCTGCAACCCAACGAAGCGGCCGCCATCACCAATTTCGGCGATTATCGGGGCACTGATCGCGTCAACGGCCTGCGCTGGACCTGGCCGTGGATGGGAAAGAAGAAAATCTCCCTGCGGGCCAACAATTTGATTTCGCAGCAGATCAAGGTGAATGACCAGCGCGGCAACCCGATCGAGATCGCGGCGCAACTGGTGTGGCGCGTTACCGATTCGGCGCAGGCGCTGTTCGATGTCGATGATTATCGCGGCTTCGTCACCGCGCAGGTCGAGGTGGCGGTGCGCACCATCGGCGCGCGCTACCCCTACGATGATTTCGAGCACAAGGAGGTGACGCTGCGCGGCGATCACGAGCGCGTGTCGGGCGAACTGCGCGCCGAACTGATCAATCGGCTGAGCGTTGCCGGCATCACGGTGGATGAATGCGGCTTCACCCATCTGGCCTATGCGCCGGAAATTGCCGGCGCCATGCTGCGCCGCCAGCAGGCCGCCGCCGTGGTCGCCGCGCGCGAAACCTTGGTGGCCGGCGCGGTCGGCATGGTCGAAATGGCACTGGCCATGCTGAACGAGCGCCAGGTGGTCGAACTGGATGAAGAACGCAAGGCCGCCATGGTCTCCAACCTGCTGGTGGTGCTGTGCGGGGAGAGAGACACCCAGCCGGTGGTGAACACGGGCAGCCTCTATTAAGCCGTGAGCGCGAAAAAGCCCTTTGCGCTCAGGCTCGATCCGGCGCTGCATGATGCGCTGGAACGGACGGCGGCCGCCGATTTGCGCAGCCTGAATGCCCAGATCGAAGTGCTGCTGCGCGAAGCGCTGAGCCGGCGCGGCGTGAAGGTGGCGATCACGCCGGGGCCGCGGCGCGGGCGGCCGCCGGGGGCGGAATAGGCCGGTTTGCGGTCAATCAAACGCCCTCCCCGCAAGGGGCAGGGCGTTGCGCGAGACTAACCGCGCGCCGCCGCGTCCAGCATGTCCGCTATCGTCGCCGCATCATCCGGAAACCCCGCCGCCACCCAGGCCCGTTCGAACATGCCAAGCCGATTCGCCACCGCCGGCCCCGGTGCCACGCCGCGCGCGATGATGTCCTTGCCCGAGGCCGGCAGCCGCGGGCGCTGCCAGCCGATCAGCGGCCGCACCGCATCGGGTTGGCCGGCGATCAGCAGCCGATCGACCACGGCCTCGGCACCGTCGCCATAGGCCGAAGCCTGATGCGGCGGCGGCGCCGGTGGCTGCACGGCGGCGACAATGCGCGCCCGCTGCGGGTTGGAGAGTTTCAGCCGCGCGCTGACATCAGCCGCCGTGCGCGTGTCACTGGCCGGCAGCAGCGCCGCCAGCCGCCGTTCCCACGCCACAGGCACGCCGGCGGCGGCTTCGGCGGCGATGGTGGTGGCCAGCACCGGCAGACGCACGGCCGACAGTTCCGGCAGCACCGGCCGGAAAATGCCGGCGTCCAGCATCACCGCCAGCATCGGCACCGGATCGGGAAGGCCGAGCAGCAGGCGCAACTCCATGGCGATGCGTTCGCGCGACAAGGCCATCAGATCATTGGCCCGAAGCGTGCAGGCACCCAGCCCATCAGCATCGATCACCGCCGCGAACCGCGCGGAAAACCGGAAAAAACGCAGGATGCGCAAATGATCTTCGGCAATGCGCTGCAACGGATCGCCGATGAAGCGCACCCGCCGCGCCGCCAGATCGACCAGCCCGCCGCTGAGATCATGCAGCGTGCCGCCGGGCAGATCGGCATAAAGCGCATTGATGGTGAAATCGCGCCGGGCGGCGTCTTCCTGCCAATCATCGGTGAAGGCGACTTCGGCATGGCGGCCAAAGCTCTGCACATCGCGGCGTAGCGTGGTGATTTCGGCGATCAGGCCCGCCCCCACCGCTGTCACCGTGCCGTGCGCAATGCCGGTGGGCACCGCCTTCAGGCCCGCCGCCTTCAGCCGCTGCATCACCTGATCCGGCGGCAACCGCGTCGCCAGATCGATATCGCCGCCCGCAATCCCCAGCAGCGCGTCGCGCACCGCGCCGCCCACCAGCCGCGTGCTGCCGGTGCCGGCGTCAAGCGCCTCCAGCAGCGCCGTGCCGGCTGTGGTTTCGGTCCACGGCTGCACCGGCAACAGGGCGGGCAGCGCGCTCACAGCCGCTCCAGCCGCTGCGCCAGCGCCACGATCATGCCGGCGGTGGCGCCCCAGATGACATGGCGATCATGGCGGATCGTCCAGAAATGCCGCGTCTCGCCCTGCCATTGCCCGCTTTGCCGCAGATGGTTGGCGCAATCGAGTGCATGGGCGAGCGGCACGTGAAAAACCTCCGCAACTTCATCGGGCTGCGGGCGCAGGGCCAGCCCTGGCGGCACGACACCGACCACCGGCGTGATCAGAAAACCGGTGCCGGTGCGATAGGGATCGAGCATGCCCAGCACCTGGACCTGGCCCGGCGGCAACGCCACTTCCTCATGGGCTTCGCGCAGCGCCGCCGCGATCAGCGAGGCATCGCCGGCATCAACGCGCCCGCCGGGAAACGCCACCTGGCCCGGATGGCGCTTCAGATGCGCGGTGCGCTTGGTCAGCAGCAACTGCGGCTGCGCTTCCTCGGTGATTGCCATCAGCACGGCAGCGGGCATCAGGCCATCGACCGGCGGCGGCGCATCGGTCATCAGATCCCAGTCACCGTGCGGCTGCGGCGTGAACGGCCGCGCCAGCAGGCTGCGCACGCGATCCAGCGGCATCAGCGCGACGCCGGCGCAAAGGCAAAAAACGCACCATTGCTCCACAGGCCGGGCGGTTCGGCCGCTTCGTTCAGCGCCAGATCGGCGAGCCGATAGAAAGTGGCGCGATTGACCAGCGCCAGCAGGCCGCCACGCACATGCAGATAGGGCCGCGGCGTGCCATCGGCATCAACCCGCACATCCAGCGCATGATCCGGCCCGCACACCACCACATCATCGGTGTTCAGCCGGAACAGCAATTGCCGCCCCTGCCCTTCGCTCAAAGTGTCGGCATCGACGGCGAGGAACGGCGCATCCTCCACATCGATGTCGAGCTTTTCCGCCGGGGTCACCAGCACATGGCTGCCATCGGCTTCGCGGCGCAGGATCGACGCGAACAGCCGGACCAGTTCCGGGCGGCCGATCGGCGTGCCCTCGTGAAACCAGGTGCCATCGGCTGCGATGCGCATGGCGCTGTGGCCGCAATGCTTCGGATGCCATTGTTCCACCGGCAGGCGCCTGCCGCTGCCGGCAAGGGCCAGCAGTTCGGCAAAACGGGTTGCGGGCGATTCGATACTCACCGTGCCTTCCATAGGCAAACCGGCCGGTCAGGCAACCTTGGCGGCGCGCGTGTCGGCTTCCACCCAGGCCAGACGCGGCAGGTGAGGCGCCGTGCCGCGCAGCAACAGGCGATTCTGGTCCACCGGCCCCGGCAATTGCCAATGGCGTGTGGCGGTGGCGGCAAAGCCGAAGCGGCCATAAAAGGGCGCATCACCGATCAGCAGCACCGGCGGGCCTGCGGCGGCATCGATCGCAGCGAGGCAGGCCTGCATCAGCGCCGATGCAATGCCCTGGCCTTCACGGTCGGCGGCAACCGCCACCGGGCCAAGCAGGATCAAGGGCTGGCGACGGCCGCTGATCCCGCGCACCTGGATGGGCCAGCACTGCAGACTGCCGATCAGCCGGTCGCCCTCCAGCGCGGCAAGGGAAAAGTCCGGCAGCAGTTCGGCCCCATCGCGCAGGCGATAGGCGGTGCGATTGCGGCGGGCCGGGCCAAAGCGCTGATCGAGCAGAATTTCAATGACAGGATGATGCCCGGCGACGAGCGGCACGATATCGATCAAGGGGACAAGCTTTCTGCTGGCAGGACAACGAAAAGGGCACTGCACCAAACGCGGCGCAGTGTCAGATTCGTCGGTCGTGTCGCAAAAACAGGCTCATGCCCGTCTGCATATCAGCCCCGGCCGGGCCGCGCAATGGCAGCGATCAATGCAGCTTGCGCTCGAGGCCGGCAATGGCGTCTTCGGTCAGACGGGTCTTCAGCGCCGAATCGCTGCGCGCTGCGATGATGGTGGCGGCGGCGCGCGTCACCTGCACGGCAACTTCGGCTTTCAATTCGGCGGCGGCAGCGCGCTCGGCCGCGACGATGCGGGATTCGGCGGCTGCGGTGCGGCGGGCGATCGATTCGCTGGCCGCAAGCTGGCTGGCGGCAACAAGTTCCTTGGCTTCGGTTTCGGCGCGGGTCCGAATCGCGGCCGCATCGGCCACGGCGGCGGCTTGCCGGGCCTTGGCATCGGCCAGCAGCACTTCGGCTTCGGCGCGCAGCACGGCAGCTTCATCAAGCTGCTTCTTCACGCCGGCAATGCGGGCATCAAGCGCTTCGGCGATGCGGGCCGGCACCTTGCCGAGCACAACGGCCAGCACGATGAAGATGGCAACGCCGGTGTAGACCCAGCCTTCGGCATTCAGCCCAAGCAACGTCGGTTCGGCATGCGCCTCGCCGCCATGCGCAACGGTTTCGGCCGTGGTTTCCACGGGGGTTTCAGCAGCTTGCATCATGCAGTCCTCAACGCGGCCGCCACGTCGTCCGGCGTGACTTCGATCCCGGTCAGGCGGGCCACGGCATCGCCGGTCAGATCGGCCACGGTGGTTTCAAGGCTGCTGCGCGCAGCAGTGCGCGCTGCATCCAGGCGCACCGCCGCAGCATCGGCATCGGCATCCAACTGCGCCGCCAGCGCCTTCAACTGCCCATCGGCCGCCTTGGCCGCCGCATCCTTCGCTGCGGCCACTTCGGCCTGCGCCGCGGCCTGCGCCGTCTTGATGCTCTCGTCATAGGCGGTGCGAACCGCATCGGCCTGGCCCTTGGCGGCTTCGGCACGATCGAGATCGCTGGCCACCTGAGCATCACGCGCGTCGATCACCTTGCCCAGTTTGGGCAAGGTGGGCTTCACCACTGCAAAATACAGCAACGCGAAGATCAGGCCGAACCAGAACAGCTGCGAGGCAAAACTGCTGGGATCAAACTGTGGCACGTGGTTTCCCCAGGCAAAGACGGATCAGGGCAGCGCCCGGCGGATGGCCGGGCGCTGCAACCTGGCTCAACCGAAGGCCAGCGCCAGCGCGACGACGGCGGCGATCAGGCCCAGAGCTTCGGTCACGGCGAAGCCGAAGATCAGGCGGGCACCCAGCTTGTCGGCGGCCGCCGGGTTGCGCAGCGCACCCTGCAGGAACATGCCGAAGATGATGCCGACGCCGATGGCGGCGAAGCCTGCGCCCATGGCAGCCAGGCCAGCACCGATCAGCTTGTAAGCAGCAACAGTTTCCATTGTTCGTCCTTTTATTGCAAGAGGTTGAATTGATTAGTGAAGGTTGACGGCGTCGTTCAGATAGATGCTGGCCAGCAACGCGAACACATAGGCCTGCACCACGGCAATCAGCAGTTCCAGCGCGGTGAGCGCCACGTTGACGCCCAGCGGGATGACACCCAGGCCGATATTGACCGCGCCCAGCGACACGACAAAGCCGCCGAACACCTTCATCAGCACGTGGCCGGCGGTCATGTTGGCGAACAACCGGATGGCCAGCGTGAACGGACGCGACAGGAACGACAGAAATTCGATCGCTGCCACCAGCGGCGCCACGAACAACGGCGTGCCTTCGGGCAGGAACAGGCTGAAGAAATGCAGGCCGTGGCGGGCAAAACCGACGATCACCACCAGGATGAACACGATCATCGCCAGCGCGAAGGTGACGGCGATGTGGCTGGTCGGCGTGAAGCTGTGCACGAACGGCACCATGCCAAGCAGGTTGCAGGCCAGCACGAAGATGAACAGCGCAAAGATCAGCGGGGCATAGCGCAGGCCATCCTTGCCGACATTCTCGCGCAGCATGTCGCGGATGAATTCATACATCAATTCCGTCGCCGCCTGCATGCGGCCGGGCACCAATTGCGGGCGCGCCGTGCCGATGAACAAGAAGGCCGCCACCGCGACCAGCGCGATGAGCATCCACAGCGAGCTGTTGGTGAACGACAGATCAACCCCGCCCACCGCAAGGGGGGCGATCGTTTCGATCTTGAACTGTTCCATTGGATTGGCCACGGCCGTTCAGTCCTTATTCCGTTCCCGGTCGTCCAGTTTCCGCTGCCGTCTGAGTGACTGGTACAAACCGGTCACAAAGCCCAACAGCAACATCAGGATCAGCCCCCAGGGGCCGCTGCCCACCTGCCGGTCGAAAAACCAGCCGATGAAGCCGCCGGCCAGCATGGCGCCGATGAATTCGGACGCCGCCTGGAAACCGGCACTTTCCCCCGCCTTGGCACCATCCTTGGCGTTCGATTCTGCTGCGCGTGCCGCAGCAATGCGGCGCGCGAGGCTGTCCTCGTCGGCTGGTTGGTCGGCCAAGGCGAAAAATCCCTGTCGTCTAACCCTGTTTCGCCTGCCCGATAAGGCGAGCGGTCCCAATGGCGATGCCACCAAGACTTGGCGCGCGTCCTAGAGGTGGGGGCAACTTGTGTCAACCATGCTGCACTGCACACATCACAGCGCTGCAACCAGTCTTTCGGCGGTGTGGAGATCGACGCTGACCAATTGGCTGACCCCCGGTTCGGCCATGGTGACGCCGAACAGGCGGTGCATCCGGCTCATGGTGACGGCGTTGTGGGTGACGATCAGGAACCGCGTCGCGGTTTGGACGGCCATGCGATCGAGCAGGTCGCAGAAGCGTTCGACATTGGCGTCATCCAGGGGCGCATCGACTTCATCAAGCACGCAGATCGGCGCCGGATTGGCGAGGAACAGTGCGAAGATCAGCGCGGTGGCCGTGAGCGCCTGCTCACCGCCCGACAACAAGGTGAGGGATTGCAGCTTCTTGCCGGGCGGCTGCGCCATGATTTCCAGCCCGGCTTCCAGCGGATCATCGGATTCGATCAAGGCCAGCCGCGCCTCACCGCCGCCGAACAGATCGGTGAACAAGGTGCGGAAATGCGCATCGACCGCTTCGAACGCGGCGGTCAGGCGTTGGCGCCCTTCGCGGTTCAGGCTGCCGATCGAGCCGCGCAGGCGGGCAATGGCGGTATCGAGCTCCGCCTTCTCGCTGGCGGTCAATTTCGCCTGGTCTTCCAGTTCCTTCAGTTCGATATCGGCGCGCAGATTGACCGGCCCCAGCCGATCCCGTTCCGCCACTTGGGCATCGAGCGCCTCGGCCAGCGCCGCCGGATCGCCGGGTTCGACGCCAAAGCCGAAGCGGCCGGGCAGCAGCGGCGGCGGGCACTGGAACCGCTCCCCGCAACTGCGCTCCACATCCATGCGCGCGGCGTCCTGATGCTCGGCTTCGGCGCGCAACGTGGCGCGCAGTTCGCGGGCTTCGGCCGTGTCGGCGTCTGCGGTGCGCAAGGCAGCGCTGATGGCAGCGAGCGTGGCTTCGGCACTGGCGAGGCTGTCGGCAGCGGCGGCGCGCGCCGATTCTGCGTCGGCGGTGCGGGTGGCCAGGCCGGCAATATCGGCGGCAATCGCCCGGGTGCGGGCAGCGAGGCCGGCCTGTTCATCCTGTGCGGCGGCGCGGCGGCGGGCGAGTTCGCCCTGCTGACCGGCGCTGGCCGCCACCCGTCGCTGCCAATCCGCCTGCTCGCCGGCCAGTGCCTGCCGCCGGCGCGTGGCGGCATCGGCATCGCGGCCTTGCGTCGACAAGATGGCCAGGATCGCCGACAATGCTTCGCGATTGCGGTCATTCGTGGCGCGCGCCGCCGCGACCGTGGCCAACAGCCCGGCCACCATGTCCATTTCGGGCACCGCCGCCTGCGCGGCTCCGGCTTCGGCGGCGAAGCGCTCGGCATCGGCCGCAGCGCGGGTGGCGGCGCTTTGCAGGGTCGCTTCTTCACCGGCGGCGCGGGCGGCAGCGGTTTGCGCCGCCGCGAGTTTGGCGCGGGCTTCGGCGAGCGCGCGTGCCGCCTGATCACGTGCCTGACGGGCGCTGCGTTCGGCGGCGGCCGCCGCAGCGCTGGCCGTTTCGGCGCCCTGCTGGCTGGCCACCGCCTGTTCGACCGTGGCAGCGACAGCGTTGCGTTCGGCATCAAGCTCGGCAGCGCGGCGGCGGGCGCGCAGGCGGGCAGCGGCGGCATCGGTGCGGCCGCCCCCATCCACCAGGCCATCCCAACGCCAGAGCTGCCCCGTCCGGCTGACCAGCCGCTGGCCAGGGCGCAGCGCGGCAAGCAATTCGGGGGACGGCGGGCCGTCGATCACGCCAATCTGGGCCAGCCGGCGCACCAGTTCGGGCGGCGCCTGCACCTGCCCGGCCAGCACCACACAGCCCGCCGGCAGCGCTGGATCATCCGCCCGGGCCACCGAACCGGCCCAGCGGCGCGGCGCAGCCGAATCGGCAGGCGCCGCCTCCATATCCTCACCCAGCGCGGCCGCGAGCGCCGCTTCGTAGCCGGCGGCCGGGATCAACCGGTCGGCAACGCGCGGGGCCTTGCCCTGATCGGCCGCCAGCCGCCGCGCCAGCGCCTGGGCTTCGGCGTCCAACCCGGCCAACGTGGCACGCGCCGCAGACACGGCCGCCGCCGCCTGGGCACGCGCCCCCTCCAAGGCCGGGCGGGCGGATTCGGCATCGGCAACCCCGGTTTCGCAGGCCGCCACAGCGGCGGTTGCCGCCGCCACTGCCGCCTGCAGCGGCGCCAGATCGGGGGCCGGCGCCAACCGCGCCAGCCGCTGCGCCAGATCGGCGGCTTCGTTGCGCGCCCGCGCTGCGCGGGCGGCGGCGGCATTCGCGGCATCG
>Ga0164294_10004780_pt1 | contig 11731 bp, 4 predicted proteins | sample GEODES005metaG_FD_111479 | JGI IMG/M metagenome (GOLD analysis project Ga0164294, IMG submission 111479) | Oligotrophic lake water microbial communities from Sparkling Lake, Wisconsin, USA - GEODES005 metaG | ecosystem: Environmental > Aquatic > Freshwater > Lake | place: USA: Sparkling Lake... | reverse complement strand
TAGGCTGGATTGGCTTTGGAGCCTTGCAGCAGTGTTTCAAACGAGGATGAATTTAGGATAGCGCTTCCTTTGTTTAATAAGAGGTCGCCCATTTTAGCCCATTGCCGCGCGGTCATGATAAAGCCTGCGGCCAACAAGGGATTCCCAGCTGCATCAGGCAGGTAGCGTTGAGGGCCTAAACCCAGAGGATTTAAAACCTGTTTCTCTAAATAGTGAGTCGTCGATTGTTTGAGTTTCCGCTTGAGGACTTCGTGAAACACTTGGAGTTGGCTGGGTCCGTAAATGAAGGATTTCCCTGGTGCTGCAACGAGGGGGCGTGCCATGGCCAGTTGATTGCGATCTTTCAGTCCATCCTCATGCAAGTGGAGGCCGCGCTCCAGCCCGCCGGTAAAGTGAAGCAGTTGTTCGAGGGTGACCTCAGACTTTCTCTGGTCATCCTTCCATTCAGGCAGGCTGTCGGCGACTTTTTCATCGAGATGAATCAGACCCTCTTCGACGGCGGCCATCGCGGCCAGTCCCCAGAAACCTTTGGTGCCACTAAAGATACGATAGGGTTCATCTTTCCGGCCTTCATTGGGATAGCTTTCGTGGAGGATATGACCATCCTGCTTGATGAGAAGTGCGCGGCTTTTCCGGGTCGCGCAATAGCTGGCGGCTTGACAGAGTGAGGCTTCGTGAAGTGTTGCAGAGGGTTGGCTCGAACCTGAGGCACAGTTTGGCAAAGCTAGGCTAGCTCCGCTAAGTCCTAGCCACGCCATGATCTGGCGGCGTGATTTAAGTTTATCGATCTGCTCCTGGATTTCCTTTTCGGCTCCCGCGCACAGGGTTTTGAGCATGTCGGGACTGATCCAATCGGCGCCAAAGGCCATGACGGTTTCGCCGACCATGCCATCGGCTGAAACGACGCGCATCGGATGGGTCTTGGCATATTTGGCAGCTAACTTTTCGATCAGATGATCTGCGCTGTTCCCTGAATCGGCATAGATGATCTGAAGGCCACCCTTTTCGCGCTCCTCAGACATTTTTGCCTGCGTACCATCAAAAACCACCACCACCTGTGAGCCACTGTTGTCTTGGAAATCGCGTAGACGTTTGAGTAATTCCGTTCTGGCGAGATGGCGCTTGCTAGCGACGATCTGGTGGCGCCTCAGTTCAGGCCACGCGTGCAGGACGCTGTGACCGTCCACGAGCAAATAGGAAATCGGGCTGGGCATGATGGATGTTGGCACAGGATCGTCGGATCATCAAATGTATGGACGGAGGCAATGATCGTTTGATAGTCTCTGTCCCATGTATCTCCGACTCTTCACGACTCTTGTCATTACCAGTTTCAGCTTTGCGATTTGCCAGGAAGCCAAGAAAGAACCTGCGCCAAAATTAGAGGAGAAGGCGGAAGGGAAAGCGGACGCCAAGAAAGACGACAAGAAGTCTGATGAAAAGCCAGACAAGAAAAGTGAGACTGAGCATAGCATCACTCTTGGCGGTCAGAAGATTGAGTTTACGGCCACTGCAGGGACTTTGCCTTTAAAGGATGCGGAGGGGAAAACCACGGCGGACATTTTTTACATCGCCTATGTTAAAAAGGGAGGGCCTGATACGGCAATCCGGCCGCTGACTTTCTCCTTCAATGGTGGTCCCGGCTCCTCTTCTGTCTGGATGCACATGGGACTGCTAGGTCCGAAGCGCGTGAAGTTGCGTGATGACGGTTTTGCTGTGCCACCGCCTTATCAACTGGTGGAAAACGAATACAGTCTTTTAGATGAGACCGATCTGGTCTTCATCGATCCAGTCGGCACGGGTTACAGTCGTGCAGCGAAACCCGAAGACGCCAAAAACTTCTTCGGTCTTCATGAAGATGCCAAAAGCATCGGCGAGTTCATCCGACTCTACGTGACCAAGCATTCGCGCTGGCCTTCACCGAAGTTTCTCATTGGAGAAAGCTACGGCACCACGCGCGCTGCGGCTCTGAGTGGTGAACTGCTGCGTGCGCACCGCATGAATCTGAATGGCATAATGCTTGTTTCGACGGTGTTGAATTTTCAAACGCTCTGGGGAGGCCCTGGCAATGATCTGCTGCATGTCCTTTATCTCCCTAGTTTTGCTGCCACCGCGTGGTATCACAAAAAGCTGTCTGTGGATTTGCAAAAGAAGCCACTGTCAGAAGTGCTGGCTGAGGCAGAGACCTTTGCCAGCGGCGACTATAACCGTGCGCTGTTACTCGGAGCGGCACTTCCCGCAGAGCAGCGGTCTGCCATGGTAAAGAAGATGTCACGTCTCATCGGATTATCGGAGGCCTACATTGATGGGGCTAATCTTCGCGTTTCTATGAGCCGTTTTAACGCTGAGTTACTCCGTGACCAAAGACTGGTTGTTGGCCGTTTTGACAGTCGCTACACCAGCGCAATGCGTGATCCTCTCGGCGATGGCGCCGAGCGTGATCCTAGTGCTGACGCCGTCTTTAGTGCCTTTGCTTCGACCTTCAATCACTACATCCGCAGTGATCTCAAGTTTGAAGATGACCGCCCTTACAACATTTTGGCCAGCGTCGGTAAATGGAATTGGGATGCCGAAAATGAATTCGCCGATGTTTCAGAAACCTTGGCCGAAAGTATGTCCACCAATCCATTCCTGAAAGTGCATGTCTCCAACGGATACTATGACATGGCCACGCCATATTTCGCGAGTCGTTACACCTTCAATCATCTCATCGTTCATCCGGATCTAAACAAGAACATCACGCACGATGATTACACAGCAGGACATATGATGTACCTTAACATTCCTGATCTTAAAAAGCAGAAAACAGACCTCGCTAAATTCATCCGAGCTTCCAGCGGACAGTGATGAATGGTCGCTAAAAGCGGTTTGAAGACAGGTCGCTATAAAATATTTTTTGTCTTGAACTGCAATCATCGAGCACGAGTAAAGTCTCATTTGCTATTCGATACTTTTGGATAGGAATCTTCGGCTTCCTTGTATCCAGAAGCCTTCCAAGAACATGCTGTTTGACGGATTCGGAGAAGACTGACTGCATAGACCTCATCACACAGTCCAGCAGATCGACAGCGACACTAAGTTTTCGTTGTCAACTTATGCTTGCATCCTATTATCAATTGTTAATTATCGGAGCCCAATCCAATAACATTCACAAACACACTCCGATTAAAACGGCAACATCTATGGCAAAGACAGAGAGCAACAGCAGCAAGACAAAATATGTTTATTCCTTCGGCGACGGAAAAGCCGATGGTGGTGGTTCTATGAAGGCATTGCTCGGAGGCAAAGGCGCGAACCTCGCAGAGATGAGCCGCATTGGTCTTCCAGTCCCTCCCGGATTCACCATCACAACGGAAGTTTGCACCTTTTACTACGCAAACAAGCGCACCTATCCAGTAAGCCTCCAGGCCCAGATGGAAGCAGGCGTGAAGTCCATGGAAAAAATCATGAGCTGCAAGTTTGGTGATGCCAAAGGCATGCCACTCCTCGTTGCTGTGCGCTCCGGTGCCCGTGACTCCATGCCTGGCATGATGGACACCATCTTGAATCTAGGTCTCAATGATCAGACCGTTCTGGCTTTGGCTGCTGCAACCAAAAACGAGCGTTTCGCTTGGGATTGTTATCGCCGTTTCGTTCAAATGTACGGTGACGTCGTACTTGGCGTTCAAAAGCGTGAAGGTGAAGATCATGAGCCTTTCGAAACCATCATCGAAGAGTACAAACACCATGTGTATGGTAAGGACATTGTGGACAGCGACCTCACCGCTGCTGACCAAATGGAACTCGTGAAGCTCTTCAAAGCTCTCGTCAAAGATCGCACAGGTAAGGTTTTCCCAAATGATGCTTGGGACCAGCTGCGTGGTGCAGCAGGTGCTGTTTTTGGCTCATGGATGAATGACCGCGCGATCGTTTATCGTCGCAAATACAACATTCCAGCTGAGTGGGGTACAGCCGTTAACGTTCAGGCCATGGTCTATGGTAACACGGGTAACGACTCTGGTTCCGGCGTGGCTTTCACCCGTAACCCAGCCAACGGTGTCAATGAATTCTACGGTGAGTTCCTCATCAATGCTCAGGGTGAAGACGTCGTCGCCGGTGTCCGCACTCCAGAGCCAGTGCTCGAGCTCAAAAAGCAGATGCCGAAGTCCTATGCTGAACTTCTGAAAGTGCGTGCCACCCTGGAGAAGCACTTCAAAGACGTTCAAGACGTTGAGTTCACCATCCAGCAGGGTAAACTCTTCATGCTACAGACCCGTAACGGTAAGCGCACCGCTGCCGCCGCTCTGAAGTTCTCCATCGACATGGTGAAAGAAAAACTCATCGACTGGGAAACAGCCGTCTTGCGCAATCCAGCCGATCAGCTCGACCAGCTCCTTGCTCCAATTTTCGACGTCGCAGACGTGAAGAAAGCCAAAGCAATCGCCTCTGGCCTGCCTGCCGGCCCTGGTGCCGCTTGCGGTAAAATCTACCTCAATGCTGACCGTGCCGTCTTGGCCGAAGCACGCGGTGAAAAAGTTCTCCTCGTTCGCAACGAAACCAGCCCTGAAGATCTTCGCGGCATGATCGCTGCTGAAGGCATCCTCACCGCTCGCGGTGGTGTTTCTTCACATGCAGCCTTGGTGGCTCGTCAGATGGGTAAAGTTTGCATTTGCGGTGCCGCGGCACTGGAGATCAATTATGACAAGAAGACGGTTTCTGTCTCTGGTCAGACCTTCAACGAAGGTGACTTCCTCTCGATCGACGGCACCAGCGGTATTGTTTATGGAGGTCAATTGAAAACAGCTCCTTCCGAAATCATCACGGGCATGATCCATGGTGACAAGGCCGCTCAAGCCACTGAGAAATTCAAAAGCTTCAACCAACTCATGGCATGGTGTGCCAAGGCCACGCGCATGCAGGTCCGCACCAATGCCGATAATCCGGAGCAGACTCAGAACGCTATCGCTTTCGGTGCTCAAGGTATCGGCCTTACCCGCACAGAACACATGTTCTTTGAAGGTGACCGCATTGATGCCATGCGTGAGATGATTCTCGCGACCACAGAAGCGGACCGTCGTGCTGCTCTTGGCAAGCTTCTGCCATACCAGCGTGAAGACTTCACAGGCATCTTTGAAGCTCTCAAAGGTCTGCCGGCGACCATTCGTCTCCTTGACCCACCTCTTCATGAGTTCCTCCCGCACACGGAAGCTCAGCAGAAGGATCTGGCTAAAAAACTTGGAATCACTGTCGAGAAGATCGCTCATCGCGTCGAATCTCTGCATGAGTTCAACCCAATGCTGGGTCACCGCGGTTGCCGTCTTGGCATCGCCTACCCCGAGATCACCGAGATGCAGGCCCGCGCTATCTTTGAAGCTGCCGCTGACGTTTCCAAAAAGAAGATCAAGGTGAAGCCAGAAGTCATGATTCCTCTTGTCGGATTCAAGCGCGAGCTTGATCTCCAAGTGGAAATCGTCAATCGCGTCGCCAAAGAAGTGATGGCCGAGAAGAAGATCAAATTTGATTACCTTGTCGGAACCATGATCGAAGTCCCTCGTGGTGCTCTCACTGCGGACGAAATCGCTCAGACCGCCCAGTTCTTCTCGTTCGGCACGAATGACCTCACTCAGACTGCTCTCGGCATCAGCCGTGACGACATGGGTGCCTTCCTTATGCCTTATACAGAGGCTGAAATCTTCAAGAAGAATCCTTTTGCCACTCTGGATACCACCGGCGTCGGCCAGCTTATTAAAATCGCCATCGAAAAAGGCCGCAAGACCAATCCAGACATCAAGCTGGGTATCTGCGGTGAACACGGTGGCGACCCTGACAGTGTGAAGTTCTGCCACGAGGTGGGTCTTTCTTATGTCAGCTGTAGTCCTTTCCGTGTTCCCGTCGCTCGCCTTGCTGCTGCACAGGCTGCGATCGAGGAAAAGCGTGCTGCTGCAAAGCCCGCTGAAAAAACTGTCCGTAGTGGTGCCAAAAGCGCTGCTTCGGCAAAAAAAGCAAAGCAACCAACAACAACAAAAGGAAATAATACTATGGCCAAGAAAGCTGCAAAAAAAGCCGTCAAGAAAGCCGCTCCAGCTAAGAAAGCTGCTCCAGCCAAGAAAGCTGCTCCAGCTAAGAAAGCTGCTCCAGCCAAGAAAGCTGCTCCAGCCAAGAAAGCTGCTCCAGCTAAGAAAGCTGCTCCAGCTAAGAAAGCTGCTCCAGCCAAGAAAGCTGCTAAGAAAAAATAGTCCGTGCGATCTCTTGGAGATCGTCACCACGGTGAAGTAATTCACCCCTTAAAAGCCCTGTGGGGAGCAATCCTCACAGGGCTTTTTCTTTTGGAACCTGTAATGGCGTCTAGCGTGAGGCAACCTGAGCCAAAAGGTATAGGGCAGAGAAGACAGCTGTCAGTTAAAAGTCATAGGATCAGCCACCACTTGCTGTAAAGGTCCGATGAGATGAAAGAGAAGGGCCCCGCCGTCGGATCTTCATTGGCTCCACAAGGCTTTTTGGCTTCTTGATCAATGCCACAAGTTATGAAACCGCTTTGAGTCGAAGAACCCTTGCGAAACCAAGCCCTGGCGCAACTCAACGATCTTCCATTCCCGTTTTAAGGTTTGACACCTACGAACTTCTAAAGGACATATCATCGCATCCTGATACGATGATTCGTTTCACTTTAGCCTAAACTAAACCTACCCCACAACACATGTCCGACTATAAAGTAAAAGACATCGGCCTCGCCGATTTTGGCCGTAAAGAACTCGACATCGCTGAGCACGAAATGCCAGGCCTTGTCGCTACCCGTGAGAAATACGGTCCTAAGAAGCCTCTGGCTGGCGTCCGCATCACAGGCTCTCTGCACATGACCATTCAGACGGGTGTGTTGATTGAGACCCTCAAAGAACTGGGTGCTGACGTGCGCTGGGCTAGCTGCAATATTTTCTCCACTCAAGATCACGCTGCTTCTGCTATTGCCGCTTCTGGCACACCCGTCTTTGCTTGGAAAGGCGAGAGCCTCGAGGAATATTGGTGGTGTACTTGGAAGGCCATCGTGTTCCCCGGCGGCCTCGGGCCACAACTCATCGTCGATGACGGCGGTGACGTGACCCTCCTCATCCATAAGGGTTATGAAATGGAAAACGGCGACCAATGGATCGATACGCCGTCTGACAATCACGAAGTCAAAGTTATCAAAGACCTGCTTCGTGACATCGGCAAGAACCAGCCCGGGATCTTCCACACGATTGTCAAAGATCTCAAAGGCGTCTCTGAAGAGACCACCACAGGCGTTCATCGTCTCTATGAAATGGCGAATGCAGGCAAGCTCCTGTTCCCAGCCATCAACGTCAACGACAGCGTCACCAAATCCAAGTTCGACAATCTCTACGGCTGCCGTGAGTCGCTCTTAGACGGTATCAAGCGCGCAACAGACGTCATGATTGCCGGTAAAGTCGGCGTCGTTTGTGGTTATGGCGACGTGGGTAAAGGTTGTGCCGCAGCCCTCCGTGGCATGGGTGCTCAGGTCATCGTGACTGAAATCGACCCTGTGTGTGCCCTCCAGGCCGCCATGGAAGGCCACCGTGTCATGCCGATCGAAGATACCCTCGGCATCGGCGACATCTACGTCACTACCACAGGTAACAAAGACATCATCACCGTCGAGCACATGGTCGGCATGAAGGATCAAGCCATCGTTTGTAACATTGGCCATTTCGACAATGAAATCCAAGTGGACAAACTCGAGAAGCTCCCGGGCATCAAGAAGCTCAATATCAAGGCTCAGGTGGACAAGTACACCTTCCCTGCTGGTAACAGCATCTACATGCTGGCAGAAGGCCGTCTTGTGAACCTTGGTTGCGCCACGGGTCACCCGAGCTTCGTCATGAGCAACAGCTTCACCAATCAGACGCTGGCTCAGATCGAGCTTTGGGAAACCAAAGACAGCCGCCCAATCGGCGTCACTGTCCTGCCGAAAAAGCTGGATGAAGAAGTCGCCCGCCTGCATCTCGCCAAGATCGGTGTGAAGCTCACCGTGCTCTCCAAAGATCAAGCTGACTACATCGGCGTTCCTGTCGAAGGCCCTTACAAAGCAGCTCTGTATCGCTACTAAAAAGTGCCGTAAACAGCAATGTTTGCCCACTGAAAGGTCAAAACGCGTCCGGTCGAAAGATCGGGCGCGTTTTTGTTTTCTGTGAACTCTGAAGCCACGTGGGCCGCGAACAAAATGCTGGACTTCACATCCTTGTGCCTGTGGTATCAGCAATAGAGGTTGTCGTCTTGCTCGCTGTGGCTGAAGGATGATGATGGATGCCTTTTTTAATGAGCTGGGTAGTAAAGTTCTGGAGCGGTGGAAGCAGGAAAACTTTTCATTGGAGAAGTTCCCGGAGATCGCGCGCTTAGCTATTGAAGAGCGTTTGCCCTCAGAGCATGTGGACTTGTCCGCGTTCATTCAAGAATTCTTGCTGAATGATGATCAGCCATTGCAAACCCAGTCAGGCTTTGGCCAGCCTGAGCTAGTGGCCTTTGATCACCCGCGCTTTTACATTCAGATCCTGGTGTGGATGGATGGGACGACGGACATTCATCAGCATGAATTCTCAGGCGCTTTTCATGTCATGTCGGGCTCCAGTATTCACGCGCATTACACGTTTGAAAAAGCGCAGTCCGTGACGCCCCACCTCCGTATGGGTCAGGTGCGGATGCAGACCATTGAGCTCCTCGAGGCAGGCCGCACGGTGCCCATTGTCTCAGGCCAAAGCTGCATCCATTCCCTCTTTCATTTGGATACACCATCCGTCACCGTGGTGGTGCGCACCCAGAATGATCCCGGCATGAATCCGCAGTTTAATTATCTGCCGCCACACATGGCGGTGGACCCCATGTTTCACGACACACTGACCATGCGCCGGAAGCAGCTCCTGGATCTGCTCGACCAAATGCAGGTGCCAGGCTACGCAGCGCTGGTCCTGAAGATGGTCGAGGAACTGGACTTTGAGCGTGGCTTTTATCTTTTGCAGCATTGCATGGGCGCTTTGGGTGAGTTGGGCGACTTTGAAAAGGCGCTAGGTCTTTTTGAGAAAAAGCACGGTGCCTTGGCAGCAGGTGTTGCAGCAACGCTGGAAGAAGGTGTCCGGCGAGATGTCATCAAAGGCATGCGCGGAGCCATTGCCGAGCCCGAACACCGATTCTTTCTGGCCCTTCTCATGAATGTCTCCACGCGCGCCGAGCTACTTCTACTCGTGGCCCAGCGTTTTCCTGAAGAGGCTGCTTTGGAAACAGTCATGCGCTGGACGCTTGAACTGGAGGAGCATTCCGATGTTGGGCTATCGATTCTTGATGCCGTTTTTCCTGAGGACTGGGGTATCGAAACCGCTGCTCATTCAGGCCTTTTTCAGGCTGCCCTACGCTACTGGATGCAGGGTGGCAAGAAAACGCCCGCCACGCTCAAAGCGCTCAATGCAGGCCAGATCAGAAGCCTAAGAGCTCTTTTTGTTGCCTCAAGCCTGCGCGTTCTGGTGATTGACGAAAAGGTTGCTAAAAACGGCAATGTCTGATCGCCGCTCTGCCTCGCAGCCCTCCGTCGGCCTAACATCCAGACTTGCATTTCTTTTATCATGTGGAAGTATGTGCGCCGGTTTTGACCGGCTTCCCCCCTTGGGGCCGATGTTTGTCTTGTAGCCCGTCTTTGTTAGACGGTGATCCCGTCCCGCTGATGCTGGACGCTTTTACGGCGACTGGTTGCCCGTTTCACGGAAGCCAACCCGCGCCGGGTTTACAGATAAGATATGGAAAAGACATTCGCCGATCTCGGCCTTTCGCCCGAGCTCCTCAAAGCTATTGAATCCCAAGGATTCGAACAACCCTCCCCCATCCAAGCAGAAGCTATCCCAGTCGCCCTCACGGGACGGGACGTGGTGGGTCAAAGCCAGACCGGTTCTGGTAAAACACTGGCCTTTGGTCTGCCTGCAGTGCAGCGGATCGACAGCACCAGCCGCGCGACTCAAACGCTGATCATGTGCCCGACACGTGAGCTGGCCATGCAGGTCTGCGCTGAGATTCATAAGGTCGCCAGCTTCCGTGAAGGTGTGCGCGCCACGCCGATCTACGGTGGTTCCTCTTATGATCGCCAGATCCGCGCTTTGCAGATGGGCTCCCAAATTGTCGTGGGTACTCCAGGTCGTATCCTCGACTTTGTCGATCGCGGTACACTGAAGCTAGATGAGCTAAAGACCCTCGTCTTTGATGAGGCTGATGAAATGCTGGACATGGGCTTTGCAGACGAGATCGAGCGTCTCATGCAGGCTGTGCCGAAAGAGCGTCAGACGATCTTTTTCTCGGCCACTTTTGACCCGCGCATCCGCCGCCTGATTGATCGGTACACGAACAATCCGGCCACGATCACCATTCAGCAAAAAGCAATGACGGTGCCGACCATCGAGCAGCGTTATTATGAGGTTCAGGGCCGCAGCAAGACCGAAGTGCTCTGCCGCGTGTTGGACATGGATTCTCCACGCTTGACGATCGTTTTCTGCAATACCAAAAAAGCCGTCGATGACACGGTGGATGCACTCACGGCTCGTGGTTATGCCGCGGACCGCCTGCATGGAGATCTCAACCAAATCATGCGTGAACGCGTGATGCGGAATTTCCGCAATGGCACCATCGAAGTGCTGGTAGCCACCGATGTGGCTGCTCGTGGGTTGGATGTGAATGACATCGACCTCATCGTGAACTTCGAGCTGCCTTATGACACTGAAGATTACGTTCACCGCATTGGACGAACCGGTCGCGCTGGTCGTAAGGGCACCGCTGTTAGTCTGGTCGCTGGTCGTGAGATTTATCTCATGCAGCGGATTCAGCGCTTCACCAATGCCAAGGTGACCCGCACCAAAGTACCGTCACAGGAAGAGCTGGAAGCCACACGTGTGGATCAGGTCTTTGAAAAACTGAAGGCGACGCTGGAAGCCAACAATTACGGTAAGCATGAGCACACTGTTCAGCGCCTGCTGGATGCGGGCTTCAATCCAACCGACGTGATGAGCGCGGTAATGGATCTGTGGATGAAGGAATTCTCCCGTGAAGGTGAGCAGATTATCGAAGACCGCGCGCAGCAGCGTCCGCAACAGCAGCAGCGTGAGTTTGTTCCGAGTGAACGCCCAGCGACCGTAGGCCAAACCGCCAATGCTGGGGACTTCCCCGCACGAGTCTTTACCCCGGCTCCAGCGCGTGCCCCAGCGCCCGCTCAAGCTCCACGCGATCCTTCTCTCTCTTACGAAGACGAAGGGCCGCGCCGTCCAGACGCACCGCCGGCGGACCAACAGGGTCGCGACGATTTTGGTCCAGCGCCATTACGTTCCCGCTCCGCAGGTCCCAAGGGTCCACGCTCCGGCATGGTACGCTTGTTCGTAAACGTCGGCGGTATGGACAATGCTCGCCCTGGTGACATCGCAGGGATGATTTACAACACCGCGCAGATCCCCAGTGGCAGCCTCGGTAGCATTGAAGTCTTTGAAAAATGCAGCTACATCGAAGTGCCCTCCGATCACGTCGAAACCGTCATGAATACAGTCGCTGGAACGGACTTCCGTGGTCGCAGTGTCCGGCTCGATCTGGCTGATCGTCAAGACGGTGCGGGTGGCGAACGCCCGAAACGCAGCTTTGGTCCACGCGGTTTTGGCAGCAAACCCAGCTACGGTGGTGGCGGTGGTGGTGGTGGCGGTTTCAAAGGCGGTGGCGGTGGAAACTACGGTGGTGGTGGAGGATT
>Ga0164294_10004779_pt1 | contig 11733 bp, 11 predicted proteins | sample GEODES005metaG_FD_111479 | JGI IMG/M metagenome (GOLD analysis project Ga0164294, IMG submission 111479) | Oligotrophic lake water microbial communities from Sparkling Lake, Wisconsin, USA - GEODES005 metaG | ecosystem: Environmental > Aquatic > Freshwater > Lake | place: USA: Sparkling Lake... | reverse complement strand
TCCAATTCCAATTCCAAACACTAAAATTTCAATTAAAAAACAAAATACTGGTAGTGGAAAAATAATATCCAATGAAAATTATATATTAAATTCACAATTCAATGCAGACAATCAGTATCCAATAGCTGATGGAAGTTTATTTTTTGATAATAATTACTATCTTCAAGGTAATTGTGGTGGTGAAGATACTTGTACTATTTTAACTAATTATAGACACAATAGCCCTCTTCTTTATTCACCATATGAATATGATTATTATACTATTGCGAATAGAACTTTTCATGAAATAAATGCGCCATATAATATTCTTCCAATTGGACATCCTATTCAACCTAGATTGTTAAAAATGTTTGGAGTAGGATCAAAATTTGGAAGAGCTCAAAATATAAAAACAATAATAAATACAGCATCTTATAGTGTAACTCCATCAAATTATACATCTTGGACGAAATATGGGGTTGAGCAAATCGTAAAAATTCCATCTTGGGCAACTAAAGTAGTATATGGAGTAAAATATCTTGCAAAAAGTGATGACTTATTTAGAGAAAATAATTTTGGTGGTCTGAAATTAAACTTTAGATTACTAGATAATCCATCTATTTCTCCATTTATTGCTCCATATAGAAATTACGTTAACGTTCATTTAATAAGAAGATCTACTGCAGCGGCTGTAGATATTTTAGAATCACTTTATGGATCAAATATTTATACATATTTTAATACTAGTTATTCAACAGCAGCAAGCAATCAATGGCTAGGGCCAAATATAGGTACAGTAAAAGTAAGAAAAAGATCCTCAACTATTATAGACAGCAATACAAATCAATTTATTAAAATAAAAGACACAATAGATATTCCAACTTTTTCTAGTTCTAGTAATGCACCAGATCTTGGAGATGGTCGCCCAGATACTGTTTCTCTAGAAATGTTTTTTGCTGAATTTCTTGATTATTTTTTTATCAGCGGACCAAATGGAACACCAAGTGGATCAATTTATTTTTATGAGCCATTTATTTATTTTTTATAATATTAAAATATGTTAAGTAAAAAATCCTTAGATCTCATTTTAGAATTTGAAGTTGGCGGTGGCGAAAACTATTATAATAAATTTTTAAAAAATCCAGCTTGGCCCGAAGGTCAAAGTGGAGTTACAATTGGTGTTGGTTACGATTTAGGTTATGTAAACAAAGCAGAATTTAGCGAAGATTGGAAAGATCTTCCTAAAGAAACTTTTGATAGATTATATAAAGTTGTTGGCATCAAAGGGTACAATGCTAAGAATCTTATTAGAGGATTAAAAGATATAACTATTTCTTGGGAACTTGCACTTAAAGTATTCAATAATAAAACAGTAACTAAATTTTACAATTTAACAAAAAATACTTTTCCAAATTTTGATAAAATGCCAGAAGATGCAAAAGGCGGATTAGTTAGTCTTGTATTTAATAGAGGAAGCGCTCTTGAAGGTGATCGTCGCCGTGAAATGAAATTAATAAGAGATGGCATGAAAATAACAAATACTTTTGATCAAAAAGCATTAACCTTTATCGCTAATCAAATAAGAAGCATGAAAAGAATCTGGATTGGTGGAAGCATAGAAAAAGGAATGAGCAGAAGAAGAGACGCAGAAGCTAAATTAATAGAACAATCATTGGTAGTGTAATAATATATCATGGCTTTCAATATAAGCAAAACACCAAATTGGTATAAAAAGCTTTTGTCAACAGATATTGACTCGGCTATTTCTGGTTTGACCGCAAACGACTCAACAAAGCTTATTTTTAGCACAATGAGCCCAAATGGAAATTGTTGCGCTGGAGATAGTTCAACTGATCCAGTAAATCCAGTTTTCATAAGGAACACAACTTGTTGGGCAAAAAATATAGATACTTCGCCAATATCTCCTTGGAATAACGGAGGTGGATATGCAGAGCCTTTAAATGCTGGTGGATTTGGTGGAGTAGGAACTTTAGTTAGCCCAAGGCATATTTTATTAACTAATCATTTTTATGTAAAGACTGGTAAAAAATTTATTTTTGTTGCTATGGATAATACTTGTTATATAAGAACTCTTACCACTACTGCAAGAGTCGGATCAACAGATATAATCGTTGGATTATTAGATTCAGATTTACCTTCTAATGTAAGCTTTTGTCAGGTAGCAAGTTTTAATTTAGCTAATATGCCATCGAGTACTAATCAATTTCCTATGTTTATGAGCAATTTATCTAAAAAAGCTATCATTGCAGATGGGTACGCTTTTGCCTCTGTCTCAGAGCAAAGATATGCTGCATCTTCTGAAACTAAAAAAGGTAATTTTTTTGAATCTGCGGTGTCAGGAACTTCTGCTAATCCAATGTGTTTTGTTTATAATAATAAACTTATTTTATTATCTATGGTACGTTATACGAACGCTGGAGACCTTATTTCAAAGTATATAAATGAATGCAATTCTGTTATGAGTTCTCTTGGGGGAGGATATCAACTTAGTGTTTTTGATTTAAATCCTACATCCCCACAGAATAAATGTTTAATTAAAAAAAATAGCATTGGCGGTGGTAAAGTAAAAACTACTTCTTTATCAGATTCTTATCCAGGTCTTATTAGATCACAAACTATGGGATTTGATATTTTTGGAATAACAGCAGCTAACACAGACGCTTCAACTGCTAGCGATATTAATTCTGGAGAGGAATGTAAAAGAACATTTTTAATATCAACAATAGGTCAGGTTTCAATTATAATTTTTGGACAAGTTTATTTTGGTATTGGGGAGACCGTAGGTTCTTCAGAGGATTATATAAATACATATTTCGCAAGAACATATGATACTGCGAGATCGACCTTAAGATATAATAATGGTTTATGGACTTTGTCAATAGGAAGCACTGAGTTTTTTAATGATAATATTTATTCATTTACAGCGGTCGGAACAAGATTTAAAATTCCTACAAATTATACTCAGGGAGTATATATTGCAGCAAATCCAACTGCTCATATAGAGTGTAATCCATATCAATGAATAAATTAATATTAATATTGCCGCTATTTTTATTGATATCTTGTTCAGAACAAAATTTAGATAGTAGAGAATTACCAACTAAATACCCAGAAACACCAACTATGGGTTCTGCTGATGATGTTAGTAAAGAATTATATAAGAAATAATAATATAGTGTAATTCATATTATGGCAAAATTAACAGCTAACATAAAAGAACAATCTATAACATTAACAAGCACAAAGTCTAGCACAATTAATTTATATGTTAAAACAAGTAGCGCGAAAGTAAAAGTTTTATCTTTTGATGGTTCGATTACTAGTTACAAAAGCTCAAGTCCTTCTACATCAATTTCTATTTCATTAAGTGTACCAAGCACGGGTACTTATAGTGGAAGTGCTTCAAAAACAATAAAAGTATATGGAAATACTAGAATTAAATATTTTGATTGTTCAAATAATAGCGTTAGCTCTTTAAACGTTGCATCTGCACCAGAGATAGAAACTCTTATTACATCATAATATGAATAATTTAACAGATCTTAATCTTAGCGGTCAAATTTATCTTCAATATTTAGACTGCTCTAATAATTTAATTTCTGGTATTAATCTTAATAATTGTTCTGGTATAACTGGATTGTATATGCAAAATAATCGAATTAGTGGAAACTTAGATTTGACATCGTTTTCAAATTTAAAAACAGTAAATATTAGTGGCAATAGTTTAGAATCAGTTAATGTAACTGGCTTAAATAAACTTGAAAATTTTATTGCTAATAATAATCTTATAACAGGAGTAGTTAATTTTCTTGGAGTAACTGGTGTTAAAAATGTATTAATACAGAATAATCTTATAACTGGTATGGTTAATTTTAATGAGTTGAGCGGAATACTTTCTTTTAATTCAAGCAATAACAATATTTCTAATTATGGTCCCATAGTTTTATGGGCAACTGGTAGATATGGTATGATGGCAGTAGCTAGTGGAATGTTCACTTTTTAATTAAAATTAATTTTAATGATATATACCTTTTATAGTGTATAATATATATATGATGAATTATAATTCTGAACAATACGGCTTTGAATCAAATTCCAAAAGAAAAGGCCCAAAATCAGCTGCTCAAACTCCAGCAAAACCATCTGAAAAACGCAAAGGATCATCTAAAAATAAACCTGGAAGCGCAGGAACAAAAAGTGACAAAGCTATTGAATTTTCTAAAAAAGTAGTAGAAGCTCTTAAAAATAAAGTCAAAGAACATAATAGCAAAAATAAAAAGAAAGTAACTCTTGGTCAATTAAAAAAAGTATATCGTCGTGGTGCAGGTGCATTTTCTTCTTCTCACAGACCAGGAATGAGTCGAGGTGGTTGGGCCATGGCGCGAGTAAATATGTTTTTAAAAATGGTAGGTGGTGGCAAAGTAAAAGATTCTTATAGAAAAGCTGATAGTGATATTGCAAGAGCCTCAGTTTTTGATTATGAAGTAGAAGCTAATTTTGAACCAGACGATGAAGATTGCGCTCAAGCAGAAGAAGATTTAAAAAATTATAATTTAAATGATTTTGAATTTAATGATATTAATGAATTATATCTCGATGATGAAGAAGATGGTGTAATCTATGGATTCGATATAAATATAATATAAATTATGAAAAAACAAACAAAATTTTTAAGTACATTTGCTAATATTAAAATTAGACCAGTTGTGAGTGAAGAAAAAGATAAATATCTTTCAATAGCTTCACTAGAAAAATTAAAAAAATTCTTGCCTGATATTAACACAGAAGATAACATTGATCTTCTTCCAATTGCTTTTGATGCTTGCGTTGTTAATAGAGTTAATAAAAATGGCGATGTTATTGATGGCGAAACAGCTGCTAAAATTACTAAAAATTTCGTTAATAAGCCAATTAATGTTGAGCACAATAGAAATCAAGTTATTGGATGTATATTATCTGCTAGCTTTAGTAAATTTGGATCTAATGAGAGTTTAAGTTCAGAAGAAGTAAAAAGCATGAAACAACCATTTAATATTACTTTGGGTGGAGTTATTTGGAAAGTCGTTAATAAAGAAATAGCAGAGCAAATCGAAGAGAGCAATGATCCTACTAGTTCTAATTATATGGCAATTAGTGCCAGTTGGGAACTTGGATTTAATGAATATAATATTGTTGTTTTAAATGAAAATGAAAAGAATATTGAAGATGGACAATTCATCACAGACGAAAAAGAGATTGAAAAATTAGAAAATAGTTTAAGAAGCTTCGGTGGAAGCGGCAAAATATCTAATGATAAATTTATTTATAGACAAGTTTTAGGTAAAGTTGTTCCATTAGGAGTAGGATTAACGTTAAATCCTGCTGCTGATGTGCAAGGTATAGCTACAAAAACAGAAGAAAAAGATCTTGGAGTTCAAGAGAACAAATCTTCTGTTGAGCCACTTAATGAAAATAATATTTCCCAAGAGGCTGATTTAAATGTAAAATTAGAGAGGATATATATGAAAATAACAAAAATTGAAGATATTACAGACGTTCTACTTAAAGAGGTAACAGCTAGTTCTGTTATCGATTTTATTTCAGAAGAGATTAAGAAAGTTAGTGATCAATTCGTAGCAGAGAAAGCCGAAAAAGAAAACGCGCTTAAAGCTGCTACTGAAAAATTTGATTCTACTTTTGCTGAACAAGAAGTTCTTAAAAAGCAACTAGAAGAAGTCAATCAAAAACTATCTCTTATCCAAGCTGAACAAGAAGCTAAAGCCAAACAAGAAGCATTTGATATTAGAATGGCTTCTTTTGACGAAGACTTTGACCTATCTGATGAAGATCGTCAAGTTCTAGCCACAGATATTAAAGATTTAAATGATGAAGCTTTTTCCGCTTATAAAAATAAAATGGCAATTCTCATGAAAGAGAAGAACAAAGCTGCCAAAAAAGCAAAAATGGATAAAGAAGATTCTAAAGATAAAGAAGCCATGAAAGCTTCAACAATTTCCGAAGAAGTAAAAGCTTCCGAAGAAGTAACACAAGTTCCTACAACCCAAGAAGTTGTAGAACAAGCTGTTGACAATGGAACCAAAGCTTCCATTGAAATACCAAATTCCAGTCCTGCTACAGAGCAAAGCGTACAAGAAAAGTATGCTAAAGCCTTTAGTTTGGAAGGATTTGACATCAAAAACAAATAAGGAGAAAACAATATGGCTCATAATTTAAGACCATTGACACAATATAACGAACATGATGTTATTAACTTCTTCGCATATAGCGGAGATAGTACTCTTGTTCAAAAAGGTGCCGCAGTTAAAATCGCAGGCGCTGGCTTCAAAGCCGATTCAACTAATCCAGTAGAAATGCTAGGCGGACCTGGTGCTTCTTACTCAAATACTGTATCACAACGTTATGGCGTAGTACCAAAAGTAGCTGCTGCTGTTTCTGGTGATAAAGTTATCGGATTGACACTTATGGACGTTCGTGAATTAGATGAAAATGGTGAAAAACTAGTTTTCAATCCACGCAAAGCCGCGGAAATGGGCGTTGTAATAAGTGGTCAAGCAGTTCCAGTTTTAACTCGTGGCGTAGTTCTATTTAGTGGACTAGCTGCTGGTTCAGCTGGTGATAATGTTTATCTACATGCTACTGTCGCAGGTGATTTGTCAACCACAAATACTGGCGGTACAAAAGTAGGAAAACTTCTTGGTGATCGTGACGCTAATGGCGTTGCTCTTCTCAAGATTGAACTCTAATTTTATAAAGGAAAATTAAAATGAAATTAAAATTAAAAAATACCCCAGAACAAGTTGAACTAATCAAAGCTATGGGCAGTAAAGATGCCAATGTAGCTAGAGAAGCAACTCAAGCGTTCGCAGCATTTATCGGACCAGTCGTTAGCAAAGTGCTAATGCAAGCTGGAACTGCTAGTTCAGTTTATACCGATCTTGCTTTTGACGAAGATGATAATCCTTCTATTCCTCTAGACCTTTGGGTTGGAGAAGGCGAAGGTTATACAACCGTATGGAGCCAAAATGTTGCAGGTGGCCTTCCCACTTCTAACGTAGAAGGCTTTAGCGAATTGAAAGTGTCAACCTATCGTTTAGATAGCGCAGTTTCAATGCTAAAAAGATACGTTCGTCGTGCTCGTCTTGATGTTGTTAGCAAAGCCGTAGAACGTATGACCAATGAAGTTCTTGTAAAACAAGAGCGTAATGCTTGGGCAGTAATTCTTAAAGCTCTTGTCGAAGCTCGTACAAACGGAGCAGATCATATTGAATCAATATCAGGTGGAGCATTAACTCTAGCTGGATTAAATACCATGATTACTACTGTAAAAAGAATTAATACCTCTTACGCAGCAGGATCTACAGATAGTTCTTACGGATTAACAGATTTATTTGTTAGTCCCGAGATTAAAGGCGACATCCGTGCATTCGCTTATAATCCAGTAGGAGCAGCTTCTAGTACAGATCTTCCAGCTGGTGTTCGTGAAGATATTTATCGTAATGCTGGAACTCAAGAGATCTATGGTATCTCCATTCATGAGCTAGTTGAATTTGGTGTTGGTAAAAAATACAATACCTTATTTGATGACCTCAGTGCTGGAACACCAACATTTAATGGTGACACAGCTGAAATCTTGGTTGGTCTTGATTTGTCTAAAGATGCATTTGTTCGTCCAGTTGCTCGCAATAGCGAAACTGGTGGAACATTCACTGCTCTTCCAGACGATCAATTCACAACTCGCGCTGACAAAGTCGGATTCTATGGATCCCTCGAAGAAGGCCGCGTATGTCTAGATGGTCGTGCAGTTGCAGGACTTATCGTAGCAGCCTAATATTTAAATATTAGAAAATTGAAAAGCCCAAGGGTTTATCCCCTTGGGTTTTTCTTTTTTATTAGAGATATGATGTTTTATTTGATATAATCTATTAAGGACAATATTATGGCAAAAAAATTAAAATTAGACAAATTACATCAAACACACGGAAAAGTAGAGAATCCAGTTACCCTTGATCAAATCTGGGGTGATAGTGGTAAAAGTAAGTATGGTACTTTAGACCCAGAAAAATATTCTGAGTATCTTACTAATTTAAATAAAAGTGATCTTCAAGCTCATGCAGTTAAAGTTGGTCTTATGCCAATTGATGATAGAACTTCTTTGTGCTCAAGATTAAAAAGAGAATTTTTAAAATACTCTTCTCAATACACAGTTAAAAAAAATACTCAAACAAACAAACCTCTTTCTAAAGCTGCAAAAGATATTCTTTCAGAAGGTCGCTAATTTAATATCAATAAAATAATTGTTCTGTGTAATATTTTACATGGCAACATCATATAATATCACTGCGTATCAAGGTGACTATATTCAATTAACATTAAATGTAAAAGACAGTAACGGAGCAGCACTTAATTTAAATGGTTATCAGGTAAGAGGTCAAGTTCGATCTAGTTACGGCTCTACAGGAGTTTTATTAGATTTAAATCCAATCATATCTGGAAATGGTTCGAATGGTATAGTTTCAATTAATATTAATTCATATATTTCTGCAGATATTCCAATATCTGATCATGTTTATGATATTGAAAGATATCCATCTGGAATATTAACTGGAAATAGTATCAAACTAATGCGAGGAAAGTTTACAATTTTACCAGAAGTAACGAGATAATTTTATGGCAGATTTTAATGTAGATGTTAATTTGCCAAGTGCAATAAATGTTGATATAACATCACCAACACAAGCTTTAGCTACTAATATTTCAATTCCTGGGCCTCAAGGGCCAAGAGGAGAAAAAGGCAATCCTACATCAATAAATAGTTTAACTGCAGAAAATATTATTATAACTGGTGCCGATGGCAATATAGTCTATAATACTGGCCTTAATACAATTTTTATTTCTGGTAATAGTGGATATTTTCAATCAGCAGTAAACTCATTAACAACTAATTTAAATAATAAAATAACTTCCTTAAGTGGTGATGCAGTTCTTGAATACGGAAATCAAACTATTCAAGGTCAAAAAACTTTTACAGAAGATTTAATTGTACAAAAGAGTGGTTTCTTTTGGAGCGGTATTAAGATTGGTTTAAATTCAATTATAATAAATGAAGAAAGCATAAAAATCTCTGGAGATCCAGTAGTTGTACAATCTACATTTACTGGCTATACAGGAGATGTTTCAAATACATATGCTACTATAAATAATCTTGCAAGCACTGGTAATGCGCTAGAAACTAAGATTGGTTCATTAAGTGGAACTTTGACAAGTAATTATGCAACAATTACAAATTTAGGTTTAACTGGTAGCACATTAAATAATAATATAAATTCACTTAGCGGAACTTTGACTTCCAACTACGCAACGATTACTAATCTTGCAAGTACTGGTTCAACTTTAGTTTCTAGTATAAATTCTCTTAACTCTGCTTTTACTGGATTCACTGGAAATCTTGATGCAACATATGCGACTGATAGTCAACTTACTTCTACTGGAACAACTCTTATTAGTACTATTAATTCTTTGAGTGGCACCTTAACAGGAAATTATTTAACTACTAATTCTGCATCTTCTACTTACGCTACGATTATAAATCTTGCAAGCACTGGTAGTACACTAACAACTAATCTCGCAAGTACTGGTTCAACTTTACAGACAAATATAAATAATCTTAGTAATACTTATGCGACAATAATAAATCTTGCATCTACTGGTAGTAATTTAAATAATACTATAAATTCTTTAAGCGGAACTGTTACAGGAAACTATGTTACAAAATTTAATGGTCAATTTACTGATAGACCAACAGTAAATGGAACTGGTGTTTTATTAAGTGGAGAAGCTTCAGCTATAACTTTACCAACCACAATTGTTTATACAACTGGAAATCAAATTAAAAGTGGCCGTTTGATAATTGGTAATAGTGAAGCTGGTGTAGTAGATCCAAACTCTCCATATACATTGAGTGTCCAATCAAATTATACTAACACATGGCTAGAAATTTTAAATGACAGCGGACATAATCAAGGAGTATTTTTTGGAATAAATGGTAATGATTTTGAACAATATAATTATCAAGGTGGAGATATATTATTTTTCACTTCAGAAAATGTTTCTGATGGATTAGTAAGATTAACAATAAAAAATGATGGTAAAGTTGGTATAGGTACTAGTGCTCCATCTGAAAAACTAGAAGTAATTGGAAATATAAAAGTAAGTAATAGTGGATTTTTTGCAAGCGGAATTAAAGTTGGAAATAATTCTATTATTATAACAGAAAACCGCATTGATGGAGGATATGCTTCTAATTCAATTTTAACAGATGGATTATTAGGAATTCAATATAGCGGATATTATGATAATAACCCAATATGGTTTTCAACAGGAACAGTAAAACCAATAATAAATAAATTATCTTTATATTCAAGTTCAAATACCGAAATTAATACAACATATACTCAAATCGGAGATGCTTTAAACTATTTTACTGGTTTAAATGGCTATAACATTTATTATAGACAAAGATTCCCAACGTATGAATCTTATTGGTTTGTAAATAATGAAGGTAATTATACGACATCTCGTTTTAGAACATTTGATTTAGAAACATGGGAGCAAAATCCAGATGGCGTATTTGGTAGTGTTCCACCAACAGCTACTATATTAGAAACTAAAAATTATGAAAATAGCACTTATTTTAATACAGATCGTGGCGTAATAAATGGAACATCATGGGAATGGGTAGGATATTTTATACCACAAACTACTTCAAATCATACTTTTGGTTTGAGCGCAGATGAAAATGCTTATTTCTGGATAGGAAACAAAGCGCTAGATGGATATACAACAGGAAACGCAGACATATATTCATCTGGAAATAATGGATCAAGTGTTACAGGTTTAGCTTTAACTTCTGGATCTTCTTATCCAGTCAGATTGCAGTGGGGACACCCAACAGCTCCAACAGTCGCTAATTTATATCTATATTTCAATGATGGAGGTCAAAATATTTATGATTTTAGCGGTTACTTTTTTAATGGATCTCAAGGAAAAGGTTTTTATATAGACGCAATTAGTGGCGATGCTTCTTTTGGTGGAAATATACAAAGTAATACTGCGACATTTAATAATCGCCCAACTGTAAATGGAACAGGAGTATTATTAAGTGGAGAAGCCGCTGAACTTCCAACTACAATTGTTTATACAACTGGAAATCAAACTATTTCTGGAGTCAAAAGTTTTGCTCAAGACACAACATTTGGCGACTCGGCGCAAGGTGACTTTTTAGTTATTTCTGGTAATAATTTTACAGTCTACGGAAGTGGTAATTTTACTAGTGGGCTTTTTGTTAATGGAAATGCAGTATTAACTGGAGTCAATTTAAGTTCCTACGCAACAACAGCTAACCTCGCTTCAACTGGTTCAACTTTAACAAATAGTATTAATTCATTAAGCGGAACTCTTACTAGTACTTATGCTACAATAAATAATCTAGCAAGTACTGGCAGTACTTTGGCCACTAACCTTACTAATACTGGCTCTACACTTCAAACTAATATAAATAATCTCAGCGGTTACATAAATTCTTCATCTAGCAACATTGTGTTTACCACTGGTAACCAAACTGTAAGTGGAATTAAAACTTTCACTAATAATCTTGAAGTTCAAGGAACAGGAATTTTTAATGCATTGGATTTATCTAATATAAGTGACTTTTCTTTCTCTGGAGTTACGATTAAT
>Ga0164294_10004774_pt1 | contig 11740 bp, 17 predicted proteins | sample GEODES005metaG_FD_111479 | JGI IMG/M metagenome (GOLD analysis project Ga0164294, IMG submission 111479) | Oligotrophic lake water microbial communities from Sparkling Lake, Wisconsin, USA - GEODES005 metaG | ecosystem: Environmental > Aquatic > Freshwater > Lake | place: USA: Sparkling Lake... | reverse complement strand
TTTTGCTCATATGATTAGACGTTCCCTCGTAACTTTCAAGAATCGCGCATTGAATCAAACGATCACGCCGATATAACACAAGAGCCGAACCACTTTTTTCGAAACCATCGCCAAACATTTCGACGCCAATTCCATGTCGGTGGGTTCTTCTTTCTCGGGCGCTTTCTCGGATTCTTGCGCCGGGTGTATTTTGCCGCGTTTTTTCACCATCATTTCCTTTTTCAGCTGCTTGCCAGAATATTCTTTGATGATACACATTTCACTACATTCGTCGTCTTCGTCTTCTTCGTCGTCTGCATAATGCGTCGGAAACGAAATCGTACGTTTGCGAATCTTTGGTGGCGGTGATTCGTGCTTGTTGGGATAGGAATGCCGTTTCCGGCGTTTTTTCGGTTTTACACGATTCTCGTAGTAATCGTCTAAATCGTAAGACATGATATTCGGGGCGTATATATTCCTATTTCGAAAAAATATTCCCTCCAATTTAGAGGAGCATATTCTCTCGCAACATTTGGTCCACGGCCGTCAACATGGTGCGTTTTTCCACATTATAATACCGGATGGAGGCCAGACACTGGTCAAACGTTTTCCATTCCGACGCACTCACCTCGCATATTTGAATGTCCCGTTTCCCTAGAGAGGATTCGTAGTCCATCTTGTTTAAATAGTATTTGTGTTTATAGGATTTGTAATTCGAACCAGTGAAAATCTCTTCGAAAGGGAGAATGTTTTTCACGTTGATGAGAGAATGGGCGGAATATCCCGTCTCTTCGCAGAACTCGCGCACGGCGCAATCGTAGTCGCGTTCCTGGTAATTCCGGCGGCCTTTCGGGAAGCCCCATTCGGCCTCCGTCCAGGTGTCATACACCTCGCTTTCCTTCACCAAATCGAGGATCGTGTACGAATCCGTTTTGGTAAAGACCCCATTCGTCAAATTCATAAACTTGTCTCTCGAGACGGATTCTTCCGTCTTGTACTGATCCGACACATTGCAAGACCCCCAAATATCGAGCCAGATTTGGTCAAACGACTGGCTAACGAGCCGGGCTTTTTCGTGCACCGTCATTTGGCGGAGCATGTTCATGATGTAGTCTTTGTGATAGACGGAATATTTTCCGCGCATGAAATCAATGAATCCGAGGGTGTCTTTCCGTCGAATCATCAAATACTCGAGTTCGTTCGCCGGGTTCCGGCGAAAAGCAATGACACCGAAACTGGTGATGGGAACTTTGCATTGGTGAAAAGAATGGCCTTGTTTGCCGCAATTGTTGCAATATTGCTGACTCATTTAGAGTAGGAGTTGGGATACGGGATAGTCGAGAGAAAGGTTTATACCCTTATTCGAAAAAACCTTGGCATTTCGTCTGGATCTTGGTGCGCATATCGGGGACGATAAATTTCTGCTAAATAGTAAAGACATGGTGGCACCCGTATATCGACCCTTTTCCTATTCCCCCACGATTTGGGGACCGAAATACTGGTTTTTCCTGCATACGGTGGCGCGAACCTATCCCGAGTACCCGAACGACGTCACCAAACGCAAGTATTATGATTTGATTCAGAACTTCGCCTTGTTTATGCCAGATCGAGAGATGGGCGACCGCTTTTTAGTCATGTTGGACAAGTATCCCGTCACACCCTATTTGGACAACCGGGAGTCGTTTTTCCGGTGGACGGTGTTTATCCATAACAAGATCAATGCAAAATTGCAAAAAGAAGAAAGGAGTGTGGAAGAAGCGCTGGAATCGTACGAGAGTGCGTACTTGGAAGAGGGGGAAGAGGAGGTGAAAAAGACGTCGGTGGTTCTGGCTTTGAACGCGGCCATCGTGTTGGCATTGATTGCGATTGCGTATATGGTCTATCAGCGATAAGGGGGTTTCACATGGATATTCATGGATTCATGTGAAAAGAATTAGTGTTTTCTGGAAGATTTGCGTCTTCTGGTTGCGCTTTTGCGGGAGCGCTTTCTTCTTGATTTGCGGGATTTTTTGATTCCCCCCCCCCCGAATTCGGATCATATCCAAGTGCTGTTCGATTCGCTTTGAGCTTTTCACTGCTTACATAGGGAATATTAGATTTCGTAACTTCGTATCGGAGGTTTTTATCTTCGTACTCCTGTCGGCGTTTATCTGCGTCAGCATTCTTTTTATCTGCTATTTCTTTCGCTGCAGTGTATGCAGTATTCCTTTCAGTGCGTAATCTGGCAGCTGTATCTGGAAAACGCTCCGGATATTCATCAGCCAGAAATTCTTTAGCTTTAGTGTAATAACTTTTAGTTGGTGTGGTAGCTGCCATAATACTATACAATAAACACACATAAATATTTCTTCTCATCCTATTGCAAAACCCCATGAAACTCCCGCTTCTCTCAACTCTCTTCCACTACGTCCTCCTCACCACCCGGAAATACGGCATCGACGAGTCCCACGGGCTCGGGCATAGCATGAACATCCTGCGTTACACGAACGCGATTTTCGAGGAAGAACTGAAAGGGTGTCCGAACGCAGATCTCCTAAAGTCCCAGGAACCCGTCATTTATACCGCCGCCATTGTCCACGATATGTGCGACAAGAAATACCGCGACGAAAAGGAGGGGCTCCAAGAGATCGAGCAACTCTTGATTCCCGTCATCAAACTGACGGCAGACGACAAACAGGCCGTCATCGATATCGTCTCCACCATGTCGTATTCCAAAGTCAAATCGGTCGGGTTCCCCGACTTGGAAAACTACCAGAAGGCGTATCATATTGTGAGAGAAGCGGATTTGTTGACGGCGTACGATTTCGACCGATCGATGATTTATCACATGTCGACGGGGAACGCCACGTTGGACCAAGCGTTCCAAAATGCGAAAGACTTGTTTTATGACCGTGTTTTGCGGCATAACGAAGACGGGCTGTTTTTCACGAGGTATGCGCAGCGGCAATCATCGACGCTGCATAACCGGGCGTTGATGCGGATGCTTTATTGGAAAAAAATGGTGGGGAGAATGGGATAAGCCGAAGGCGACTAGTCGACGGAATAAGGAAGTTATAAATATGATTGCAGGAATAATATTTATAAAAATGTTCGAGAGATGACCGAAATATTTGCATTCGCTAGTTTGGACAATTTTCCGCGCGCGTTTTTCTGATTTGTTTTATTGTTGCATTCATATGCTAGACCTTTTATTTGGGAGTTTCTTACAATCGCAGTAATTCTCGCCATGGATTCACAATGCGGATATTTAGACAAATACGCTGAATCGTTCAAAAGTTCGCACCCGAGAGAATGGTCAGGGTTGTAATACTATTGTATATATTTATGGAATTTTGATTTCATGGAATATGAATTGCGTAGTTCGGAAATAAACAAATCGAGATATATAATATGAGTAAAATGAAGAGTTGGTTTGGTATTAAACCCAATACAAGTCCCCCCAATACAAGTCCCCCCAAAGTATATACGTCAAATGACTGGTATAAGGACGATGTCCCACCACGCGTATATAATCCCAGCGATGATTATATACAAAATAATAAGAATAATAATGTGTATGCTGTAGATGATAGACCCTTTATTCAGAGGAACGCAGATTTCTTTACAAAAACCCAAAAGGCGGCATCCGATTTTAACTCCGGCGTACACAACGCAATAGATAACGTCAAAAAACTGGGTTCAACTAACATTATTTCTAAAACAGTAGGCGCAGTCGAAAGTGTGACTGGTGCGGAATTAAATGTGGGAAGGGACGGAACAATGATTAGAATGGCGGACTCCGTACTTACATTTACGCGTTCCACTTTTTACCCTATCGTTGGTACTATGTTAGCAACGTCTATTGCAACTAATACGGTTGGAATAACATTGGGATTAACTGCTACTACATTAACTGGTGGTATCGGTGGTCTTGCAATTTTATTATTGGTTATGGTTTCGGTACAAATCGCAAAGCGTACTAAAGGCGAAAAAGCATTGCAAGGTTTATTGAGACTTGTACAAGTAGTGTGCGTACAGTTATATATTACCAACGCTATCATTAATGAATTATCTTCGTATTTTGACGTTCCTCTGAATCAAACCACTACAAAGGAAATTAAATCGCGTATAGACAGTCTCATGAAATATGTGTTTGGATTATTTCATATACAACCAGAGGATACAGAAACTTTATCCAAACGTTTGTTGCATGTGGATTTGAATATTTCGGGGAAATTCAAATATGCTTATCGTTGGATAAACCAGAACCGTATTAATTCAGAGATAGTCAATGGATTAACAGTGATCAATTCTCTATATAGTCAATTGTTTTCTCAATTATATTTTGAATTAATGGAAAAAGAACACCGGTGTACTGAAGCGGCTAGTGAAGATATAAAATGTAAGTTTATTTCTATAAAATACGCACCCAAACCAAAAAACAAATTGGATGCAGAATACGGATCGAACCCCCAGGATCCTGTCGCCCAGCAAACAACATCAGACACCCTATTTCTGTTCAATACATCATTAATACGCGATAAAGATGCGGTAACGGTTTTATCCATTTTGGAAAAGAATTTTGAACCATCTGCGGAAGAAATATTTCATAGTTATAAAGAGGCTTACTTGTATTGGACCGAAAACAGTATTTTATATAAATTGTTAAATAGCAAAGAGCATGAGCGGAATGAATTATTTACAACAATGGTAAGTAATTTATCGACGCAACAAATACTAGTAGACCAAATAAAGGATGGTATAACCAACCCACCTAATAATAATACATATGAAACGGACGGATCGCATGTAATAAATTCAGATCGTGTAGTTAATATGGTTCATGATCATCATGGTCATGACGATGGTCATTCGAGTCATCATAGTGGCGATTTTGGTCATTATGGCGGTAGCATTCATACCGGCGGAGGATATTACCGAAAAAAAATTGCAACTCAATTGAACAACGTATTCAAAAAGAATGAAATGTTGATTCGTAAAATGGCCAAACGCGTAAAACCGAAACGCACAAGAAACAAACGGAAATATAGAAAGTTGACGAGAAGAAGATAATTCATGTATTTTATAAACAAACACATGAATCGACCCAATCGCGAGGACGGCGTGTTCGAATATCGCAAACAAATTAACGGGACTGGGTTCGGCGTTTATATTTACGGCGTGTTTTTCCTCCGAGTAATTTCCATTCGTTATTTAACTCTTCTCTATTATCGGAAAAGAACGGTTCATTATCATCTGATACTATTTCTTGGTTATCAGGACAGTCACTAATCGAATAATAGTGATGATTAATAATAACTCCTTTATCTTCCTGAGTTGCCTCAACTTTTTCTATTATAAGCCCAAGATATTTTTTGTTATGGATAGATTTTGGCGGTTTATTTTCGTATTTGTTACAAATAAACTTATCTATACTAGATTTATTATCAGATTGAACCAGGGTTTTAGCATTTTCCACAGTTATCTTATTATTTACGTAATGATACTTATCATATTCCCATTTCCTCTCCCCCCCTTATTTTTTTTTTTCTTTTTTCATTTTTCACCGTTTTTTTTTTTTTTTCGTAATAATACTTATCATATTCCCCTTTCCCCCCCCCCCCTCATTTTTTTTATCCGAGATTCGCTTTTCTTTCGACGAATTCTTCGTGTGTTTGACATGTATCTCAATATACTAAGCCCATATTTTTCTTATGGCTCGCCCATAATCCAAAACGGACCAGAATTCCACTAAATAGACATCTCTCGGCAAGGGTTCGATTTCGTCGGACCGTTTCTCAAGGGTGTAGATCCCCGTGATTTCCCGTATCTTTTGTTTGGCGGAAGCCACGTCTTCCCCCGTGCGGAATTTACGCACGAGATAATGTTCGCCCCAAATATCGTAGAGTCGGTAATGGGTGAAAGGTTTGAGTTCCGACAGGTCTTTGATTTTCTTGGGGGAAGAGAAACACGGCATTGATATAAAGAATGACGTGTTTTTACTTTTTGGGGGTTTTCCGGTGGGACTTTTTGGGCATTTTCTTGCGGGACTTTTTGCCCCCCCCCCCGGCCTCGGTTTTTTCAAAATAATAGACATACTCACCAAGATCCTTAAAAGTTACCGGATTAAATAAGTGTACATTATCTAAAGTCACTCGTCTACGATTCAAATACTCAACTATATATTCATAGAGCGTGTCTAGTTCGGGACGAGCCGAATAATAATCTTCCAAGTTTGTTATACCATCCTTCTCTATCACGGATGTATCAGTATACTTAACCTTGGTTTTGTTATCAATTTTTTTTGCATCTATCAAACGAAACATAGCAAACATTTTTTCCCCTTCGTCATTTTTGGAAAGGAAAAAAGTTTACCGATTAGAGGCTGTAAAATTGTAAAAGATTTGTTAGTCTCTCAATTAGAACATCTTACCGTAAGTATTTAGCAGAGGGTGACTGTTCCGGATGGAAATCTGCTTTTATTTAGATCTGCGTTTATTTAGATGTATAAATGTCCATAAAGTATAATATGGATTTAATCGAAAACCAATACATACAAGGAATCACACGTATACTTGAACAAGTCGGCGAACAGGTAGAAGGCAATTTAATATGTGACATTTTTCCGAGAAACTGGACAATCCAACAGAATATACCAAAAATTAAAAATGTACAATATCTGTGTAAAAATAAAACGAAAATAATGGAAATTGGTGTAAATGCATGTCATAGTTTATTACTGATGTTGATTATAAACCCGGATGCGGAATATTTATTATTCGATTTAAACTATCATCGATATACCACCCCCACCATTGAATATCTAAAAACCCAATTTCCAAATACGAAAATAAATATCGTGTATGGAAATTCGGTGGAAACAATAAAACAGTATATAGCAGAAAATCCGGACCAACTCAATTCGTACGAATTAATTCATTTGGATGGAGGCCATACAGAAGACATATTTTCAGAAGACTACAATAACATTAAAAAATTAATTGCGAATAATGGGACGGTCATATTTGATGATTACGATTATAATGACATCCATAATTTTATTCATAGGAAAATAAATGAAAACGAAATCGCGGAATATACTGACAACAATATAATACAAAATAATTTACATTTTATTTATAAATATGTATAAGGCAAACGCGGGCTTGGCCCCGCCCGGACTTCTTCTTGAACAAAATATAGAAACACGGATTCGAAATCACAAGAACTACGTGTAGCTTGTCTTGATTTCCAATTTACTCTCTTCTTCGAATACGCCTTTAGCTGCAACTTGTACTTGTCATACACCTTGAATTTGGTGTGTTCAATGACGTCGCGCACGATGCCCGTTTTCGTGGGGATAGAATACCACGTGTCGTACTTTTTCGCGTAATTGGTATAAAATCGGTATTGTATATAATGCTGCCGGTAGTTGTTGCGGCGCTAGCGCCCATCGTCAATTGCGTTCAGCTATTACCGCAATTATACAAAACGTTTATGACCAAAAGCGTCGATGATTTATCCGTGTATTCTTTGTTGCTGATTCTGACGACCAATTTTCTTTGGTTGCTACACGGTTATTTCATCTTGGATTTGTCTCTCCTTGTCGCCGGGGTAATTAGCATGATTATCAATACCTCTCTATTGATACTGTATTTCCTTTATCGCAAAAAACAGCGAAGACTTATTTCTTAATGGAATAAAGCAAATAGGGGAGGACGTACGCCGCGACAATCAACACGATGATTTGGGTGTTGAGAGAAAAGGACGCCAAGTAACTGGCGAGCAAAATCGTGCCGACCATCATGGACGCATCGGCAAGAAGAATTTGCGCACCGACTTCCGTCGCGTAGTCTTTGAAGACATCGATAATTGCACTCGCTTTTCTGGGAATGGATAAGAACAATTGAGCGAAGAGAAGGTCATGCGTAAGCTGGACAGCGACGGTGAGTGCTAAGAAGGCAAACAGTGTGTACTGCTGGAAAAAGAAGGGTACAAGAACCGGGCGAGGATGATGCCGATGCTGCATCTACAGGGCTTAGTATTTTCTCTTCTGGGTAGATTTATTCCGACGCAAAGGTTTGGGTGGTGGGGGTTCGATGGCATCTTATTCTCATTTATGAGATGATCGCCTTTTTCGGCGTTGAGAACGTTTCTTTCGGGGGGATTTTTCCCCGCCTCCTGATCGATGGTATTTCTCCAAAACAATACTACTCTTAAAATCGTCAATAGTTGCCGGACTGCAAAAATTCCCACATAACTGATATCTATTTGTCAAAAATGAATTCAATTTGGTTATTTCTGTATTGGCATCGATAATTTTGCAGGTCTTTGAATTCGCAATGTAACCACACCGTATAAGTAGATATTTTCGTTTGAAATATTCATTATAATCATCGCGCTGCGACCCTGTCCAAGGGTCAAGGTATAACTCAACATCGGATCTAAGATTTCCTATATTTTTATCGCCGCCTATGTAAATATATGTAGCAGTATCAATTTTTAAGGGTTTCCCCGGAAACTGATTGTCATTAAATACGCTATTTTCAATTGTAATTCCCGCCTCCCCAGGGATTTTTATAGGGTTCGGGTTAGGCATCGATTCAAGTTCACCATTCGAATTTAATCGGTAGTAAACATTTTGCTGAGAAGTAATTCCTGTTGGAAAAAATGTTGCATTCGGTTTGTGATTATTTAATATTTGACTAATATTCTCATTCCATAAGGCATCAATCTTACTTTTTATGTTGTCTTTATTTACACCTTCTTCACATTGTGTCAAGTTCCCTGTACCCTTTTTAAATGCACTGCCATCTGTTATACTACTGAAAAATCTCCCCCCCTACGCATTTTCACACTACGATTTCTCTTTTGCGTTTTCGCCATTCTATATACTACCAATATAAAATCGCGACGTATCAGAATGCTCAAATTTTCGTAAAAATCTATATATTCTCCCCCTATAATAACCAAGCGCATGCGCATCGAGCTCTGGCTATTCCTCCTCGCCGCAGCCATCATGGCCAATATTTATACCGAAGGAAAGCTCCTCAAATCCGTCTTTGTATACAAGAAATACTACCAAATGGCCGCCGTCGCTTTAGGCGCGTTCGTTCTCTACTATCTCTTCAAAAGAAACCCCGCGAACATGACCGGCCTCATCCAATCTTCCCACGAATACCTAAAGTACATGCCCGTCGACAAAAACACGTCTTCTCTTCTCAACCCCATCCTCGATTTCACATCGAAATTCTCGAGCAATGAGCTAGATGTCCCAAACCCCATGTTCCATCTCGGTACTACGAACCGCCAAGAGTACGCGGAATCCCGGATCCAGAACTCGGGACTAAGCGAGCCGAAAAAGGCGACCAAACGCTCCGTCAGCGAAACCAAAAAGAAATACGTGGCAGCACAACAGAATTGGCGGTGCGGCCATTGCGACAAACAACTCCCAGCCTGGTTTGAAGTCGACCACAAAATCCGCCTCGAGCACGGCGGCAGCAATCATATCGACAATCTGGTCGCACTTTGCCGCGACTGCCACGGCGAAAAGACGGCCATTGAGAATCTATGAACAAAATCCAACTATATGGTAGAAACCCATCCATGTCTCTCAGTGATTTGAAAACCAAAATGGCAGAGAGATTCGAAAAATTAAAAGGCACGTATTTGCCCGATTTTACGAATCCAGCCAACCAAGGATGTCTCCGCACCTACGCCATTTCGGGATTATGTATCTGTCTCTCACTTTCGGCCATTTACATGGCCAACAACGACCCCACTTTCTACCGCCAGAGTTTCTATCTCTACACCACCTTCATCTTGCTCCCCATTTTGATCGGACTCTTTCTGATTTCGCCCCTTTTTAGCGACAAACTCACGCCGAAATTGGGGGCCGCTTATGCCGTCCTCTTTTTCGTCTTTTTGATGACAGTCTATGCCTTTTACCAGATCATGAACCCCGCCTCCGTATTGTACATTACGAAATTCGTGGGAATACTGATGGTCCTCGGTATTTTGGTCGGGCTCGCCCTCGTCTACCGCATCTTTGTCCGCAGCATCGTGAACATGCCCGGTTGGATGGGGCTCTTTTTCCAGTTCTTGTTCTACTTACCCTGTCTCTTGATAGAGGTCTTGGAATCTTTCTTTACCGAGCTCCGGCAAGCACCCACCATGATCCTCGTGTTATTTGTAATCGAAATTTGTATTGTCTTGATTTATTTCTACGGCTCGACCCTCGCGTCCGCCGTCTATTCGAACGAATCCACCGCCCTTCTCCCCAATGCCGTCTTTTTGAAGGAGCGGACGACCATTGCGACCAGCAATACGTTTGAAATCCCGCCTTCGGATCCTACCTATGCAACGGATAAAAATGGAAATCCCCTATACCGAAAGAACTATTCGATATCGATGTGGGTCTATGTGAACCCGACACCGTCCCAATCCTATTCGAAAGAATCGAACATTTTCCAATATGGATCCACCGGTTCTCTTTCCGGCAATCCGCGAATCACCTATTCCAAAAACATGTACACGTTTTATTTGTCCAACACGAGCAAGGAAGCAAAATACCAGACACAACTGGCGGGTCAATCCTGGCATAACATTGTACTCAATTACAACGAAAACTTGGTGGATATTTTTATTGACGGAAATTTAGAAACAACGGTGGTTCTTCCGTCGCCTCCCAAATACCGAGCCTCCGATGCGGTTACGGTCGGAGATGGCAACGGTATGCTTTATGGCGCGATTTGCAATGTGCAGTATTACCCGACGCCCGTGACAAAATTGCAAGTGACGGGGGCGTACAACCTGCTCATGTACAAGAATCCACCGATACAATAATGTCGCCGGTACAATATATAAATGAACTTGCTCACGATTATTATATTGGTCATTATTATCATTATTTGTTTGTCATTTACCATTGCTTTTTTTATGCCAGACACGCTCATTCGCAAAGCGGTGTCTTTGAACAAACCCCAGACATTTGCCAAATCGACGTTGGATCAGCCCACATCTCCCAGGTATTATTACGAAGCCTGGGTCTATATTAGCCAGAACACGCCGGCGGACAAGACCAATGTGATTTTCAATCGGGGGACTGATTTTGTCGTTTCTTTGTACGGAACCACGCTCTCGATTTATTCCAGCGGGGCAAACTCTTCCGGAAATTATGCCGTGGATATGTCGGGACGTTTTACGTGTCCCACTAACAACACTAGCAAAGACGACCGATCCCCCAATTGCGGTAGTGTGATGGATGTCACGAATGCCTTCCCCTTCCAAAAATGGGTCTATTTAGTGATTGCGGTGGACGGGCAAAAAATCGACGTCTATTTGGACGGATTGATCGTAAAAAGCGTCAACAATTTCACGAATTCGCCAGGCAACGCCGACTTGACCGTGGGAAATCAGTATACGATCGGCCAAATTGGAATGTTTAAGCGGAAAGCTTCGGCCATCAATCCCCAGACGGTCTGGACCTATTACTTGCGCGGAAACGGGCAGGGCACGTCATGGAATCCCTATCATATCGATTTCCAAATATTCAAGAATGGCACGCAACAAAACGAAGTACGCATTCTCTAGACACACAAATATATACGCGAATTATATATTTGTTTTACCTGTAAGCCATGAATTATATGCTTATTATTGGTGCATTTGTAGCGATTATGTTGCTATACATTGTTTATATCATTATCACGAATAACACACTGACTTCGGGAGTACAAGCGCTGAATTCTACCGCGGAAATTCCCTATTCCAAACTCGCCAC
>Ga0164294_10004768_pt1 | contig 11745 bp, 13 predicted proteins | sample GEODES005metaG_FD_111479 | JGI IMG/M metagenome (GOLD analysis project Ga0164294, IMG submission 111479) | Oligotrophic lake water microbial communities from Sparkling Lake, Wisconsin, USA - GEODES005 metaG | ecosystem: Environmental > Aquatic > Freshwater > Lake | place: USA: Sparkling Lake... | reverse complement strand
CGAAATCTTCTTCGATCCGCAGACGCACACCGCCCGCGGCATTCCCTTCCAGGTCGCCGCCGACGGGCTGCTCGCCGGGATGGCGGCGGCCGAAGCGAAATTCGGCCTGACCTCGCAACTGATCCTCTGCTTTCTGCGCCACCTCGACGAGGCCGACGCCTTCGCGACGCTCGCGGCGGCCGAGCCCTGGTTCGATCGCATCGTGGGCGTCGGGCTCGATTCCTCCGAAGTCGGCCATCCGCCAGCCAAGTTCGCGGGCGTGTTCGCCGCCGCCGGTGCCGCCGGGCTGAAGCGCGTCGCCCATGCCGGTGAGGAAGGCCCGCCCTCTTATGTCCGCGAGGCGCTCGACGTGCTGGCGATCGACCGGCTCGACCATGGCAACCGCAGCCTGGAGGATCCCGCCCTCGTCACCCGGCTGGCGCGCGAAGCCATGACGCTCACCGTCTGCCCGCTGTCCAACCACAAGCTCTGCGTCGTCTCCGATCTGGCCCAGCACCCGATCAAGCGGATGCTCGACGCTGGCCTGCGCGCCACGATCAATTCCGACGATCCCGCTTATTTCGGCGGCTATGTCGCGGACAATTACCGCGCCGTCGCCCCAATCCTCACCCGCGACGAGATCGTGACGCTGGCCCGCAACAGCTTCCTCGGCTCCTTCCTGCCCGATGCGGAGGTGACGAAGCATCTGGCCGCCCTCGACGCGTTCGTCGCCGGCCGATGATCGATGCCGCGCCCCGGACATCGTCCTTGCGAGCGACGAGGTCGCGCGGCAATCCAGTCCAGGCGTCGATATGGATTGCTTCGCTTCGCTCGCAATGACGTGTCTTTTGCGCCTCTTTGCGTAAATTCCTGCACCCACTAAGGACCCGCCATGGCCGCCCCCGCCCTCGTTCCGATCCCCTACGAACAGTTCGTCGCCGACGTGCAGGCAATCGCCGCGCGTATCGAGGAGAGCGGCTGGCGCCCCGATCACATCGTCGGCATCGGCCGCGGCGGGCTCGTTCCCGGCGCCTATCTCTCGCACCGTACCGGCATTTCGCTGCTGTCGGTCGATTACAGCACGGGCGTTCCAGGCTTCTCGGACGAACTCCTCATGAAGCTCGCCGCCCATACGCGCGACGGCACCGATCTCCTGCTGATCGACGACATCAACGATAGCGGCAAGACGATCGAGGCGCTGCGCGGTGCGATCCTCGGCCACGGCGGGGACGCCGACCACCTCCGCGTCGCCGTCCTCATCGACAACAGCCGTTCCCCCGCTTTGGTCGATTACCGTGCCCGCACCATCGACCGCGCCGTCGACAAGAGCTGGTTCGTCTTCCCATGGGAGGCCATGGCTCCGACAGAAACACTCGTAGAGGAAGCCCTCGAGGTTCCCGAACGTCTGGCCTAGCCAGTCGCGATCCTCCCACATCGGTTTCTCCTGATTTTTTGATTTGAATTTCAACCGTTTGGCTGAGCTTGTCGAAGCCCTGCCCTTTTTCGGGTGGGTCAAAGAAAAGGACAGCCCTTCGACAAGCTCAGGGCGAGCGGAAGAGGAGACTCCCCTCCCTTGCAGGGAGGGGAAGCGCCGCAAAAACACAAAAAACCGCCCCCGCAGTCCCCTGCGAAGCCGGCTAAAAATCCCGCATTCTCGAAACCCGCCCAAGGTCCGCCCCGAATCGGGCGCAACTCTCGAGCGTTCCCGTACTATGCCATATCAGTGTGACGATGTCAAGCTTTATTTCTCGTAGAAGACGTGTTTCGTTCGCTTTACCCGATGGCTGCCCATGCGCCGGAGATGTCCGCGATCATCTCGCGCGCCTGTGCCAGCGCCGCCGGGCGTTCGTCCCCGACGATGGCGATCAGACGGCGTGCCTCGCGGTAGATCGTCCCCAGCGAGCGTGCGATCTCGCCGCCCTTGTCGAAATCGAGGCCGCCTTCCAGCCCGTGCAACAGCGACATCGACCGCGCCTGCGCAGCATTGAAGCGCGCCGCATCGCCGCCACGATCGGCCGCAGCCATCGTATCGAGCGCCTTCAGCAATTCGTCGAACAGCACGGCGATCAGCGCGTGCGGCGTGGCGCCCTCGACGCGCGCCGCGACATCGATGTCGCGGTAGCGGGCATAGGCTTTGAATTGGCTGCGCGGCGGGGAAAACATCAGTTGCTGCCCTTGGTCCAGATGTTGATCTGCTGGGTGAGATAGGATTGGGTTGCTTTGAAGGCGGCGACGCGCGTGTTCATCGCGGTGAACTGGCTGGTCATGCGATCGCTATAGGCGCTCTGATCGCTGGTCAGCTTGGTGCGCTGATCGGCGAGCTTCGTCTTCGCGGTCGTCAGCGTGTCGTTCATCGTCGTGAGCAGGCCGGTGGTGCTGTTGCGCAGCGCATCCTTGATCGCCTTCAGCGCGCCGCTGATCCCCGAATCGATCGTCACCGTCGCGCTCGTCACGTCACCCAGCGGCTGGATGGTCAGGCCCGACGCATCGGAGGTGATCGATGCCGACAGCGACGTATCGCTCGGCAGCCCCGGCTTGCCCGCGATGTTGCCCGATGGGTGGCCGGAGCCGCTGTCCTTCAGGATATTGTCGAGCTGGTAGGTGCCGGGCTTGGTGGCGCCGAGCGCGCTGGTGATCTGGATGAGCGGGCTCGACGATCGCTGGCTGGGGTTGAACATCGCCTCGACGCCGTCGGGATAGGTTGCGAGCATCTTCGTGAGCGTCGCCGAATCGACGCTGAGCGTGCCGTCGCGGGCCGTCGCGACGCCGATCTCGGCCAGCGTTCCGGGGCCACCCGAGGTGTTCAGCGTCGTCGAGGTGAGCTTCGACATCATCGACTGCATCTGGCGGATGCCGCTGTTGTTGGCGAAGGCGCCGCCGGCCGCCAGCGCGCTCTTGATCTCGGCCTGGACGCTGTTGAACGCCGAGACGAAGTCGTTGACCGCCTGGGTGATCGAATCGGTCGGCCGCGTCGCGCCGAGCGAGACGGTCTGCGAGGGCGATTCCTTCTGTAGCGTCAGCGTCACGCCGTCGATCAGATCGCCGATCGTGTTGGTCGCGCGCGACACGTCGACACCGTCCAGGTTGAGCAGCGCATCCTGCGCGCCCTGCGCCTGGGTCATGCCGGTGCCGCCGCTCTGCGGATAGGCGAGCGCGCCAAGGCCTGCGTCCGATCCGCTCGTCGGCGTCAGCGTGAAGGCGTTGGCCGCGCCGGTCGCCCCCTTGATCGCCAGTCGCGCGCCGGTCGCGTCGGTGACGATGCTGGCGGTGACGCCGGCGCCCGCGGAATTGATCGCCTTGGCGATGCCGGCCAGCGTGTTGTTGGTGCTGTCGAGCGTCACGTTGAACGTGCCGGTGCCCGTCGTCAGCGTCAGCCCGCCCGATCCGACGACCGTCGAACTGTTGGTGAAATAGCTCGACACCAGGGTCTGCGCCTTGGCGATCTGCTTGACGACGAGGCTCGCAGACAGCGCGCCGATCTGCGAGCCTGCCTTGGCGACCGCGGTGACGACGCTGCTGTCCGAGCTCGTCGGCTGGGTCATCAGCGTGCCGCCGGCGATCAGCGTGTCGAGCGCGCTGGAGAAGGTGTCGATGTTGCCCGCCAGCGTTGCCAGCTCGGAGATTTGCGCGGTGTTGGCATTTTCCTTCGAGGTCAGCTGGTCGCTGCTCGCGGCGAAGGTCGCGTTGGTAAGGCTGGTGACGAGCGCCGAGGTATCGATCCCCGATCCCACGCCGAGCGAGGTCAGGACCGACGAACCCGCCGTCGCGGTCGCAGCACTGGTCGAAGCCGTCGTGCTCGTCGAACTCGTGGTCGAGCTGGAGGTAGAGGTGGAGGCTACGGTGGTCATCGTGTCAGTCCCGGTAACGGCCGCGAAACGGCCGGGTTAAGGCGTGAAATCAGCTGGCGGGCGCATTGCCATGCTCGTCGAAGCGCGCGGCCGCCGGCACGTCGACCTGCGGCTGCACGACGCCTTCGGCCATCGCGCGATCGAGGTTGAAGACGAAGGCGAGCACGGTCGCGACCGCGATGTAGAGGTCCTCGCGCACCATCTGCCCGGCGCGCGTGGTGAAGTAGAGCGCGCGGGTGAGCTGCGGGTAGCTGAGGATCGGCACGGCCTCGGCATCGGCGAGCGCGCGGATCGCGGCGGCGGTCTCGTCCTTGCCGCGCGCCACCACGATCGGTGCGATGTCGAAGCCGGGGCGATAGCGCAACGCCACCGCGAAATGGGTCGGGTTGGTGAGGATGACCGTCGCCTCCTTCACCGCCTTGCGCGCGGAGCCGTTCAGCATCTCGCGCGCCCGGCGCTTCTGGTTGCCCTTGGTCTCGGGCGAGCCTTCGCTTTCCTTATGCTCGTCCTTGATCTCCTGCTTCGACATGCGCAGCCGCCGCGCGCGCTGGATCAGCTGCGCGGGCACGTCGATTCCGGCGATCCCGGCGAGCGCGAGGCTCATCACCAGCACCGCGAAGGTGAAGACATGGCCGGTCTCGACCAGCCCACCGCGCAGATCGCCCCCGCCCATGCCCATCACGGAGGGTAGCTGACGCTGGAGCAGCCAGTATCCGACCGCGCCGAGCAGGATGATCTTGAGGCCGCTCTTGCCGAGTTCGACCAGCCCCTGCAGCCCGAAGATGCGTTTGATGCCCGATAGCGGATTGAGCTTGCCGCCCTTGAAGGCGAAGGCGCTCGACCGGAAGCCGAGCGAGCCGAGTAAGGCAGGCGCGCCGATCGCGGCGGCCAAAGTCATCCCGAACAGCACGGCGAGTGGGAGCAGGATCGGTGCGGTCAGGCTGACGATCGCGCCCGCCGGATCGAACCCCTCGATCACGCGGTGGTCGAAGCTCAGCCCCCGCCCCAGCACATCCTCGCACGCGCCGAGCATCCACGGACCCGCGACCGCAAGCCACCCCGCGCCCGCGAGCATGACGAGCGCGGTGCCGAGTTCCTTCGATTGAAGGACATCGCCCTGCTCGGCCGCCTCGCGACGCTTCTTGGGAGTCGCGCCTTCGGTTTTCTGGTCCTGATCTTCGCCGCCGGCCATGCAGATTGTGGTGAAGGAAGAGGGTTAACAAACCCTCTAAATCCCTCTTCCCCGGCGCAGGCCGGGGCCCATGGTAGCAGTCGGAAATAGGCCCCGGCCTGCGCCGGGGAAGAAGGGTTTTATTTCCCCGTCGCGATCAGCCTGGCCTCATCCAGCCCGCGATTGATCGAGGCCGCGATGCCATCGCCCATTGCGGGCGCCGCAATCGCCAGCAGCACCAGCCCGGCAAGCAGGGTCGCAGGCAGGCCGACCGAGAAGATGTTCATCTGCGGCGCGGACCTTGCGAGCAGCGCCATCACCACCTGGACGAGGATCAGCGCGAACCCCACCGGCAGCGCGATCGCCAGCCCCGCCGCGAAGATGTCGCCGCCGAACATCACCAGACTGCGCATCGACTCCGCCGCCGGCCATGCCGCCCCCACGGGCAGCACCTGGTAAGATTCGACCACGATCCGCGCGAGCACGAGGTGCCCTCCGATCGAGAGGAACAGGAAGGTCGCGAGGATCGAGAGCAACGTGCCCAGCGCCGTCGTCGGGTGGCCGCTGCTGGGATCGATCATGTTGGCGAAGCCGAGGCCCATGATGTTGCCGATCGTCTCGCCCGCCAGCATCGCCGCCGAGAAACCGATCTGCACGGCAAAGCCCATCGCCAGCCCCGCCATCAGCTCGCCCGAGATCATCGCGACGCCCGCGACCGAGACGACGCCGTCGGGCGGCAAGGCGAAGGGGGCTGCCGCCAGCCCCGCCATCCCGACCGCCAATGCGATGACCAACCGAAGCTGCACCGGTACCTGCGCCATGCCGAACACCGGCGCCGCGTAGAAAGCCGCGCCCGGCCGCAGCATCGCGATCAGCCAGAGCCACAGCTGCGCCTCCAGACCAATGAAGGCGTGCGGGACGTTCAAGCCACCCACTCCCTGTTGGGAGTTGGGACAACAAGGATCACCGCACCAGATCCGGGATGCGCGCGAACATCTCCCTGGTGAAGTCCGCGATCAGATAGAGGATCGCCCCACCGAACAGCGCCAGGCACACCGCGACGACGATCAGCTTCGGCACGAACGCCAAGGTCTGCTCGTTGATCGAGGTCGCCGCCTGCACCATGCCGATGATGAGGCCTGCGACGAGCGCGGGGATCAGGATCGGCGAGGTGGCGAGCGCAAGGATCCACAACGCCTGCTGCGCGACGCCGATGAAATAATCGGGGGAGGCCGAGCTATCCATCTACTGGAAACTGCTCGCCAGACTGCCCATCGTCAGCGCCCAGCCGTCGACCAGCACGAACAGCAGCAGCTTGAACGGCATCGAGATGATCGATGGCGACAGCATCATCATGCCGAGCGCCATCAGCGTCGAGGCGACGACGAGATCGATGATCAGGAAAGGCAGGAAGATCAGGAAGCCGATCTGGAAGGCGGTCTTCAACTCGCTCGTCACGAAGGCGGGCAGCAGGATCGAGAAGGGCACGTCCTCGGGCTTCGCAAACTTGGGTACCTTCGCCATGTCGGCGAAGAGCTTCAGGTCGGTCTGCCGCGTCTGGCGCATCATGAAGCCGTGGAGGACGACGCCCGAGCGCGACACCGCCTCCTCGATCGGGATCTGGCCGGCGCCATAAGGCGTATAGGCGGTCGCGTTGATCTCGGTGATCACCGGCCGCATCACGAACATCGACAGGAAAAGTGCCAAGCCCACGAGCACCTGATTGGGTGGCGTCTGCTGCAGCCCCAGCGCCTGCCGCAGGATCGACAGCACGATGATGATCCGGGTGAAGCTGGTCATCATGAGCAGCAGCGACGGCAGCACCGTCAGCAGGCTCATCAGCATCAATATCTGGAGTGAGAGCGACAGCGGCTGGCCGGTGCCCCCGATCGTCTTCATCGCGCGATCGAGCCCACCGGTAGGGGGCGGGGTGGTAGGGGCGGCCTGGGCGAAGGCAGGGTAGGCAAGAAGCAGCACGAGGATCAGTGCAAGCAGCGTGGCAATCACTCTTCCCCGGCGCAGGCCGGGGCCCATTCCGAGCCGACGATGGGCCCCGGCCTGCGCCGGGGAAGATGCAATTTGCATCGCGCTAGACCTCATCGGGCAGCCTGAACGCGCCATCGGTCTCGGCGATCGTATCGACCCGCCCGCGCGACACCGCGATCAGATAGCGCTTGCCCGCAAATTCGACGACCGCGAGGCGGGAGAGCGGCCCCAGCGGCACCGCATCGATCACCTTCACCGCGCGCTCGCGCTGGCCGAACGCCATGCCGGGCTGCATCCGCCGATAGAGCCACAGCGAAAACACCGCGAGCCCGCACACCAGCAGGAGCAGGGGGATCAACCGCGCGAGATAATCGAGCATCATTTCGAAGGCGCCTGTCCCTGATCGCTGACGGCGCCCACGCTGAATCAGGCAGCGGCGTTAATCAAGGTCAATCGTCGCTTTGATCGTCACCCCGGAGTTGATCCGGGATCCCGCTTCTTTCTTCGGATCCTGCGAAGGTAGCGGGACCCCGGATCAACTCCGGGGTGACGAAAGCAGGCTCAGGCCAGCCGCGCTTCCGGCGCCACGACATCCACCACGCGGATGCCGAACTTGCCGCCGACCGTCACGACCTCGCCGCGCGCGACGAGCTTGCCATTGACGAGGATGTCCAGCAGCTCGGTTGCCTGGCGATCCAGCTCGACGATGCTGCCTTCGGACAGGTCCATCAGCTCGGAGAGCTTGAGCGAGGTCGATCCGACCTCCACCGACATGCGCAAGGGAATATCGGCCAGCATCTTGTAGTTCGGACCCGAGAAGAGAGTCTCCGCGGCGTGCAGCGCGGGGGCTTCGGTCATGTCGCTCATTTCCAGGTCAGCTCCGTTTCAGATGGTCGATCATCAGCGCCGCGCGGCCGTCGCGCTCGCCGATCTGCCCGTCCGCGATGCCGTGATTGGCGACGAGCAGCGGGGTCGTTGCGTTGAGTTGGATGGGGATGACGTCGCCGGGCTTCAGCGCCATCAACTGCCCCAGCGTGATTTCCGGCCGAGCGAGCACGCTGCGCACCGGCAGGGCGACTTCACCGAGCGCCAGCGCGAGCCGGGCGCGCCAGCTGGTGTCTTCGCTCGGCGCATCGTCATGGACGCGCAGCGCCATCTGATCCTCGATTCCGCGCAGCATCGCGAGCGGATAGGTGATCGCGATCACCGCCGGTGGGCATTCCAGCGGCGCGATGCGGAAGCGCTGGACGACGACGACATCGTCGCTGCGCAGGAAGTTGAAATGGTGGGGCGACGTGTCGCGCTCGACCAGCGCGGCCTCGATCGGCGTGACCTCCGCCCATTGCTCCATCAGGCTGCCGAGCAGGCGTTCGGTCAGGCGGCCGAGCAGCAGATCCTCGCCGGCGGTGAATTCGCTGCGGCCGGTGGGCGCATCGCCGCACGCGCCGCCGTAGAAGCGCTCGAGCAAAGCGGTCACGAAGCTCGGCGGGATCGCCATCGCCATGCCGCCCTTCAGCGGCTTCATCCGATAGCCGCTCATGCTGGTGAAGGCCGGCAGCGTCGCCGTCCATTCGTCGAAGCGCAGGATGGCGAGCGGCTCGACCGCGATGTCGGTGCGCGCCTGCGCCAGCGTCTCGAAAATCGGGCGGAGACTGCGTGTGAGCTTCTCGCCCAACCGCTCCAGCCCGGTGAGCTTTTCCGGCACGTCGGGGCGTTCGCGGCCCAGGCGGAAGTTGCGCACCGGCCCATCGCCCATGCGGCCGAGTTCCTCGATGATGCGCGCGCTCTCTTCGGGCGGCAGCGCGGAGGCTTCGCCGGTCATTGGATGATGAAGCTCGTGAAGAACACGCTGTCGATGCCGCCGAAGCCCTCGTGCGCGACCAGCACCTTGTTCACCGCATCGCGCAGCTGCTTCTTCAGGATTTCCTTGCCCTCAGGCGAGTTGATGACCTCGGCCTCCTGCTGCGACAGCACCTCCAGAATGGCGGAGCGCACCGGCAGTTCGGCGCGCTTGATGTTATCGAGCACGCGATGATCGTAATAGGTCGAGACGCCGATGCCGATCTGCAGGAAACCGTCGGTATCGCGCAGGTTCGACGTGAAGGGCTGCTCCAGCGGCAGATAGGTCGATTGGTAGCGCGCCGGATCGATATGCTCGGGTTCCGGGCCGGTCGCGGGCGTGCCGGTCTCGCTGCTGCCCTTCAGCATCAGCTTCGGCCGATCAGGATCGTCCTCGACCGCGCCCTTGTGGCTGCTCTTGCCGGCCACGACGAGGCCGGCGCCGGCGCCACCGCCGACCAGCAGCAGCGGCAGGATGCCGAACAGCACCAGCTTCTTCATCATGCCGCCCTTCTTCTTCGGGCTGGGTGCGATCACTTCGGTCATATTTTCCTCAAGCGTAACGGGCCGTGTCGTCGCTCACGGTAACGGGCGAAACGGCGGCATCTTGCGTGGCGGCGGTGGTGAAGGTCGACGAAGCGGGCTGGCGAGGCGACTGGCCGCCACGGCCCATGTCCCATCCGGACGTGTTGCCCGCGGAGGGCTGGCGCTGGTCGTTGGGCTGGCCGCCGACGCTGGTTTCCTTGAGCGTCAGCCCCTGCGCGCGCGCCTCTGCGGCCAGGCGCGGCTGCGCGTCGGTGAGCATCGTGCGTGTCTCGGCATTGTCCGAATGGAGGCGGACGGTCGCGCCGTCGCTGCCATGTTCGATCTGCACGGTCAGGCTGCCGAGATGCGCGGGATCGAGCCGGAACTGCAGCGTCGTGCCGGACGCGGTGGCGGCGATGTCCTTGGTGAGACTGTCGAGCCACTGGCCGTCCTGTGCGACGCTCAGCGTGCGGGCGATGGCGGTGTCGGTGGGCGGCAGGGCGGCCGGGGCGGGGTCCGACAGAGCCGTGGTGGTGCGGAGCGCCGTGTCGGCCGCCTGCTGCGGCGTGTGCGCGGTGACGAGCTTCAGCCGCACGGGCAGTGCATCGCGCCTGTCGTCGGCGGTGGAACGCTCGCGAACCGGCGTGGTCGCTTCGGTGGGGAGATCGCGCCGGGCGGTCTTCACGGTCTTGGCGGGCAGATTCGTCGGCGCGGGCGGCTGCGTGTCGTTGGCGGCCGGCGGTGTGGCTTCGGTCGGCTCCGCATCGGTCGGGAGCGCGAGGGCGACAGGCGTGTCGGCGGCGGCCTTCTGCTGCGGCGCGGCCATCAGTTGCGCGACGGCGGCGAAGGCTGCCTGCTTCGCGGCATCCTTGGGAGCCTCGGGCACGTCGGGCCGGGCCGGTTGCGGCGCTTCGGGCGCGGTCTGTGCGACCTTGGGCTGAAGGGTGATGATCTGCGCGGTCGGCTGCGTGGGCTCGGGCGCCGTCGCCTTGGGCGGTGCCACCGGCAGTGGTGCGACGGCGAGCAGCGCGGCCATCATCGGCGGCAGATCGGGTGTCGTGGTTGTCGTCGTGTCGGGGGTGTCTTCGGGATCGTCGTCGCCAGATTGATCGGATGCACCTTCCGAATCGCCCTTCGGCATGGGCAAGGTGATCGCGGTCTGCGGTGGTGGGGCAATGGTGGGCATCGCCGGAACGGGCGTGGGAAGGGCGATCGGTGCCGCGACCGGTGCAGCCACCGCCACAGGCGCCGTCGTCGTCAGCGTCGCGATCAGTGCCGCGAAGGGATCGCCGCCCACATCGGGCGAGGGCGTCGCGGCCGGGGCCGTCAGCAGGGACAAGGGATTGGCGACGGTCGTCGTCGCGAGGGCAAGGTCAGTCATCGTCGCCGGTCCGCTTCGTGCGGGGCCGGAAATTGGCGATCATCCGCTCCTCGATCTCGCGGTGCATCTGCGCGACGGCGCGGACCTGGAGGCGATCGGCGCCTTCGCGGGCGATATGGGCGGTCTGGCGCTCGGAGAGGCGCAGCGCGACGGCCTCGCGCGCCGAATGGATCTGGGGTTGCAGGCTGACGCGCGCCTGTTCGAGCCGCTGAGCGAGCTCGCCGGCCTGCGCGAAGACAGCGCCGCTCGAGGCGCCCATGCCGTTGACCAAGGTCGCGCGGAGCGCCGCGAGCCGCTCCTCGCTCGCCTCAAGCTGGGCGAGTCGCCCTTCCGCGACCGAGGCCGCACCGACCGCCGCCAGATGCTGGACCTGGCGGACACGAGCGACACGGGCGCGACGGGAGGCGAGTGACTTCATGCACCGAAGTTATCGACCAACATGGTAACCGAGGCGTTAAGATCGATGAGATCTTTCTGCCCCTGGCGTAAAAATTCCAGGATCAAAGGACGGTGCGCGACGGCGGCGTCGATCGACGGATCGGAGCCCTGGCGATAGGCGCCCATCAGGATCAGGTCGCGATTTTCTTCGTAGATCGACCACAATTGGCGGAGCGTCCGCGCGGCCTGTGCATGCGGAGGCTCGATGATGTCGGACATCACGCGGCTCAGCGACTTGCCGACGTCGATCGCGGGGAATACGCCCTGCTCGGCGAGCCCGCGGCTCAGGATGATATGTCCGTCGACGATTGCGCGGGCGGTGTCGACGATCGGATCATCGGTCGTCTCGTCGCCGTCGGCCAGCACCGTGTAGAGCGCGGTGATCGATCCGCCGGTGCGCGCATCGGCACCCGCGCGCTCGATCAGGCGCGGGATCAGGCCGAGCGCCGAGGGCGGATAGCCCTTCATCGTCGGCGGCTCGCCAAGGCTGAGGCCGATCTCGCGCTGGGCATGGGCGACGCGGGTGAGGGAATCGATCAGCAGCAGCACGCGCTTGCCCTGATCGCGGAAATATTCGG
>Ga0164294_10004765_pt1 | contig 11753 bp, 8 predicted proteins | sample GEODES005metaG_FD_111479 | JGI IMG/M metagenome (GOLD analysis project Ga0164294, IMG submission 111479) | Oligotrophic lake water microbial communities from Sparkling Lake, Wisconsin, USA - GEODES005 metaG | ecosystem: Environmental > Aquatic > Freshwater > Lake | place: USA: Sparkling Lake... | reverse complement strand
TCGCGTCGCCCCGGGTGAGCGGAAGGTAGGGGCTGGTGTCGTCGCCCCAGACGATCTCTTGGCGACCATCGGCGTAGCAGCTGCCGAAGTCGTGGAGGCAGTTGTAGCCCCACGCGAGCTCTTCGTTCGGGTAGCCCACCAACACGGTCCGGTAGCCAGCATGCGCCCCCATCTTGAGCAGCTTGTCGTTGAAGTTGCCTGGACCTGGCGGCACCCAGAGCAGCAGCTGCGGACGGAACTGGACGAGGTCGGTCCGGTAGGCCACCCGGTGCAGGCGGGTGCCGCTGGTGTGGGTGTCGGGATCCGCGGGGTCGGTGCTGCACCCCCACGACGCGTTCGGGTCGAGCAGGCACGGGTTGTAGGTGGCGATCGACTTCGGGCTGAGATCCCACTCTTGCCACGGGGGGCAGTAGCCGGGGCACGAGAAGACGTCGGCGGACGCATCGTCGAGGTCGGCGGTGCCGTCGCAGTCGTCGTCGACCCCGTCGTTGCACACCTCCTGCGCACCCGGCACGACGGCGGGATCGGCGTCGTCGCAGTCGCCCGCGCAGTCGGAGAGCCCGTCGCCGTCGTCGTCCTGCTCGTCGGCATCGACGGCGTCGTCGCAGTCGTTGTCGGGGACGGCATCACAGCGATTCGGGGCACCGGGGTACACCGCGGCGTCGCCGTCGTCGCAGTCGTCGCCCGCCGCCACCCGTCCGTCGGGGGCGCAGGCGCGCAGGGCGTCGGCCGGATCGCCGTGGCCGTCCTGGTCGAGATCGGCGTACCAGTCGGAGATCGCGGCGTCTGCGTCGGCGTCGTCGGTGGCGCCGTCGCAGTCGTTGTCGCGGCCATCGCACAGCTCGGGCGCGTCGGGCGCGACCGCGGCATCCCGGTCGTCGCAGTCGTCTCCGCCCAGGGCCCGGTCGACGGCACCGTCACCATCGCCGTCGCAGGTCGCGGCGCAGGCCTCCAGCGCGCAATCGGGCGTGTCGGGACAGTCCTCGGCTCCGCCGCACGCCAGCGCCCACCACAGCCACAGCATCGCGCCCTCCGTCCGTGACGGTGTACCCGGTCGCGTGGCCGATGCGCAAACAAGATCGCCCCGCCGGCGGAGGCCGGCGGGGCGAAAAATGGTGCGCCCAAAGGGAGTCGAACCCCTAACCTTCGGATCCGTAGTCCGACGCTCTATCCAATTGAGCTATGGGCGCAGCAGCTTGTCAGATACGGAGTAGGCGGGATTTGAACCCGCGGTACCACTTTTGGCAGTACACATGATTAGCAATCATGCACCTTCGGCCACTCGGTCACTACTCCAGACGGCGATGTCAAGTTCCCGGATGGGCGGAGGCGGAGGGATTCGAACCCCCGGACCTCTCGGTCTGCGGTTTTCAAGACCGCTGCCTTCAACCACTCGGCCACGCCTCCGGGAGCGTGGGAGCGCACGCCTTGTATGCGCCCCCGGTGCGGCTGTCAAGCGCCGCGTGAGATGCGATCCAAACCTCCCAGGTACGGTCGGAGGGCCGCCGGCACGATGACCGAGCCGTCCTCCTGCTGGTTGTTCTCGAGGATTGCCACGAGCGTACGCCCAACGGCGAGGCCGGAGCCGTTGAGGGTGTGGGCCAGCCGCGGCTTGGACTTCTTCCCGTCCACCTCGGGTGGGCGGTACCGCAATTGCATACGTCGAGACTGGAAATCAGTGAAATGCGAGCAGCTCGAGATCTCGCGGAAGGCGTCCTGGCTCGGGAGCCACACTTCGAGATCGTGGCAGCGGGCCGCGCCGAAGCCCAAGTCGCCGCCGCACAAGCGCGACACCCGGTAGGGCAGCTCGAGCCGCTGCAGACACACTTCGGCGTGGCGGACCAGGGCGTCGTAGTCGTCGTCTGCGCGCTCGGGGGTGGTGAGCCACACCAGCTCGACCTTGTGGAACTGGTGCTGGCGGATGAGCCCGCGCACATCCCGACCCGCACTGCCGGCCTCGGACCGAAAGCATGGGGTGAAACTGGCATACTGGATAGGGAGCGCGTCGTGCTCGAGGATCTCGTCGCGGTGCAGGTTGGTGACCGGGACCTCGGCCGTCGGGATGAGGAAGGCGTCCTGGCCGTTCAGCGGCTCGGCGAGCCGGAACATGTCCTTTTCGAATTTGGGCAGTTGTCCGGTCCCTTCCGCCACGCTCCGGTGGACCAGGTAGGGGACCTGGACCTCGGTGTAGCCGTGCTCGGTGGTGTGCAGGTCCAGGAAGAACTGGATGAGGGCCCGTTCGAGTCGGGCGCCGATGCCCGAGAGCACGGCGAAGCGCGCGCCCGTCAGCTTGGCCGCCCGCTCGAGGTCGAGGATCCCCAACGCCGTCCCGATCTCCACATGGCTCTTCGGCGTGAAGTGGAACAGGCGCGGCGTTCCCCACCGGCGGATGATCACATTGTCTGCTTCAGATGCCCCTTCGGGGACGCTGTCATGCACCAGGTTCGGCAGGTGCAGGGCGATCGCGTCCTGCTCGGCCTGGACCGCGGCGAGGTCGAGGTCGATCGCGGCGACCCGCTCGGCGCCCGCGTGCACCTCGGCCTTGAGGGCCTCGGCGGCGTCGGTCTGTCCGGCCTTCAGCTGGGCGCCGATCTCGCGCGACAGGGTGTTGCGGCGCGCGCGGAGCGCGTCGCCCTCTTGGATGTACGCCCGACGCAGCGCGTGCAGCGCGACAAAGCGATCGACGGCCTCGAACGGGGCGGCATCGGCGCCGCGGCGGCGCAGGCTCGCGCGAACGACGTCCGGCGACTCGGCGAGCAGGTGCGGATCGATCATGGGCGTCTCCGCGTGCGCTGTATCACGCGCGCCGCGCGGGAGGGACGGTCGGCGTGTCGCTGCGCCGCCGCACCCGGGCCAATGCCGCGAACAGCGCGAGGGCCCCGACCCCAGCCGGCGCACGGTCCACCGCCCGGCAGCCACAGCCCTCGCCGGTCTCGTCGGCGGGGGGCGTCGCGGGGTCGGTGTCGGCGTCCGTGTCGGCGTCGGTGTCGCTGTCGGTGTCGCTGTCGGTGTCCGCGTCGCCCTCGCTGCCGGTGTCGGGGGCGCCCGTGTCGGCGCCGCCCGCGTCGAGGTCCACGCGATAGGGGCCCGCGCAGGCGGCGTTTCCTGCGCGATCGGTGGCGCACACCTCGTAGTCCACCGCGCCGGTGGTGGCCGCGAGGGTCGCGCGCCAGAGCGACCCGCCGTACCACGCCATCGCCGCCACGGTCTGTGGTCCGCCGCCCGTGCTCCAGCGCAGCTCGACCGTCTGAAAGTCGGTGGTGAGGACCGGGGTCTTTCGGTCGTGGACGCGGGCGTGCACCAAGACGGGCCCGGCGACCGGGGCCGCGAACTGGCTGACCGGCGCGATGGTCGGGGGTGCGGTGTCGACCGCCACCGACGCATTGGCCAGGTAGACCTTGTCGGGATCGGCGAGCTCGCCCTGGCTCATGGCGAGGTCGAGGCGGCCGTCGTCGTCGAGGTCGCCGAGCGCGATCCCGAGCGTGCCGGGGGTGCTCGCGCCGGTGGTCGTGTCGTCGATCAGCGACAGCGACGACCCGCCGTTGAGCAGCACGCGGTCGCGCCCCTGAAACGACAGGCTCCCGATGAGGAAGTCGGCGTCGCCGTCGGCGTCGACGTCGAGGAAGGCGGCGACATTGTCGTCCTGGCCGACATTCGCCGCGCCGGGCCACCAGGTGGGGTTGCCGTCCGAGAACACGCCGAAGCCGTCGTTGAGCAGCAGGTGCTCGTCGAGGCCGGGCCCGTCGTTGATGGTGACCAGCTCGGGCGCGCCGTCGCCGGTGACGTCCATCGCCTCGAACTCGTAGTTGTTCGTGAAGGCCGGGAGCGCGGTGGCGGTCTCGTCGGTGAACACACCCAGGCCGTCGTTCCGGAAGAGGTAGGAGGTTCCGTCAATCTTCGACGAGATCAGCCAGTCGAGGTCGAAGTCCTGGTCGACGTCCTCGAGCTCCATCTCCCACGAGAACCCGATGCGGGTGGTCGGGATCTGGCCGAGCGGCGCCTCCGTGAAGTGGGCCGCGCCGTCGTTGAGCCACAGCCGCGCGAAGCCGTTGCCGCCGAAGGCGTCGCCGGTCCCCCAGTCGACCAGCGCGAGATCGAGGTCGCCGTCGGCGTCGACATCGCCGGCCTCCAGGTCGCCGATCGACGAGACCACCGCCGGCAGGTCGACGGACTGATCCAAGAACTGTCCGGTTCCATCGCCGATGAGCAGGACGCATGGGTCGCCGTACGCGTTGCCGAACACGAGATCGGGCACGCCGTCGGCGTTCAGGTCGCGCGTCTTGGTGACCCGGGTGTAGCTCACGACGCCGAGGCGATCGCTCGCCTCGACAAAGGGCGTACCCGGCGCCACATTCAGAAACAGCCGGCTCGGCTCGCGCGCGTCGGGCGCGGAGTAGCCGGCCCCATTGGCGTACAGCACGTCGAGCCGACCGTCCCCGTCGACATCCGCCACCTCGACCTTGTTCGACCACTGGCCGGTGGTGGTGCCCAGGGTGCCCATCGTCGCGTCGGTCCACAGCGGCGCCGCCCATGCGCCCCACGCCATCCACCACATGCAGCCTCCCGGGCTCGGCTTAGCGCAGCACGCCGCGACCGACCACGACGCGGTGGCGGGACGGCGAGGGGACTGGCTCGGGCCGCCCTGGCGCCGTCTCCGGTCTCGATGCTGCGCGGGTGGTGCGCCTCGGACCGCGCCCTACGGCGCTGCCGGTTCGTCGGGTGTGGAGGCAGGGGGCTCCGCCGCCGTGTCCGCGGCCGAGGTGGTGTAGTAGCCCGAGCCGTAGTACCCGTAACTACCGGTCCCTCCGCCGCCGTACGGATACACGCACCACACGTCGCATTGCTCGGACGTCTTCCCGTAGCCTTGCACCTTCACCTGGGCGCCGCCATAAGTGCCGTTGGCGGACCCAGACGCGTCATCTTTGTAGAAGATGGTCGCATAGGTGCCGGGCGGACACGTTTCTTGGACCTGCTCGAGGTACTTACTGCACTTGTCTTGACACCCCAGCAGCAGCGATCCCATCAAAAGCCAAGTTGCCATGTCCCGTTCTCCCGATCGTTGTTGATGTTGAGCCAGCTGCCGGCCCCCGAACAGCTGTCCGGGTCAAAGCTGCCATTGAAGTTGAGCTCACCCAGGCTGAAGCCGAGGGTGGCGTCGGTGGCCGTGCCCACGCCAAACGCGCCCGAGCCGTCGGCGTCGTCGATCCCTTCGACCTGGAGCGCGCCGTCCCGTGCCAGGTCAGCGGACAGCTCACCCGACAAGTCGCCGGCATAGGCGCCGACCAGATTTCCCTCACAGTCCTTGACGGTCGGGGCACAGCCCGCCGTCGAAGCTACGCCCAACACCCACAGCGCGCTGCGCATCATCCCTTCCGCCCTCCGCTCTAGATCATAGCACGTCATGGCATACAGGCATGCTATGCCTTGGAGTACCTGTCGCCTCCCGGCTCCGTCCGAGACGCTGTCGCATGCCACGCCGTTCGGACCCCGAGCTCGCCTCAGCCATCGGTGCGCGCCTGTCGCGCATCCGTCAGCTGCATGGCCTCACGCAGGAGCAGCTCGCGGAGGCGGCGGGGCTGGAAGCCTTGACCCTGTCGCGGTGCGAGACGGGGGCGCGCTCGCTGTCGTTGGCGAACCTTCACCGCCTCGCAACCGTCCTCGGCGTGGGCCTTGGCGATCTCGTCGACGTGTGCCGCGATGCCCCTCAGCCCAACGAGCCGGGTGAGCTGGCGTGGCGCTTGTTGTGGCGCGACATGACCCCGCAGCAGCGCGATTGTGCGCGGCGGATGCTGGTGGAGTTCCTGCGCTGAGCCGTCTGGTCAGCGCCGCCCGATCCCGCGCCGCCGCCGCTCGGCCGCCAGGCGCTGGGCCACCGCGAGCCCACCCAGCAAGCCAAACAGGTGGGACTGCCAGCTGATCCCGGCGCCGACGAAGGGCAGCACCCCGAACAGCATGCCCCCGAAGGTCCACAGGACGAGCGAGGACAGCAGGACAGTGGTCCAGGTCTGCTCGAACCAGCCGCGGCCGAGCAGAAAGCCGAGCAGTCCGAAGATCACGCCGCTCGCACCGAGGTGGACGGTGCCGGCGCCGCCCAGCGCCCAGGCGCCGAGTCCGCTCGTGAGGGTCGAGACGGCGGCGACCACCCAGAAGTCGAGGCGCTTGCGCTGCATGGCCAGGAAGCCGAGCGGCCACAGCGCCAGGGTGTTGACCAGGAGGTGCCCCACCCCGCCGTGCAGCAGCGGCGCGAGCGGCACGCCGAGCAGTCCCGCCACCGTGCGCGGCGCGATCGCGTGGGCCGCCAGCGCCCGCCCAAGCGCCCAGTCGATCACCGTGACCGCCCAGATCGCCCCAGTCACCCCCCCGAGCGTGCGCAGGTCGCCCGCCCAGGCGCGACCGACCTCGGTCGCCTCTTGTCGCCGCAGCGCGTCCATCGGCGCCTCCGCCTGTCCGTACGCCGCGACCCGACCGGTTGTTGTAGCGGAGCGGGTCAGTTGCCGGTGGCGCCAGTCGTGCCGGTCGTGCCGGTGTCGGTCGCGTCGGGAGACGGACCGGCGACCAGTTGACCGCCGTCGCAATGCGCCTCGACGCCCTCTTCGGCCAGTTGGGTCACGGCATTGGCGCAGTCGGCCTCGACCCCCTGGGCCAGCGTCGGCGTCGGGCCGATTGGGCGAGGTTCGAGGGCGAGGAACCAATCGGGCGACATCACGAGCGCTCCGCACAACAGCCCCAGGGACCGTCCAAAGGCGGCGGGATCCTGGTCGGCCACCGCCGCGGTGAGGGGGGTCGCGAGCAGCGCTTCGATCAGCGGACGCTCGTCGGCGGTGAGGTCGCCCTGCGCGAGCAAGCGGTCCTTCACCGCCACCACCACGTCTTCCACGCGGGCGTCGGCGGCGAGTCCGGCGTTGTAGAGGGCCACGAGCTGGTCGGCGGGTGCGTCCGGGTTGCGGCAGGTGACATACTGGTCTTCCCAGGCCAGCAAGCCCTGAAAGTCGGTCCCGTTGAAGCCCGGCTCGGACTCGCGCAGGAAGACGCCGATCGCGCCTTGGAAGTCGAGGTCGTCGCTGCTGCCGAAGGCGCCGAACCACTCGGGCGCGGGCGGCCACCCGAGCTGGTCGTGCAGGCTGCGGATCAGCGCGCGGGCGGTGTGCCGGTGCACCAGATCGCCGGGCCCGTTGCCGACGGCGGCCGGGTTCGGGTCGTAGACCGTGTACGGATCGACGATGGGGTCGAGGCCGTACGGGTCGGCCCCGCACGATAGCCCGGCGTTGAAAGCTGGATCCAGCGCGATGTCGGTCAACAGCCCGCGGAGCGACCAGCCCTGCTGGACAAAGGAGCGCGTGAGGCCGACGAGGCGGTCGCGCTGGGCCTCGTTGCGCGAGAAGCCGTAGGCGATCGTCAGCCTGCCGCCCAGGCCGTACTGCCACACCTGGTCGACGATGTTTTGGGCGAGCAACCAGGCGAGCGCCTCTTCTCCCTCCAGCGAGCCATCGGCTCCGACGGTCGGCCCCGCGCCAGAGATCGCCGACGCGCCGAACGCGAGTCCCCGCTCGACCTCCCACACCGACGCCGTCGCGTCGCGGGGCGTGAGCCAATACACGTCGTTCTGCCCAAGAAAGTCCTCGGCCGGCAGCTCCAGGGCGAACTCGCCGCAGGCGCCGTCCATCCCCCATGGCCGCTTGCCGGTCTCACCAAAGCCGGCGACCAGGTCGTGGTATTTGAAGATGGCGTAGGTCTCTTCCACGGTGGCCGGGCCGAACGACGCGCCGAACAGCGCCTGCTCGTACAGGCCGGGGGCGCCGTAGGTCCGGTCTGGCGTGAGCGAGAACTCGGAGTTGTGGCACGCGATGCACACGAGGTCGCGGTTCGTGTAGGTATCGAGGAACAACGCGCCGAAGTTGACCCGTCGGTTGTACTCGAGCTCCTCTTCGCTCACGTTCGCGCCGGTGGTCGGCTTCTGCATCCGGGCGAACAGGTGCGCCTGGTAGGGGACCGCCAGGTCGTCGGCGGCCAGCGCGTCGTACAACACATCGGCCATATTGAACGGCTCGCCGAAGCCACCCGGCCCTTCTGGCGGGTTCGACCGGATGAACTGGGCGAGGCTGCCGTCGTGGACCTCGCGCAGCGGCTGCTCGAAGCAGCTGGCGAACTCCTTGTCGCCGGTGCGCGCCACAGACAGCGCGTCGGTGAAGAAAGTCTTCCACCAGCTGTCGTAGGACCGGTCGCGGGTCAGCGCCCGCACCGCCACCTCTCGGCCGTAGGTGTCGGCCACCCACGCCCACGCGCGCACCTCGTGGGCGCCGTGGGGGCGCCGTCCGAGCACGAGCGGGAACACCCGTTGGACCCAGGCCTCGGTGCCGGCGTCGCAGCTGGCGGGCAGCGGCGGCTCGGTTGGGGACGAGGTTGGCGGCGCGGTTTCGGTGGTGGTGGTCGGGTCAGGAGGGGTCGGGTTCGGGTCGTCGACGGGCGATCCGCCGCAGCCAAACAGCGCCACCGCGAGGGCGAAGGCGTGCATCACGACCTCCCGAGGACATGCGACTGGAGCCACAGCAGCGCTTCGAGCTCGCTGCTCACGTCGCGGACATCACCGACGGCGAAGCTCTCGGGCGAGAACGGGTAGATCCCCATCGCCGCCAGGGCTGCGGCCCGGAACTCGCCGGGCGTGACATAGTCGTCGGCCTCGCCGTTCGGCCCGATCGCGCCGACCACCCCGGCCTGATCGGCGCCGATGGGACCGCCGAGCAGGATCTGCACATAGCCGTAGGGGTGGTGGTTGGTCCCGAGGTTGGTCTGGGCGTAGGGCGTGCGGCCGAAGTCGGTGGTGATGATGACCATCGTCTCGTCGAGATCGAGCTTGGTCGGGTCGCCTTCGCCTGGCGCGTTGATCCGGTCGGCGAGCTGGCGCAGGCTGTGCGACAGGTTGCTCGCCTGCGTCTCCAGGTGCTCGAAGTGCGTGTCGTAGCCGCCACCCCCATCCGCCGTTTCCAGACCGCCATCAACGACATTCACGTAGCGGGCTGGTGTGGTCGGGTGCTGGAGCAAGCCCACCGCCGCCCCGATGCCCATCCCGGTCAGGTCGTCGTTGGCGGCGAAGTCGCAGCTGGCGCCGGCGGTCGCGGTGAACAGGTCCTGGGTGAGCACCTGCGCGAGGGCGGGCGCATTGCGGAGGCTCGCGACGGCGTAGGCGTGGTCGTCGATGGCGCGGCTCCGCAGGAGCGCACCGCCGGCGTCGGCGTAGCGGGCGCGGGCGCGGTCGGTGTAGTACGCGAGCAGCGGGTCAAAGGTGGCGGCGTCGTCGCCGAGCGCCAGCCGCCCGATGAGGTCGGCGATCTGGGTGTTGGCGCTCAAGGTCAGCGCCAGCGGCCGCGCCGAACCGGGGTGGAGCCCGACCTGGCTGGCGACGCGGATGTTGTCGGTGGAGATCTCGGTGTTCGGCGTGAAGACGTAGCTGAAGGGGATGACCCGCGACGGCTCGCGGTCCAGGTGGTAGCGCTGGAGGTGCGCGCCCATGCCGGCCATGCGCGGATTGCCGAGCCGAAACCCAGATAGTGCGAGCGGGATCGCTGCCTCGTGGGGCTCGAGGTCGTGGCGCATCACGACCACGCGTAGGCGCTCGAGGAGATCGGGGCGGTCGCGGAAGGGCTGGACGATGGGGCCGAGGTGGACGGTCTGCCCGTTCGCGTCGGGCATCCAGGGCTGCAGCCAGCTCGCCGCGTCGGTCCACCCGCACTGCCGGCTGAAGACGCGCTCGTGGCGGTCGGCCCACAGGTGCCACTGGGTGTTTCGCAGCGCGGGGTCGGGGTCGTCGGGCCGTCCGTAGTCGGGGATCGCGTAGAAGCTCTCGAAGGCCGTCATGCCGCCGTAGAGGAAGAGCTCGAGGCACTTTTCGGCGCGGACGCCAGGCCCGAGGAGGGCGGCGGTGGCGTCGGCGCTCGGCGCGTCGCCCCAGGACGCCCAGGCCGCGCGGCTCCCGAGCAGCCCCACACCGCTGGCGGCCGCACCGGCTCGGATCAGGTCGCGCCTGCGCATCCGTCCTCCCATCGAAGCAAGAACATCACTTGCGCGCGGGGCCACCGGTCGTCAAGCCTGTGTCAAGTCGGGGTCGGTCGCCGGACGAATCGGCTGGGGAGACGCGGGCTGCGGGCAAGGGTACCTTGGGTCAGGAGGTCCGATGCGGCCTGGGTGGGTGGGGGTGCTGCTGGTCGCCTGCGACGCGGGCGACGCGGTCGTGCCGGGGCCGGGTGGATCGGACGCGCCGATCGCGACCCCCGCGCCGACGACGCTCACCGGCAGCACGGGGGGCATCGACACGGGCCTCGTGACGGCTCCGCCGACCGCCGCGGCGCTCGCCTTGCCCGCGGCGGGGACGGTGAACAACGGCCGCTTCGCCACCTCGGATGTGTGCGCGCCCTGCCACGCCACCGATCCGTCGTCCGATGCGCTCACCGACGCCGCGGGTCGCGCGATCGGCATGGTCGACCTGTGGCAGGGGACCGCGATGGCGAATGCCGCCCGCGACCCGATCTGGCGTGCGGCGGTCTCGGCCGAGGTAGCGGCGACCCCCGCAGCCGCCGACGCCATCACCGCGACCTGCTTTCGCTGCCACGCGCCCATGGCGAGCACGGAGTCGGAGGGGTCGGGGAGCCCGCTCGACCTGGCGACGCTCACGCAGCCCGGGGAGCTCGGATCGCTCGGCCTCGACGGGGTGAGCTGCACCGCCTGCCACCAGATCCAGCCCGACGGGCTCGGGACCGACGCGAGCTTCAGCGGACAGTACGTCATCCTGCCCCTGGCGACGCTCTACGGCCCCTTTGCCGACCCCTTTGGCCACCCGATGGAGATGGAGACCGGCTTCTCGCCGGCGCCGGGCGGCCAGATCCTCCGGTCTGACCTCTGCGGGTCGTGCCACACCCTCGAAGGACACGCGCTCGACGCAGACGGCCGCGAGACCGGGGCGACGGTGCTCGAGCAGGCCACCTTCCTCGAGTGGCGGAACAGCGACGCCGGGGACGCCGACCAGTCCTGCCAGGATTGCCACCTGCCCACGGTCGACGTCGACGGCCGACCCATCTCGACCGAGATCGCCCACCCCCCGGGAGGCGGCTCCTTCCCGATGGTCGGCCCCCGCGCGCCGGTGGGTCGGCATGTGCTGGTCGGCGGCAACACCTGGCTGCCCGCCCTCCTGCGGGATCAGGCCGCCTTCCTGTCGCCCGCCGCGCCCCCTTCGTCCCTCGACGGCACCATCGCCGCGGCGACGGCACAGCTCGGGGCGTCGGCGTCGGTCGCGCTGGTCGACCTCACCCGCGCGGCGTCGCTGCTGGTGGGGACGGTCCGCGTGTCGCCGTTGACCGGTCACAAGCTGCCGACCGGGATCCCGCTGCGCCGCGCCTGGCTGCACCTGGTGGTCACCGACGCGTCGGGCCGGGAGGTCTTCACCTCCGGCGGCTGGGACGCCGAGGGCCGCTGGGTGGACGCGGCGGGCGCGATCCGCCCGGAAGAGGAGGTCGGCGGACCCGTACTGGCCCACCAGCGCGCGATCGCCGACCCCGACGATCGGGTCGCGTGGGAGGGCGTGCTGGCCGACGCTGCGGGCGCACCCACCTGGCGGCTGACCCGCGGCGCCGGCTGGTGGAAGGACGATCGCCTGCTCCCGGCCGGCTGGGACCCCGCCCACCCCGACGCGCCCGGCACCGAGCCGGTGGGTGTGATGGACGACCCGGACTTCCTCCCGGGCAGCGACGCGGTCGACCTCGCGG
>Ga0164294_10004764_pt1 | contig 11754 bp, 5 predicted proteins | sample GEODES005metaG_FD_111479 | JGI IMG/M metagenome (GOLD analysis project Ga0164294, IMG submission 111479) | Oligotrophic lake water microbial communities from Sparkling Lake, Wisconsin, USA - GEODES005 metaG | ecosystem: Environmental > Aquatic > Freshwater > Lake | place: USA: Sparkling Lake... | reverse complement strand
GTATTAGACATCTTGTGTGAAATGCATGCTCCGCTCTCATTCGCATTTGAACCGCGCGCACAAGAGGCCCAGCGCGACTGCCCAGCAGACCTATACTGTCCCGCCCTGCAATCCGCCCCCTCGCCTCCGCCGCGCCTGGGTCCCCTCCCTCGGATCTCAGTGTTGGTGTGTCATCGCGAGGTGGGCCGAGCCGCCGAAGCTGCCCTTGTGCGCCACCAGGATCGGGCCAGGCTGAGTGGCGAGCTGTGCCGTCTTGTTGGACTGGGCGACGAATTGTGCGTTCTTCGCCAGCGAGACAGCATAGAAGTTCCAGAAGGTGCCCGAGACGGGGGCCTTGGGCTCGCCGGGCTGCGAGCCGATGGCGTCGGGGTCGCCGCATGTCTTATCGTACTCGTGGCAGGTCGAGCCATCCGGCAGTGTCTCAGTGCACCCGTCGGACTCGCCCGGCGTCTTCAGATAGAAGAGAGCGTCCACCAAATTAGGCAGCAGATTGTTGGACGAGGGCGTCTTGCCGAGGCCTGCGCCGCGCACGTTGCACCAGCTGGCACAGCTGGAGCGCTCGTCCGTGATGCCGTTGCGCGACGTGTCGATGATGTAGTGCGGGTCCCAGTATGGGATCGCCCGCTTGATCTCCTTAGTGAGAGCCTGAATGTAGTTGTATTCATTGTTCCCACTCGAGAACTGTGGAAGGAGAGCGCACGGGTCTTCGCAACAAACGCCACCGGTGGAACCGCAGTAGTTGTGCATCGAGTCGTCGAATGCCGACGCCGGGCACGGCACGCCCAACGGCTGGAAGTTGCCCATATTCGTCGCAAGGCCGCGCACCTTTGCCGTAACTTGGAGAGTGCTAAAGAGGGTTGCATACGCTTGCGCATTCGCCTCCCAGCCGAGCCAGCCGCCGTGCGCGGCGTCAATGTAGATGGAAGCCTTGGGGGCGGCGGCCGCGAGCGCGTCGACCGCCATCGGGATACCCTTTGTGTACGATGCCTCGGTGGCCGAGGTGGCGCACTTTGGGTTGCCCTTGTTTGTCGCGAGGTTGGGGATCGACGAGGGCTCGAGAACGAAGGCCATCGGCACCTTGTCGGCGTACTTGGCGACGACGGCGGCGATCGGATCGATAAAGTCGTTCTTGTATTGGCTCAGCCCCGCGCTGCAGTCGCCCTCCGCGAGGTAGTCGCACGAGCCGTCTGGTTTCGTAGCACAGCAGAACTCGCCGAGCGAGTTGTCGGCGTCGCAGTCTCGGTTGGGCAGATTGTATACGACGAAGACCACCAGCGGTGGCGGCGACTGGCTGGCTGCCCCCTTTAGGATGGGCTCCGTCGTGTTGATGATATTCTTTTTCGTGATCCAGTGCGCCGTGCTTGTTTGACGCATCTTGCCCAGATTTGCGAGCGTGGCGGGGTCCGTCACGCCTGCCGTCGCATCGTCCACGTTCTTCTGGAAGTATGGGTCAACGTAAAATCTGTTGGTCGCAAAGACGTTGGTGCCAGTCGACTGCGCCGCCACCAGGGCCGTGGGGAAGAGGAGGAGGCTGCGCCGCATGTGAAGTTAGGCTTCGGGACCTCCGCGGCCGCTGCGAGCTTTCTTCAATAGAACTTGCCGCTTTAGGAAATTGAGACAACCCATGAACCCCGGCAGCGTTCGAGAACCAGTTTTGAAGGGGAAATTAAAGTACGTAACGTCATTAATTAACGGTTCCGTCGAAATGCGATCTCTCGCCCGCGCGCACTTTCGCGACCAACTTTTCTCCGCGGTTCAGTCGCGATGCGATTGTTGTTATGCATCTGCATCTTCGCGCCCATCGTCTGCCAGGAGCTCTCTCCGCCGCCGTCGCCACCGCCACCCACGCCTCCCCCGCCTGCGCCACCGCCGCCTGCGCCACCGCCGCCTGCGCCACCGCCGCCTGCGCCACCGCCGCCCGTGCCTCCTCCGCCCTTTCCTCCCCCCCCTGTGCCGCCGCCCTCACTACCACCGCCCTCGTGGCTCAGTGAGTCCGTTGAGGGCCTCGGTTCATTCGGCTTGCTCGCCGTCGGCGTCGTCCTCGTCTTGGGCATCGGCGTCGTGATCAGACGCATGACGACGAAGAAGATGGAGCCGATGGAGCCCGCAGCTGACGATGACTATGTAGCGATGGAGTCGCAGGCATCGCCTGCGTCGCCTGACTATCAGAAGTATCTCATGCTCTTTTACAAGTGGAGCGATCTCACCATCGTCGATGCGTGCATTGCAGGAGGCGCGGTGGTTGCAACAGGCCTCATCTTGCATGGGGCGGATCTCATTTTGGGAAACGGCGTGGCGGTCAACAGTCCCTTCCCGCTGTTCAACGGCTCAATGCTGACAATGGCGATCGTGTTCTTCATCAACCCCTCCCCGCCGCCTTACAAGGTCTTCCTGCAGTGCACCTTGGGCTCATGGGCGTTCGGCATGCTGCTCCGCTACCTGATGCTTGAGAGCGTGTGCGTGACGATCATCGTCACTGGGATGCTCCTCATCTACTTCAAATGGGCCAAGGCCATGTTCCCGCCCACCCTCGGCGTGGCGATCTTCCTGATCACAGACCACACCCTGGTGCCGCCCGTCGGGGAAGGCCCCGTCAAGTTCATGCTCTATGCCCTTCACTGGCTGGTCACGCCTTGGTTGGCCGGCTCGTTCTGCTTTTACATGGTGGCGATCCAGGTCTCGAAGCTGCGCGCGCACGTCCATACCAAGCTGTCGCTCCTCAAATTCGCAGCCGCGTTTGCTGTTAAGACCGATGCTGAGTTGGTCGACGCCTTCAACGAGATCGACGCCGATGGCAGCGGCGCCCTCGATGCCAGGGAGCTGATACAGGCGTGGCAGAAGGCGACAGGCGAAGTGCTGACCGTGGAGCAGGCGAAGGAGAAAATCGACGAAGCGGACAAGGACAAGAACGGCACGCTCGACCAGACTGAATTCATCGCGATGATCCGCAAGCGACATGACCAAGGGACCCTCCGCTCCTTCGCCGACCAGTTCTCCGATGCGAAGTTGCTCGAGATGTTTCAGCTCTACGACGACGACGGCAACAACGAGATGGATACAGATGAGCTCGTCGTCGCGTGGAAAAAGGCCACCGACAAGAGGATCAGCGCCGCGCAGGCAGAGGAGCTCATCAAACAAGGGGCGGTCAACGGCACCTCCACGATCACCAAGGAAGAGTTCGTCCAGCTCGTGCGCGCGCACGGCTGAAAACATGATCGTTCTGTATCTCTATTGGGGCCAAAGTTGCTTAGGGAAAACTTTAGCAGGCGAGAGCAGGGCAGAGGCGAGAAACTAAGGCTCATACAACGTTACGGTTCAGAATGTTCGTGGTTCCATAGACCATACTGTAATTTGCGAGAGTGACACGACGCGGACGTGCCTATAGAGGACAGCAGGACACATACAGCCGAGCAGGTCACAGCCGCGCATGCACCCCATAAAGAACCCATTTTTCATAGGGTGAAGGGGGTCGCTAATGGTTGTGCTGTAAAGCGCCGCGCCGCATCCCAAATAACCAACCTTATCAGGCGGCGCTGTGGGACACACAACGCCCCTGGAACCAGCAGCGATCACTGGGGCTTGCCCCAAATCCCTCCTCCACACCCATCATGCCTTCAACAACCCTTGGGCGCCATATGCCCGTCGCACGCAGCCACATCAGCAGATGCCTCCACTCCCTTGATCGATCATGCCTCGAGTATGCCGGTCATGCTGATGCCGCTCAGCGGCCGTAGGCGACGTACTCGGCGTCGGCGGCTGGCGGCGCCCGGTAAGCGCCCACCTGGGCACGCGGCCACGGCGTCTCCAAGAGCGTCCCCTGTTTTGCGCGGCGCTGCAGAAGGCCGACAGCAAGCAGACTGGCAGCGGCCACACCGACGATGAGAAGGAACGAGCCCATCGAGGTGGCAGAGGGCTCGGCGGCGGGGGCGAAGTCAAGGAAGCCCCGTCGCTGCTGCTGCGGCGGCAACGGCTGCGTGTAGAGGGCGTTGAGAGCGTACGCGGAGAAGCTCGCCTGCCCACCGCGTGCCATTTGGGCGGCGGCGGCCTCCTGCCTCGCGCGCTCGTCCGCCATCATCTGAGCTTGCTGCGCCATCATGGCCGTGGCCATCGCCACCTTGGTGGGGTGCTGAGCCTGCACCGGCGCCTGGGAAGTGCGCGAGGTGGTGACGCCCGGGTACGAGGCTATGCTCGCCGCGCGCTCCGCGACGTGCTGAGGCAGGCCCTTGGCCGCCCGCTCTGAACGGATCGCATGCGCCTTCGCATGGAGGTCGGCCATCTTCGCATGCGACTTGGGCGGATACTTCTCGGGGCACGTGTCGTAGCCGAGGGGCGAGACGGGCTCGCCGTACAGCTCGTGGTTCTTCTCGATGTACACCTTGGTCGGGAAGTCGGGCGGGTTGCACCCGATGTTCTCCTCCGCCTGCCACACGCGCACATAGTCGACGAAGAACCTGGCGGGCCAATGTTTGCCGTCGATCGCGCCTGGGCCGCCGTTCCAGGTGCCGATGGCCGTGTTCATCACGATCGACATGGGCTCCTCTGGGATCATGCGCGGTGGCGTGCGCCAGCAATCCTTCTTGCTGCTGCGCGTGCTGCAGACCGAGTACTCTCCGAAAGCCTCTGCCGCCATCGCCCACACAAAGGCGCCGTCATACCACCACGAGATATGTCCGTTGGGTCCGGGCTTCCATTCCATTCGGTAGGTCCAGTAGCGCGTGTCGAGGTCGTTGAGGTGGATGAAGCCACCCGAGAGCGCGTCGGGGCAGCCCGTGGGGCAATCGGCACCCCACGGCGGGCCGTACCAGCCGTTATTGGGGAAGCCGCCGCTCGCAAGGTTTGGCACCGGTGCACCGAAGGTCAGGCCCTTGTACCACTCCGCGCTACCGTCGTTATTCTTGGCGGGGAAGCCGCCTGGCTGGCCGTACGGCTTGAAGAAGGGCGGGATGCCCGGCGAGAGCTGCAGTGATCCCACGACGTACGCATCCTGGCCCGTGTTGCTGACCGCGCCCTCGAGCACATCAAGCTCGGTGGCACCGCGACCCTGGAAAGGATTGAGCCCTTCCGTCTCGAGGTCGCGGTCGTCGCACGCGCTGATGCGCTGCGGGGGCTCCGTGGGCGGCAGCCGCAGGTCTCCGTCGCACTCGCTGTACGACCATGGCCACAGGCCGGTGTTCGAGTTCTGGTAGACGGCGCGGCCGAGGTTGCCAAAGAGCCACAGCGCAGGCCAGTAGCCCCCACCCCGCGGCTGGCGCGCACGGAACTCGACGACGCCACCGGTGAAGCAGAACTTGTTCCACGACTGGAGCATCGCCGAACGGGACGGCATGTAGATGCCCTTCTCGCCAGTCGGCGACTCACCCGTAAACGCCTCATTTTCCGTCAAAATCTGGAGTGCGGATACCGGCTTGAACTGAAGCGTCGCATTGGTGGGATCGCCAATGTCCGTGACGACCGATGCTTGCTGCGGCAGGTAGTAGGCAGCGCCCTGGTTGGACGTGTCGCCAATGTTGAGCGCCGTCCACTTCGTGTCATGCCCATTGGCAAAGTTGCGGCCCTGTTCCTCAAACTCGTCAGAAAAGATCAGCTTCATCGCGGTCTTCTGCGAGTCGACGAAACTGTTGGCCTCCGCGGGGGTCTTCGGGTCGCACCAGCAGCAAGCAGTACCCTTTGCTTGCGCGGTGGCGGGTTGCGCTGCCATGCCCACAGCCACAAGGGTCGCACCGAGCCGCGCCATCGATCTCCCTGCGAGGGCCGCGCGCTTTTCGGGATGCGCGAGAAAGACCTCGCATGCGAGATTGTCGAAAAAGATTCTTCCATGTCGCACGCCGCACCCGGAAACGCTGGACACTCTCCAGGTCGCAGATGTGTGAAACCCGACGCAAAGCTGAACAAACCATTACTGTAATGAAATCACCATACGATGAAATCATGCACGGGCGTGCGCGGAACGAAACAAAATACGTGCGCGCGCGCGCTGCTCTTCTGTGCGGTTAAAGAAGAAAAAAGAGGTATGAGGCCGCGTACCGCCAGGCTGTGGGATTTTAGAGACCACATTCACACGCGCGTTCACACCCTAAGTTGGGGTTCGGGTCGCAGCTCGATATTCAAAAGACCCCGCTCACACAAGGCCTTCCGTCGCGACACCGATCGATGTGCACTTCACTTTCAACGCGATGCCCCTGCGTCGCGCTCCTGCTCCTCCCGGCGCTTGTAGAGTCCTTCCACTTCCACTTGCCTGCGCGGCCGCAGCTCCGCTCGCATGCGCGTAATTACGCGCCCGCTCTATGCGTTCCCGTGGTGAATCTCGAGCCCTCCTGGGCCGGTCTTGTTCGTAGGCCGATCCTGTTGCTCCTCGATATGTCAGGCGTGAACCTGAAGCTCGCATGGCGGGGCGCTTTGCTGGTTCTGACGCTGACGCTCGTTGCGCGCATCACTTTCGGCATCCGTCGTCGAGGAGCAAAATCCCCAGTCCAAACAGCGGAAGCAGAAGCAGCGTCGAGTACTGCATCCTGGTATGACGCCGGCGAGCGGCTCCGCGTAGAACGCTTCCCGAGCGCTCGACCGCGCGGGCCGGCGTCGGCGCTGCTCGAGAAGGGCAAAGTGGTCGTGCTCGAGCGCGAACGCACGCAAGCGGAGCTCCGCCGGCTGCTCAAGCGCCGCGCGCTCATGGCCGAAGGCGCCGAGGTCATTCGCCGGCGCGCTGCTGTGGCCGAGGGCTCAAAGCGAGCGCGTAAGCGTGCCGTCGACGAGGAGACACTCATCGTCGCAGTCTCAATGCAGCAGCAGTCCAGCAGCAGCGTCGAGGCGGCCGGAGCAGCCATCACGACGGCCACGGAGGGTGCGCCTCGTCGCATCCACGTCGTCGTCAACCCGTTTGGCGGCGGCGGCATCGGGAAGGCGACGCTGGAGAGCGTGCTGCCCATCTTCGAGCGTGCGGGGGTCGAGGTGACCGTCCTTGAGACGCAGTACGCAGGGCATGCCGGCGAGCTAGCGCGCACGACGCCGCTACTCGATGCGTTCGTTGGCATCGGCGGCGACGGCACAGCGCATGAAATTGCCAATGGGCTGCTGCGGCGTGCGGGCGCCGAGCGCGTGCCCATGGGCATGATCCCAGCAGGCTCGGGCAACACGTGGGCGTACGATCTCGGGCTCGAGAGCGCCTCGGCCGCCGCCGAAGCCATCGTGCGAGGTGCGACCTCGAGGGTGGACGTGATGGCAGTCCAGGCGGCCGCGCCCTCGGACGAGACACCCTCGGACGCGCCTTCGGGCGCGAGCACGCAAGGGCCGAGTGCGAGCGTGAGCGAGTACGCGATCAACATCTGCGGCTTTGGCATGCCCGCGGCGGTGCTCGAGCAAGCGAATGCGCTGCGCTGGCTCGGCTCGGCGCAATACGAGCTTGCAGGGCTCGTGCTCATCGCCACCGGAAAGACGCGCTACGGTGCTCGGCTTGAGATTGAGGCGGAGGACGGCACGGTGCTCACGCGCGAACTCGACGAGTGCAGCTTCGTGCAGGCCCAGATCAACATGCACATGGGCAAGCGCGTGTGCTTCGCGCCCGGAGCGTCCATGACAGACGGGCTCCTCGACCTCGTGATCGTCAGCCGCAGCGGCGGTCTGGACATCCTGCATGCAAATGCCCGCGCGCGCGGCGCTTCGCACCTCAAGTTGCCCTTCGTGGAGACGATCCGCTGCCGCTCCTACGTGCTCACGCCGCACCCGACGAGCGGCGACGGGGGCTCCAGCATTGCGCTCAACCTCGACGGCGAGCTCGCGGGTGCGGCACCCTTTCGCGTGGAGTGCCTGTCAGGCGCGCTCGAAGTCTTCAGCGGCACCCTGCGCACCGAGCCCAATGACACCTCTGACCAGTTTGAGCCGCAGCTTGTCATGTCGCTCGTCAGGGCGTTGGATCCGTCTGCAGTCGATTGATCGGTACGTGCGGGGCCCGGGCCTTTATCTTAATCTTGAAAGATGATCATGCTTGTGCGTGACTGTAACTCTAGGTTGTTGCGAGCTCCAAGCATGGCGGTCCGGTCAGCTATGGCGGCATATGCGAGTCAAACCAAACCAAACTCTATAGTCAATATCGTGTGGTGAGACGTTTAATAAGCACCGCACAGCGGGGCGGGACCTGGACGGTCGAGTCTCCGCCAGCGAGATGCGCGTTCGTGTTTGATGGCTGATGCTTGGCGTGGCGGAGGGTCGCGGGTCCGTAATTATTTTCGACGCGTATACCGATGATACCGTACGTCGATGACGAGATACCGCGGCGCCGGCGTCGGGCACGTAATTTCGACGCGCATGCGCATACACGCACGATTACATCGAAGGATTACATTCGATGTGTACATCATCGAGGTATTCGCAGCGGTTCGCCGTTATTCGTGTCCCCCTTCGCGCCTTCCGAAGCGAAGTTGAGATCGCCCACCGCAACGCATCTGATCCAAGTAGTCGTCGACTCGTTCTGACGCCTCCACGCCCGTCGCACCGTCCGCTGCAGCCTCGAGCCTGCAAACATCCAGCAGCCAGTAAGGGGTAGACTCAGTCTACCCCCTTACACATTACAGCCAGTGTCCACATCAAGCCGCACGCCTCACCCTGTGTGCTTCGCGCCTGATCGTGCAAGCTGACATTTACTTGCGGCGCCTCGGCCTTTTGTCTGCATGGGCGTGCTCGTGGGCGCCCTCGCCGCCGCGCGCAAAGCCCTCGTTGCCGTCCACATCGTGCTCGCAGGTGCTGTCATGGACATGGCCGTGTTCGTGGCTCTCGCTGTGCTCGTGCTCATGGCTTGTGTGCTCGCGGTGTGAATGCTCCTGGCTTGTGTGGCCTTGCTCGTGCTCGTGCACGTGCGTGTGCTGAGGGAAGGGATCTCGCAGCTTCTTCCATCTCGCCACACCGCGTGCCATCTCCTTGGTCGTCAGCAGACATGCCTCCAGCTCCGCCTGGGCCGCCGTGGGGTCGAGCTGCAGCCCAATGCACACGAGCTCGGTCTTGCGCTTACCGTGCTCGTCAGCAGACTCGCCCTGGAGACACCCACCCAAGGCCTCACCAGCCTCGCCCCACGGCGGCCCCGGCACAACGCTGAACTGCGTCCCGGCGAGTTGACAGTGCATTTGGTCGTCGTACTGCGTGGCGAGCCAGAGCACACCCTTGATACGAATGAGGCTCCCGAGGGCCCCTGGGCGCGGGCGGCTCCCGAGGGCCGCGTGCAACCTCTCCGGGTGGAAGGGGCGCGTCGCGCGGAAGATGAACGATGAGATGCCGTACTCGACCGTCTCGGGTGTGTGCTCATTGTGGCGCGCCTCCACTAGCCAGTTGGGATTCTCCTCGGCCCGTTTGAACGTGAACCGGGCCTTGCGGAGCAGTATGGCGGGGTCCAGCTTGCTTTGGCGCGTCTCCACAATCTCCGCCTTCGGGTTCACCCGCCGCAGTAGGGCCTCGATGGTGCGCACCTGTGCCTGGCTCACCAAGTCCAGCTTGTTGAGCACCAGCACGTCGGCAAATTCGATCTGGTCGCAGAGCAGTTGGGCGACGGTACGCGTGTCATCGGCACTCGCCTGCCAGCCGCGGTCAACGAGGGAGTCGATGGTGTTGAGCTGCTCGAAGAGCGAGGCCGCGTCGACAACGGTCACGAGGTTGTGCAGGCTCGCGACGGCGCTCAGGCTCAAGCCGGTTTTTTCGTCAGTAAAGGTGAAGGTCTCTGCGACTGGGAGCGGCTCAGAGATCCCAGAGGACTCGACGATGCAGTGGTCGAAGCGCTTCTCAGCAGCGAGTCCCGCGATCGACGTGAGCAGATCCTCTCGTAAGGTGCAGCAGATGCACCCGTTCTTGAGTTCGATCATCTGCTCCTGCTCGTGCTTCACCAAGCCGCCGCCTCGCTTCACAAGCTCAGCATCGATGTTCACCGACGCCATGTCATTGACCACGAGCGCGATGCGCATGCCGTCGCGGTTGTTGAGAATGTGATTGAGCAGCGTTGTCTTACCCGCGCCGAGGAAGCCCGAGAGCACGGTGACAGGCAAGGTCCCAGGCAAGGTCCCCGTCACGCCGGCAGTCCTCTGAGCTAGGCGGCCGCTGCGCCGGCCAGAGGGCGCCGGCGCTGAGCCCTCATCCGCGATGCTCTTGATGGCACGGCGTAGGGCGCGCTTTGCCTCTGTGGGCAGCTCGGCGGACGAGATCATCTTGGGCGACACGTGGTCCTCCCAATCCTTCCACACGTCCACCCCAAGCTTGAACTCCTCCTGCGTCACGAGCGCGCGGCTGAGCATTCGACGCACCGCCCTCTCGTCCGCATCCATCCCGACGAAACCCAGCTCAATGCGACGGTCGCCGTACGTGGCGGTGCGTGCCCACTGCAAATGGGGAGGCAGAGCGGCACGAAAGAGACGCGCGACCTCGAAAGAGGCATGGAGCCACGGCTCCCCTCCCGCCAGCTTCATCGCAGGGCCCACCTGGCTCCATAAGATGGCATCCTCCGGATGCGTGGCGATCCAGATGGTACCCTTGGATCGAATCACACCGTCGAGACCGCCGCGCTTGAGCAACTTGTGCAGCCGGGCTGGGTGGAAGGGCCGGCGAGCGAAGAAGGTGAAACGGCTCATCACGGGCGCTTCCCAGCCTTCCTCACCGTGGGTACAACCAGAGGCATCATCAGCGTTGGCCTCCTCGTCGCCGTCCTCACCTTCCTCCTCACCCTCCGCGTCGTCATCGTCGTCATCGTCGTCGTCGTCGTCGTCGTCGTCACCTTCATCTTCGCCCTCAGCCTCCTCCTCCTCCTCGCCCACTACCTCCTCGTCCTCGTCCTCCTCCACCATCTCCGCCCCGTCCTCCTCGCCAGCATTCTGCGCTCGAGCCGTCACGATGGCCTGCCAACACCCATTCCTCTCCTTGCATGGCGGCCGTTCCGGACTTGCGGGCACCATCACAGGGAGGAGCTTCTGGTCCAGACTCGTCCAACGTATGACCGTGGCTGATGGGTTGAGCTCGCTTAACATCGCCTCCATCATCTGGACTTCGTCTGCGTCGGCGTCCTCCGTGTGGCTCAGCGCGATGACGTCGGCGGTGTCGATCATCTCTGCGAGCACCTCCACAACTGTTAGGTCCGTTAGATGGGCCCGTTCATCCTTCTTGGCCGCAGCGAGCAGTGCCCGCGGAAACTTCACTTTCTTCCCCATGTCATCGAGAAACGTGCGTGCATCAATCACGGCCACCAAATGGGCACAGTGGCCGTCGCTCGCCATCTCATCTGCGATGCGCGATGGCCGAGCCAGGTCGTGGGGGATCACCACAGCATTCTGAGGAGATGGCGGCAGCTTCGGTGTCGGCGTAGTGTACACGACGATCTCGAACTTGCCCTTTTTCGGAGCCGCGCATCGCCCCACTGATTCCTCACTCACGAGCACCGTCGCACTCTGAAGCTCCTTGAGGAGGCAGTGCGCAAAGGCGATCTTATCGTCGGCGGAGAGACTGCTCACGATGATGCGCTGTCTTGCTGCAACCGGCTCCTTGCTCATCTGTGCCAGCGGGACCTCTGCGTGTCGGCGTGCTTGCTTTGGCATGGCCCGCACCGTGGCGAGGCACAGTCCGCACAAGCACGTCGCCGAGACAGTCCGCACTTTGAGCGCCGTCATGGTCACATCATTGGACTCTACCGGTACTGCTTTCAAAAGCAGATGCGGCGCGCTGGCCTGGCTGAAACCTCATGGGTGGGCCCTTCTGCGCCACTGACACGATTCATGATTCCTATGAGTGTTACAG
>Ga0164294_10004763_pt1 | contig 11756 bp, 11 predicted proteins | sample GEODES005metaG_FD_111479 | JGI IMG/M metagenome (GOLD analysis project Ga0164294, IMG submission 111479) | Oligotrophic lake water microbial communities from Sparkling Lake, Wisconsin, USA - GEODES005 metaG | ecosystem: Environmental > Aquatic > Freshwater > Lake | place: USA: Sparkling Lake... | reverse complement strand
GCCCGCCGCCCGATCACCTGCAAGCGTGCAGCGGCCTTACTTTCCGGTTTTGACCCGCGTCCATTCGCGGGTCACGAGCCGCTGTGTCTGGGCATCGTAGGGCGAGACGGTGAACAGCCGCGCCATGGTGGCCGCATCAGGATAGATCACCGGATTATCCACCACGCCCTTGTCGATATAGGGCTTTGATTCAAGAACGCTGTTGGCAAAATTCGTGACATTGGTGTTGCGTGCCGCCATTTCGGGACGCAACATAAAGTCGATAAAAGCATGCGCTTCGGCCACATGCGGCGCATCCTTCGGGATGGCGAAACTGTCGAGCGACATCAGCGTGCCTTCCTTGGGGATGGCATAGGAAATATTGACACCGTTCTTGGCTTCCAGCGCACGGTTGCGCGCCTGGAAGGCATCTCCCGCCCAGCCGATCGCCATGCAAATGTCGCCATTGGCCAGCGCATTGATGTATTCTGACGAATGATATTTCTTCACGTTCGGGCGCATCTGCGCGAGCAGCACGGCAGCCTTGCGGATCTCATCGGGCTTCTTCGAATCCGGGTTGAACCCAAGGTAGCGCAGGGCAATCGAGAACAGGTCTTCGGGGCTGTCGAGCACGTAAACACCGCAATCGGCGACCCGCTTCAGGTTCTCTGGCTTGAAGACCACATCCCAGCTGTCGACAGGAACCTTGCCCAGCCGCTGCCGGACCTTCTCGGTGTTGAGCGCAATGCCGGTGGTGAACCACATATAGTTCACGGCATAGCGGTTGCCGGGATCGTAGACGGCAAGACGCTTCATGACCTCAGGCCAGAGATTTCTGGCATTCGGGATCTTGCTCATGTCGAGCGGCTGGAAGACGCCCGTCTTGATCTGCCTTTGCAGGAAGGTGGCCGATGGCACAACGACATCATAGCCAGTGCGCCCGGCCAGCAATTTTGTTTCGAGAATCTCATTGGAATCGTACGTGTCATAGACAACCTTGATCCCCGTCTCGCGGGTAAACTCGTTCAGCGTCTTCGCGTCAATGTAATCCGACCAATTATAGACATGGACGACCTTGTCGGCGGCGCGGCTGGGCGCTGTCGCCACGGCAACGGCCAAGAGCATGGCGCAAAAAACGGCGCTCAGGTTTCGCATCATCGAAGAGACTCCCGTCACTTGCCGAGCGCACGCGCCAGCCTGTCAAGGCCAGCGTCGAGCGTCGCATCATTCTTGGAAAAACAGAGACGCACGACGTTACGCACCGGATTCTCGGCATAGAAGGCCGAGACAGGTATGGCAGCCACCCCATGGTCGACGACCAGCCTCTTGCAGAAGGCGACATCGTCGGTCTCACCAAGTGGCGCGATGTCAATATTGAGAAAGTAAGTTCCCTGGCTCGGGATCACGTCAAAGCCGAGCGCCTGCAGCCCTTGCGTCAGCCGATCACGGCTGCGCTGAAAAGCTGCACGCATGTCAGCAAAATAAGCGTCCGGCTTTGCAAGACCAAAAGCCACTGCGGCTTGCAGGTTCGGCGGCGTCGTGAACGTCAGGAATTGATGCGCCTTGGACACGACGCGCAGCAGATCCGGCGCGGCAACAACGAGGCCGACTTTCCAGCCGGTGAGCGAGAAGATCTTGCCGGCCGAGCCAATCTTGACCGTGCGCCCGCGCATGCCGGGGATCGTCATGATCGGCACATGCTCATGCCCGTCGAACACGACATGTTCCCAAACCTCGTCACTGATACAGACCGCGTCGAACCGCATGCAATAGGTCGCCAGCAATTCGAGCGATGCGCGCGGCAAGACCGTGCCGGTCGGATTGAGCGGTGTGTTCAGGATCACGACGCGCGTGCGATCGGTGAAGACGGCGTCGAGATCGGCTGCCGTGAACTGCCAGTGCGGCGGCTGCAGCGTGACAAGCCGCGGGATGCCGCCCGCGAGCCGCACCATCGGGAGATAGGAATCATAGACCGGCTGGAACAGCACCACCTCGTCACCGGGACGCACCATGGCGAGAATGGCGGCACTCAAGGCTTCCGTGGCTCCAGAGGTCACCAGGGTCTCGCGCTGGGGATCGATCGACAGCGCATGGAACCGTCCGTAATGGGAAGCGATGGCATCGCGCAACTCGGCGGTCCCCATCATGGACGGATATTGATTGTACCCGTGCAAGGTGGCTTCGGCGGCCTTTCTGCGGACATCCTCCGGACCGGGGTCGTCCGGGAACCCCTGCCCCAGATTGATGGCCTGGTGCTCACGTGCCAGCGAGGACATCGTCTCGAATATGGTCGTCGGCAAATCCGCGAATAGGGGGTTCATCGGTCCTCGTCAGGCGGCGGGCTGATGCAATACGGATCTGCTTCCTAGCATGACATTCTAACTGCTAGAAGATCACAGCAAGGACGGGATGCAAGATCGGCATGCAGGAGATTCCGCAAGCGCCGGAAGACGGACGGCAATCGGAGACAGCGGCGCAGGTGTCGCGGGGTGTGCGACGGCTTTTGCGCGCGCATGGGCTGGCGTCCGTGACGGAAATGCCCCTCCCCAGCGGACGCCGCGCGGATATTGTCGCTTTGGCACCCGACGGGCAGATCGTGATCGTCGAGATCAAATCATCCATGGCGGATTTTCGGGCCGATCTGAAATGGCCGGAGTACCGGCACCATTGCGACCGGCTCTATTTCGCCATTCCGGTCGAAGTTTCCGAGGACGCCATGCCTGATGATGCCGGTCTGATCGTGGCCGATGCCTTTGGCGCAGCTTTTGTGCGAACGGCGCCCGATCATCGCCTGGCCGGAGCGACGCGCCGGTCCATGCTGCTCCGGTTCGGCCATTTTGCTGCGGACCGGCTGCACCGGCTCCGGGATGCCGGGCTGCAAGATTAGCGCGGGGCACGCTTGGCCAGAATGCGCTGAAGCGTGCGCCGGTGCATATTCAGCCGCCGCGCAGTCTCTGACACATTGCGTCCACATAGTTCGTAGATCCGCTGGATATGTTCCCAGCGGACGCGATCTGCCGACATGGGATTTTCGGGAAGCGCTGCCTTGTCATGACGGATCGCCATCAGCGCATTGTAAATCTCGTCGGCATCGGCAGGCTTGGCGAGATAGTCAAAGGCACCAAGCTTCACCGCGGTCACGGCCGTGGCTATATTGCCATAGCCCGTCAGGATGACACCACGGGCGTCGGGGCGCAGCGCCTTCAGTTCGGAAATCACGTCGAGACCATTTCCATCCTGCAGCCGCATGTCGATCACGGCGAAGGCTGGTGCCGACTTCCTGATCTGCGCCAAGCCTTCCGCCACGGATTCAGCTGCCGTGACCTGGAACCCGCGGGCATCCATCGCGCGCGTCAGCCGCGAGAGAAATGGCCGGTCATCATCCACCAGCAGGAGCGTCATCTCGATTTGGGGGTCCGCAAGGCCCGGTGCATCGCTGGTCGTATTCACCGCGTCAATCATGAATTCACCCTCGGCTTGCCGTGAATGTAGGCCTGTATGGCCAAGGCCTCATCGCCCTGGTTCGCGACTGTGGGCCCTTCTGTGTTCACTGTCTCAAAACTAGCGCGCGGCCACGAAACAACAATGCGTGCGCCCGTTAAGGGTGGCTTGGCATTGGCGACAGCGACCAGGGCACCGGACCGTTCCAGAAGTGTCTTTGCGATAAAGAGGCCCAGGCCCAAACCACCCTCATCCGATTTCGCACGGCGCTCAGGCCCTTTGGTCGAAATATAGGGATCGCCCAGCCGCGCCAGAACCTCGGGGCGAAAGCCCGGGCCATCATCCTCGATTGTGATCCGGACCAGCGTCACGTCCCAATCCAAAGCGATGCGGATACGGGCCCTGGCGAAGTCAATGGCATTCTCGACGAGATTGCCAAGACCGTAAAGGATTCCGGGGTTGCGTCTGCAGACCGGTTCATCGCCCGTCCCGGACTTCTCAATGCAGACCTCCACGCCAAAATCGCGCTGCGGCTGGACCACATCCTCGACAAGATGGGAGATCGTCATGCGGTCCAGCATGTCGGCGCTCTCGCTTCCCAGTGAGGCGAGCTTGGCAAGAATGGTTCTGCACCGCGACGTCTCTTGCATGAGGAGGTCTATGTCCTCGCGCAGAAGCCCTTCGGCAGGCAGCAGTTTTGCAAGGTCCTTGACCACCAGCGTGATGGTGGCGAGCGGCGTTCCGAGTTCGTGGGCGGCAGCCGCCGCAAGGCCATCCAGTTGCGTCAGATGCTGTTCCCTCGCCAGCACCAGTTCCGTGGCAACCAAGGCCTCGGACAGACGTCGCGCCTCGTCTGCCACGCGTGCAGCATAAATGCCGATAAAGGCTGCGCCGAGGACGATGGCGAGCCATATGCCCGAAACATAGAGCATTGGCAGGGCCACTGGCTCGCCGGCGACCCAAGGCAGGGGATAGTGGAAAAAGGCGAGAAGGCTCGCCATCACGACCACGAGCGCACCCAGAATGAGTGTGCCGGCGCCGGTCAGGGACACGGCCGCAATCATGACCGGTGCCAGAAACAGCATAGCGAAGGGGTTTTGCAAGCCGCCCGTCAGATAGAGAAGCCCGGATAATTGTAAAATATCATAGCTCAGGAACAACATTGCCGCCCGGTCATCCAGCCGATGACTGGCCGGAAAGCGGATCCGCAGGCCGATGTTGAGCCAGGCAGAGGCAGCAATCACGACGAAGCAAAGGGAAAGGGGCAAGGGAAAACCCAGCCCGAAATGAGTTGCCAGCACCGCAGCCGATTGTCCGGCCACCGCCAGCCATCGCAGCCTGACGATTGTGTCGACCCGGAGACGTCTGGCTCTGCCACCCAGGTCAAGTTCGGCGAGATCACGCATGTTTCGAACTTAGGTCGCCGGAGCCCGGCGCGCCAGTGCCCGCTTTTGCCGCACCTCCCACCTTAGACCACTTGCACCGGGCACGCGCTTATGTTGCAGTGCGCCATCTTGAGCCTGAACCAATTCGCGTTCAGCGCTTTGCGCCCCCACTCTTAAAGTCGCGGACGGGCTCCCCATGAATCGTTTTTCGTATCACATGTATGAGATGGCCCATGCGGCCCTCGTCCCGGCCCGCGCGGCGACGGATACGGCCAAGTTGATCTTCCAGAATCCCATGAACCCGTGGACGCATACGGCCGCCGGCAAGAACGTCGCGGCCTCCGCCGAATTGTTCGAGCGACTGACCCGCCGCTACGGCAAGCCGACGTTCGGGTTTGAAACCACGAGCATCAATGGCGAACGCGTCGCCATCACAGAGAAGATCGTCTGGGAGAGGCCGTTCTGCCGGCTGATTCATTTTGCGCGGGCCGCCACCACGCACCTCAATCGGCCGCAGCCCAGGCTGCTGATTGTTGCTCCCCTTTCGGGTCATTACGCGACGCTGCTGCGTGGCACCGTCGAAGCGTTTCTGCCCCATTACGACGTCTACATAACGGATTGGGCCGACGCGCGCATGGTACCGCTGGCGGCCGGCAGCTTCGACCTCGACGACTACATCGACTATCTGATTTCAATGTCTCAGGTTCTGGGCCGCGACGTCGAGGGCGCGGGCCTGCATACGCTGGGCGTCTGCCAGCCGTCCGTGCCGCTGATCGCCGCCATCGCGCGCATGGAAGCGGAAGGTTATCCCCATGTTCCGGCATCCATGACATTGATGGGCGGCCCGATCGATACGCGGCGCAGCCCGACCGCTGTCAATACATTGGCGCAGGAACGCGGGCCCGACTGGTTCCGCAAGAACTGCATCTTCAAGGTGCCATTTCCCTACCCGGGTTTCGGTCGCTCCGTTTACCCCGGCTTTCTGCAGCTTTCCGGCTTCATGGCGATGAATATGGACCGGCATGTCAACGCGCATCTGGAGATGTTCAAGCACCTCGTGGCAGGAGACGGCGATTCAGCTGAGAAGCATCGCGACTTCTACGATGAATATATGGCGGTCATGGACCTGTCGGCTGAATATTATCTGCAAACCATCGACAATGTTTTCGTCCATCACACCCTGCCCAAGGGGGAGATGAAACATCGTGACAAGCTGATCGACCTGACGGCCATCCAGCGCACCGGACTGATGACGGTGGAGGGTGAAAAGGACGACATTTCCGGCGTGGGCCAGACCTATGCGGCCCAAGATCTGTGCATCAACATTCCTGACTCACGCAAGGTGCACTATCTCCAGAACGGCGTCGGGCATTATGGCGTCTTCAATGGTTCGCGTTACCGTTCAGAAATTGCGCCCCGCATACGCGACTTCATCGCGACGCTGGAACATCAGGCAAGCAGCACCTCGAAGCGTGCGAAACCGGCCCGACTGAAACTCGCCGCCGCAAACGACTGAAAGCCGCCACAGCGGTGTGGCGCAAGGCACCGAGAATCAGTTAGACTCTTTCGCGATGCTGCGCCTTTTCCGACGAGACATATCCTCCGGCACTCATGCGCAAGATCATCTTGATGTTGCGCATGAAGGTGCTGTTTATCGTGTCTCCCTGAGACGCGTGACCGGTGCACGCCGCTACACGCTGCGCGTGCGGAATGCGACGCGCGATGTTGTCATCACCATGCCAAAAAAAGGATCGCTGACGGCCGCGCAGGATTTTGCGCAACGTCATGCTGCCTGGATCGCGACACGTCTGCACCGGTTGCCGGTCGCCGTGCCTTTCCGCGCCGGCGCCATCATCCCGGTCCGCGGCATTGAACATGAGATCGTTCACCGCAACGAATTGCGTGGTCGCGTCGAACTGATCGGCGGGGAGAGTGGCGCGCGCAAGCTGATCGTCTGCTGCGATGAGGGCCACCTGTCGCGACGCATTCACGATTTCCTCAAAAAGGAAGCGAGAAAGGATCTTGCATCCGCGGTCCGAAAACATACGGATTCACTTGGATTTTCTGCGCGTCGGATCACCGTGCGCGACACGACAAGTCGTTGGGGTTCATGCTCCGCAACGGGCGCGCTCAATTTCTCCTGGCGCCTGATCATGACACCCGAACATGTCCTCGATTATCTGGCAGCACATGAAGTCGCCCATCTCGTGCACATGAACCACTCCGACGATTTCTGGGCGGTGACTCGCAAGCTTGCACCGCAGACCGAACGCGCGGAAGCCTGGCTGCATGCGCATGGCGCATCCTTGCACCGGTTCGGCGTCGAGCCCGATCAGTCCGTCCTGGTGAATGTGAGGTAGACAGGACTGCGTCCCTCGCGAAAGGCTTTCGCCTCGTAACGCGTGCCGGGCCAATCGGACCAGGCCTCGGTCCAGTTTCGCCCTTCCAATTGGCCTTCATCCCAGGACCAACCCGGCGCACGGATCAGGCGCGACAGGACCCAGCCTGCATAATCGTCAATGTCTGTCGCAAACCGCAGCACACCGCCGGTCCTGAGGACACGCCCGATCTCCGCAATATTCCCTGATGACAGAAAACGCCGCTTGCGCTGCCGCCACTTCGGCCAGGGATCAGGGTAGAGAACGTCGACGCGGTCAATCGAATCTTCAGGCAGTTGCAACAGGATTTCGCGCGCGTCACCGTGATGCGCACGGACGTTGACGATCTGGCGATCCTCAATCTGCGCGAGCAATTTTGCGACACCATTCACGAAAGGTTCGCAACCGATATAGCCGATCTGCGGGTGCCTTGCAGCCTCGTGTACAAGATGTTCGGCACCGCCAAAGCCGATCTCGATCCAGACCCCCTGGGGCACAAAGTCGAAAAGACTGGCGGGATCTTCGATCGTCCTCGATGAATCGATGGCGAGGATCGGCAAGACAGAGGCAAGAAGTTCGGACTGATGCAGACGAAGCTTCTTGCCTTTGCGCCGTCCATAAAGCGTCCGGGTAAAAGGCCCGGGCTCTCCGACAGACGATTGATCGGACATGAACGGACCCGTGTCTGATTAAGCGAATGCGCGCTTCAACTCATCAACAAGATCGGTCTTTTCCCACGAGAAGCCGCCGTCCGCATCAGCTGCCCGGCCAAAGTGGCCATAGGCAGACGTCCGCGCATAGATCGGACGATTGAGCTTGAGATGCTCGCGGATGCCGCGCGGCGTCAGGCTCATGATTTCCATGAGGATCTTTTCGAGCTTCTCGGGGTCGACCTTGCCGGTGTCATGAAGATCGGCATAGATCGACAGCGGACGCGCGACGCCGATCGCATAAGACAGCTGCAGGGTGCAGCGATCGGCAAGGCCGGCAGCCACGACATTCTTGGCGAGATAACGGGCGGCATAGGCCGCGGACCGATCCACCTTGGTGGGATCCTTGCCAGAGAAGGCACCACCGCCATGAGGCGCAGCGCCGCCGTAGGTGTCGACGATGATCTTGCGACCCGTCAAACCGCAATCACCATCCGGGCCACCAATGTAGAACTTGCCCGTCGGATTGATGTGCCAGACCGTATTTTTTGTGACCCATCCCGCCGGGAGTGCTGTCTCGACATAAGGGCGCACGATTTCAGCAACCTGCGCCGACGTGAGGTCTTCCTTCACGTGCTGGTGGGAAATGACGACCTGGGTCGCTTCCACCGGCAGGCCATTTTCATAGCGGATCGTCACCTGGCTCTTGGCGTCGGGGCCGAGATGCTTCTCGGCACCTGAGCGACGTGCCTCGGACAGCACATGAAGGATCTTGTGCGCATAATAGATCGGCGCGGGCATCAGCTCCGGGGTTTCGCGGCAGGCATATCCGAACATGATGCCCTGGTCGCCGGCACCCTCATCCTTGTTGCTGCCGGCATCCACGCCCTGCGCAATATCGGCAGACTGGGAATGAAGCAGAACTTCAATATTGGCGCGGTCCCAATGGAAACCGTCCTGCTCGTAACCAATGTCGCGGATCGCCTGGCGAGCCACGTGGATGATCGTATCCTCGGTCAGCTTGGGGCCACGAACTTCACCGGCGATGACGACGCGATTGGTCGTCGCGAGCGTCTCGCAAGCAACACGGATCTGATAGGGATCGATCCCGGCCTTGGCACCTTCCCGGAAGAACAGATCAACGACTTCGTCAGAAATCCGGTCGCACACTTTATCCGGATGGCCTTCAGAAACCGATTCGCTCGTGAAGAAATAATTTTGCCTGGCCACGCTCGTCTCCGCGTTTGCAAACACACATTAGCCGGTACATCCCGCGCTGCGCGACAGGGACGTATCCTCGCCCGGCTTTCTGGCATCGAGCGTTCGTCAGGTCAAGCTATGTCGGGTGTTTCGTTCTTTTTACCGAACGCTCAAAGCGTCGATTCGCGCTCGCCCGTGGACCAGTGTGCTTCGCTTTCCGCCACCTGAAAAACCAGGTCCACAATGCGCCGCCTCACCTTCGGATCGCGGATCTTCGCGAATGCGCGATTGAGCTGGAGACCTTCAGCCGTCGTCACCATGTCGGGAATATAGGGTCGCACACCATTTTCGAGGCCGGGATTGGGCCCCACCATGGCCGCAGGCGCTCCTTCGAAGAAATAGGACGGCGGCGCGTCGAGAAGTTTCGAGATGGCCTGCAGGCGGCTCGCACCGATCCGGTTCGTGTCCTTCTCGTATTTCTGGACGTGCTGGAAGGTGACACCGAGCGCATTGCCAAGTTTTTCCTGGCTCATCCCGAGCATCACCCGGCGCAGCCGCACTCTGCTTCCAACATGCTGGTCGATCGGGTTTGGTTCTTTTGCCAAAGGCAATCTCCGGGTTCGAGGTCCCGGCGGCGGTTGCATGTTCCGCAAGCTTCAGCTCTGCCGTTGCAGCATTTATTTCAGTCTGAGAAGCATAATGCAATGGTTGCCGATACGAAAAATGAAACCATGCGTTGTCAGGCTGTTCGTCGACGCGTCCAGAACAACAGCGCGGTCAGGATGAAAACGAGACCCAGCGGCGCAAATACCGGTGCCCTTGCAAACAGGGGGGCAGCGGCCTGCCGCGGCAAACTCGTATCGAGAACACCTTCGACGCCTAGCTCCAGCGTGCCGATATACCTTCCGTAAGGGTCTATGACAGCTGACATTCCCGTATTGGCTGCGCGCAGCAACGGGAGGCCTTCCTCAATGGTTCGCAACCGTGCCTGGGCAAGATGCTGGTAGGGACCAGCAGTCCGTCCAAACCACCCGTCATTGCTCACATTGACGATCAGGCCGGCGTCGCGGCGCATGTCGGGAACAAGTGTTCCCGGGAAGATCGCCTCGTAACATATCAGGGGAAAAATGGCCGGAAGGCCGGGGACGGCCATTAACTTGCGGGTTAAGCCGGGTTCGAAGCCGCCAGGGATGTGGACAAACTGGCGAAGTCCGAGCGATTCGAGCCAGCCCGAGAGCGGCAAATATTCCCCGAACGGGACAAGATGAACCTTGTCGTAGGAATCCAGGATGCGCCCGTCACGGGGCCCGACCACCTGGATCGCATTGAAGTAAGACACTTTCCTGATTTCACCAGGCAATCGGTCATCGTTGGACGTTTCCATCCGGGCAGCACCGCTGATGAGGATCGTGTCCCCGAGCGAGTGGCCGATGGCCGCCAGTGCGTGCGTATCGCGCGCGAGAAAGAACGGGAAGGCCGATTCCGGCCAGAGGAGATGGGTCACTTCGGCAAGGCCGGTCGGAAAGCGTGCCGTCGCAACGGCCGAACCATGGATGTAATGCGACAGGATTTCATCGCGCCGATCTGCGCGGAAATGCTCATCCTGCGATGTGTTGGGCTGCATGATCCGGATTTTGACCGAATCGTCGAACAAGGTGGGATGCAACCAGAGCCGAACGGAGCCGAAGGCGGCAAGGGCGGCCATCAGGGCCAGGCCAAGACCCGGTGCAAGGAGACGCGCGCGCGCCAGACCCGAAGCGACCAGCGTCGCCGGACTGGCGCACACCAGCACGGTCAGGACAGTGAGGCCATGCAGCCCGACAAGACTGGCCACCTGCGCCAGGACGAGATGATTGCCCATGGCCATGCCGAAGGCATTCCACGGAAAACCGGTGAAAGCGGTCGCCCGGACCCATTCCGCGGCCGTCATGGCAAGGGCAAATGCGAGAATACGGCCTGCCCCCGTCGACCAGAGCAGAAAAGCGCCCGCAAATCCGAGGGCCGTAAAACAGGCGAGCACAGCTGGCAGGCCCGCGACGCCCAGTGGCAAGGCCCAGGCAAAATCTTCCGCATCGACAAGAAATGCCGCTCCCAGCCACCACAGGCCAGCGACGAAATAACCAAAGCCAATCCACCAGCCAACCTGCATCGCCGCCCAAATACCGGCACGCGAATGTGGCTTGTGAAAAGCCGACAGGCTGTCCAGCAGCCAGACTGAGATCACGCATGTCACGACAAGGGCGGGCAGAACATTCAAAGGTGCCAGCGCAAGGGCACCTGTCGCTCCACTCACCCACGCGATGCCCCGACGCGTCCACCCGGACGAGCCGGACACGGTTTGCACCAGCCGCCTCAGCAAGGGATCGGATCTGCGAGGTCGCTCAGGAGTCCCGGTCACCTGCACGTGCTTCGCCTTCCTTCGGCCTGTCGGCCGCCCCCAATTCGCTCATGCGAATCCGCACGCGCTTGAGGCGGCGTCGATCTGCGTCGATCACCTCGAACCAGACCGCCCCCCCGTCGATTTTTTCTCCGCGCATCGGCACACGGCCTGCGAAAGTACTGACAAGCCCGCCAAGGGTGTCGACCTGCCCGTCCGTACACAGGGCTTCGAAATCGAACCCTGTCGCCTGGGTCAGATCGTCGAGGCTCGCCCGCGCATCCACGATCCAGCTGTCATCCACGTCCTTCTGGATGACCGGGCCGTCATCCTCATCATGCTCGTC
>Ga0164294_10004762_pt1 | contig 11758 bp, 16 predicted proteins | sample GEODES005metaG_FD_111479 | JGI IMG/M metagenome (GOLD analysis project Ga0164294, IMG submission 111479) | Oligotrophic lake water microbial communities from Sparkling Lake, Wisconsin, USA - GEODES005 metaG | ecosystem: Environmental > Aquatic > Freshwater > Lake | place: USA: Sparkling Lake... | reverse complement strand
CCGTGGCTCTGCTCCAATACAAGGATCATTTGAGCATGGAAGAAAAGCTGAATCAGTTGCTGGATCCCCGTAGCAACAATTTTGCCCGGCTAAATTGGAAAAATCTGGATGTGTATGCTCATGGCGAATACGAGGTATGGTTCAGCGCACCAGTGTGGATGCTGAACACTGCTAAACTGCCTTTGCATATCACCAAGGAGGTGATTCTCAAGTGGGCCAAATCCCAAGTACAAGACACCTAGGATATCAGCGAACTTCAGCAATTTGTACAATACGATGGAAAGTATGTGATCCAATTCGCACTGTGGTTTGCGCACGTCTTGTCCAAGGTGGCCTCACACGATGCTCATGAAAGTGTGTGGCTCCCTGTGTGATGTCATACACACTATCATGTAGTACTAGCAGGGCCAGACGCTGTGCTAGTTCCCAACTGTCACGCTCAGCTGGCCAACGCATACCCTTGGTGGTCCAGGTGAACTGGCCAGGACTGTAGATCACCTGACAGATGCTTTGACCAGTCAGGGCTTGACGATTGCGAACAACCCAAGCCACCGCAAGTTGGTTGCGATAGTTGGTGCCTCTGGCTTCATAATACACATTCAAACTCAAACAGCGTAGTTCTGTGATCATTGCAGCAGTCATGCCCTGTGTGTCCACTGTCAAAGGCACTGGAGGAGGCACACGAGCGCGGCCACCCTGGCCATTGGCCCAACTCTCCGAACACATCACAAGGCAGAATATAATTGCAATCGCAAATATGCGATACGGATTCATAGCAAACTCCTTTGTTGCTGTAACGAACACTGTCTTTATCACAGATGTTCGTCGCTGCGACCGTGGAACCTTTTTCCAAGTCACCAATCAAGCAGATTGCTTGTGATCACAATCAGCTCTTTCGAGAATTTGGAGATCAATTGACGGATCTCGCAGGACAGCCCAACAAAGGAATGCCCCTGAACAGCCGCATCACGCCAGCTGTTGGTTTAATATTTAAGAAGAATAAACAGTTATTCTCATATCTGATTATGGCGTATAACGTGCCTCACGTCAACCTTTAAATACTCGCATGAAATTGTTCCATTTGTTTGAAAACAGCCTACAAGAAGTAAACATGAGTCCCAGCAGCCTCCAAGCGTTTGCGCAATCCAGTCAAGCGCAAGGTGTGCTGGTGGGCTTTGAAGCTGAACTGGCAGTGCCCATGGAGGAATCCATGGATGATGAACTGGAACCAGACTACAGTCAGGATCAAGAAGCCATCAGCATATCTGAAGTGGTGGAGTTTTTTGGTAGTGGTGAGTTTGGTATCAGCACAAGTCAGGGAGAGCGGTTGTACGACCGCCTACAAAGCGAGTTCTGGGACTGGTTGGAAGAGCGGGTGCAAAATATATATGACCGCAGAGGCGAGGATCGTATTCGCAAGCTGGCTGCTCAGGATGGTATGAGTGAAGAAGACATAGATGAGATGATGGACAGCCAGAGTGGGCTCAAGTACAAAGATTTACAAGATCAGGTGGAAGAAGAAATAAGAGATCAAGTATCCAGTGATGTGTCTGAAGAAGACTGGTTTCAGGATGAGGGACAGACACACATGAGCGATGTGGCCACAAGATACGATGTGCCCTGGCCACATATGACACAAACAAGCGCAGCAAACAACGCACTCAAGCAAGTGGCCTTGGATGTGGGCAATCAGTTGGGTATTGAAGTTTTGCACAGCACACGATATCATGCAGCTTCTAGAATGCCAGGTAAGTGGGTTTTGGAACCTGACAGCAGTATCGCAAGCAGGATGGGTTATGAAGGCTTGGAGTTGATAACTCCCACTCCTCCATTCCCTCTGCCAGAGGCCCTGGGATGGATAGACCGGGTTTTTGATTGGGCCAGAGAATATGGATGTTACACTAACAGCAGCACTGGTTTTCATATAAGTGTCAGCTTGCCCAGCCAAACCACCAGTGAGATTGATTGGCTAAAGCTGGTGCTCATGTTGGGTGACAAGTATGTGCTGAGTGTGTTTGAGCGCCAGGCCAACACATATGCAGGCAGTGCCCTGGATGCGTTCATCAAACACATGGACCAGAATGCTAATTTTCCAGTGGCCGCTGCCATGGATGCCATGCGCAAGGGATTGATGAAATTGGCCAGTCGTGAACTGGGCAAACCATTCACTACCAAGTATGTGAGTGTAAACATGAAAAACAATTTTGTGGAATTCCGCAGTGCTGGTGGCAATTATTTGGAAAATCAAGAACAAATAAAAAACACCATGTTGCGATATGTGAGGGCCATCTTGATTGCAGCAGACCCTGAAGCACTAAAACAAGAGTATGCCACCAAGCTCTACAAGCTGTTGACAAGATTTGACAAGCCATCACCCACTGATTGGGTTTTGGAATTGTTCAGCGTTTACAATGCAGGAACTATCAGCAAAAGTGTGCTGATCAACAGTTTAAGAAGTCACAGAAGAGGGCTCAAGCAAACGGATCAGTAAACACTGGCACATTGCCGCGTTTCATCACATTCATTTCATGCAGGTCCCAGTGCGCATGATCATGGGTGGCTTCAAACTCTTGCAGCATATCCAATGCCTGTTTCATACGGGGCCATTTGCGTAACACCATCATCACTGCACGCTTTTCCTCGGAAGCTGATGGGTCCTCCAGATTCTGAATCCAGTCTGGCCCATCCTCTTGTAGATACAATATTTGAAGTAATCCACGATCCAGAACGCTGGCACTATTGCGTTCCCAAGGCTGGAGAGTTTCCATGCGTATGGCCCATGTGTCACGTGTGAGCTTCACTGGCTTGCCCTTAAACAAGGGGAAATGTGGATTTTGACCGCTACTTTGCACCATACGCACAAAATCCAAATAGGCTGAGTCCTGTACGTCAAACACTTTGACCACATAGGGTAAGTTAGCATGCTTGAGCACTGCTCCCATCTGGCCCTGGCCCAATTTTTCAAATCCATGACGCATGAGAGCATTCACTGCAAAACTCATGTCCTTGCCGCCCAGCTCTTTTTTGATGCTTATTAATTCTTGTATCTTCACAGTACTATATTTAAATATATGTGACCAGAAAGGGATGATTATAAAAATGGAACTGTTGATGGGTTTGGCCCTGGGTGTGATTTTGGGTTGGCTATTTTTACCGCAACCGCAAGGTCTGAGAGATATGGCAGCCGATTTGGCTGTGAGAACCCCCTTTATAAAGAGATTTTTCAAATAGAGAAAAAGCGGTATCTGGTTTGATACCGCTTTTTTGCTGTTAGGCTAGCATTTGGAAGCGGATGTGGATTCCACCTGTGACCATGTGCTGGCTTTCCTGAAAATTTTGGGTTACCATGATAAGAAGTTTGAGAACTGTGTCCACGATGATCACACAGTATCAGAATCAAATCTGGTATCAGCGGCGCTGATTTTGTCGAAGCACTCCCAGTGGCAAGCTCACTGGATGCTGGCTACATGCCTGGGGATCTCCCTGTCCGGCTTCTGTGAGAAATGCAGTGTTGGCAGGCACTTGGCCCATGGGGCAGCGGCAGCTGGCTATACCATTGCCCAAATTCTCGCATATGAATGAAAAGCAATTTGATGCGTTGTAGCCCTGGTTCAGCTCTGCACCGCACATCTGCACGCGGGCGCGCTGGTCACGTGGACGAGGAGAGAATCCAGATGCTTCCTGAGGGTAAAACACCCGTGGTGCAAACAGGCTCCACACAGTGCCTTCGCGGGGAATATCGCATGTGCCAGTCATGTTTCCTGCCTGTGTGTCGGCCAGCGCAGTGCCTGTTAGTATAGGGCAGCGGCATTCAACCTCAGGATAGCTCTCGCCAGATGTGGTGGTAATGGTGCGGCCGGTAGGTGTGCAGGTTGACGCAGCACACAAGGCAAACTCTCCGTTGCAGGTGGTCAGCCCCTGTGTGCCAGGACTTTGTGCTGCTGTGGGCGAAAACATTGCCGCAGCGATTACAATTAGAATAATAGTTATGATGTATTTCATGGTATCTCCGCTGTTATCTGGGTATTTATCTGCGTGCTAGCATAATGATAGCACATCTCATCTATAAGGATCAACCAGTCTTGGAATCACATGCGCAACGAACATCTTCTTTCTTGGCACCTTGTGCTGAACCAGCACCTGGTGTGGGCGTTCTCTGCCCAGCCAAAAAGCCCAGTGCGGTTGATGCCAAGCTCAGCATGGCTGCCATCCATTCGCCTGGTGGGGCTACATCTGAACTACCCGTCACCTTGATTGCCATAATAACAAACCCAATGCTGATGAATGAAACCACTGTAATAGAACACACCATGACCCCAGCATAGTCCCTGAGCATGGTTGCACCAATTCGTGGCTCAACCTTGCCGGAGATTTCACTGGCGGGCTTGGTATCGTCAGTTGGCATGGGTTACCTCAAATTCCAATCTGTTTGTGCGGGGGTAGTCTATCATCTGCTGACCTTCCCGGCATTCGTACACCAATGTTCCTGTGAGTCTTGCTGTGCCTGCTGCCACCATATCATGGTTTGTCATGCGCATGACCCAGCTAAAGGTTTCCACTTTGCCGTCTGATGACAACCCTACTGTGCGATTGGCGCTGCTCACCACAGTATAGGCAAATCCATCTGCGTCAACTATACCCGCATCAAAGCTTTTCAACGGGCAGTCGTTGCGTAGCTTGCGCCTGGCCACGGTGACCTGCCAGGTATGCGGCACAGCGCCAGGCCTCACAGAAAACCCTGACTCCTCCCAGATCAACACAGGTGTGGCACCACGCAGGAATCGATCATAGGCAGTGTGTGTTCCCAGGGCAATAGTTATCACCACTGCCACGAATTGCAACTTGGGAAGATGTTCTTTGAGAGCTGTTGTTATTGCCATTTTATTACCACCATCCTACGGTCCATCCAATGCTCACAGCCAGGTTGAACATTGTCCATGATCCCAGAAGTGCCCACAGCAGTGTCTTGGCAGCAACCAACATTGTGCCAATAGACTCAAGCATCGGGCTTGCCTCTCCACAGCATCTGGTGGAAGGCATAAACCCAGCTTAACAGACTTAGCGTGCTGATGGCAAACACAGCCTGCACATAGTTGTGGATTTCCAAGGGTACGCCGTATTGCAGGGCATCGGACACTCCGTGCAGGCCTGCTAGATTCACCGAGCTCATCAGTGCAAGGCTAGCAAATGCCCAGCGACGCATACCAGGTCCCAGGTGCTTTTTTAGAGTGTTGCCTTGCATGAAGAAATGCGTGGTCACCAACATTTCAATCACAAAGGCAAGTAGGAAAATCGCGGCTAGTATCCATGCCATTCTTGTATCTCCAGTTATGTCTGGAGATATTTACTTTATTGTGTTCAGATTATAATTTAAGGGCCAGTATTTGGGATGTGATTGCTTGGTTCATGTGTTATCACAGGCAATTGTTTCTAGAAGCTGATCCTATTATCAACACGCAGAATAACGTCAGATGTGCTACCACATACAGCAACCACGGGTGTTACTCCCGTAACTTGTGTGCCTTGCGTGGTTGGTATAAACTGCAACACCGCAGCCATAATGATTATAATAAACATCAATTTGTCCTTATTTTCTGTTTTACAATACTGTTTATAGCATTTTTGCCCAACACATGCAAATGCAGCCGGTTTGTCAACCTGTATGATCTGGGTTTTCACTGCGTGTGGGAACATATTTCTCTAAAGTGTGATCATACAGGTTGCAAAACCTTCGCCAAGATTCCATGTTTTTATGCCACACCCACATATTGTGGAAGCTGCGATTTACACATGCTGTAACAATCATGAGGGGAATCATGGCAGGGATCTGCTGCTGTAGTTCTTGCACAGTGATGGGACAGGAAAAGGCAGTGATTCCATCATGTGCAAGCTCTTGAACACGGTCCGGTACAGTTGTGATCTTTTTTAGTATCTGTGCTGCATCACTCACAGTGATGGCATCTGCCTCCGGGCTAAACGCATCCAAAGCGACAGTGAGAACTTGGTCAAACTTTGCTGTTACCAGATCACTGTCATCATGGGTGGCAGCAAGTGCCACCAGATCATGATACATGGTGGCCACAGTTTGCACCTGGTGCAAATATTCTGCTGTCATTTTTTAAGCCTTTTCCGCAGTTGTTTTAATTTCGGACACATCTGCCATGGACATGGGCACCAACCTGTCCCCTTGGGCATCGCTCTTGACAATCACATATTCACTGATGCTTCGGCCCAACATATACACTGCCACACTGGTGGCATTATCAAACGGCACACATGTCTTGCGGCCTGGTGGACAAGTGCTGCTGCGCTTGTCAATCACAAAATACTGGGTCATTGTCTTACATTCCCTGGTTGCGGCCCCAATATAGCAACAAAGGCGGATAGTGTCAAGCCTTTTCAGAAGGGCACTGAAGTGAGCTCATGCACACTCATATAGTTCTCTACCCAGTCCTTGGCCTCCTTGAGGCCCAAACCAGTTTCCATGCGGAACTCCTTGATGGCGTTGATCTTCTGGCCCCCGCGCATGTATAACAGCACTGTGGGGCTGACCTTATATCCCTGGAACATGTCAGCGCCTGAGCTGAGTTTGGCTAGGGTATCGCGGCTGATGCGGTCAAAAGTGAGGATCTCCAAGGTGTCACGGGCCAGCTTGTAAACCTCAAACGCTCCGCCAGCCCCACTCTGCGCCAGATCATCAGCCAGTTGTCTGATCCGGGCCAGATTGCGAGCTACCTCAGTAGCGTCCCCTTCACTGAGGCTGTGTAGATCTTGCATGTTGCAGTTCCCTTGTTTGGTGCCACACGATAACACGCACCACACTCCCAGTCAAACATTTTTAGACAAAAAAGCCACTGTGATTGCTCACAGTGGCTGGTTGGTTATGGTTGGGGATGCTGGGGTCGAACCAACATTCGCGGATTCAAAATCCGCTGTCCTGCCATTGAACGAATCCCCATTACACTGGAGCGGATGATGGGACTCGAACCCACGACACCTTCGTTGGCAACGAAGTGCAATAGCCGCTATGCGACATCCGCAAAACTTATTTCATACTTATACTATAAACCCGTCAACCGTCAAGTCTTTTTTCCAAAACCTCTGCCACGCTGGCAGCCAGATCAGCATCAAACCCATAACTGCCCTCGCGCAAGTATTCCATGTTGTCCAGTGCCCACATATAGTAATCTGTGTCAATGTCCTGCAATAGAACTCCGCGATGTTTGCCATAGGGCCAGGTGAGCACAGGAATATTTGTCCAGCATAGTTGATTCAAGCTCTCTCCCAGATCCACACTTGGATCAATTTTTCCCAGAGCCACAGCATAGTCCACCAAAAATTCCAACAGTAATGCACATGTGAGCACATCAGCGTCTGCCCTGTGCGCTGGAGTATCATCAGGCACTGGCAGATCCAGGCTATAGCGCAGATATCCCAAACTATACTTCATGTCTGGGAAGTCAGCCTGCAACAAATGCCTGGCCAGTCTGTATGTGCAAATCCAGCGTGATTTGTCCAGAGCTTGCTTACTGCGCTGTGGCTCACCACATGAGATCCATGCGTTGCTCAACACTGTTTGATCATAGCTACTGTTGTGGGCCACCATCCAGGGTTGATCCCAGTGCATCACATCCAACACCCGTTGTTGAGCATGCACAAATCTGGGCTCATGGGCAATCATGCGGTTGCTGATGTGATGTGTGGCACTGGCCTCAGGAGGGATTGGATTTTGTGATCCCAACAACACACTGTTGACATTCCAGAATCCATTTTTGTGGATGCCGCCTGCCACTTGAATGATCTCGGCTTGGCTGGGATCAATATTGGTTGTTTCGGTGTCTATCACTGACACTTGAGTGAGGAAGAGATCTTTATTCATGCTCCACATTATACATGATCTTATCTTCAGTGTATAGGTTTAATGTTTTTTATTTTTAGTTTTTTTGAACCAAACACGGAAAGCACCACCTCCGTTTAAACTTTCTATTCTGCTTATACCCTGCTCTCTATCCAACCAGTGGCAAAATTCATTCCTCATCTGACCACTCTTGCCTGTGATAAAAGTAACACTGCCACTCTTGCCCTGATGAGTTTGCACCTGACTGATTGCCAGCTGATGCGCTTCATCCAATGTCATGCCATGCAGATCCCAAATGTGTTTGTCCTTGGCTGGCGGCTTGGGCGGTGCCATACCTGGCACAGGCGAGGGCACTGATGTTTTCACCAAAGGCTTCACATCCTTCATGGCCATTCTCCAGAGTTCCCTATCGTTGGTTGATAATGGCATCTCTGCTCACCTGTAAAAATTTGATGGTGGACCATAGGAGAATCGCACTCCTCAGGCTGGCTCCGTGCAAGGGAACCCCGGGTACCTAGCCCATGGCCCATAACCTATTTTAATTGGTGCTCCTACCAAGGATCGAACTTGAAATTCAGTCTTACCAAGACTGTGGTATAGCCATTTACCTATAGGAGCCCGTGGTGCCGGATGAGGGATTTGAACCCCCGACCTTCGGTTTACAAAACCGCTGCACTACCACTGTGCTAATCCGGCATAGGATTACTTTAAATATTTATAGTAGTAAATTATACTTGCGTCAACAACTGAAGGAAAAGTGTATGATCAAAAATATTGCAGCCCTATTTGTGGCTGTGTGCTTGTGCATGAGCAATGCGCAAGCACAACAAAATCCACCCAGGCCCATCAATGATTGTCAAAATTTGGCACCACATGGCTTTCCTCTAGCAAATGTACCTGGAGGATCCTTGATCTGCCGCAATGGCTATGTGCTATTGCATGATAACAGAGTTCGTCTAGCCAGCTGGGTTGCCTATACACTGCACGCTCCTCAAACACTGGCTTGCTTGCCACGCCAAGATGCCTTTGACGCCGATCAAAGTTTACCCTTGAATGGTCGTAGTGATCCCAGCGACTATCGTCGCAGTGGTTATGACATGGGCCATTTGGCTCCCAATGCTGACATGAGCTGGGATGCACTAGTTCAACGTGAAAGCTTTCTCATGAGCAACATGGCTCCGCAGTTACCAGGCTTGAACCGCGGCTTGTGGAGAGAACTGGAAGCTGCCATCAGAAGCTGGGCATATGCCAGTAATGGCAGTGTAACCATCTACACTGGCAGCATCTATGCACCAGGAGATCCTGCCATTGGCAGAGGAGTGGTAGTGCCACGTGGCTTTTACAAAATTGTTATCAACAATCAAAACGGTGAAACACTGGCCTTCCTGTTTCCGCACACAGCCAATCTGCCTGGTGATATTGCAGGAGTTCAAAGCACTGTGGCGGAAATTGAGCAATACACTGGCGTGATGTTTCCTGTTCCTGACAACAAAAACATGCGCCGACCTATCTGGAATTCAAATGGAAGAGCACTCCTGGCCGCGCGACAGGCCCAATGTAGGAGATAATGGAAGAACGCTGAGTTGCCGCCACTCATACCTGCTGAGCAGGTATCATCAGATTTCCAATCTGCGCCCAGAGCTGTCTGGGTAAACGTTCCAAAAAATGGCGGAGGGCGGGCTGTCTTGATCACCATACTCTTTCGAGTACCATCCGATTTCAAGTCGGTGCCGGCGCGCCTGTCCGGTTCACCCTCCGTAAAAATGGAGGCCCTAGAGGGATTCGAACCCCCACAAACCTGGTTCCGAAGACCAGTGCTCTAGTCCATTGAGCTATAGGGCCAAAATGGATGCCCACCCTCGGTTGGAACGAGGAACATCCTGTTTCAGATGCAGGAGATCTGCCTGTTGATCTAGTGGGCAATAAAATGTGAAGGGCTTTCACCTCCTGCAGGCATGTTACCCTCTGTGTGGTTCCTCCCCACACACTGCGGGAGATAGGTATCAACAACAGTTCACCAGGTGGCCTGTCTCCTCCTCTCACATAGTATTATTATGTGAGCCCACTTTGTCTCTAAAAATAAGTGCCAGCTTACTCAGCTTACCTGGCTGCCTATCTGGGGATTACACCCAGCACCAGAGGACGCTGTAATTTTGGATATCGTTACTGACCTGGTGCTAGCCAGGTCATATCCTCAAACCCTTGCAGGAGGACCATCGCCAGTCCCGTTTCCATCACATACAAAGATCTTCGTAGCGAGTTGTATAACGCCTATGTTGGCTCATGTCGTATCCCATACCCTTGCCTGTGGCTAAAATACGATTCATCAACATTCGAATATAGTTGCTCATGTTTTTCCTATCTAAAAAAATGGTCTCGGTGGAGAGATTTGAACTCCCGACCCTCTGGTCCCAAACCAGATGCGCTACCAGGCTGCGCTACACCGAGGATTTAAATTGTTCTACATATAAATCTATACTAGGTTGAACAATATGTCTATACCTACTATGAACATATTGATGATGTGTTGGACACAATGGAACTAAATTACCTGGTTCATTATTATTGTGATTCTGATCATAGTGATGAACAGTTACGATCTTGTCTTCTCCGCAATACACACACGCCTTCTTATGATGTGCCCAACACGTAGTTTGATATCTGTCAGTTTTCCAGTTTCCGTTATTATAACCTGCTCTAAAATGCTTGTTTGCGCAAGCTCTGCTACAGGTGCCTTTGGAAGTCTTGTAATTTTTGATAGGTGTATCACAAACAAAACATGATTTTTTATTATTTGGATTCAAATAGCAACCATTCTCATGATTGCTGACATTGGGTATTGAAACTGCTGTATTACAGTATTGGCATAAGTTCTTTCTTGAATTCACTTTACTCCAACCGCCAGATCCACGATTTGATAAATGTGCCCTTAGCGCCTTTTCGCTTTTGTATGTCTTACCATTTTTTGGACTAGTAAAAGCTCCGTCTGTATTTTGATAATGTGCTAGAGTTGTCATAAAAGTATTTATGGTCGGAGCAAAAAAGTAGCAACTGTGGCGCTCTACCAAGCTGAGCTACTCTCCGGTAGATGGTAGGACTGGTTGGTTCTGCCCCAACGACCTTTCGGTTATCAACCGAACGCTCTGCTAGCTGAGCTACAATCCCTTATTGTCCCTGTATTATATATGTATCCTGGATCATGTCAATAACCAAAGTGATCATAAATATTCAATGCTGATCCAGGACCCCAGCATCAGATCCTAGGAGATTTTGGTGCATCCGAGAGGATTCGAACCTCCACTGCATGGTCCCTCAAACCATTGACTCTACCAGTTGGCCCACAGATGCAAATTCATGGGACTTACGGATTAGCATCTGATCCTGCCCTTGTTTTAGTGATCCGAGCCCCAGAATAGTTGCTCAGCCAATTGTGTCAATCTTTCATAGTGCAGCAGGCCAGTCTTCCAACGATCTGGAATAGCTTCCATGCCATAACATGCTCCTGCAATCTGACCAGCCACAGCACCAATAGTGTCTGCATCACCGCCCAAATTCACAGCTTTGCAAACTGCGGATTCAAAACTGTCAGTGGTGGCCACACTCCATTTGGCTGCCAAGAGTGTATCCTTGGCACGTCCACTGTTGCTGATTACACTCTCATCCAGTCCACCCAACCGTTGGGAAAGTTCCTTTTTTACATCATGACCCTGAATGGCTCGGGTTAGTATGAATGCCAGTTCAGTGGCACAATCCAAACATTCATCACTGCCGTGAGTGGTTCGGCTTTGCATAGCAGCCATTTCTTCCGCACACCTGGTGTTGTGCCACCATCGCACAGCCACAGGCGCCAAACGCATAATTCCTCCATTGCCACTCTGATAGTGGATGTTGGGAGCAGTG